>JAESFG010000003.1_pt1 | contig 376755 bp, 327 predicted proteins | sample 9269371 | NCBI WGS metagenome assembly JAESFG01 (sample SAMN14506227, study PRJNA617093) | algae metagenome | isolation source: Aetokthonos hydrillicola CCALA 1050 (B3-Florida) and co-occurring... | place: USA: South Carolina | collected 2013-01-01 | reverse complement strand
TCGCACCACCCTTCTCGGCCAAAATCTTCGTGATCGCTGCCGTCAGCGACGTCTTGCCGTGGTCAACGTGACCAATCGTGCCGATGTTACAGTGCGGCTTATTACGGTTAAATTTCTCTTTCGCCATTGCTCGCGTCCTTGATCTGTATGCTGTTCTGTCGCCGGCGCCAAAGCGCGCTGCAGGCGTGTACCCTCAAATAAACAGCACATCAAGCCCGAGCTTCCCCGAGCCTATGGCAGGCCCGGGGACTCGTTTTAGAGCGCAGTTTTAGCTGCCAAATCGATACGTTAAGGTCAGACGCAAAGCACCATAATCGAAGTCACGATCGCTGCGGCGGATATCGGTTCCACTCGCATTCGCCAGAATGAACGGATTCGTGGCCGGTGCCGGACCAGCCGCCCGGACGCGGAAATTCTTATCATTCAGGTTGTTGTAGAGGTACTCGAGGCCGACACCCCAGCCGGGTGACACCCCCCACTCCAAACCGCCACCGACTTGATAGCCTGACAAATTCTTCCCTTCACGGGCCGCAAACGTATTCACACCGTTTGTGGTTGAGAACGCATGATCGACATCGCCACGCACCCAACCCGCCGTGCCATACAGCAACGTGTTGTTGATCGCGAGCCCGGCTCGCGCACGTACTGCAGCAGACCAGTTAAGTTCACGCGTGAATGTGTAGCTGGCCGGTGTGGCGCTAAAGCCGGAGACGCTGTCATTGATATTATTCCAGTTAAATTCACCGACAGCGCCCAGAACGATTTGATCCCACTGCCAGTCATAGCCAAGACGCACGCCAAGCTCGCCGCCGTCTTTTTCAGTTTTGCAGCCATCGACCGCAACCGCGCTATTGGCCCGCCCACCGCAAAACCCAGGCGCAAATGCGTTGGCGCCGGCAGCGGTATTCACGAAATTGTCGTAATTACCATCAAGGTTGGTGTCGAATTGGAGGCCTTCGTTCTTATCACTGGACTGAATGTTCGCGCCGCCATGAACACCGACATAGAAGCCACGATGGTCTTGGACGGTCCGATTATTTTGCGCGAACGCGGTTGAGACAGTGGCCGACAGGCCCACGATTGTCGACGCTAGCAGCATAAAGCGCTTCATAGTCACTCCTTCACTTAAACCCGAAAATTTCCAGAATCGCATGCTTTGCATGGACAATGCACAGCAGCACGTTGGCAAAAGCCGGGTTAAGACGTTTCAGGACTAACGTTAGTTCCACGTCACGCGACTGAGCATGGGTGTTTCTGAAGTAAGTGTGTCGCGACAACAACACATGCATTGCAGGCATGGCTTTGATGGCGAAATTGTGTCGTAGAATAAATGTGCGTGCGAAAAGAACGTATCAGCCGAAACGCACGCCTTTTGGAACTGCCTTGATGACGTACTGCAGTGGCAGCGCATCTGCGCGGGCGATATTCGGATCAACGCCGCTTAAGCGCGCCATCTGTTCGATCAGCGGCAGAAATTTTTCCCGCTGCGGCTCATCGAAAACACGTGGCGTTCCACCGACGATCTCAAATCCGCATTCTTGAAATAGCTTGATCAGCGTAGTGCGTGTGAACCAACGCAAATGCGTGCGATCAAGCAGCCCTTCCGCCTCGTATTCAAACGCGCCAGCACTCAGTTTTGCCTGCAACGACCAGTGCTGCGCATTAGGAACGCACGCCACCACCACGCCATTAGCCGGAATCACGCCGCGCACCTGATGCAGAATGGACCAGGGATCTTTGAGATGCTCCAGAACATCGCCAAAGACCCAACAGTCACGATCACTTACGCTCTCCCAAAATGCGTCGTCCGCGTATTCGATATCCAGCGTAAATACGCGATCACAATAAGCCTGGGCTTGATCCGCAAAATCAGGATCAATCTCCAAGCCCCAGTAATTGGAGTGAGGCGCAATTTTCTTGAACGCAGCGCCCAGCGCGCCCGTGCTGCATCCAACTTCAATAACCCGCTGCGCCGTCGACGGCATGACGGCTAGCAAATCGGGATTATAGTTGCTGTGCGCAGGTGTGGATTCCACTAGTCGCTCCATTTATCAAGATAACGAGCATACGCATCAGCCCATGCCTGACTTCCAAAACCCCCGGGGCTTTCGTGAATGATTGACATTGGCCACGTGCCACATGAAACGCCAGCCACTTCCGCCTGCCGACAAAAATCCATGTCGTAAAAATGAAAGTCAAACCGCTCATCAAAGCGCAATTCATGCTGATGAAGCGTTGAACTATGAACAGCAAGAAACAACCCGTCTAGCAATTTGACCTGCTGCTGCGCCGGACCAAAGACGCTGACATTCAAGGGTGGAAAGCCCTTACCGTGGGCGACGATGCCGCTGAGGTTCTCCATGCTGTCCCAATTAAAATCAGCATCAAGAAAGTTCCAACTGGCCTGACGCGGCGCGCGGCGCTTATTGCCCGCGACACCGATGACGCCGAACTGTGATAAACCGGCAGACACTTGTTGCAACCAGTAAAAATCCAACAGATGAAGATCATCGTGCGCAAAAATCAGTGTGCACGGATCGTTCACCGTCTCGCGAATGACGGTGTTATAAACTTTCGGAAGTCCTAGGTTATTATTGGCGAATAGCCGCACATCCAGGAAATCGTAGTCATAAAAGCGCAGCGAACGGCCCGTGGCCGTTTTTTCATAAAAAAAGACTTCGCTTTCACGCGAAGCCACGACGAACTTTATTTTGTCCAACGTGCAACTGCCCCCGGGCCATCACACTGCGCTAATTCATCGCACATAACAAAACTCTGGAGAGGGTTGGAGCGGGTGAAGGGAATCGAACCCTCGTCGTAAGCTTGGAAGGCTTCTGCTCTACCATTGAGCTACACCCGCGCCGAAGACGACGCATTGCATTTATATATTTTGACACGACATCCAAAAGCAAGGCGCGCAAGTGACGGACGTTCTTGATTATGCAGATATTTGCGCACAATCGGCTTACACTAGACGTCCGCGGTTAACGAGGAGAGAAGAATGGTGGAGGGGGCAGGATTTGAACCTGCGTAGATCTGAGATCGGCAGATTTACAGTCTGCTGCCATTGACCGCTCGGCCACCCCTCCAGGGGACGCGGGATTTCCTAAGCAAAATCAAAGGAAACCGACGACGTGCCGGTATTCTTACGCGGGGCACGGAAGTAGGGGGTTCGCTGTGCCTTGTCAACGCTTATCAAGCACGTTACCTGCTGCGCAGCATTGGAGCATCTCATGAAATCAAAAGGGCCGCAGGGCCGCGACCGTCAGCCGCACAAAGGCGCCGGGAAACAACATTCTGGCAAACCCAACTTCGGGAAGCCCGGTTTTGGAAAATCCCACGGCGGAAAACCGCATGGCGGGAAGCCCCACGCTGGAAAAGCACATGGTGGAAAACCACATGGCGGCAAGCCGCATTTTAGCAAATCCGACGAACCGCGCGCGAATGAGTTCCGGAGCGCAGAGTTTCGCCCAGGCCCTCGCCAGCAAAAGACGGGCCCAGAAAATCTCCACCGCGGGAACCGGGGCGAAAACCGGGGCGAGCACACGTCTTCATCACAATCGAACGAAGTCTGGCTGTACGGTCACCACCCCGTTGCGGCGGCCCTCGCGAATCAGGAACGCCGGATCTTGCGTTTGCTGGCGACAACTGAAGCTATGGAGCGCCTGCGCGAAGACGCATCTGTGCCGCAAGGTGCGCTGACGCGGGCTCATAGCGTTTCGCGCAAGGAAATCGACAATATCGTTGGCGAGAACGCAGTGCACCAAGGCGTGGCGATGCTGACGCGCGCCATCGATCATCACCTGGAAGACATCCTGGAAATCGCCAAAGAACGCGAAACTTGCTGTGTCGTGCTACTTGATCAAGTGAGCGACCCGCATAACGTCGGCGCTATTCTGCGCTCTGCGGCGGCGTTTGATGCATCTGCCGTGATTACACTGGATCGCCGCGCTGCGGCTGAAACAGGGGCGATGGCAAAATCCGCCTCGGGCGCTTTGGATCGCATTTCCTTTATTCAGACCACCAACCTCGCCCGCGCCATTGAGGTGCTGCAACAAAACCAGTTTTGGGTTGTTGGCCTGGAAGCAGACGGCGAGAAAAAACTGTCCGAGATCGATCTGAAAGGTCGCATCGCATTTGTGCTGGGCACCGAAGGCGAAGGCCTGCGCCGCCTGGTCCGTGAAACATGCGACCAAGTCGTCAGGCTGCCGATTAACGCCGCCTCGGAAAGCTTAAACGTCTCGAATGCGGCAGCCATCGCCCTTTATGAGCGGGCACGCCAGCTGGGTTAAGTTCATTCAAATTGGTTAAACCTAATTCTTGCGTTTTTGGGGTCGGGGGCCTTATGGTCCCGCCCCGCGCCGCTCCTCACCGGGGTGAGCGCTCCCAGAATGGAATCGCCGGTTTAGCTCAGGGGTAGAGCAACCGCCTTGTAAGCGGTAGGTCGTGTGTTCAATTCACACAACCGGCACCATTCACCCTCACCTCGCGTTGGACCGCGATCACCTATGACATCTCATAGGTCTGAAATCGTAACGGCGATTTCTCCACGCCCCATTTTCTCTTTACGTCCATTGCCGCGCTGCAACAGGCATTATCCTTTAGAATACAAATGGGCCGACATGTACAACCGAGCGCTTTCAATCCCATCAACTATATGTAGTATATATGCCAAGTTATTGAACGCGCTTGAGGCTTAAGCTTTGTTTTTGAAAAAAAGTTTCAAGGCTGAAACAAACAAAAACAAACAGAGATGCGGTTGAATAGCGTCTTATGTGTAAAATCACTGATAGATACACGACAGCAACCCCAAGTACTGTTTTGAGGGCTCAGTGAATACCACCGTCCCCCATATCCTGGTTGTCGAAGATGATCGCTTCGTCCGCGAGCTTGTAGAGATTTATCTCTCCGCAGAGGGCTACCGTGTCACTGCTGTGACCGATGGCATTGAGATGCGCGCCGCTATGGCCCGCGCCCCCGCCGATCTTGTGATTATGGATTTAAAGCTGCCAGGCGAAGACGGCCTGACACTCACCAAATATCTGCGCGAAACCTTCCAACTGGGCATCGTGATTCTCACCACGCGGAATGACGCGGTTGATCGCGTCGTCGGGTTAGACTGCGGCGCTGACGACTACATCACCAAGCCATTCGATCAGCGCGAATTGTTAGCGCGCATCCGTAGCGTTTTGCGACGTGCTGGCACGGCGCGTCCTATCGCGCAAACCACACCTGTCATTAGCGCGCGCCACGACGATGAAATCGCTTTTCATGGCTATCGTCTGGATCCCGGCAACCACGTTCTGGTGGCCCCAACCGGCGAACGCGTTGAATTAACAAGCAACGAATATCGCTTACTGGAATACCTTGCGCGCAATCCAGGGCGCATCATGTCACGCGACTTATTGATGGATTTGGTGCTTAAGCGCTCTCGCGATCCGCTCGACCGCAGCATTGATGTGCTCATCACCCGTGTACGCCATAAAATCGAATCTGATCCGCGCCGCCCAGCGCTGATCAAAACCGTTCGCGGTTCAGGCTACGTCATTCCAGAAGACGTAGCTCTGGCGATTAACTAGAATCAGATCATACCGTCCGAATAAAAAACAGGCCCCGTCACGGGGCCTGTTTTATTTCTGCACTCAGATCGATGCTTAAGCCGATTACATTTGCATCAAGGGCTGCAATAGGCGCGCCACGAAACCCGTAGGTTTCAGCTCGCCACGTGTCACAACCAAGCAAATGCAGTCGCCATCATGATCGGCAACAGGCTGATGCACGGTATCTGTATCAGCCGTTTCAACATCACCGCGGGCATAGCTGCCAAAAGAATCGGTATAGCCACCAGACAACACCATGGTGAATTCTTCATCAGAGTGACCGTGGTGAGGCATACGCGTTCCTGACGCAATCTTCATCAGGCCCACTTTAGCGCCGTGGCCGTCATCGAGAATGGGGGCATAACGCACCCCGGGCCCCATCCATTTCCACGTCAGGCTTTCAACGCCACCAGGCACATAAGCGCGCAATGGCTGCGGCAACAGCGTATCGGCATTATTGCAGTTCGCCGCATTGTCGTAGCGCACATCGCTTCGCAACTCGGTTTTTGTGTCGATCATCTGCAACAGATCGGTGGCTGAGATTTTCACCACATGCGTGGGCGCCAGAGCTTCGATCAGCTCACCCCCCACGGCCTCAGCCGCTGCCGTCAATGCACGGCAATGCGGACACAACGATAAGTGCGTCGCGACTAAAACCGATGTTGGTTCATCAAGCGTACCTGCCGCATAGGCCAACAAAGTGTCTTCGCTTGGATGATGCATTAACGTTGTCATTCTTCACTTTCTCCTAAGGCCACGCGAATACGGCGCATAGCCAAACGCAAACGTGATTTCACGGTTCCCAACGGCAAGGCCAACTCCTTGGCAATCTCCCCATGGGGTTTGTCTTCAAAAAAAGACAAGCGCACAACACACGCTTGTTCTTCGGGTAAATCTTTCAATGCATTGCGAACCTGAATTCGCATCTGGTCCGCTTGCATCGATTCATCTGCTGACTGTTCAGGATCAGGGACAAACGCAGGATCTTCCGCGTCAAACTCTGGGCGGCGGTTTTTACGAATCATATCGATGCGTAAGTTACGCGCAATCGTGAAAATCCAAGTCCCCGCAGACGCTTTCACCGGATCAAACATGCCGGCTTTGCGCCATAACGACAGCATTGTCTCTTGCACAATCTCTTCAGCCTGACCGTCATCAGCACCATGACGCATGAGGTAACTTTTCACGCGAGGCGCATAATGCGCAAACAACTGCGCAAAGGCTTGGCGATCTTGCTTTTGGGCAATCGCAACAACGAGGGCGGATAAATCCTCATTGGTGTGTTCGACTTTGCGCTCAAGGATATTTGGTGTTGTCATTGGCTTTGCCCGGCGCACGGAGCGAACGGCACTGGTACCAAACGAAGTTGGCGCAGGGCGCGGCGATTGCTCGTTCCAAGTAAGCGATTGCAGCACAGGCCAACTCCCAAATCCGAACCCGGTTCTAAGGTTCTACGGTGGCCGTTGGCTGCTGGATCAGCCGGAGGCAAAAAATCTATAACCAGTGGTAGACGGTTAGCTATCCCCTTGCCTCCAAAGTGAACTAACGGCAGCAAGCTTGCGTAAAAGGCTTGATGAAGGTTGGGACTTTTCCGCATATTGGAAACGAGGGTCAGCCTTAATTAGTGGGTACAGAATCCGTGTAATGTTGTCGTGTAAGCTTAGCACAGTTCGCAAGCTCAGCGACGAATTAAGGCGGAAAAATCAACGGGGACGGACAGAGGCCCTTATGTTCAAATGGGTTCTCTGACAGAGTGGGAAAGTTAAAATTTCGATGTCTGGATCTAAGTGCTTGAAGATTGCTGTCGTCGGCAGCGGCGTATCTGGCTTGTCTGCAGCGTGGCTGTTGAATCAAAATCACAACGTCACAGTTTACGAAAAAGAGGGCTGGATCGGCGGCCACTGCAACACGGTTGATGTAACCGTCGATGACCATGGCACGCCGCGTGTGATCCCGGTTGACACGGGTTTCATCGTCTACAACCAGACCACCTACCCCAATCTGACCGCACTGTTTGATACGCTGGGCGTGAAAACCGAATTGAGCGATATGTCGTTTGCGGCTTCGCTGAATAACGGTGGCTTCGAATATTCCGGCAACACGCTGTGGACCATGCTGGCGCAAAAACGCAATTTGGTGCGCCCGCGCTTCTGGAACATGGTCTGGGACATCATGCGGTTTTACCGCGAGTGCGTGCCCGATGCTGCACGCCCCGAAAACGCAAACCTGACGCTTGGCGAATACCTGATGCGTGATGGCTATAGCGAAGCCTTCTTGCGCGACCATTTGTTACCCATGGGCAGTGCGATTTGGTCTGCCTCACTGAAAGATATGCGTGCTTATCCGCTATCTTCCTTCGTACGTTTCTTCAAAAACCACGGCCTACTTGAGTTGCAAGATAGCAAACGCCCGAAGTGGCGCACTGTGACCGGCGGCAGCCGCGAGTATGTAAAAACGATTGTGAACACACTTGGCAAAAACGTGCGCACAAATTGCCCCGTCATCAGTATTACTCGTAACGTCAATGGCGTGACAGTCACCGCGGCCGATGGCAGCGTTGAAACATACGATCACGTCGTCATGGCCTCTCACTCGGACCAATCACTGCGTATGTTGCAAGATGCCTCAGCAGAAGAACAACGCCTACTGGGTGCTATTCGTTATGAACGTAACACCGCCATTTTGCATACTGACACGGCCATGATGCCCAAACGCAAACGCGCCTGGGCCAGCTGGAACTACCTGTCGGAAACAGGCGATTGCGATACACGATTGGTGTGTCTGACCTATTGGATGAACTTGTTGCAGAATATCGATCACCGCTTCCCGATCTTCGTGACACTCAATCCACACCGTGAACCAAAAGCCGAAAAGATTGTCGCGCGGTTTGAGTACGATCACCCCATCTTCGATAAGGCTGCATTAGAAGCACAGCAAAAACTCTGGTCGATTCAAGGCTCCAACCGCACATGGTTCTGCGGCGCCTACTTCGGCCACGGTTTCCATGAAGACGGCTTGCAAGCGGGCTTAGCTGTTGCTGAAGCCTTAGGCGGAGCGCGTCGCCCCTGGTCGGTCGCCGAAGAGTCGGGCCGCATTTATCTGCCCGCGGCGGCATAGCAATTGTGAGCGATTACGCCTCATGTTTTTACACGGGCACGGTGGCACATCGCCGCACACGCCCGCGTAAACACCAGCTTTCATATAATGTGTTTTCAATGCTCGTGGACTTGGACGAGCTGAACACGCTTGACCAGAACATTAAAGGTTTTGGATACAACCGGTTTAGCCTGTTCAGCTTCTATGACCGCGATCATGGTTTAAGCACGAACACGCCATTGCGGCCTTGGATCGAAGCTGAACTGAAAAAAGCCGACATCGACATCGACGGCGGGCCCATTCGCCTGCTGTGTTATCCGCGTATGCTGGGCTACACGTTTAATCCGCTGAGTGTATATTTCTGCTATCATCGCAACGGCAAACTTGCCGCGATTTTGCACCAAGTGACGAACACGTTTCATCAACGACACTCGTATCTCTTTCCTGTGAATGCCCAAGATGTGAAAGAGGGCGATGATCTAGAAAAGCATGCTTGCGTAAAAGAAATGTATGTCTCGCCCTTCATCGACATGGGCATGACCTACAATTTCAAAATAAAACCACCGACAGATGACATTGCCATCGCTATTCAAGAAAACGACGCCGAAGGCCCGCTGCTGTATGCGTCGTTCGCAGGGAAAAAACATCCCTTCTCGAGCGCGGGGCTTTGGAACCTGTTTTTCAAATACCCGTTGATGACACTGAAGGTTATTGGCGGAATCCATTGGGAAGCATTATTATTGTGGATCAAAGGGGTGCCGTTGGTTCACCGGCCAGCACCACCGCCCCAACCCGTCACGGTCATTAGATCGTAAACGGGCCAGTTACCAGGAGCACGTATCGTTATGAGTGAAGCGACAGCACACACTGCCGCCCAAGCAAATGTCGCAAAAAGCGATAATTATCACCGCGGCAATCCGCTGATTCAAAAAGCGCTGAATGTCGTTGGCCGTCTTGAAACTGGCCGCCTCAGCGTCACTATGCCTGATGGCAGTTCGTATGAACTCTCTAGCAACACCGACCATGGCCCGCACGCTGTTGTGCACATCCGCCGGTGGCGCGCCCTGCGCCGTTTCTGGTCGCAAGGCGATATGGGCTTTGTTGAATCCTATATGGACGGCGACTGGGATAGCCCCGAGCTCTCCAACATCATTGAGTTGGCCACCTTAAACGTAAAGTCGTGGGATGCAGGGGCGCTGCAAAGCATCTGGCACCGTGCATGGCACCGCATTTCGCACTTGTTGCGCGCCAACACGAAATCCGGTGCGCGCAAAAACATCTCCGCGCACTACGACCTGGGCAACGACTTCTACAAACAGTGGCTTGATCCGACGATGACCTATTCGTCGGCTTACTATGAAACCGAAAATCAGCCGCTCTCGGATGCGCAGTTAAAGAAATACCGGCGCATTGCTGATATGCTTCAACTGAAGCCAGGCAAAAAGATTTTAGAAGTCGGCTTTGGCTGGGGCGGCTTTGCCGAAGTCGCTACCAAAGAATACGGTTGTGAACTAACGGGCCTCACGCTCTCGAAAGAGCAATTAAAATTCGCCGCCGAACGCCTTCAAAAGCAAGGCTTGGCGGACAAGGTGGACTTCCGCTTAGAAGATTATCGCGACGCTCAGGGAACTTACGATCACCTCGTTTCTATCGAGATGTTTGAAGCCGTGGGTGAAGCCAACTGGCCGCGTTACTTCCAAATGGTGCGAGATCGGTTGGTCAGCGGCGGTACCGCAGCTTTGCAAATCATCACCATTGCCGAAGACCGTTTTGAGACTTACCGCAAAAGTGCGGACTTCATTCAAAGCTACATCTTTCCTGGCGGCATGTTGCCGACGGTTGAGATTTTGAAGAAGCAATTTGAAGCCGCCCGCCTGAACTTCCATGGCTCGGATATGTTTGGCTTAAGCTACGCTAAGACCTTGCGTGAATGGCGTGATCGGTTCTTGGCGGCGTGGTCGTCGATCCAGCCTTTGGGCTTCGATGAACGATTCCGCCGCATGTGGGAAATGTATCTGGCCTATTGCGAGGGCGGCTTCCGCGCCAAAAGCATCGACGTCGGCCAATTTAAAATCGCTAAGACGTGATTTAGCTGCCAAATCTCTCGGCGCGGTCGTATCGTATCAGCATCATGACCGCGCCCAAGCTTCCCCTCTCTCACCTCATCTTTTACGCCCTGCCCGGCTTTGCGTTGGCGATGCCAACCATTCCAGCAGCCGTGTTTCTGCCCTCTATGTATGGCGCTGAGCTGGGCTTGGCTGCGGCCGGCACAGCCCTTTTCATCGCCCGCACCTTTGATGTCGTGACCGATCCTCTGATCGGCGCATTGAGCGATCGTTGGAAATTCTCAGTTGGGCGTCGCAAGCCCTGGATTTTGCTGGGCGCTCTGTTGGCGGGCTTCGCACTGATCAAACTGTTTCAGCCGCCTGCAGGTGTGACCACCGCGTATGTGACGATGTGGTCGGTGATCCTGTATCTCGGTTGGACAATGATCAACGTGCCCTACACTGCCTGGGGCGCTGAGATGACCGGCGATTACAACGAACGGGTACGCATTACATCAGCCCGTGAAGGTGTGATGTTACTAGGCATATTTGCGGCGGGCACAATCCCTGTGTGGGCGGCGAGCACGGGCCTTTCAGAGCGCAGTGCGCTGGCGATGATCAGTTGGCTCGCCGTCATTGCCGGCGGGCCTTTCATAGCGATGATGCTGTGGCGTGTGCCTGATCCACTGCCACGCGAAACAACACACGCACCATTTTCTATTCGCACCCTCATCGACGCGACACGCGCCCTTTCATCCAACAAGCCATTCCTGCGCTTGTTAGGGGCGTGGCTGATTAACGGCCTGGCGAACGGCATTCCCTCGACGCTCTTTCTGTTGTTCCTGGAACACCGCTTGGAAGCCGATCAAACCCAACGCGGTGTGCTGATCTTGGTTTATTTCCTGGCCGCAGTTCTTGCGATCCCGCTGTGGAGTGTGCTGAGCAAGCGCGTCGGCAAGCACCGCGCCTGGTGCTATGCCATGCTGCTGACGTGCGCCGCTTTCGTGTTCGTGCCATTCCTTCAGCCCGGCGCGGTCGTCGCCTTTGGTATCGTCTGCGCCGTCACCGGCATGGGCTTAGGCGCCGATTTAGCGCTCCCCCCCGCCCTGCAGGCGGATGTGGTCGACTTCGACACCCTGCGGAATAAACAGCAGCGGGCGGGCCTCTTTTTTGCCCTGTGGAGCATGGCCACCAAATTGGCCTTAGCCCTGGCCGTGGTGGTCACATTCCCAGTCCTGGCGGCCCTGGGCTTCGATCCAAAAGCGTCTAACGACCCAACCGCACTGTGGTCACTTGCGGTGATCTATGCCTGGGTCCCTGTCGTAATGAAGTTAGTAGCCATTGCGCTGGTTTGGGCCTTCCCCATCACAGCGGCGCGTCAACGTTTCGTGAGACAGCGGTTAGACGCTCTCGCCGCGCGGCGCGCTTAACAGATTGGGAGAGGCCATGATCTTGGAACAGATTTTAAAGCCAGCACATATGCTCCGTTGGGTCGCCGTATGGGCGGTGTCCCTTTTGATTGCAGGTTGCAGCGGCACAATGAAACCGGAAGATTTTGCCAACAAGCAGCCCCGCTTCGTGATTGAAGAGTACTTCACGGGCAAGACGAAAGCATGGGGCATATTTGAAGACCGCTTCGGCAACTTACGCCGCGAGTTTGTCGTCGACATCACCGGCACGTGGGACGGCAAGCAACTCGTATTAGATGAGCGGTTTGTCTATTCCGACGGCGAAAAAGAAACCCGTGTCTGGACCATCGATAAGGTGAATGAAAACACCTACACGGGTGTTGCAGGTGGTGTGGTCGGCACAGCGAGCGGCAAAAGCTTCGGCAACGCGCTGAACTGGCGCTACGACTTTGATCTAAAAGTCGGCGATGGCAAATGGCGCGTGCACTTCAATGACTGGATGTTCTTGCAGCCCGATGGGATCATGCTGAACAAAGCCGAAGTCTCCAAGTGGGGCTTCCACATTGGCACTGTCACGTTGGCCTTCCGTCAGATTGATCGCGAGCAACAAAAAGCCGCCGCAAATGATGTTGAAGCGGTGCGCAACGCCGCCGAATAACTGTGTGGAAAAACCACCCGTTTTAAACGGCCCGATGTCTTAACCCGCTCTGTTTTTACAGGCCCAGAACAGGGGGCTTGCGGGAATTGTGTGAACAACTTCTTGCGCAAAAAATTGTGTGGATTGCGAGATTAATTGCCGCTTGAGTCTTTTGCGGATTGTTCGGGCAACGCATCGCTTATTTTTGCATCGCCGGCCATTGTTGTGGCCTCACCAGGAGCTAAACCGCAACTGTGGCAGCGGTATTCAATAAGCGAGCCGTCCTTAGCCTTGAAAGTCATTTTGACCCAGCGATTGTCCGCGTCGTACCAGACATCCACATCCTTGAGTTGGCCGGTATAGGTCAGATGCTCGGCATCCACCGAGCCTTGCGCTGTTTCAACGCGATCAATGCCATTGTGCGCCAGTTCAACTTTCGCCAATCGCCCATTCAGCGTATTCAAGATGGTGCCCGTCATGGCCTGCCCGCGATGCCAGTGATTGGTGGGAAATACCCAATCAGAGGCGATGAACGACCCCCTGGGCCCGTCAACCTTGAACAAACCATCTTCCAGACGCGCCGTCGTTTTGGCGATCTTGCCGTTGTCGTCGACCGTCACAGCCACGGCGACCGGTTTGTCATCGCGCCAGACTTCGGTTGAATCGTACTTGAAACTGTAGGCCGTAAAGAACAGCACATCGACATTCAGGTCCATCTGCGACGTCACGGTCAGGTCATCGCCAGTGCGTTGGAACCGTGTGCGGTGCTCGCCGATTTTCGTGCCCTTGCGGTAGACATCGAACACCACATCCCCGCCATAAAGGGCGATCGGATCAACTTTGGGAATTTTCTCAGCTTCTGGCGCGTTGATGGACTGGACTTCCAGCACCATGTTGGATGCTTGATCCGGGGTGGCAACTGTTGGTGTGGCAACTGTTGGTGTCACATCATTTGGGGTCGCGCGCTCTTGCGCGGCATCCGGCAGCGCGCTCTCTTGCGCGAATGCTGGTACGGCGAGCAAAACGCTCGCCACTGAGACCACGGGGAACAGCCCCTTTGTGAAAAGTCTTCCGCGAATTGGCGTCATGGCTTTCCGGGCAAAATGGTTAACGGGATATCCTATATCATAAGTACGGATCAGAACCTAACTTGGTTGCCTTTGCGCGCCAAATATCCGACTGCACACTATTTTGTTATCAGATCCAGTTTCTCATAAACCGGCACGCGCAATTTCACCTCGTAATTCAACACACGCGGACCGACCACCGAGATGTCCGTCACCTCATACAGCAGCAATGCCGGTGCTGCATCGCGGGCCTTGGCCGCCAAGTCCTTCAACAGCGCCCGGCGTTTCTCGCCATCGAACTCACGCCCCGCAGCTTCAATCAGCGGCATCATGGCTTTATCACAGAAGAATGGATTGGCCTTGGCGCAGGAGTGATACTCTAATGCACGCAGTGAATCGTAATACGGCGCACCGTTCCACGAGAGGCCAAACATATCCACGTCGAACGTATTGCCCGTGTATTTACGCAGCCAATCTGAAAACACCACCGAGCGAATTTCCAAATCAATCCCGACGGCGCGCAAATCCTGCTGCACCAGCGGCAGAAAATCCGCCCCCCCGGATAAGCCATTGGTGACGATCTCAGCCGACAACTTCAAACCGTTGCCATACCCAGCTTCAGCCAGCAGCGCTTTGGCCTTGGCGGGATCGTAGGGGTACGGCTTCAGCGTTGCGTCATAACTAAACGTCGCAGGTGTCGCGCCTTGGCTGGCGGGCTTCATGGTGCCGCGCATGACCACTTGTGTAATCGCGTCTTTGTTCACCGCGTAATTGATGGCTCGACGCACGCGCACATCTTGCACCGCATGTTTGCCCTCGCGCAGCGTTTCAAAGGCAATGCTATAGACTTGTGCCGTTTGAGAGATGACGGTTTTAAATTCCGTGCCCTTAAACTCCTCGGCCATTTCCGGCGGCACGATATTCAGAATATCAAGGCGGCCCGCGAGCATCGATTGCCCGCGCGCTGTGGTATCTGCTGCCATCACAAAGACAATGCGATCAATCAGCGGCTTGCGCCACGACGTGCGATGAGCCTCGAGCAACACCTGCCCACCTTGATGCTTCCACGACTTCAATACAAACGGGCCCGTGCCACTGGGGGTTTGCGCAAAACCATCAGACCCGAGGTCGCGCCAGGCCTTGGGGGCAACAATCGGTGCCGCTGTTAAGCGTTTAGGCAAAATTGCATCGGGCTTTGTGGTGATCACATCCACCGTCAACGCATCGACCGCCACCGCATCGGCCACCGTACCGATTTCGCCGCTGACGAGCGTGCGCTTACCTTCATCACTGCGCAGCCACTTCAACGTCGTCACAACGGCATCCGCGTTAAACGCCTCACCGTTTGAGAACACGACATTGGGGCGCAGCTTGAAGCGCCAGCGTGTGGGTTCCACCGGCTCCCAACTGAGCGCCAGCCAGGGCTGCAACTCGCCCGCCTCATCGGGCTTTACCAAGGTGTCGAACAACGCTTCCCAGATGTAGCTGGACGGCGGGCCCACGCCCGTAAACGGGTTACCTAAACTCGGAGGCCCAGAAATGAGCGCCATGCGCAGCTCTTTATCTGCAGCCGATGCGGGACTAGCGCCGAAAAACGCAGTTAAGATGAACAGAACCCCAGGCAGAAACCGAAATGTCATCACACTTATCTTTTTATCCGAGTACCTTTAAAAGCCGCAGCACTGTAGCGATGCCGCCCTTCACATTATAGTCAGTTGGCACGACAAAGATCTTATTTTGCGCTCTAAATTCAGCTTGCCGCATTTAAAATCGGCGTTAGGAGAATACCCATGCGCGACATGAGCAACGAAGACAGCCGCCGGTTTCAGCAACGCCCCTCAAAAAACGTGTTGGGCGGCACACTCGCGGAGTGCTCGAAGGCACCCCTCACCGGCTTCTTCCGCGATGGCTGCTGCAACACCGGCCCGCAGGATGTGGGCTCGCACACGGTCTGCGTGGTGATGACCGCAGAGTTTTTGGCGTTCTCGAAATCTCGCGGCAATGATTTAAGCACCCCGATGCCAGAATATGGTTTTGCAGGTTTGACGCCCGGTGACCGGTGGTGCCTGTGCGCCCCGCGCTGGCAGGAAGCGCTAGTCGCCAACGCCGCCCCGAAAGTGGTGCTGCAAGCGACACATGAAGGCGCGCTGGAGTATTGCGAGCTAGCTGATTTGAAAAAACACGCGGTGGATTTGAACTAGCGAAAACGCCTGTTTTCAGCCTTATTTCAAGTCGTTAGCGCAAACGCACATCCTGGTTCTGGAACGAAGCGTTATTCTCGACCTTGACAAAAAACTTATATCTTCATAGGTATGAATATATGAACATCACAAAGATGACAAAAAAAGCGGAAGACGTCAGCGAATTGCTGAAAATTCTTTCCCACCCGAAACGCCTCTTGATCCTGTGCCAACTGGTGGATCAGGAGCGATCCGTGGGCGATCTCGCGGCGCTACTACAATTGCGAGAGACCGCGGTTTCTCAGCAACTCGCGTTGCTCCGCAAAGATAAGCTGGTGAAAACGCGTCGCGAAGGACAAACAATATTTTATAGCCTCGCACGCGCAGACCTAAAGTCGCTGATTAGCTTTCTGTACGAGACTTACTGCAAATAGGCATCTGCAAGAGGCGAAAATGGACAACTTCACCCCCCTTACATCGCTATTTGGCGGCGTACTGATTGGCCTCTCCGCTGTTGTCCTCATGCTCCTGAACGGACGCATCGCTGGTGTCAGCGGCATCACGGCAGGAATGCTCTCGCCCACGGGCTCAACACCTGATCGCGGATGGCGCATCGCCTTTGTGGCCGGAATCATTCTTGCGCCGCTGGCACTGATGCTTGTGAACGGCACCCGCCCGGACATTACCTTTGTAGTGCCAATGCCAGCCATGGTTCTTGCGGGTCTTTTCGTCGGCTTTGGAACGGTCTTAGGGAACGGCTGCACAAGCGGCCACGGCATCTGCGGCATCTCGCGCCTATCGACACGCTCAATTATAGCGACAGCCGTATTCATGGCCGCTGGCTTTGCAGCCACGTTCATCGTCCGCCACATCGTTGCGGGGGCCTGAGTCATGAAGCGCATTCTCGGCGGCTTGGCTGCGGGCCTTCTCTTCGGGGCGGGGCTTTCAGTTTCAGGAATGATCAATCCCGCAAAGGTAATCGGCTTTCTGGATCTCGCGGGCGCTTGGGACCCCAGCTTGGCCTTCGTCATGCTGGGCGGCGTCACCGTGACTGCCATCGGCTATCGCACCGTATTGCGTCGCGGCCAGCCGATGTTCGAGCCGCATTTTACGCTCCCGACACGCACCGACATTGACCTGCCCCTGCTTCTGGGCGCGGGTTTATTTGGAATTGGCTGGGGCCTCGGCGGCTATTGCCCTGGGCCTGCGCTGGCCGGGCTTGGGTTTGGTGCGACGCCAACGTTAGCGTTCGTTGCGGCCATGTTGCTGGGGATGCTTGCCGCGCGACGGAGCAGCACCTTTTTCAGTCGCCTTGCAGAGAAAACGAAAGGCGTGGCCTAGACGTATTTCAGGGTCACACATGACAGAGACCAACGTGGCGGACACGAACATGGCGAAAACAAATATGCATATCGAAGCGTTTTTCGACCAGGCGACGTTCACGGTCACCTACATCGTCACCGACACGGCCGCCAAAGCCTGCGCCATTATTGATCCGGTTCTAGACTTTGATGCCGCATCGGGGCGCACATCTTATGCGTCCGCCGACAACGTGATCGCGTATATTCGTAATCTCGGGCTGCGCCTTGAGTGGATACTCGAAACGCACGCTCATGCGGATCATTTATCAGCTGGGCACTACATCAAATCCAGACTTGGCGGAAAACTCGGCATCGGCGCGCATATCGTCGATGTGCAAAAAATATTCGCAAATATTTTTAATCTGAAGGACGGCTTCACGCCGGACGGAAAACAGTTCGACGCTTTATTCCAACACAATGACACGATTACGGTTGGCGACATCAAAGGCAGAGTCATGCATACGCCCGGGCATACACCGGCCTGCCTCACGTACGTGTTTGAGGATGCCGCCTTCGTCGGCGATACCCTCTTTATGCCTGACTACGGAAGTGCGCGCGCGGATTTTCCGGGTGGCGATGCCCGGACGCTGTACCGTTCCATGCGCCAGATTCTCGAGTTGCCGCAGGAGACACGAATCTTCACCTGCCATGATTACAAGGCGCCAGGCCGTAATGAATTTGCCTGGGAGTCTACAGTCAAAGAACAGCGCCAATCCAACATTCATGTCCGCGACGGCATGAGCGAGGATGAGTTCGTCGCGATGCGTACTGCGCGCGATAAAACGCTGAACGTGCCCCAACTGATTCTGCCCTCCATTCAAGTCAACATCAGAGCTGGCGCACTGCCGCCTGCAGAAGAAAATGGCGTGTCTTATCTCAAATTACCTCTCAACGCGTTGTAGTGCGTCTCTTATATAATCAACTGAAGTGATGCCCATGCTCACTGACATATTAGCCGTCATGTCTGGTGGACTGGTTGGCTTGGTTCTGGGCCTTCTCGGCGGCGGAGGATCAATTCTTGCGGTACCGCTCCTGCTGTATCTCGTTGGCATTACAGACCCTCATTTGGCGATAGGGACAAGCGCTGTGGCCGTATCGCTCAGCGCGCTGATCAATCTGGTTCTGCATGCAAGACAAGGAACCATTAAGTGGCCCTGTGCCATTGCCTTTGCCATCAGCGGCAGTCTCGGCGCGCTTGCCGGAGCAGCGTTCGGCAAAGCTGTGGATGGGCAGAAACTCCTGCTCGCGTTTGCGGTCGCCATGTTTGGAGTCGGCATCTCTATGCTGCTGCGCAAGCCTGAGACGGGCGACATAAATGTGCACATCACGCCACGACTTGCTGCGCGGCTCATCCCAACAGGTTTTTTGACAGGGATGGCCTCGGGCTTTTTCGGTATCGGCGGTGGCTTCCTCATCGTTCCAGGACTCATTGGGGCCACCAATATGGTTATGCTGAATGCGGTCGGGTCATCTTTAGTGGCCGTCACCGCCTTCGGCGCAGCGACTGCGGCCAGCTACGCCTTTTCAGGTTTGGTCCAGTGGAAAGTCGCCGGACTGTTCGTCCTGGGCGGACTTGCAGGCGGCTTGTTCGGTCAACGCATGAGCATGGTGTTGGCCAATCGCAAAGGCGCACTGACCCGAATATTTGCCGGATTTATCTTTGCGACCGCGACCTATATCGCTTGGAAGAGCTTAGCCTAGCTGTAACGTCGTTGGTTTTGTCGGCTTCTGCTCGGTCGATGAAGAAGGATGCAGTCGACCTCAACTAAGAAGCAGCCTGCGATGCTTGAAACACCGCCAGCTGCGCATCGAAGGCACGCTTAAACGCAGGGCGTTCTTCGCCGCGCGCGACGTATGATCTTAAGTTCGGGTGTTTGCCGAACAGGCCCGAACTCTTCAGGCGGCGCAACACGGTAATCATCATCAAGTCGCCCGCACTGAACGCGCCATCCAGCCAGTCCGATTGATCGAGCTTGCGCGAAAGCTCGCCCAAGCGGGCGTGAACGCGATTTTCCAAAATCGGCAGGCGTGCCTCGTACCAGGGCTGGTCACGCTCAGCGAGAATTGAGACTTCGCGCTGAAGCACCACCGGTTCAATCGTGCTGAGGGCGGCAAATATCCAGTTGATAGCGCGGGCCCGTGCATTGGCATCACGCGGCAATAACCCTGCATGACTTTCGGCGATATGAAACACAATCGCACCCGATTCAAACAGCGATAGGTCGCCGTCTTCATACGTGGGGATTTGTCCGAACGGGTGAAGCGCCACATGCGCAGGCTCTTTCATCTCAGCGAACGTGAGAAGCCGCACATCGTACGGCTGGCCCACCTCTTCGAACGCCCACCGCACCGGCATGTCGCGCGCCAGCCCCCGGCCACGATCAGGGGATGCTTTAAAGGCCGTGATCGTTGGGGGCATCACCATGGGCCTATTTCGCTTCGGTCGGAACGAGTTTGAATCCTAATTGATTCATCATCCCTAAGCTGTCACCCGCACCCCAACGCTCGACCACCTTGCCGTTTTTGAAGCGATAGATATCGACCCATTTGAAGTTGAACGACTTGCCCGTTGGCGGCCCGCCGAACAACGGGCCGTCGTTGGTGCCTTCCACGGTTTGGTAGGCCATCACCAAATCGTCCGAGCACATGATGAGATCGTTCGTCAGTTTGCGCTTCGGGAATGCGGTGGCCATGTTGACCACTAACAACCGAATAGCCTCGGGCCCGCGCGGTGTGTTGGGTGCGGTATCGTGGCTTAAAAAATCATCGGCGATGTAGTCCGAGATCATCTCGGTTTTGCGGCCATTGAACACGTTATCGAATAGCCCAAGATAACGTTGCAGCATCGCCTCTTTGCCTTTGCACTGCACTTCCCCTGCAGAGGCAGGATTGAAAGAAGCAATCATCAACGCCGCGAGTACGGAAGCACGCTTCAACATTCTGCTCTCCCTCCCACTAAAACAACAAGCACTATTCACGAGCGATCAGTTTGTTTATTCGAACTTGCGCACGAATAAACGACACCCCCCACAGAAGCGTAAACAAAACAGTCACCACACCATCTAGGAAGCCGTAAGTTGAACTACGCAATCGATAGATATGGCGATCAATCACGATAGCGCTGATGATCCAAAACATTGAGTGACCTATGGCGACTGCAAAAAAACCATAAATGCTCATAGCATGAGTGCTTAGTGATGCGCCCGACAAGAAAAATAAAATGAATAGTGCAATTAAAAGCACGTAATAAGTAGCTACGCCCAGAGCCACCATCCTAATAGGAAACACTCGCCGCATTTCGATCATATTGATGTCACTCATCAGCAATAGAATCCATATCCAACCGAAATGCCCGCCAGTGAAGAAAAACAGTGGGTATAGAAGCCACGGCGATCTCAGCTTGCTCATCGCCCCTACTTTTTCTCTTCTTTCTTGGCCGCTTGCGCATCGTGCATTTGCGCATAGGCCGACAACAGGCCCAACTGGCCCAGCATGGTAATGCCGTCGTTGTTGCCCCAGCGCTCGACCACTTTGCCGTCCTTGAATTTGTAAATATCAATGGCGGTCATATTGATCTTCTTATTGGGGGCCGGCATGCCGAAGAACGGCCCGGTTTGCGTGCCTGTCACAGTCACCCGCACAATCACAAAATCATCCGCGCAGACAATCAGATCGTTCGTCAGCACGCGGTCGGGCATGTTTTTCTTTGAGTCGATCCACATGGGCTTTAGCGCGTCGGGTTTCATTTTCACCGTCGTACTGCCGCCTTCATCGGCATTATGACTGATGAACTCCGGCGCATAGAATTCGCCCGCGCGCGTTTCATCGCGGTCCATGAACAGCACTTTGTGCATCTGCAAATATGTGTTCAGATTTTTTTCGTTGCCTTTGCAGTATGTGTCTGTCGCAAAGGCTGACGTTGTCAGCAGCAAGCTCGATACCAAGGCAATCACATTGATCCGCATAGGATGTCCCCACTGGTTGATGTTTACACTTAGCTGTTGTCACGCGCGCGACAGTACGATTACGCTCATGGGGGGACATCGCACGCAATGGAACATACAACATCCACCACACAGTGAGCGGAGCATAACATGACGCATCGGTTTTTCATTACCCTTGGCGTTCTGGCGAGCCTGAATTTTACAACGCTGGCCGCAGACTCCGCTCATGACGATGCCCTGACCTACGCAGGACTAAGCGGCGCCAAAGTCTTTGATAGCGGGGTTATCGCCGTGACGGGCGGCGGCGCATTCGACCGCACTGAAACCTTTGAATACCTCCGCCGTCCCGACGGCGGCATTACGCTGATCAACCTGATTAGCGCGACGGATGGCGCATACCGCGTCGCCGCGCGATTTGACCTTGATGACCAATGGCAATCGCAGCGCGCAACCGGGTTAGGTTTATACGATGGCAAGCAAGTGCGCATCACGATGCAACGGACAGGCGCACAAGTTGACATCGCAGTTGCAGGAACGCCAGCGATCGACACCAAAGCCGTCTGCGAGCCCAGCTGCTTCATCAACATGTCGCCCAGCATTACCTCTATGTTCGTGATGACACGCCATTACGACATGAAGACCAAAGGCGTTCAGGTTTTTCAGTGGGCGGGCCAAGACCTTGATCGCGTGCGCACGTTGTCTGGCGGCAAGGCGCGGTTACAATTTGCAGGCGACGAAGTGTTCGACCGCCAAGGCAGCGCGCCGCTGACGTTGCGTCATTTTACATTTGTTGAAGAACTGCCTGGACCAAATGGAGCAATATACAAACTGGATTTTGATTTGTGGGCAGATGCAGATCACCGGCCCTTCGGTTTTAGGGTGCGCCCGTCCACCAGCAAAACATCAACGCTGATTGGTTTTCGGCTGGGCTTTGACGACGTAAAAGCCGCCATTCTGGCGCGCGACAAAACCGCTGCTCCATCACCATAACTTTTTAGTTTTGGCGCGCTGGTCTGAACGCTGATCGCATTAACGCAGACAGAAAATGCGTTTCTGTCTGCGTTACAATTTTGGGGCGGGATTTATCTTCCGGCGAAAAGCCTTGGTCCGGTACAATGAGCCTCTCATCGCAAGGGAGGATTGCATGAAGACGACACTGACGATGGCTGCCGTTATTGTATTGACCGCCATGACAACGACGGCATTTGCCCAGCCTAAAAATCACAACAGTTCTGGGATGCGCGAAGCATGCGCATCTGACATCGCCACACACTGCGCGGGCGTGGAACAAGGCCAAGCCACCATGCAATGCGTGATGAAGAACCGCGATAAAATGTCGGACGGCTGTAAATCCGCCATGGCCGCGATGCGTCAAGGTGGAGGTATGAGTGGCGGCGGTATGGGCGGTGGCTCAGATGGGGGCAAGCCCGCAGCGGCCAAGCCTGAAGAAAAGAAACCGATGTAAGTGGGTTAACGCATTGCCCCCGAACGAACCCAGCCTGTAAGCTTTGGCTTCAGGCGCAATGTTCGGGGGAGCGTGATGACCGAGCTTCGGAAACTGCGCGGGCCGTTTCTTGCTATCTTCATGGGCGGAGCGATTGCTGGCGCGTTCGATATTACCTACGCCATTGTCTCATCGTTGCTGCTAGCTGACATCCCGCCCGCGACCATTCTGCAAAGCGTTGCATCTGGTGTTCTGTGCGCTGATGCGTATCAGCGCGGGGCGGAAGCCGCGGGCTTAGGGTTGGCACTGCACTTTGTGATGATGACCATCATCGCGGCGATTTATGTTCTCATCTGCCGCAACGCCGCCGTCTTGCAACGGCAGAACCCATGGCTGTTGGGGCCGATGTATGGTGTTGCGGTGTACTTCGTGATGAACCGCGTGGTGATTCCGCTGTCGGCGTTTCCGATGAAAACGCCGTACATCAACATCACGTTTTTAAGCTTGGCCGTGCATATGTTTTTAATCGGCTTAACGATTGCCTTGGTGGAAGCCAGAATGCGTTGGCAGTCCGAAGTTCAACCGCGCAAGCGGCTACAAACGGAAGAGACTTAGAACAACGTTTATAAATTTATGAAAAATCATTACGCAATTTACAGCACGATATTAGGAATTCTTGTCTCAACGCCTACTACTGCTCAGACTTCAGAATTGAACTCAATTTGTGCAGCCATTGAGAATCCAGCCGCTTACATTGGCAAGACGGCGACTTTTTATGCGGAAATTATGCACGATGGCATCCATGGAGGCGCTGTCGTCGATGCTAGTTGCTCTCATCGTGGGATGAGATTTGATGGGCCATCAAATTGGCCTAATCATCTCGCCACTAAAGATTTATGGGTGGCTCTATTTAGAACGGGCACTATGGGCACGGCACATAAAAAAATTAACGCGACGGTGACGGGCATTATTGAGGCGGGCCGACAAGGCCCAATACTCAGGCTCACGTCGATCGCAGACTTAAAAGTTGTGCCGTTACAGCAATAAGCCGCAGCTACGAGCGTCTAATAGCCGCTATTAAAACGGCCACGTCGGCAGCGGGATGTGAATGTGGCGGTCGATGACAATCGCCAGAAACACACCGGCCAAGTACTGCATGGAGAACAGGAAGTTGCGCTTCGCCCACTCGCGTGAGGGGTCCTTCACCAGTTGCCAGTTCAGCCACAGGAAGCGTGCGCCGAAAGCCAGCGACAGCACACCGTACACAGGGCCCAGTTCGCCGAACATCCACGGCAGAAAGGCTGAGATGACGAGTGCAATGGTGTTGCCAAAAATCCAACGCGCGCAGACCGCATCGCCCTTCACCACGGGCAACATCGGCACGCCGGTTTTGACGTAGTCATCTTTAATCATGATCGCCAGCGCCCAGAAGTGCGACGGCGTCCACAAAAAGAGTGTGATCGCCATCAACCACGGCAGCAGCCACTTCGAGGGATCAACCGCAGCCGCACCGGCCAGCACCGCAAAGCTGCCTGCCGCCCCACCGATGATGATGTTGGTCCAGTGATAACGCTTCAGCCAAATTGTGTAGACGATGCCATACACGAAAGCGCCGAGGGCCAAGTGTGTCGCAACCAACCAATTGAACGCCAACACCGCAATCATGCAGCCCGCCAGCACCAAACCAATGGCCAGCCACACTGTGTGTGTGGGATCGCCCAGCGTGCCCGCTGCAAGCGGACGCGTGGCTGTACGCGGCATGAGTTTGTCGATATCGCGGTCCCAGTATTGATTGAACACCGCCGACCCAAACGAGCCTAGCAATGTCGCGACAAACAAAATGGCCAGTTGAATGCCATCGACGTCGACAGCGACGGCGGCATAGCCGGCCATGGCCGACAGCGCGATCAGGAAGCCGATGCGCGGCTTGCACAATTCCCAGTAAGATTTGAACTGTAACTGCATGAGACTGACTGCTTTTTCTAATGGGCCGAGCGTTCGGCGGGCCTTACTCAGCGGGGCTATTCAGCAGGACGGGCCCCCACGCCCGAATGCAGCGATGCGGTAACACCTTCACGGCTCTTGGCCAACAGTAATTTCCCGGCCAAAACCACGAACATCACGCCACCAATAACAGCGATCAGGCCGCCGACTCCCATGAACGAGAGGGAGACAATCTTTTGCCAGCTATCTAATCCCTGGCTGGCACCCGCTGTTTTGCGGGCCACCCCCATGCTGCCCGCTACAAATAGCGACAACGAGTGCAAAAACTGTCCGGCGCCCAAAAGGCCGTACATCCATGTCCGTAATCTGCGGCGCTCGGTGCGAATACCCAACAGCGGCAAAAATAGCGCAAAATAAAGCGCCATGAACGACAATGTCACAGCGATGAGCGCTGCGTGATAATGCGCCGGTGTGCGCGTATCGACCGAGCTTTCAAAAAAGCCGATGCCGCCGCCAAAGCCGAACAGCAACAACGACACCACCATGCCCGTCACTTCTGGCGCCCCGGATTTGATATCGCGCCAGCGCTTCGCCAAGAGATACAGCACGCCAGCGATGATGACTGTGGTCGGAATGGGCAGCACGTACCAATAAAGATCAGTGAACATCAACCGCTGTGCCGGGTCACCGGCCTGATACGTGACATACAGCAGCGGACCCACCGCAGCGCCAGCCACCATCACCAGCATCATCCACGAGAAGATGCGGCCAGACACAGGTGTCTCGCCCAATGTAATGCGCGTCAGCACATAGAACGCACACAGCATCAGCGCAGTGTTGGTAAACTGCATAACGTGGCCACCACCCCACATCACAAAGTCATTGAGTGTTTCAACGTCGATATTGTCGGGGCGCACAAAGAACGCGATGGCGATGCACACCAATGCGATCAGATAAATCACGCCTGCGGCGGCAACACCTAAAGTCAGCGGCTCAACATCGCGGCGCGCGCGCAAAATCATCAGCAACCGCACGATCGGCAATGCGAGACTGACGCCCAACAATGTCAGGCCTGCGTAATAGAGCGGATGCACCAGCACAGGGATGTAGTTGTTCGGCGACGGATCACCGAAATCGCCCAGCACGGGGACCAGCAGCAACAGCATGCTTAAGCCCGCACCGTATAAACCTGTGCGACCAATCAGAATACCAGCGCCCGTCAGTTCGTCGTTGTTGGGGCCTAGCGTTTGCGCCGTCACCAAAACAGTGAGGGCCCCGTGCACACCCATGTACCAAATGACAAAGGCGAACGTGACGTGCGCCACCAGCCCTTTTTCAAAGAACGATTGGCCCGACCACGGCAGCACCGCCTCAGCCCCCGGCACACGCAACAGAGCGATGAGCAGCGCCAACAGGCCTGCGATACCAAGTGCAACCAGCGGCAACGCCACCCAGCCAAACAACTCGTGCCGGAAATGCGGTGTGAGCACGCCAGCAAAGCGGCCGTCGACAGCGACATCGAGCCGATTCTTTTTATCGCGGGCTGTGTGATCAATGTCGTCGATCATCAGACTCGATCTTTGTTGCCTCAGCTTAAGTTACCCGAACGAAACGATATCTTATTGTTTTTAAACAGCGTTAAGCAGCCGCCTTACGCCGTGGGCGCCGGGTAAACGTGATATAGAATGACATAGATAAGCACCCCGGTCACGGTGACATAAATCCAGATCGGCCAGGTAATCCGTGCAATTTTTCGGTGCGGCGCGAATGCTGGATGGAATAAATCACCGGTTTCGCGCCAGGCTTTTAATGCGCGCCATAAGGTCAGCGCGATCATCGGCGTCGAGACTGCAGCCAACAAGACGTGCGTGATTAAAAGCGTGAAGTACGCCGGACGTTCCCAGCCAGTGCCCGGAAAGACGAAGATCGGCGCAGTGAAGTGATAGACCAAGTAGCAGGCCAGAAAGACGGCCGACACCACCGCGGCGGCAAACATGACTTTGCGATGGCCATCGCGGTCCCCTGACTTAATCTTGGCAAAGCCGATCAGCAGCAGAATCGTTGAGATCGCATTCAATGTCGCATTTACGTGCGGCAACACGTCAGCCGTGGTCATTACGCATACCTTGTTTTGAAACGAGTTAAAGTGGCCAGAAACCGCTGTTTACGGGCCCATAATTGCAGTTTTGACGATGATGCTGACATACATGAACAACGCCAACGCCACCAACACCGCACCGACAATGAGATTGCGCTTGCGGGCTTCTTTCTGTTCTTCGGGGGACTTTTGGTCTGAGCCGGTCATGCGCTAGGGGTCCTCAATCTTTTCAATTTGTCTAAACGACGCTTCTCTATCCCAACGGCGCGCCCAATCAAACGAGAACCGCGTAACACGAACAGAATCGGGCAGGCCCGGAGCGTCTCAAAAAGCGACAATCGGCAATTTGCGAACGAGTTGCAATTAACCGCCGTTGATAAATTTCGTTAAAAGACCGGTTTCCGGGCCACAGCAGTGGGTTTTTAGGGCCCTGGCTCGCTTTACGCCACGGCCCCTTGTGGGCTACCCTGCCAGAGGTGGGTTTGAGTTGGCTTTGCGCTTCCGCAAAGCCATGCAGAAAATTGAAAAACCTGAAAAAATCAGTTGAATGGCCCAGGCCCGGACCTTAAACCGGCCAACATTACGGCCTAAATGGAGAGCATCTGTGACTGCTAAGGTATTGGGGTTCTTCTCCCTTATTTCAACCGCCCTCATGTCCATGGCGGCGGCCGCTCAGCAAGACATGCCAACCCCTTCGTTCCCGAAGGAATGGCAACTCGGTTTGCAGACGCCCGCTTCCACGGTGGCGGAAATGATTCACGCGTTCCACGACAAGCTTCTGTGGATGTGCGTGATCATCTCGACTTTCGTTCTTATCCTTCTGTTGATCTGTATCTTCCGCTTCAATGAGAAGGCTAACCCTGTTCCTTCGAAGACATCGCACAACACTCTGATCGAAGTGATTTGGACTGTTGTCCCCATCATGATCTTGGTCACGTTGGCGATCCCGTCTTACCGCTTGCTGTTCTATATGGACCGCACGCACGAAGCCGAAATGACCTTAAAGATCATCGGCAACCAATGGTTCTGGTCTTACGAATACACCGACCAGGAAATCTCGTTCGACGCGATTGCCATTGCTGATGACCAAATCGACAAGGCCAAAGGCCAGCATCGCCTGTTCGAAACCGACAAGCATGTGGTTCTGCCGGTCGATACCAACATCCGCTTGCTGTTCACCGCCAACGACGTGATCCACGCTTGGACCATTCCGGCCTTCGGCGTGAAACTCGACAACATGCCGGGCCGTACAAACGAAACCTGGGTGCACATCACGAAAGAAGGCCGCTTCTACGGCCAATGTTCGGAATTGTGCGGCATTGATCACTCTTTCATGCCGATCGTTGTCGACGTCGTCAGCAAAGAGAAGTTCAAGGAGTGGATCGCGAAGGAAAAGCAGTCGGCTGAAGGCCCTGCTTCGACCCAACTCGCGTCCGCTCAATAATAGTTCGCTCAAGTTAGCGATTTTGGAGACAAACAGATGAGCGCAGCCTCACACGCCCATGGTCACGATGATCATCACGATCACCACCCGACGGGCATTGCACGCTGGTTATATTCCACCAACCACAAAGACATCGGTTCGCTTTACCTGATCTTCGCGGTTGTCGCCTCGTTGTTCGGCGGCGGCTTCTCGATGATCATCCGCATGGAACTGATGGATCCGGGCTTGCAGTTCGTGCACGACAAGCAGTTCTACAACGTTCTTGTCACCGCACACGCCCTGCTGATGGTGTTCTTCGTGGTGATGCCGGCCCTGATCGGCGGCTTCGGGAACTGGATGATGCCCATGATGATCGGTGCGCCAGACATGGCGTTCCCACGCATGAACAACATCTCGTTCTGGCTGATGCCTCCGGCCCTGATCCTCTTGGTGCTCTCCATGGTCGCAGGCCAAGGTGCAGGTACAGGTTGGACGCTCTATCCGCCGCTCTCAAGCATCGCAGGCCAGCCGGATATGTCAGTCGACTTCGCCATTCTGTCGCTGCACTTGGCTGGGGCCTCCTCGATCTTGGGGGCCACCAACTTCATCACCACCATCCTGAACATGCGCGCGCCTGGCATGACCATGCACAAGATGCCGCTGTTCGTGTGGGCCACGCTGATTACCGCTGTTCTGCTGTTGCTGGCGGTTCCGGTTCTGGCTGGTGCTTTGACCATGCTGCTCACCGACCGTAACTTCGGCACGGCCTTCTTTGATCCGCGCGGCGGCGGTGACCCGCTGTTGTGGCAGCACTTGTTCTGGTTCTTCGGCCACCCTGAAGTGTACATCATGATCTTGCCGGCGTTCGGCATCGTCAGCCACGTGGTGTCGACCTTCTCGCGCAAGCCGGTGTTCGGTTACTTAGGCATGGCCTACGCCATGGCTTCGATTGGCGTCGTCGGCTTTGTCGTGTGGGCGCACCACATGTACACGGTCGGCATGGGCGTGAACTACCGCGCTTACTTCATCGCCGTTACGATGGCGATCGCCGTTCCGACAGGCGTGAAGATCTTCTCGTGGGTTGCCACGATGTGGGGCGGTTCGATCCAATTCCGCGTTCCCATGCTGTGGGCCATCGGCTTCATCTTCCTGTTCACCGTCGGCGGTGTAACCGGTGTGGTGCTGGCCAACGCGGGTATGGATATTGCTCTGCACGACACCTACTACGTCGTGGCGCACTTCCACTACGTGTTGTCGCTGGGTGCTGTGTTCGCGATCTTCTGCGGTTACTACTACTGGGTCGACAAGATGACCGGTCGCAAGTTCCCGGAATGGGCTGGTAAGGTTCACTTCTGGCTGACCTTTATCGGCGTCAACATCACGTTCTTCCCGCAGCACTTCTTAGGTCTTGCTGGTATGCCGCGCCGCTACATCGACTATCCGGATGTGTTCGCGCATTGGAACTACGTCTCGTCGATCGGCGCATTCATCGCCGGTGGGGCCTCGGTGTTCTTCATTATCTTCGCCATCCGCAACCTGTTTGTGGGTGAGAAGGCTGAAGCCAACCCGTGGGGTGAAGGTGCAACGACGCTGGAATGGACTGTTGCTTCGCCAGCACCGTTCCACACCTTCGAAGAGCCGCCGCACATTGGCCCTTCGGGCAAGCTGCACCCGGCTGAGTAAGACTGAAAAGACTGCAACGGATATGACCGAGGCAAACCTCAAACGTAAGAATCGGAAAGTCGCAGCGGCCGCGCTTGGCGCGGTTGCAGCGATGACCGGTTTGGCGTTTGCCTCGGCCCCGTTGTTCTCGGTGATCTGCCGCGCCATTGGCTTAGATGGCACGCCGCAAATCGCCACCAAGGCCCCGGACCATGTCTCCGAGGCCTTGGTGACGGTTCGCTTCGATGCGAATACCGACAAAGACCTGCCGTGGGAATTCAAACCCAACCAGAAGCAGGTCACGCTGAAACTGGGTGAGACCACCACAATTACGTATCACGCGAAGAACTTGAGCGATCAGCCCGTCAAAGGCATCGCCACCTTCAACGTGACGCCCGAAAAGACGGGCATGTATTTCAATAAGCTGCAGTGCTTTTGCTTTAACGAGCAGACGTTGCAGCCAGGTGAAAGTGTCGAAATGCCGGTCACACTGTTTGTTGACCCCGACATGGCCACCGATTCACTGACCAGCGACGTGCATACCATCACGTTGTCGTACACGTTCTTCAAAGCCATGGACGGCAATTTGCCCGAAAAGGCCGAGAAGCAATTTTCACAAGCTCCGGCTTCGGCTGGGGTGAACTAGATAGCGTTTAAGAAAGAGGGTTCGATGAGCGCAGCCGCGAAACATCCATTCCACATTCTCAACCCAAGTCCGTGGCCCCTGCTGGGCTCGTTCTCGGCGTTGGTCCTGGCCGTCAGTGCGGTCATGTACTTCCACAAGACCCCGATCCTGGGTGCGACGCCGGGCCCATGGCTGTTGATCCCGGGCTTCGTCCTGTTGTTGCTGACCATGTTCTTCTGGTGGCGTGATGTCGTGCGTGAGTCGATTGTCGAGCATGCCCACACCGACGAAGCCAGCCATGGCCTGCGCATTGGCATGTCGCTGTTCATCGCCTCGGAAGTGATGTTCTTCGTCGCCTTCTTCTGGGCCTTCTTCCATAACGCGCTGGGCTTCTCGACCAACATGCACCAATGGCCGCCGGAAGGCATTGCGGTCTTGGATGCCTGGGACCTGCCCTTCTACAACACCGTGATCCTGCTCACCTCGGGCGGCACGTTGACCCGCGCTCACCTGTTCATCGAAGAAGGCAACAACAAGCTTGCTGCGCGTTGGACCTTCATCACCGCGGCTTTGGGCGTACTGTTCTTGGGCCTGCAAGTGTACGAATACGGCCATGCTGCTTTCAAACTGACGGAAGGCATCTATCCGTCGACGTTCTACCTCGCCACAGGCTTCCACGGCTTCCACGTGTTTGTCGGCACCTGCTTCTTGTTTGTGTGCGGCTTCCGCGCCCAAAAGAATCAGTTCACCGCCCATAAGCACATCGGCTTCCAAGCGGCTGCCTGGTACTGGCACTTCGTTGACGTGGTGTGGCTGTTCTTGTTCGTGTGGATCTACTGGATCCTGGGCGAACCGGTTCGCACCTTCGTGCACTAAGATTTAAAGCGATACACAAATAAAAAGGGCCGGTGAAAACACCGGCCCTTTTTCGTGAGTGCGGCCTTTATGTAACGTGCAGCGTCAACAGGGGCACTCACGCAAATTCAGACTACGCAGTTGAACCTGGTTAATCGCGGTACGGGTTATTGGGGCGCGCGTCGAAACGGTTCGGCACGCCATCTCCGTCACGATCTCGGTCATAACGGTTCGGAACGCCATCGCGGTCGTTATCACGCCAGCCGCGGTTGGGATAATAGCGGCGCGGACGTTCCCAATAGCGATCACGGTAAGCCATGCGGTACGCCCTGCGTTCGCCTGGCCCCCAAGCATGCCAATAACCATGGTGATCGTAGTACCCATCTGAGTAACCGAACCGGACGTTGCCTAAGTCGATTCGTAAGGCCACGCTATCGCGCGCCATCGCAGGCGACGATGTCAGCGCGGTGACAGACGTGAGCGTCAGGGCACCGGCAATTGCCGTAGCGAATGTAATCATGCGTGTGTTCATGACGACCTCCTCTTGCAAAACAGTCGTGCCCTAAGAACGTAGAAACCCAAATTTTTGTTACGCAATTTTCCAACGCAAGCGCTGGAGAAATTGTGGACACAATTTAGCGGCGCATTTACCCGACGCGTCGGAACCGGTGCGCAAAATAAATGCGACAAATAAAAAGGGCCGGTGCTTCACCGGCCCTTTTTGCGTTAGCGCGTCATCTTCTTTGGATGCCATGCATCTTTAGACAGCGACGGCTAACAAACTTTATCATGCCTTAATCGCGCCACGGATTATTTGGGCGGGCGTCGTAACGGTTGGGCACGCCATCGCCGTCATTATCTCTCCAACCGTAGTGGGGGTAATAGCGACGTGGGCGATCCCAATACCGGTCGCGATAGGCTATGCGATAAGCACGCGCTTCACGCGGGCCCAAGCCGTGCCAATAACCGTAGTGATCGTAGTAACCATCTGAGTAGCCGAAACGCACGTTGCCGAAATCCAAATCGACGGCAATGCGGTCACGCGCCACGGCCGGAGCAGATGTCAACGCCGTGACAGACGTAAAGGCAACAGCGCTCACCAAGACAGTCGCTAACGTAACCATCTTCGTTTTCATCATGACCTCCTCTTGCAAACGGTCATGCAGTAAAAACGCGACCTCACCCGACTTTGTTGCGCGAATTTTCTGAGAATGCTGTTGATAAAGTGAAGGCAGATCACAAAATTGCCGCGATTTTATTGCCCGCAATCATCGCAAGAATAACAGAACAGCAAGAAGGGCCCGCACGTGGCGAGCCCTCTTTTGTTGTCACGCTTTCCCAGATGTTAGAAGGAGTGAACGTTAGTCACGGTACGGATTATTCGGACGATCATCGAATTTGTTGGGCACGCCATCGCCGTCGTTATCGCGCCAGCCGCGGTTGGGGTAACGGCGACGCGGGCCATCATAATAGCGATCACGGTAGCGCACGCGGAATTCCGCCGCTTCACCGCGGCGCCACGAGTGCCAACGGCGATTGTGATCATAGTAGCCATCGCGGTAAGCCACACGCACGTTCCCAGTATCGAAGCTGAAAGAAAAACTATCACGCGCCACAGCCGGCGCAGACATGGCGACCGGAACAATGGTGGTGCCCGCAACGACACTCACGATCACGGCAGCCAGGGTTGATTTATTCATGGCGAGAACTCCTGTGTTGTGTATGCCGGTCTTCATCTCTGGTGCTTCGTGTCGCATCCGGCCTACACACAGAACGCTGCTTTGCCGCGTTTGTTACATCGCATTGAAGCGCAAACTGGCGGTTTATTTACGGAACCCTGGGAAAACTGCCCCAGATCTGCCGCTTTTTAACGCTGCCATCCGTAAGCGTTTAATTTTTAAGCGCATTATTAGCTGTACCTAAAATGCATGACGGCACTTGCGTTATAACGATTGACCGGTAGGTCAGAGGAGCCCACAACGTTGATGAACAGCGTGCTCTGCATCAATTTGAGAGTATAGGTTTTGGCTATGACGAACGCTCCGCGCCCTACCATGCCATTAGGCCTTGTCGCGTTGAAATGCTGTTGCCCCCGCTGCGGCAAAGGCAAACTGTTTGATGGCTTTTTGACCATCGCCAAGTCTTGCACATCATGCGGCCTCAGTTTTGAAGGTCACGACACCGGTGATGGCCCAGCGTTCTTTGTCATGCTACCGCTGTGCTTGATCATCGCGGGGCTGGCGTTGTGGGTGGATACATCATTCGATATCCCCTACGCCGTGCATCTTGTCATGTGGCCAATTATCATCGTCATTGTCTCTATGGCTGCACTTCGGCCCATCAAAGCCGTGATGGTGGCACAGCAATACAAACATCGCGACGTTGAGACATACGACCAGTCTGCGCAGCAGTAACCTTTAGGCACCTTCGCCGCGAGAGCTGGTGATCTCGGCACCTTCACGCATGGTTTTGGTGACGGGGGTGTTGGCGACAATCTCCAATAATCGCGTCCACTGCGCGTCATCCAATGGCTGATCGGAATGTAAGGTGCGATGAATGTGCGCCTTGCCCGCTTCATCTTTGTGGAATTTTAGCTCCACGCGGAACTGCCCTAAGTTCCAGCCCTTCTTCTCCGCATACATGCGCAAAGTGATGGCCGTGCAAGCCGCAAGTGCGGCGACATAGTAGTCGTAGGGTGCTGGGCCTTTACCCTGCCCACCCATGCGCATGGGCTCATCGGCCACCAAATCAAAGCCACTGACGTTGATATTGTGAACGTAGTTGGTGCCCGTGGATGTAATGACCGCAGATGTGGACATGGTGCGTGCTCCAGACAATGTACACGCAACTTAACCCGAACCCCAGAAAACCAAAACCGGTTACCCCTTGCGGAGTAACCGGCTTGGCCGAAAGTTTGAATGTAAATTCTAGAACTGGGGAGGAGTGGTAAAGCGGGACCGTTACAGAACCGCTTCACCATGTAGGTTTACATCCAAACCTTCACGTTCAACGTCGGTGTCGACACGCAGGCCGATCACCAAATCAATTACTTTCGCGATGATGAAGGTCGCGATGGCGCAATAGACCACCACGATTGCTGCACCATAGAATTGCGTCCAGACTTGGCCTGCGTTGCCGTCGATCAAGCCGGCTTTACCTTCGCCGCCCACCGATTGCACCGCGAAGACACCTGTCAACACTGCGCCGACGAAACCGCCAACGCCGTGCACGCCAAAGGCATCCAGGCTGTCGTCATAACCCAGCTTGTGTTTGAGCCATGTGGCCGACCACCAGCAGATGACGCCCGCGACCAAGCCGATGATGAGCGCGCCCATCGGATCGACGAAACCAGAGGCCGGGGTGATGGCAACCAAACCCGCAACAGAGCCCGAGATGATGCCGAGGATGCTGGGTTTGCCTTTTACAGCCCACTCCACAATCATCCACGCCAAGCCCGCAGCGGCAGCCGCGATTTGCGTGACCAGCATAGCCATACCAGCCAAACCGTTGGCGGCAACAGCAGACCCGGCATTGAAGCCGAACCAGCCGACCCACAGCAGCGAGGCACCTGCGAGGCTTAAGGTAAGGTTATGCGGCGGGAACGGATCTTTGCCGTAGCCCGTGCGCTTGCCGAGCATGAGAGCCAAGACTAAGCCAGCAACACCAGCGTTGATGTGCACCACGGTGCCGCCAGCGAAATCGAGCACGCCATCGACGCTGAGGAAGCCGCCGCCCCACACCCAGTGGGCCACCGGCACGTACACCAGCAACGACCACAACAGCGTGAAAATCATGACGGCTGAGAATTTGATACGATCCACATAGGCACCGGCGATCAGTGCCGGGGTGATTATGGCGAACGTCATTTGGAAGACGACGAACACCGTCTCAGGGATCGTGTAGGAGATGGAGCCCAGCTCCACGCCTTTCAAGAAGGCTTTGCTGAGATCGCCGATATAGGCCGAGGTGCCTTCGGCACCGGCGGTGAAAGTGAGGCTGTAGCCTGCAACCATCCAGACAATCGAGATCAAACAGGTGATAGCGAAGGAGTGCATGACCACCGAGAGCACGTTCATTTTGCGGACCATGCCGCCGTAGAACAGGGCCAAGCCCGGAATTGTCATCAGCAATACTAAAGCAGTTGAGGTGAGCATCCATGCGGTGTCACCGCTGTTGAGTGTCGGCACCGCGGCGGCCGCCGCCGGAGCGGCAGCTTCGGTCGCCGTGGCCGCAGCTTCAGTGGCTGTGGTGGCAGCTTCTTGTGCAAACGCAGACGCAGCGGCGATGAATGCTGATGCGCCAGAAACAACTGCTGTAACCAAAGACGAGCGGAAACCTAATGTGCTCGCCGGTACGGCATCCCCAGTTCTTGTCATGTCCGGTCCTCTCGTTGACGAATCTTTTCGTGACGAATTGGGCAGGCCCTTAGATGTAACGGTCGGTTGGCCCGCCATAGCAGGTGAGTCTATTCAAGTTCCGTGCCGTTTTTGGCGGGGTCAATTTTGCTTTTGAAATCAATGTATTAATGAGTCGGCGACTCATTTTTTGACGGTTTTTGCCCTCGCAATGAGCACAGAAACACGCCTCTGCCTAAAAAGTGTGCAGCGCAACAAGGCCGCGCGGCCGATGACTCAATTTTAGGCGTTTAACCGAGTTTGCCGATGATGGAGAGGATGTTCCCGGCCGGGTCACGCATATGGGCGATGCCCCCGCCCCACGCCTGCTTTTGCGGCGGGGCCATGAAGTCCACGCCTTTGCCCGAAAGCTCCAGGTAAAGGGACGCCAAGTCAGGGGTCAGGAAACTCACCCCCAAAAAGCGCCCCACCAGTTCGCCGTAGGCCGGATGCGTGGGCGACACGTGCTCCACGGCCAATTGCGCAACACCGGTATCGAAAATCGCGAACGGGCTTGTTTCGTCGCCCGTCACAACAGCCAAGCCCACGGTCTCGGCATAGAATTTAAAGGCCGTTGGAAAATCGCCCACGTACACACGCACGCTTTGCAGACGCAGCTTGGTGTCGTGATGATGGTGGTGATGCCCGTGATCGTGAGAGTGATCATGGTCATGGTCGTGATCATGGGAGTGATCGTGGGGCATTTTTCACCACTGCAAACGCTTCAAAAGAGAACAAAACGCTAGCACGCCGGGTTATTGTGCAGCAATGCTTTGCCCTTGTTTTTCAACGAAAAAGTGCGCCTAAAACCGGTTCCACTAAAGCCCTCTTTCCGCCTAAACTGGGCCCTTGATTTAGCCCGCTGGAGTTCTAAATGTCGCTGCCCCCCGATCAGGTGTTTTACGTCTCGCCCGCGCAAATCAAAGAATGGCGCGATAAGAACGACGCCGTCATTATTGATGTGCGCGAAGACCACGAGTGGGAAGACGCGCATATTCCGGGCGCGATCTTGATGCCGCTCTCCACGTTCGATCCCTCCAAGATCCCTGATCCGCAAGGCAAGAACTTGGTGTTTCATTGCCGTTCGGGGCGTCGCTGCGGCATGGCTGCTGAGAAAGCCGTTGAAGCTGGCTACAAAGGCGTCATCAAGCGGATGGAAGGCGGCATCATCGCTTGGCACGCAGCCGGGTATGAGTTGGAATAAATGACAGCCGCCGCAGCCACATTGGACTCAAACGCGCGCGACCCACGCATTGGCCAAGAAGCCAACCGCGTCTTCCTGGCTGTAATTGACGATACCGAAGAACTGAACGCCGCCATTCGCTATGTCTGCAATCGCGCGCGCACCACGGGTGGCCGTGTGGCGCTGTTGTATGCCTACGAGATCGACAAAGACTTCCAACAGTTCGCTGCGGTCGGCCAGTTAATGGAGCAAGAAGCCAAACAGGCCGCGACGGAAACACTGAAAACGCACGCCTTGATGATTCAGCAAACCATTGGGCGCGTCCCCGACATGTACGTGCGCAAAGGCAACAGCCGCGAAGAGTTGTTCAAGCTTGTGGCCGAACACCCCGAGATCAGCATTCTGGTGTTGGGTGCGGCTACCGGCAAGTCGCCTGGGCCACTGGTGGAAGCCGTGACCGGCAAATATGCAGGCAAGATCGGTATTCCGGTGACGGTTGTGCCCGGCGATTTAAATGCCGACGAAATTGATCGCCTGACGTCAGCCTAACGTTGCGAGAAACGCAAAGAATGCGCTAGGCTTAGTCTGGCGTGATAAAGAATAATATTTTATGACAACGGGAGACAGAGATGGCGTTTTCCGCGCCTGCCGAAGGCGATGGAGTGAATACTTCTCCTATCGTCGCGGATGAGGTGAAAACGACCACCTGCTACATGTGCGCCTGCCGTTGCGGGATTAAAGTGCATTTGCAGGACGGCAAAGTCCGTTACATCCAGGGCAATCGCGATCACCCGGTCAATAAAGGCGTGCTGTGCGGCAAGGGGTCGGCCGGGATCATGCAGCACTACTCGCCTGCGCGCTTACGCAAACCGCTGAAGCGGGTCGGTGAACGCGGCGGCAGCGAGTATGTCGAGATCGAGTGGGACGAAGCGCTGGAGATCGCCACCAAATGGCTGAGCGATATTCGCAAAACGGATCCCAAAAAGCTCGCCTTCTTTACAGGCCGCGATCAATCGCAGTCTTTAACGGGGTGGTGGGCAAACCAATTCGGCACACCGAACTATGCAGCGCACGGTGGCTTTTGTTCGGTGAACATGGCAACCGCGGGCATCTATACAATCGGAGGCTCGTTCTGGGAATTCGGCGAACCCGATTGGACTCACACCAAATACTTCATGATGTTTGGTGTCGCCGAAGACCATGATTCAAACCCGATCAAAATGGGTTTGGGCAAACTGAAAGCGCGTGGTGCGAAGTTTGTGTCGATCAATCCGGCGCAGACAGGTTATTCCGCAATTGCTGATGAATGGATCGGTTTGCGCCCTGGCACCGATGGTTTGTTTGTGCTGGCCCTTGTGCACGAGTTGCTGAAGGCGGGCCAAGTCGATCTGGATTATCTGGTGAAATACACCAACGCGCCGTGGCTGGTGGTTCAAGCGCCGGGCCATGCAAGCGACGGCCTGATCGCGCGCGATGAAAAAAACAATCCGCTGTGCTGGGATAAGACGACGGGCGCCTTGGCTTCTTCACTACGCGCCGATGTCACGCCTGCCCTGACAGGCTCATTTGATGTGAACGGCCTGAAAGCTGTGCCTGCCTTTCAATTGATGGCCGAACGCTACAGCGATGCGCAATACGCCCCCGATGCTGTGGCTGAACGCTGCGGCATTTCTGTTGCCACCATCAAACGCATTGCCGCTGAACTGGCGCATGTGGCGTTTCAAGAAACGATTGAGCTGCCGATTGCCTGGACCGATTGGGCAGGCCGCAAACACGACAAAATGATTGGCCGCCCGGTTGCGATGCATGCCATGCGTGGTATCTCAGCGCATTCCAACGGCTTTCATACTTGCCGCGCGATTCACTTATTACAGATGTTGCTGGGCACCATCGATGTGCCGGGTGGCTTTCGCTATAAGCCACCCTTCCCGCGCCCAACGCCACCGGGTCCTAAACCCGCAGGTAAAAAGGGAGCAAAGCCGAATGAACCCTTGGGCGGTATTCCGCTAGGCTTCGTCACCGGCCCGGAAGACTTGCTGCTGGATGCGGATAACAACGCCATCCGCATCGACAAAGCCTACACCTGGGAACACCCGATTGCCTCACATGGCTTGATGCACATGGTGATCGCCAACGCGGTGAAGGGTGACCCGTACAAAATCGACACGCTGTTTTTGTACATGGCCAACATGGCCTGGAACTCGTCGATGAATACGCGTGCGACCATCGACATGCTGACCGCGAAAGATGAGAACGGCGACTATAAAATCCCGCACATCATTTATGCCGATGCGTATTTTTCCGAGACTGTGGCTTATGCAGATTTGATTCTGCCTGACACCACATACTTAGAGCGTTGGGACTGTATTTCATTGATGGACCGCCCCATCTCGGATGCGGAAGCTGCCGCCGATGCGATCCGTCAGCCTGTGGTCGAGCCTGATCGCGATGTGCGGCCGTTCCAATCTGTGCTGCTGGATTTAGGCGCGCGCCTCATGCTGCCTGGCATGGTGAACCGTATTTTAAAACCCCGTTACCCTGGCGGATATGCGGATTACATTGTGAACCACGAACGCGCCAAAGGCGTTGGGCCCTTGGCCGGCTTTCGCGGCCCCGACGGCGCGCCGAACCCGAACCAACTGCAAGCCTATATCGACAACGGCTGTTTCTGGCGGGGCGAAATTCCGCATAACGCGCATTACTACAAAATGGCGAACGCCACATATTTGGAGTGGGCGAAAGGTATGCACTTCCTGCCCAAGGCGGAGCAAATCGTGCTGCAGATTTACTGCGAGCCCTTGCAGAAGTTCCGCAACGCGGCGCGTGGACATGGCGCAATCCAGCCGCCCGAAAAAGATCGCGCCCGCATTGAAGCCTATTTCGATCCGCTGCCGATCTGGTATGCGCCGTTCGATGAAGCCGCTGTGGATAAAACCGAATATCCGTTCCATGCGCTGACGCAACGCCCGATGCATCACTATCACTCATGGGGGTCGCAGAACGCGTGGCTGCGTCAGATCACCGCGCAGAATAAATTGTTCATGCACCGCGATGCTGCGGCTAAACAAAATATCGCTGACGACGATTGGGTGTGGATCACTAGCCGCGCCGGTCGCGTGAAGGCACAAGTGAAGTTGATCGACGGCGTGAACAAAGACACAGTTTGGACGTGGAACGCGCTGGGCAAACGCAAAGGCGCTTGGGCGTTGGACCCGAACAGCCCCGAAGCCACACGCGGCTTTTTGCTAAACCACGTGATTTCAGAAACACTGCCAGATCTGCGCTCGAATTCTGACCCCATCACCGGGCAGGCGGCGTGGTTTGATGTGCGGGTGAAAATTGAGCGCGCTGCCGATCATGAACAGAACGGCACCGACAATGATTTCGGCCAGCTCAATCCGCCGCCTGGCATTCAGGTGGGGCCGGACGTTTTGCAATACGGCGCTCACTTTAGACAGGCCGCCGAATGACCAGCTTGCCCGACAAAACTGATAAGAAACTCGGCCTGGTCATCGACCTTGATACCTGTGTGGGGTGCCAAGCCTGCGTGACCAACTGCAAAGAGTGGAACACTGGCGGCCACATGGCCCCGCTGACGGATTTGAACGCTTATGCCGCCGAAGCCGACGGCGTGTGGTTTAACCGCGTGCATACCTATGAAGTCAGCGGCAGTTCTGCCTGCGGCGCATCGTCATCGCGCACCATACATTTCCCGCGTAGCTGCCTGCATTGTGAGAAGCCCGATTGCGTGACGGTGTGCCCCACGGGCGCTTCGTATAAACGCACATCCGACGGCATTGTGCTGGTGAATGAAGACCTGTGCATCGGTTGCAAGCTCTGTTCGTGGGCCTGCCCTTATGGCGCGCGTGAATTCGACGTGTTCGAAGGCGTCATGAAGAAATGCACGCTGTGTGTGGACCGTATTTATAACGAGAACCTACCTGAAGAAGACCGCGTGCCTGCATGTGTCGCCACCTGCCCCACCAGCGCACGTCACTTTGGTGATTTGGCTGATCCCAATTCAAATGTTTCTAAACTTGTGGCTGAACGTGGTGGCGTGGATTTGATGCCTGAAATGGGTTACGCCCCCACCAACAAATACCTGCCGCCGCGCCCGCGCAAAGACACGAGCACCTCTATCCCCGCCAAGGAATTGACGCCCGTTGCGGCGACTGGCTTTCTAGGCTGGGTCGACAAATTGCTGTCTAGATAAAATGCATCCTGCGTTTTCCGTCATCTTCTTCACCACTGCCTCCGGCGCCGGTTACGGCATGCTGGTGACGCTGGGGTTTTATGCGGCGCACAATGCGTTGCCGCAGAATTTCTGGTTCAACATTACTTCGATGGTAATTGCGCTGGGCCTGGTCACAGCTGGATTGTTGTCATCCACATTTCACTTAGGTCACCCTGAGCGCGCATGGCGCGCACTCTCGCAGTGGCGCACAAGCTGGCTGTCGCGCGAAGGCATTGCCGCACTGGTGGCATACATCCCAGCATGCGCATTTGGTCTCGCCTGGGCGTTCCCCACGCTTGAACTGCCCACGCGCATCCTTGGGTTCTTGATGATCCCGTTTGCGTTCATCACGTTGTTCACCACGGCGATGATTTATCGCAGCCTTAAACCGATTCATGCCTGGCATAACACATGGGTGGTGCCAAGTTATCTCACCCTCGGCCCCATGACAGGGGCCGTCTTTGTACTGGCACTCTCAGCGCTCTTCGGCGTGACACTGAAGTTCTTGGCCCCGCTGTGCGGCGCGCTCATCGCTGCCGGGCTCGTGATCAAATGGTTCTACTGGTCGTTCATCGACACCACATCGGGCATCAGCACACCCGCGACAGCCACCGGCCTTACAGCCACGGGCATCGACGTTCAGGTACGCAGCGTGGAATGGCCCCACACCGAAGCCAACTATGTGATGAAGGAAATGGGCTTTGCAGTGGCCCGGAAGCACGCCAAAAAACTGCGGAATATTTCGATCTGGCTGGGGTTTATGGTGCCAGCGCTTCTGATTGAAACATCGATCCTATTGCCCGTCCCCGAACTGGCCTATCTGACCATCCCGGCAGCCATCCTCATGGCGGTTGGGATCGTGACCGAACGTTGGCTGTTTTTCGCCGAAGCCAAGCATGCCGTCACCCTGTTTTACGGGGCCCAGAAAGCTTAACCCAAAACGTCCGTTCCCTGAGCACGTTACAATCGCCGCGTTGCTGGCGATCCCCCCCCAAGCGCACCTTTTTAGGGAAGATCATCTTTTGGGGAAGATCATCAAAAAAGGGAGGGCTTGGTTATGGCCGACGACAAGACGCGTCCGAAGGCAGCGATGGATTACATCAAAGGCGACACGGATAGCGCCGTGTTCCTGGGCAATCCGCACATCGACAATTTGATGACCATCGTCATCGCCATGGGTGCGGAAATTTGGGCCGACCGTCAGCGCAATCGCATCATCGAACACTTGCTTGAGACCAAAGGCAAAGTGACCAAAGCGATGATTGAAGCGTACGTTCCAACCGAAGAGCAAAAGCAAGCCTGGGCAGATGAGCGCGACACCATGACGAAACGCGTCTACGGCGTTCTGGCCCGCGACACCTCTGGCGCTCGCCCCTTCGGCGAACCCCGTGATTTTAAATAGGGAGCAGCACCAATGTTAGACCGTCGTACATTGATGGGCGTTGGCGCCGCTGTTACCTCCGCCCTTAGTTTTATCACCGGCCGTCAGGCGCATGCCAAAGCCGCAGAGCCCAAAGTCCTGCCCGCAGGCACACTGGCCCCGCGCGGACGTTTTGGCCGGATGGAACGCTTGGCCAGCCTGGACTTAGAAAGCCGCCAAGACTTCCTGATGTCATTCCGCACCTGGGCCAACAGCGATCTCAGCAGGGCTGCCAGCAAACGCGCTGACGAATTGCTGGAATCCAAAGGCATCAAGAAAGATGCCGACCTTCCGCAACAGGAAGCCATCACGCATCTGAAAGATGATCCGCTGATTGCCACCAGCACGCGCGCGTGGATTAGCTGCCAGCAGTTATCGTGGAACGGCTTGAAGGAAGAGTTTGAAGGCAACGCCGACAAATACCTCTCTGAGTTGGAAGCCGCCGATAAAATGGGGCCCGGCAAATTAGAATTGAACCCCGATTATCCATGGCCGGATTACGTGAAGCACGAAATTCACATTCAGCCGGGCGGTTATGTGGGCAACGAGTTTGCAGGCCACATGTACCACTACGGCACCAACGGCTTCTATACGGGCCGTAACCACAACGACGAACTGCATGTGGGCTCCGCCAACAACATGCCGATCCCGAAAGATGGTAAGGTGCTGCGTATTCTCGATGTCGGCACCGGCATTGGCCAGTTGGCCATGGCATTGAAAGAACGCTTTCCCAACGCCGAAGTGTGGGGCATCGACGCGGGCGCACCGATGTTGCGCTACGCGCATTTACGAGCTGTGGAACGCGGACTGGACGTGAACTTCGCGCAACGCATGGGCGAAGATACCAAATTCCCTGACGGATATTTTGATATCGTGACCAGCTACATCATGTTCCACGAAGTGAACCCCGAAGGCACGAAGGCGCACGTGAAGGAAGCGATGCGCATCTTGCGTCCGGGCGGCGTGTTCTATCCGCTCGACTTCAAGCTAACGGGTGCACCGCGTTGGACACCGTACGCACAGTATCGCCGCTGGTGGGATCATCGTTGGAACAACGAAGTGTGGACGATGAAATTCCGTCAGAACGGCTTGCCCGATATCATTCGCCAAGCGGGCTTCGATTTGAACGAGAAAGAGCCAGAGTTGCTGAAAGGCTTCGGCATCTTGAACGCGACAAAGCCCGCACAAGCATAAGCCTGCGTCACAATACAAATGCAAAAGGGCCGGTTCATACCGGCCCTTTTTTGTTTTGTGCGCGGAAACGCTTGTGTTAGAAGCCACGCCATGACTCGGTTCAGCCGCCTCATTGTTGTGTTGGTATTGGGGCTGTTTGCATTGACGGCAAACGGCGTAGCCCAGAATCAACTTGCGCTGAACGTCGTTGCCGCAAAATTAGCTGAGTCCGCAAGCGGACGTGGCCCCGGCCACATTATGCCCGACGGCACTTTCATGGCCGACGCCGATATGGCGTTGGCAGATGACGACATCTGTCATCCCGGCGGCACAGATACCGCACCTGAGGGCGGTCACACCCATAAAGGTCACGCCGACTGCGTCGTGTGTAGCCTTGTGGCCACCATGGGGGCGTTCTCCCAAGCGGCTGCTGTGATCGTTGCGTTTGCCAAGCCAGACACGAACGGCGCTTATCATTGGGCGTCATACAGCGTTGCACTGCGCGTACCGCACACACCTTATGCCTCACGCGCGCCCCCGCATAATCTCGCTGCTTAACGCAGCCCTTTAAGCTTTTCAAAAAATCAAAAACTCGCGCCCTCGCATCACTGCGAGCGATGCGCCCATTCCCTATGGAGACTATTCATATGCGTCCCGTAAACGTACTCGCTTGCCTGCTCGTCAGCACGGCATTAACCGCCCCCGCTTTGGCACAGGAACAACTGGCCGAAGCGGATGATACAGCGCCCCTCGAAACGATCCTGGTGGTTGGCCAGAAAGGCGCGCCCATTGAAATCGCACCGCGCGGTCTCGCTGTATCGTTGGGCGAAGCACAGTTTGAAGCGATCAATGCCGTCAACACCGAAGACCTGATGAAATACGCGCCCAACTTCTTTGTGCGCAAACGCTATTCAGGTGACAGCAACGGTGTGCCCGGGTTCCGCGGTACGCACTCCACCCAAAGCGCACGAACACTCGTCATGGTCGATGGCTTTGTGGTCTCGAACTTCCTCGGTAACTCGTTCGGCTTCTCACCCAAGTGGGGCGTCGTTGGCCCCGGCGAAGTTCAGCAATTCGACATCGTGTATGGCCCCTATTCGTCACGTTATGCAGGCAACAGCATGGGCGGGATTGTCAACATCACCACGCGCGACCCCGAAAGCACCGAAGCCTTCGCAAAGGTGCAAGGCATGGTGCAGCCCTACAAGCAGTTCGGCACGAATGAGGATTATTTCGGCGGTTCGGGTGAAGCTGGGTTTGGCTGGGCGCAAGAAGATGGGCCGTTCTCAGTGCGCGTCACGGGCCGGTATTTCCGCAACGATGGCCATCCGCAAAGCTACTACGGCTTAAGCCCGGTCACAGGCGCTACCGGCACACGCGTGACCGGCGCCTTTGTCGACCAAGCGCAACTTGATGCCGCTGCGGCAGGCACAGCTATTCCAAATGCACCGGGCTCAGCCACAAACCCTGTGTTCGCATCGCTCTCGCCCGCTGAAATTACGCAAGACCAAGCCAAGGTAAAAATTGGCTACGATGATGGCGTGGTGAAAGGGCAGTTTCTGTTTGCCTATTGGCACAACATCGACAATCAAACGTCGCCCGATTGTTACTTGCGCGATGCGTCCAATAACACCGTGTGCGAAGGCCGCGTCACCATTGGAACACAGACCTACACTGCAGCAGGCGTGAATTATTCAAAAACCGTACGCGATGAGTACTTGGCGGGGTTAAAACTCAGCGCGCCGTTCGCTGACACGTGGACAGCGAAAGGCTCGATCTCAACCTATCAGGTCCCGACCACCGATGCGTTCACATCAAGTGGATATGTTGCGGGTGTGTCAAACGGTGCAGGAACCTTCGCCGAGCAAGGGCCGACAGGATGGTTTACCGGCGATATTGCCGTTGAAAACAAATCTCCGGTCAACGAGTTTGCAGCTGGCCTGACAGGGAACGCCTATCGCACAGACTCAACGCGCTATACGGTCACAAACTGGCGCTCTGATGCTGGTAAATCCTTCTCGACCCAGACGTATGGTAAAACGCGCACGCTCTCGGCATGGGCAGAAAATAAGTTCATCATCACCGATAACCTGTCGGTCAACGCTGGTCTGCGGTATGACGACTGGCGCGCGTATGATGGCGGCCTAGGACGCTTAGGAACAGGGACACAAGCCGGGCGCGCCGTGTTTAATCAGTATGCCTCTCGCAGTGAGGATGCCTTAAACCCAACACTGTCTACACAACTGGGCTTGCCCGATGGCACAACGCTGCAACTGAGCCTTGCGACGTCCACGCGCTTTCCAACCGTAGGCGAGTTGTTTCAAGGCAGCTTGAATGGCGACGGCACGTTCAATGTCGATAGCTTTGACCCCAACTTGAAACCGGAAAAAAGCCATGACGCAAACTTCCTGGTTGGTCATGACTTCGATTGGATCAAACTCACGGGCTCCGTGTTTTACCAAGACGTGAAGAATACAATCTTCCAGTTCATTGGCTTTAATCAGAACTTCGTCTCGACATCGTCATACAAAAACATCGACAAAACCCGCCAGTATGGCGTGGAGGCCATTGCTGAAACGTCGGACTGGCCCGTCGAAGGCATGACTATTGAAGCCAATGCGGCCTACATCAACTCTAAAACGATCACCAACGCCGCAGCGCCGACATCGGAAGGTGTACAGTTCCCACGCATTCCGAAATGGCGCATCAACGGCAACCTGCGGTACGACTTCACTGAGACTGTCAAAGGGTCGCTGGGTGTGCGTTATGCCAGCCGCCCGAACACAGATCTCTTTGGTCTGCAGCGTGGCGATACCTATGGCTACACCTCGGAATTGTTCGCGCTGGATACACGCATCAATTGGGATGTGACCGAGCAAGTCACGCTGTCAGCGGGCGTCGATAACATCACCAACAACCGTGCCTGGGTATTCCACCCCTACCCGCAACGCACCTTGATGGTGGAAATGGGGTGGAGGATGTAATGGACAGCCAAGCCCTTCCAAATCCCGCTTTTTACCGCACTGTCTGGCGCTGGCATTTTTATGCCGGACTCTTGGTGCTGCCGGTCGTAACTGTGTTAGCTGCAACAGGTCTTTTGTACTTGTTCAAGCCAGAGATCGAACGGTGGGAAGAACGCAGTTACCAAAACCTTCCGATGAACAATGCTGTGTCTGCACAGCAGCAATTGGATGCGGTTTTGGCGGCCTTTCCAGATGCGCGGTTTCAAGACTATCGCCTGCCCGAAAGGGCAGGCGATGCTGCGATGATCACACTCAAGAGTGCAGCATCCGAGGAGATCGAAGTCTTCGTGTCGCCGCAAGGTCACATTCTCGGCAGCATCGCTCATGAAAGTCGCATTATCTCTGTTGCGCGGCGTATTCATGGGCAATTGCTGTTGGGCCCGCGCGGCAGCTGGCTGGTAGAGACTGTCGCCAGTTGGACGATCGTCATGGTGTTATCTGGCGTGGTGTTGTGGTGGCCACGACAGGGCGGCTTAGGCGGCGTGCTCTGGCCACGCTTGACCCAAAGCACGCGCGTCATCTGGCGCGATCTGCACGCCGTGACAGGCTTCTGGATTTCGGGGTTTGTCCTCGTCCTTTTGCTCAGCGGCCTACCGTGGGCGGGGGTGTGGGGCGAAGCACTGAAAGCCGTTCGCGCCGATATGGGATGGGTGAAAGGTAAGCAAGATTGGACCATCGGCGGCGTTACCACTGCTGAACATACGGATCACGTGGATCATGATCACGCAGCGATGCTGACAGATGAGATCGTCACGCCCATCACGTTGACTGATATTGTCGCAAAAGCTGAAGCTGCAAACTTAGCCTTCCCAGTCCTGATCAGCGGACCGACAAAAAGCCCAAATGGGTTGGCCTGGGCGGTGAAATCCGATGCGCAAAACCGCCCCTTGCGCACCAGCATTTGGTACAGCGCAAGCACCGGCGCAGAAGTAGCACGTCAATCCTTTTCCGAGCGACACGTCATCGACCGTGTGATTGGCTATGGCATCGCATGGCACGAAGGGCACTTGTTCGGGTGGATGAATCGCGTGATCGGCGTCGTTACAGCTTTGGGTTTGATGCTGATGACCGTAGGTGGTGCGATCATGTGGGTCCGCCGCAAGCCCGCCCATGCATTGGGAGCGCCACCGTGGCCGCGCACCAAGGCAGATTTGCGCTGGGTCGCAATAGTATTGATAATTCTTGCCGTTGCGCTGCCGTTGTTCACCGTAACGCTGGTGCTCACCGCCATTCTGGAACGTGTGGTGATTGCACGAATTGCCCCACTCGCAAACTGGCTGGGACTCAAGCCCGCATAAATGCGTCAATGCCGCATAAAAAAGGCCGGCTCATCACCGGCCTTTTTTTGATAACACGCTCTGCCCTAAACCCAATTGTCACCGGGCTGAACACTTGATGCGAGGATCCAGGGTTTAATCCGAAAACCGAACTTGCGGCCTTGGGTCCTCGGGTTAAACCCCAGGACGACAGGAGTATTCCTTACTTCGGCATCGCCTGCACTTTTTGGTTCGCAGGACGCGACGTAGACGCTTTCAGCCAACGCGCCAAGTTCGGATACGGTGCCAAATCGAACCCAATGCGGTTCAGGCTGTTCAAAATGCAGGCAGCGTTCAGATCGGCAATCGTGAAACTGTTCCCGACCAGATAATCCTTACCGGCCAAATAAGCGTCGATGTACTTAATCTCGGGCGTGAAACGCGCGATGTTGCGATCAATCGTGGCTTGGTCGGATTTATCGGCAGGTTTGAACACCTTTTCCACCACCACGGCGACAATCGGCATTTCCACTTCGGTCGCAGCCCACATCGACCACTGTAAGCAGGCCGCTTGTTCGGCCGGGTCCGTCGGCCACAGCTTGCCGACGCCGTAACGCTGCGCCAGATACAAATTGATGGCAAAGCTTTCCGACATCGCCACATTGCCGTTGTCATCGGTCATGGCCGGAATCTTGGCCGCCGGATTGATGGCCATAAACTCAGGCTTGCGGTGGGCCCCTTCGGCTAAGTTCACTTTGCTCAGTTGATAAGGCAGGCCCAGTTCTTCAAGCACCCACAGGTTGCGCGTCGCGCGCGAGGTCAGACTGCCGTACAACGTAATCATATTTGCGTTCCCCTTCTGAAAATAATGAGCAGCTTTAAGCTACTTTCTTCATGGCGTTGACTTTTTGATTAGCCGGGCGGCTCAAGCACACCTCCAGCCACTTCACCACCGCAGGCCATGGCGATAAATCCATGTTTGTGCGCTGCAGATACTCTGTCACGGCCGAGACATTCAAGTCAGCCACCGAGAATGTTTCGCCCGCCAAATACGGCGAACGGGTCAGCGCAATCTCTAGCGTTTTCAAAGCGGCTTTGCTTTTCTCGGCGTACGCTTCCACCGCTTTCATGTCGCGATTGGGTTCGGGCGTCAGGATGAGCTGAATCAAACGGCCCGCCGCCGAGGGTTCCAGTTCTGTTGCAGCCCACAGCGTCCATTGAATGCATTTAGCGCGGCCCGCTTTGGTGTCGGGCCACAGTTTACCTGCGCCGTAAGTATGGGCGATGTACAGATTCATGCCCAGCGATTCCGTCATCACCACGTCGCCATCGGTGAGCGCTGGCACTTTCCCCGCCGGATTGATCGCCAGGAACTCGGGCGTTTTTGTTTCGCCCTTCAAGTAATCATACGGAACGTGTTTGTACGGCAAGTCCAGTTCTTCCAAAGCCCATAAGTTGCGCGCCGTGCGCGAGGCCGCTTTGCCGTACAACGTGATCATTCGCGATTTTCCTTTCTGGTTTTGTAACGCGGGCGCTCGGGCCCCTTTTCGACCGGTGCAGAAATCCCCCAATCGCGGCCCCAATTCAACCCTTCTAAGGTTGTGGTTCGCGGTGCGTACTCGGCGCCAATCCAACCCGCATAGCCGTGCGCATCCAGCAAGTTCATGATGTAGCCCCAGTTCAGTTCGCCCAGCATGTCGGGCTCGTCACGGTTGGGGGCCCCCGCTATCTGAATATGCCCAATGACATCGATGTTGTTTTCGATGAACGCGGTAATACCGCCTTCCAGCATCTGCGCATGGAAGATGTCGTACTGCAGTTTCACATTCTTGTGGTTCAGCACGCGCACAATTTCGATGGCCTGCGACGGCGTGCGCAGCAGGTAACCGTCGATGTTGATGTTCTCCACCAACACCCGCACACCTTCTTTGGCCAGCATGTCACCCGCGTATTCCAGATTTTTCAGCAGCACATCCACGGCGTCGATCTGATCGTCCTCATCGACAATCCCCGCCATGATGTGCACTTGCTTGCACTCGGAATATTCCACGTAATCCAACACGGTTTTCAGGCTATCGCGAAACTCGCCCGAGCGCCCTTGAAGGGCGGCAATCCCCTTATCGCCCGCCTCTAAATCACCCGGAGGGGCATTAAACAGCACCAACGGAATGCCCGACATGGCGACTTTGTCACCAAACTCGCCCGCTGAGACCTCATAGGGGAACATGCATTCGATGCCTGCAAAGCCGCACTGCTTGGCCAGCGCAAAGCGCTCCAAGAACGGGACTTCTTTGAAAAGCATGGAAACATTGGCGGCAAAACGCGGCATGGCGGGCCTTAAATGCGGGCTAAAGGGGCGTGATTTTCAGCCCCTGTCATGGCCCGATTCAAGACCGCAATCCAGGGTAAATTTTACCAATTTTCAGGACCGGAAGATCTTTGTTTTAAGTCCTTAATTAGCGGCCACGCCACCTCCCAGGTGCTTGGCCAAGAAGGAATCTACAGCCTTCAGCATTTCAATGCGGGTTTTGGCCTTCGACAAATAATGATCTTCGCCATCAAGTTTGAGGAACTCAACTTTCTTGTCAGCTTTTTTGAGGGCATCATACATGCGCTGGCTATGCGCAAAAGGCACAACCGTGTCGAGTTGCCCGTGTACAAGCAAAATGTCAGCCTTAACTTTATCAGCCGCATTAACAGGAGAACGCGCTGCGAGTTTCGCTTTATCTTCTTCCCAATCCCCTACGGTTTTAGTCCAATAGGCAAATGCTTCACTATCGCGGCCATAGTCACGCACGGTTTCAGATAGTAGGCGGTTCAAGTCAGTCACCCCCGCCAGTGATACAACGCATCGGTAAGCATCAGGTGTGAATGCTGCGCCAGCTAACGCCGCATATCCTCCATAACTCGCGCCGACGATACACACGCGCGATGGATCGGCAGTGCCGTTCGCGATTAGATACTGCAAACCATCGGTGACATCGTCTTGCATTTTGCCACCCCACTCACCATAGCCCGCCACCTCGAACTTATCGCCATATCCTTCGGAGCCACGAAAATTCATCTGCAGCACTGCATACCCACGGCTCGCCATAGCTTGCGACCAATAGTCAAATTCCATGCTGTCGCGATCAGCCGGGCCACCATGAGGGTGAACCACCAACGGCAGGTTCTTGGCATCAACGCCAGAGGGCAACGTTAAGTAAGCTGGTATCTTAACGCCATCACGCGCCGGGTAGGTAAAAGCGCGAACCTCGGCCATGTCCGAAGGCTTAATGTCAGGTCGCAGGCGAGCCAAGAACTCCATGCGACCTTTCGCACGGTCCAACAGAAAGTAATCGCCAGCGTTCTTGGCGCCTTCGGCATAGATCACAAAAACTTGACGGTCGCGATCCCACGACTTCAGAACAACAGTCTGCCAATCGGTCAAACCCGCCTTAGCAGCCATCAATACAGCTTGCAGATCATTCTGAAAGAAAATCTGTTCGGTGCGGTCTTTTATATATGAAGCACCTACAATTGCGCCCGTGTATGGATCAGCAATCACGCCATTAATGTCGACACCATCGGGTTCGAATAGAGCCTTGCTAATACTACCATCGGACAACGACATTTCAAAAAGCGCCAAGTAGTCAGATTTACGCCGCGTGCCGATAATCAACGCTGTCTCACTGGCGTTAACACCATAGACCATCAAATTTTGAATTTCAGTTTCTTCCGCAAACACGGTTTTCCAATCACCACGCCGATCTTCGTCGGTGGGCACCAACACACGGTATCGGTTGGATTTCTCGCCATGATCAACGCGAGCGACCACGTACCCTTTCGGTGAAGTAACCCAGTAGCTGGTCAGTTCCGTTGCATTTACAAACTGCTTGCTCTCACCTGTGTCCCCGTTCACACGCACCAAATCGCCGCGTAGGGTCATTAACACGTCGCCTGTTTCGGTCCATAACCGACTTTGAACACCGCAGCCGTTACGTACTTTTGACTTACGTAATAAAATTGTAGGCGTCGCACGTTTTCGCGTATCGATGGAATAAGCCACGCACATGCCAAAAATCGTTTTGCCGTAGTCCAGAAAATCACGCGATTGCGCCGCGTAAGCAATTACATGATTAGAACTGCTCCATTCGACGTTACGGATTTTAGCTTCACCAAAATTGTATTGCTGTGTTTCTTTTGTTGCCCGATCCACAATAAATACCACAGCGTCACCATTTACGGTGCGTGCCATCGCAAGCTTCGAGCCATCGGCCGAAACCTCAACATCTGATACCTCAGGATCAGCACCATAAACTTCAATTGATGGCGCAGCGCACGCCGCCCAAGTCCAAAAACATGCGATCCCAATCAGCAGCTGCAGCTTTTTACCCATTACGTTTACTCACCTGTTCAATTCGCACTGGCACTTGTTTGCGCACCGATGTGCTTGGCCAAAAAGCCGTCTAACGCCTTCAGCATTTCGGTGCGGGTTTTGGCGCGCGATAAGTAGTGATCCTCACCGTCCAGCTTCACCAATTGCACGGACTTGCCCGCATCTTTCAGCGCATCGCGCATCAACTCGCTTTGTTCGAAGGGGACGATGGTATCGTCCTTGCCGTGGATCAGCAGCACATCGGCGGTCACGGCCTTGGCCGCACGCGCCGGCGAACGCGCTTTGATCAAATCACTGTTTTCGTTGGGGTCGCCTAACGAATATTTCCAGAACTCGTAGTTCGAGCTGTCCACGCCATAACGGTTCAATTGCCAGCCCAAGAAACGGCCCAGGTCCGACACACCCGCCACCGAAACCGCACACTTATATAAGTCAGGCGTGAAGGCCGCCCCGGCCAGCGCGGCGTAGCCGCCGTAACTGGCGCCGACGATGCAAATGCGCTGCGGATCAGCGATGCCTTTCTCGATCATGTATTTCACGCCGTCGGTGACATCGTCCTGCATTTTGCCGCCCCACTCGCGTAAGCCCAGGTTGCGGAACTCGGCCCCGTAGCCCTCGGACCCACGAAAGTTCATTTGCAGCACCGCATAGCCGCGGCTGGCCAACGCTTGGGCCCAATAATCGAAGGTAATGGAATCGCGCGCCGCAGGGCCGCCGTGCGGCAGCACCACCAGCGGCGCATTTTTCAGCGCATCCATGTCGCGTAAGCCCAACGGCAACGTGACGAACGCATGAATGGGCATCTCATCACGCGCTTTGTAGAAGAACGATTTCACCGTCGCGATGTTGTCATTGCGCAAGGCCCGGCGCTGCGACGACAAATGATCAAGCTTGGTTTTGTTCAAATCAAAGGTGAAATAGTCGCCCGCGCTAAAGGGGCCTTCGGCGAAAATCAGGAATACTTTGCGGCTGCGGTCCCACCCCACCACCTGCACCGTTTTGTAATCCTTCAGCGCTTTTTGCACCGCCATCAGTACGCCTTGCAGATCATTCTGAAAGAAAATCTGCTCGGCATGCGATGTGACATAACTGGCCCCGACGGTGTTGCCCGTGTATGGGTCGGTGATCACGTTGTCTACGTCCACGCCATCGGGCTCGAACAACGGCTTGCCCAACTTGCCATCGGCCAGTGACATCTCGAACAGCGCAAACAAGCCAGACTTGCGATACGTGCCCACAATCAACGCCGTTTCAGTTTCATTGGCGCCGTACACACTTAACCGCGCCAGTTCGGTTTCTTCCGCGAAGGCGGTTTTCCATTCGCGCAAACGGTCTTCACTGGTCGGAATCAAAATGCGGTAGCGGTTGGCCTTTTCTGCATGGTCCACACGTGCGACCACATAGCCTTTGGGCGATGCGACAAACGATTGCGTGGCCCCTGTGCCGCGCGATAAGCGTTCACCGCGCCCGGTATCGCCGTTCACGCGCAGTAGCGCCACCTCTCCGGTTGCATCAGACCCGCCTTGAACGCGGGCCGCCATCAACACATCGCCCGTATCATTCCACAGGCGCGCTTCGACGGAGCACAAGCCGCTTTGCAGGGCCAGGTCTTTGTTCTTCACTAAGAGTTGCTGAATGCCGTCTTTGGAGTTGGTGTTGATGGAAAACACGCCGCAGTATTCCACCAGCGACGAGCGGAACTGCATGATGCGTGTGGTCTTGCTGGCAAACAGCAACACGTGATGATCACTGCTCCACATCACGTCGCGGACTTTTAAATCGCCCAGCTCGTAGCCCTTAGCCTTCTCAGTGGCGAGGTTATAAATTAGCAGCGTGGGGTTGCGCCCCTCTTCCACCTGCAGCATCGCCACTTGGCTGCCATCGGGTGACAGCGCGACGGATGAGATTTCAGGGTCTTTGCCGTAGACCTCGAGGGCTGGTGGTGCCGCCACCGCGAGGGCACACCCGGCAACCAACACCGACGCCACAATGACAGCGCCCGCAGCGCCTGCCACAAGCGCTGCCCGCAAACCCCGTAACCCCATCGCAAACAACCCCAAGTAAGAATCCCCGGTCGATTAAAACCAGCCAGTTGAGAGATAGTCAACTATAGGGGGAAATATCCACAAGCCTCTCTGAAAGTTATGTAGCCATAACTTTTACCCGTTTTGGGGGAAGGCAGGTTTTGGGAGTGTTTATTTTTTTGAAAGCAATCCCGCGATGCGCGCCGCCACATCGCCTGCGGCGTTCAGCGGTTCATGGCGCCAGCTATCGTACGTCCCATCGAAGGGCCGCGCATAGCCGCCCGCATACAAATCGCGATGTAAGCGCGCGTGCTTTTTCGTCACCATGCCTTCGGGTGCATAAATGTACACCGGGCCGGGGTTGGCGCACGCTTCTGAACACATGGAAACGGAATCACCCGTCACCACCAACACGTCTGCTAATGCGAGATAACCCGCGTACGGGTTGGGCGGGGGCTCACCGTGTTGAGCGGTCCCCTCCGGCTGGTTCCATACATATAAATAGTGCGGTTCCGTAATCGCAGCACGCAAGGCGGCTTCCGCTTCGGCGCCCGTGCGGCGCGAAGTGGTGAGTAACACCGCGCCCCCCAACTCGCGCGCCATCGCATTCACGCGCGCGCCCAAGTCTGCGGCCAGGGCGGGCGGAAACGGTTTTGATTTTGTGGCCCCACCGACGAACAACGCAATGTAAGGATGCGGCAGCGCCGTCATGATGCCAGACCAGTACTCGTTCTCGGCCGCCAACCGACTTTGCGAAAACCGGTGTGGTGCCCCCATCATCCGCATCACGTTGGGCGCATCGGCTTTTTGGCCTGCGGCGTTTTTGTGGTTATGCAGCGGCTCTTCGCAATCGTGTTTGGGGATGGCGATCAGATCAAACTCAGCGGCGCCAACTTTACCGGGGTTCATGATCTGCGCAATTCTGGTTTTGAAGCCCCGCGCGCGCGATGCTTTTTTGATCCACCGCGCCACGGGCCCGGTGCGACGGCCTGCGGCAATCACCACATCGGGCCAAGGGTTCTTGGCATTGCCCGCAATGGCGGTGACGGTGCTTTTGGTGACACCAATGAGGGTCGAGCCGCGCACCACGTTGGGCAGTTTGGCAAACGATGTGTATTCGATTTTCTTTTCAACGAAGGGCGATGCGTCACCTTCGAAGGCCACACCCAATTTTTCGGCAAGCGCTTCGGCCACGCCCCGCACTTGCGTGGCATTGCCGGGCCGGTCGTCAATCAATAGCCAGATGATGGGGGTGGTGGGCATGGCCCTGTCATATCGCCGGGCCTACACTTGAATCAAGCACGCAGAGCTTGTGAAGCCTTTTAACTAGCAAAGGACGTAGAATTAGATGCAAAACGGCTTAAAAACTCACACCACCCGCATCCCCTGGTTGGGAGATCGCGCTGCAACAGTGATGCTCTTATCCACCTTCGCCGTGAAATCGCGGGAGCGCACGGTGCTCATGAAAATCCATTCGGCGGTGGCGGCCTCGGGCGTGAGTGTGACGGTGGCATAGCCGCGCGATGTAATCTCGCCGTACACCATGTTCTTGTTCTTCTGCATCATGGCTTGCACCATGCTGGGCCCTGCCCCCATGTACGATTCCATGCCGGGCGATGTGACGGACGCAGTTGTCACTTCAAACGCGCGCATGTCGCCTTTCGCATCGTGATGCACAAAGCCCCAGGCGTTGTGAATATCACCACTCAGGATCACCGTGTTGTTGGCGTGAGCGCGCAAACCTTCAATCATGCGGTCGCGGGAGCGCGGATAACCACCGCCCCAGGTATCACCCGCAAACGGTAAATTGTTTTCATCCTGCAATTTCATGCGCATGAAAAAGTCTGGGCCAAAGCGCCCTGCACGCTCGGGGTTCATATGCTTGGTGGGGTCCACCGGAATGAATGTCGCGGCGATGGTTTGCTGCCCCAGAATTTGCCACGGCACGCCCCGCGCCTTTGAGGCTTTGAGGGTGTCGAACAGCCACGCTTCTTGTTCTGCCCCTAAAATCGTGCGCTCGGCGTTCAGCACTTCGGTTTTGTAGCGCTGATAATCGGGCATAAAAATAATGCCGGGCGGCAACTTGTCGGCATCGCCCGCCACCTGTTCAAACAAATCGGGGCGCGGCTTTGGCGGATACACTGATGTATCATGCGGCATGGCCCACTGCTGTTTACCATCGGGGCTACTTTGCGTTTGAAACACCATGTTCCAGCCGCCGGGTGCGGGGTCGCGGCCATACAGGCGCGTGTCGAGCATGATGATCGTGGCCAAGTCGCCCACATCGAAGCTGCGGAAAATGCGGCCTGCCCCCTCCCCCGTCAGCACAGGGTTTAAGGGGCGAATGGGCATCCATTCAAAGTAAGCCTGAATGGCGCGGGCTTTGCGCTGCTCCCACGTGCCTTCACTGCCGCCCCAATGATTCTCCGAGCCCATTTTGTGCGCGTTGTTGGCGATCTCGTGATCGTCCCACACCGGAATGAACGGATGGCGGCGGTGCATCTCTTGCAAATCAGGGTCGAGGCGATAATTGCCGTAGCGCAATCTGTAATCCGCCAGCGTCACCAGTTTCTTGCGCGGCTCGGCGATACGGTAGCCCGCGGCAATTTCAGCTTCGGTGGACATGGCGGGGCCGTATTCGTAAATGTAATCGCCAACGTGCAGGGTCACATCAATATCATCGCGGTCAGCACAATGACGGTACGCGTTGAAAAACCCTTGGCCCACGTTGGCGCAGCAGAACACGGCCAGTTTCAAAGATTGCGCGCCTGCGTTCGGGAATGTGCGGGTGCGGCCCACGGCTGAGATCGTCTCACCATCCGTGCCGTTCGCCTTGAAGCGATAGTAATACACAGTGCCTGGCGCGAGGCCGGTCACATCCACCTTCACCGTATAGTCGCGCGCCTCATCGGTGGCCGCCGTGCCGGTATGTATGAGCGTTTTAAAATCCTCAGCGTCTGAGATTTCCCACAGCACGGTCACACGGGCGGGTGCGGCAGGTTCGGCGCGCGTCCAGATCACCACTGCCGTCTGTAACGGATCGCCGCTGGCGACACCGTGCGTGAAACGCACCGGCACGGCGGGGGCATCTGGGGCCTGCTCGGCATCATCCACCACTTGATTGCCCACAACTTGCGCGGCGTGGGCTGGACTGGGGGAAGCGCTGGCCGCCAAGGTTGCGGCGGTGGCCGCGCCGAAGCCAGCAATCAGATCACGACGGTCGATAACGGAATGGGACATATAACGGCTTCGCTCACCCGCAGAGAATGTTCAGCCTCAGCAGCCTAAGGGGCCGCATTGAAAATGAGAAGCGAAGCTGGTGCTGAGAATATCACACGCGCCGGTTGCTGCTGTGGCCACGCAATTCACGCAGTCCCCACACTCCCCCTGTATTCTTCTGTAAATAACAGAGACGCGGCGGCGACTTCTTCTGAATTATCCACATCCAGACACAGCCGCCGCAGCCCCTGTTTCAAGTCATGGATAAGCGGGTTATCGCGCTTCAAAAACCTTTGCGGCCCCAGCCGAAGCGGGTAAACCTAGGCTTACGTTTCTTGCCTGTTCCTTGAGGTTTCATCGATGTCTGCCAGCACCATTGTTCACCCCCGTCCGTCCAGCCGCACCGCCCGGCAAGAGGCCGCCGGCCGCACGGTCGCCAAGATTTTGCTGGAGATCAAAGCCGTCAATTTCCGCCCCGAGGAGCCCTATAAGCTTACCGCCGGTTGGGCGAGCCCGGTGTACATCGACTGCCGCAAGATCATCGGCTTCCCCCGCGCCCGTCGCAAAATCACCGAACTGGCGCGCCTGGAAATTGAAGAGAACGTGGGCCACGAAAACATCCAAGGCATCGCTGGCGGCGAGACCGCTGGAATACCTTATGCCGCATGGATTTCTGATGCGCTGATGCTGCCGATGCAGTACGTGCGCAAAAAACCCAAGGGCTTTGGCCGCAACGCGCAAATTGAAGGCGACTTCAAAGACGGCGACAACATTGTGCTGGTGGAAGACTTGGCCAGCGATGGCGGCTCGAAATTGCTGTTCACGAAAGCTTTGAGAGATGCCGGTGCGAAGTGCGATCACGTATTCGTGGTGTTCTTCTACGGCGCGTTTCCGGGTGCGGAAGAAACCTTGAAAAACGACGGCTTAAGCCTGCACTACCTCTGCACCTGGCGCGATGTGCTGGCCGTGGCCGAAGAGCAAAAAGCGTTCAGCCCTGCCGCCATTCAAGGTGTCAAAGAGTTCCTGGCCGATCCGGTGGGTTGGTCTGTGAAACACGGTGGCAAGGGGGCCTAACGATCCATGAAAGCGACGGGGCAATTCATTCAAGTTATCTGCGTTGCTCTCGCCGCATTAACCCTGCAGGCCTGCGACCGGCCTGTGCGCGAACGTAAGCAGGTCCAAAAAGAAGAGCCCTACAAGGGACCTTGGGAAATTGAGATCGGCAGGGACCAAGACGGCAAGTTCTTCGACTGCACTGCGCGTAACTACGGCGATGAGAAAGGCCTGCATTTAGCGCTTATGCCCAACGACGTCGTCGATGTGGGCTTCATCAATCGCAATTGGAATTTGCCGCCTGGCGACGTCGATGTCGAAATGACCTTCGATCTCGGTCAAAAGATGCGCATCGGCGGACAGGGCCGCGGAGCACTCCTTGCCATTCCCATCGAACCGGGCCGTAAGTTTGTTCAAATGCTCGAGAAAAAACTTCTCGTTCGGGTCGAAGTTGTCGGCACCGAGAACCGGATGCAGTTCGATTTAAAAGATATCGATAGAGTCGCGCCAACGCTCATACAGTGCGTCGACGACATGATGGCGCGAGACGCAGGGAAGTAGTTGCGCGGGCCGCGCACCCAACAGAGCTTCGCTCTTTTACCCAAGCAGCCGCCAACATTCAGAGACGCTAAAACACGCCTACTCCACAGCGCTTTGTGTGGTCGGCAGGATAATGCGGGCACGCAGACCCACAATTTTTCCGGCATCGGCGCGGTTGGAAAGCTCGATATCGCCGCCCATCGAACGAATGGCATTGCGGGTAATGGTCAACCCCAAGCCGGTGCCGCCGGTTTCGCGACTGCGCGAAGCTTCCAACCTAAAGAACGGCGCGAACACCTTCTCCATATCGGTTTCGGGAATGCCGGGGCCGTCGTCATCGATCGTAATTTCAATACCGTCGCGAATAGAGGCCAAAGTTATACGCGCGGCTTTGCCGTACTTCACCGCGTTATCAACCAAATTACTAATGGCGCGCTTCAAGGCCAAGGGACGCGCGATAATATCGAGGTCCACCGGACCGGTGTATGTGACATCATGGTCAGACGCAGCCTCATCAGACGCCACATCAGTCAGCATCAAAGCGATATTCACGGGTGCCGTCGGCTCGTTGGCCGCATCATCACGCGCAAACGCCAGCGTGGCCGAGATCATTTTCTCCATCTCGTCCAAGTCACGCAGCATTTTCTCGCGCTGCTCGTCATCATCCACGAACTCAGCACGCAGCTTCATGCGGGTGATGGGTGTGCGCAAATCGTGACTGATGGCGGCCAGCATCTGCGTACGGTCTTGAATAAAGCGCTTCAGGCGCGTCTGCATGGTGTTGAAGGCGCGCGCTGCACGGCGCACTTCGCCGGGCCCGCGCACCGCCAGGGGATCTGCGTTGAAGTCGATGCCCAGACGTTCAGCCGCCAATGCAAACAACGCCAACGGTTTCGTCGCGCGGCGCAACCCCCACAACGAGACCACCGCAATAATCAGCGACAAGATCGACAAAAAAATAATCGGCTGGTTACGGCCAGGGTTTTCATTCACCGCCAAGACAATGCGGCTGTTGAACCACGCTTCATTGCCCACCTTAATCGACACACGAATAATCGCTTCCGGCCCCAAGCTAATCATAGGCGGCGCGCGCATAATGTTTTCCATGGTCCGGTCGCGGCGTTCGCGGCGTTGATCGGGGGTCAGACTTTGGTCGGCCCTTTGCTGCGTCAGCGCGGGCGGGATCGGCGGTGCACCCGGCCCTTCCATGCGATGATCGTGCGACAATCGCGCATCCCGTTCATCGGCTGCGGCAGCCGCTTCATCGGTCCGGCGTTGGCGCTCAACCTCTTCATCCGACGGAAAGCCATCCCCAGTGGGGTTGTCTTCGCGCTCGATTTTACTGTCGATGTAAATTTCCGTGCCGGGTGGATATTCACGCATCAAACGACGCAGCACGATCTTCGACGAGAACTGCTCATCAGAGCGTTCAACAATCGGCCTGCGTGTGACGGCCATCACCATCGCGGGCGAATTCAAACGGCGAATGATGACGGCTTTATCGCGGTCGGGCGCGCGGTCGACCAAACGCCGGATCGCGATCAATTGGTCGGCGGCTTGGCCCGCCGCGGCGGCAACGGCGGCATCGCCGCGATATACAAAGTAGAACACCAACGACATGCCATTCAGGATGATCACAATGGTCATCACGAAGACGATAATGAAGGTGGCCAAGTTGTCGATCTTCAGACGTTGCACCCAGCGTGGCGGGCCATCTTCGTAGATATCATCCACGCGTGCTTTGGCCTCAGCCGCACGATCTTTGGCAGCCTTCGCCTGCTCGTTCGTGTTCAGAACACTCTCAGCCACGCTGCGTTACCTTCATCTTCTATATCTTTATCCGCGGCGAACGTCGGGGGTGAACATGTACCCACCGCCACGCACGGTTTTAATCAGGGTCGGCACTTTGGCATCGGGCTCGATCTTTTTGCGCAAGCGGCCAACTTGAACGTCGATCGCACGATCAAACGGAATGGCGGCACGCCCGCGCGCCATATCCAACAACTGATCGCGGTTCAGCACACGGCGCGGATGTTCGACAAAAGCAATCAGCAGTTCGTACTCGCCAGCCGTCAGCACGATGTCTTCCGTGCCCTTCTTCAAACTGCGCGTCGCTGGTTGCAGAATGAAATCCTCGAACAGAATCTTTTCTTCACTATCGCCGTCGACTTCAACCGCGGGCGTCAGCGGCGGGGCCGTGGTCCGGCGCAAGACCGCTTTAATGCGCGCCGACAGTTCACGCGGATTAAAGGGCTTTGCGATATAATCGTCCGCCCCGACCTCAAGACCGATGATGCGGTCCACATCTTCACCCATCGCGGTCAACATAATGATGGGAATATCAGAGTCAGCGCGGACTTGGCGGCAAAGCGTCAGGCCGTCATCGCCCGGCATCATCAAGTCCAGAACGATCAGATCGATCTTCCAGTCCTTCAACGCCTGCTGCATATCGCGGCCATCCTTGGCCGTAGTCACGCGGAAATCGTGCTTGCTTAAAAAGCGACTGAGAAGGTCACGAATTTCAGTGTCGTCATCGACAATCAGAATGTGGGGCTTTGCCGTTTCAGTCGCGGTGCTCATGTTTCAACACTTATGCATCAAACTGGTGCTGGGAAATATCGGGGCCGTACGCCCGGCTTTGATGACAGTAATTTTACTGTGGAAAATCAAATGTTTCCACGTTTTCCGGTAACAGCCTGTAACAACCCCACAAACCGATACAGCCCGTTACACGATTTCCGTTTTCATGACACATCACGGTTACACCTGAGGATCATAAATGTCTTCAGAAGCCGGGACGAACCCCCTACCCGGCAAACGAAGGAGACAAAACCATGATTATCATTTTGAACGCTTTCATCAGCCTGATTGGTATCAGCACCGCATGGATGGGCATCAGCTCGATCTTGCCGCGTAACTAATACCGAGCCCATCACGACCGTAGGCCTACAGAACATCCAAACGCGTAGGCCTACGCACGACAAGACTTAAGACGCCTCAAAAAAGAGACGCCTCAAAAAAGCACGAATAACGTTCCAAGTTTTGCGACACGAGATTCACTCAGACCCCAGAGTTCTCACGGAGCAAAAACATGAAGACCAAAATGTATCACCAAGCGATGAAATTACGCCCCATCACCTTTGCTGTTCTGTTTGGCCTAGGCACGGCTGCAGCAGGTGCTGCATACGCCCAAGGCCCGGCAGGTCATATGGGCGGTGAGCGCGATAAGCGCTTCGAACGCATCAAAGACCGCTGCGAAGACTTTGAAGCCAAACTCGCGAACATGGATAAAAAGCTGACCGCTGACCAAGTACGCGACATTGTCGCAGGCCGCTTGGCCGAGCGCGGCAATCCAAACATAAAGGTCGGCAAAGTGACGGCCAAAGGCGATGTTGTCAGCGTTGATATCGTCACCGTCAAAGGTGACTCGCTGGTGATGACGCGAGAGATTTCCACAAAAACCGGGCTGCCGCCGAGTGCCACCGATCGATGCGACAAGATCGAAGAACGCATCGAAAAAGCCAAAGCTGATGGCAAGAAAGAAGTCCGCCCCCATCATCGCGGCCCTGGCCCAGGTTTCGGCTTCATGATGGACCGCGATGGTGATCGCGATCTCAACCTGACAGCTGATCAAGTGAAGAAATTAGCTGAAGCGCGCCTGATCCTGCAGGGCAATCCCCGCCTCAAGGTCGGTGCCGTGAAGGAAAAAGATAAAGACACTTATAGCGTCGACATCGTGACCGTGGACAACGCGTTGGTTGTCACCCGCGAAGTCGACAAACACAGCGGCCGTCCGTCTCGCGACTAAAACACGGGACTAATCCAATCAGAAGAACACCCGTAGAAAGTAAAACTCTTTCTTGATCAGCCGGTAGTTTTAGGCCCCCAGCCTTACCCCTCTGCCGCTGATCAACCCCAACCCCGGCGGCGCCCCCAGTGCTGCCGGGGTTTTTCTTACCCTGGCTGAATGTTCTTGTTTTGTTCTCACGGTTGGCGTAGGGTTTGGACATGTCGAGTCAGCCCGCAAAAACCGCTGCGAACAAGTTTCCACCGCTTCATTCCGCCAAAAGGTATTTGGGCGGTGAGCTCAACGACACGCATGGCGCGCACCCGGATGCCCGGCGCGGCCGTGGTGCGGTGGGCAACCCCTCTGGCCGTTATGACAAAGAGCACCGCGAGAATTTTGACGACGGCTGGGACAACGTTGACCTGCCGCCCCCGCCGCTGAAAACACATGTCCTGAAAGACACCAGCCGCAGCATCATCGCGCGCAACAAATCGCCCGACATTTCCTTCGACCGCTCGATCAATCCCTATCGCGGCTGTGAACACGGCTGCATCTACTGTTTCGCGCGCCCTACCCATGCGTGGCTGGGGATGTCGCCGGGCTTGGATTTCGAGAGCAAGATTTTTATGAAACCCGATGCCGCTCTGTTGCTGGATAAAGAGCTGCGGGCAAAGACCTACAAAGTGCAAACCATGGCGATGGGCACCAATACCGACCCATACCAGCCCGTGGAACGTAAATACCAAGTCACGCGTTCGATTTTGCAAGTGCTGGAGCGCTTCAATCATCCGGTCGGGATCGTCACCAAATCAGCTTTGATTACGCGCGACATTGATATTCTCGGACCGATGGCGGCCAAGAATCTGGCGCGCTGCGCAATCTCTGTGACGACATTAGATGCAAGTTTAGCGCGCAAGATGGAACCACGGGCCTCTACCCCCACGAGAAGATTGGAAGCCATCAAACAACTCAGTGCCGCAGGCATTCCCACCGCTGTCATGTTTGCGCCGGTTATTCCGGCACTCAATGATCATGAGATGGAAGGCGTGCTGGAAGCGGCACGCGGCGCAGGGGCGACGAGTGCGGGCTTCGTGATGCTACGCTTGCCTTTAGAAGTGCGGGATCTGTTTCAAGAGTGGCTGGCCGAAGCGGTACCGGACCGGGCCAAGCACATCATGACGCTGATTAGGTCGATGCGGGATGGGCGCGATTACGACCCCGATTGGCATACCCGCCAGAGCGGAACCGGCCCAATTGCCGAATTGATGCAAAAGCGCTTCAAATTGGCCTGTACCCGCTTGGGCCTGAACCAAACCCGCACGCCCACCGATTATTCTTTGTTTAAACCACCAGCGCAGACCGGTGATCAGCTCTCCCTTTTCGGCTAATCTCATTATTCGGTTATTTCCATCCGGCTAGGATGATGTTTCCCGAGCACGGTGTGTACGTTTTGCCACGCCGGTACGGCCATATCCCAAGGTTAAAAATGGGTTCGCGGTATGAGCGTGTGTGACGCGCCCGCCACACCCATAAAGATTTCAGCACTCAGCCACAGGAATCACCCCTTGCGCGTTGCGCCAAAAGGATTTTTCGATACCTTCACTGCGATTAATCGAGCGGGGAATTCAACTGAGCGGCGAGTGATCTTCGGGGCGGCCTTTTACACAAAGTTGTAAGCGCTGAATCGCAAGAGGGAGATGCAGGCATGGCTGGCGTTGTCATGCCGCGTTCACACGTCCATCGGTTCCAATCACATTCAACAAGCCCCGCTCGCACAATGATCTCGTGCAAGGAGCGACCTCGTGAAGATCTTCAAAAACACTCTGCTGCTTTCGGCCAGCTCGGCCATTCTCCTGTCGGCGCTGCCTGCGGCCGCACAAGTAGAAGAAATTATCGTCACGGCCCGTCAGCGTTCAGAATCGCTGTCAGACGTGCCTGCGTCCATCACCGCGTTCACGGCTGAAACTTTGGCCAATGCTGGTGTCGCGCGCGCTGAAGACTTCATCAGCTTAACACCCGGCGTCACCATTGTGACTGGCACCGACGAAGTCGGCGGCAACCAAGTCAACATTCGCGGCATCAACGGTGCGCGCGACGCTGAAAACAGCTTCGGTCTGATCATCGACGGCATCTTGATGACCAACCCGTCAGCCATCAGCCGCGAGTACCCAGACCTGCAACAGATCGAAATCTTAAAGGGCCCGCAAGGCGCGCTCTACGGTCGTAACGCTGCGGCCGGTGCGATCATCATCAACACCAAGAAGCCCACCGACAAGCAAGAAACCATCATCAAGGGCACAGCAGCCGACAACAACACCTTCGCCGCCATGGTTTCAACGACCGGTCCGGTGTCGGATAAAGTGTTCTACAAGCTGCAAGCCGATTGGCGCCGTACCGATGGCTTCTTCAAGAACACCTACTTGAACAAAAAAGTCGTCGACAATTACGAAGGTTACAACATCAACGGTCGCGTTGTGTTGGAGCCCAGCGACGACACCAGCATTGATTTGAAAGCCCGCTACGGCCAAGTGGATGCCGCCGCCATTAACTTCAACGCGGTATTCGCGCTGCCGGCTTTTGCCGCAGCTTTGGGCAACCCAGATCTTTATAAAGATGTGAACACGCACAAGTTCAGCTACGTGTACAACATCGATCCTGAAAACGATCAGGATAACCTGGAACTGTCGGCGAAATGGGATCAGCAATACGACGCCGGCAACCTGACGGCGTGGGTACTGTACAGTGACGTGAACCAAGACTTCTCGTCTGACGGCACATCAGCTGCGTTTGGCTTCTTCAACCAAGATGCCGCTTGCCGTGCATCGACTGCACAATTGTCTGCGGCTGGGGTTCGTCTGCCCTCGCCGGAATTTTTGGCGCCGACCCCGGAAGGTTCCTTCCTGGGTGCTTATACGCCCACACTTTGCGACGGTACGCAGTACCAAGTGCGTAACCAAGAAGACATCAGCGCTGAAATCCGCTTTGCATCTCCGGCCGATCAACAACTGCGTTGGCTGGTTGGTGCTTACGGCTTGCACATCAACCGCGAAGTTGGCGTAAACTTGGGTATCGACCGCGGCCGTGGCGTGACCGAGAAACTGTACCTGCCACGCGGCGATGTGAACGCGACCGAGTCATTGGTGCATGACCGCTTCAAGAGCAACGTGTACTCGGCGTTCGGGAACATCGCCTATGACTTGCAAGAGAACACCGAATTGTCGGTGGCGCTGCGTTATGACCGTGAAGAGCGCAAAGTGCATAACTTGGTACCGACCACAGCCCGTACCCAGTATGTCGACTTCACCAACGACGGTGTTTCATCGGGTAACGCCTACCTGAACCCGGGCCTTGATCCGACCATCAACCCAGCTGGTGTGCGTGATAAGAAAAACACCTACGATCAATTAGAGCCGAAGATCAGCTTGACCACCAAGCCGACGGAAGACTTAACGTTGTATGCCAACTGGGGCATCGGCTTTAAGGCCGGCGGTTTCAACAACCAAGGCGCTAGCGCCACCGTGAACGTGTTCTTCAACCGCGCGCCGGTGAACGCTGCTCTGACCATCAACGATAACTTCCGCGAAGAAACATCATCGGCATTTGAAGCGGGCTTTAAGTCCACGTTTGCCGATAAGCGCGTGAGCTTAGAAGGTGCGGTCTATCACAACACCGTTGATGACATGCAGTTCTTCGAATTCCTGGTGGGTCCGTTCGGGCTCTTACGCGTTGTGAACAACATCGACAAAGTCCGCCTGGTTGGTGGCGAGTTGATGCTGAACGTGCAAATGACCGATTGGTTGTCGGCCTACGCTGGCGGGAACGTGACCGACAGCAAGATCAAGCGGATGGCGTCGCGTCCTTACGTGGTGGGTAACGAGTCACCGTACACCGCTGACTACACTCTGAACTTTGGTTCGCAAGTGTTGGCACCGGTGAACGATAAGTTCGACTTCCTGCTGCGGACCGACGTAAATGTGGTCGGCCCGACGTGGTTCCACGTCGTGCAATGCCAACAACGCCCAACATTGTTCGGCGCTCCCAGCAATGGCTGCAACCAACAGCGTGATGTGTACGCCACCATCGATCTTCGCATCGGCGTGCAAAGCGACAATTGGTCGGTCACAGCGTTCGCAAAGAACCTGGCGAACAACAAGCATCTGGAAGAAGTCATTCCAGCTCCTGAATTCGGCGGTTCGTTCATATCGCCGGGTGCTCGCCGCCTGATTGGTGTTGATGCATCTCTGAAGTTCTAAAAAGCAGACTCCGTCAAGTTTGCAAGAGCGGCGCCAGAGCAATCTGGCGCCGTTTTTGTTTCTGCAATCAGCCGCGTCAGCTTAGGATGTAAGATCATAACCTGGGGAGGTTCCGATGACTGAAGCTGATTATTCTTATTCTGATTTTTCGAGACGCGACATGTTGGGCGGCTTTAGCGTCACAGCCATGATGCTCGGGGCGCTCACCACCCCATCAACGCCCGCACACGCGATGCTGATGGGCGAAGCGCAAGGCCTGCCAGATTTGAACGACCCCTTAGTGAACCTGCACGGCTTCATGAAGATGCACGGCAGCCTTGAAGAGGTGGATTGCCCCTGGTGGTACACGGGCATCATTTATGGCATTCAGGATAATACAGCGCCCAAGCCGCTCTTCCGCTTTGAAGGCTGCGAGATCAACCGTTATCGCCCCAACAAAGCTGGAGAAGGCTATGTGCAAAGTGGCCGCACGCTGACATTCTATCGCGACCTCGACACTGGCGAGATGATCAACACCTGGAAGAACCCATATACCGGGCGTGATACGACACCCAAGTCGAACATGTTAGCCGGCAATGACTCGTTTTATCTCTCGACCAAAGGCTTGCGATTTAAAGAGCAGCTGTCATCGGTGTCCGACAAGCCGCTGAAACTGAATTGGCATGTTAACGGTGATATGATCTGGCTGATCAAAGATCGCGCAGCACCCCGCGCTTTTGCGCAGCCGTGGCTGGAGTGTTCCTCCACGTTCGCAACCATCAAAGAATTTGCCGACCCAAATGTGAAACGCGCGAGTGCCACATTCTCATCAACCTTCTGGGCGCCGTGGATGCCATGGATGGATATGAAAGATGCGAGTGGTCAAAATATATCGGGGCATGTGGTATGGCATGCCTCGGGCCGAAAACTAAAAACGATTGATGAGCTGCCGCCGGAATATTTAGCACGTGCAAAAAAAGAAGCGCCGCAACAATTAAGCGCAGCGCCATAACGGCTCATCACTTACCTTTTGCTGATTCTTACTAGTATTGCACGCTGTGCGATTTTTCTTTCGCGCATAGCGCGTTGTCTCGCGCGCGTCACAACGTGACCTAAGCACAGCTGTGACATTCTCATCTCACAATCACGACAATTGGCACCTTAGATATATAAAGGTCTGTAGCCATTGCAAATTGTCGCAGTCATTCTCTCGCCCGCACAATTGAGGGCCCGCGTTCTCCTTGTCTCACGTTCAACAACATACTTCTTCTGCACCTCACATTGTCGAAAGACTATTTTTTCTTATGTCTATGAATTGAGTCTGGATTTAATCATCGACGCTGGAACGCTGCAGCAATCTCATAGACATATTTTTATACCTTGCGCGCGCGGGCTCGCTGTTTACGGGTCACGCTGTTGCAAAAAAGACGTCGCATAAAGACAAAACGTAAAACAAGAAAAGGATCTGTCATGTCATATGCCTTTCAATCACGTACATTGAAGCTTGCGCTGTTTGCGTCGGCTTCAATGCTGGCCGTGGTCAGCACTGCGTCTGCCCAGCAAGTCGCCCAAGCCGACAAAGCAGGCCAGTTGGAAGAAATCACCGTTACAGCCCAGCGTTACGCCGAAGACCTGCAAAAAACGCCAATCGCTGTGACCGCGTTCTCGGCGGATACATTGGCTGAACGTCAAGTGTTCAACATCCGCGATCTGCAAGCTGTAGTGCCGGGCGCCATCGTCCAGAACGTTGTGGCTTTGCAATCCGCGCCGCGCATTTTTATTCGCGGTGTGGGCCAAGACAGCGCCACGTTTAACGCCGACAATGCGGTCGGAACTTACATTGATGGCGTCTATATCCCGCGCCTTTACGGCGCGGTGTTCGACTTCTCGGACATTGAGCGTTTGGAAGTACTCCGCGGCCCCCAAGGCACGCTTTATGGGCGGAACACTTCAGGCGGCGCGATCAAGATTGAAACCAAGCGCCCGACCAATGAACTGACCGGCAACTTTGAAATCGGCTTGGGCACCTACGACCAAGTTGATTTGAAAGGCTTTGTCTCGGGTCCGTTGGTCGAGGACAAAGTGTTTGCATCATTGAGCGCGCTGAGCCGCGACCGCGATGGTATTTCGACCGCACCGAACCTGAACAACAAGAAGGTCAATAACCGTGACGTGACAGCCGTGCGCGGCAAGTTGCTGTTCACACCATCTGATGCTTTTGAAGTTCAGCTGGGCTTAGACCATACGAAGGATGATTCAGGCCCATTCTATCCGTCGGCCATTGTTGGTGCTGCGGCCACGTTCCCGAACGCAAGCGTCAACCGCGACATCTTTATCACGGACGGAAATTCACCCGACCAATCGAGCGTTGAACAAAGCGGCGCGACCTTAACAGCGAAATACAACGTGGGTGATTTCACCCTCACCTCGCTGTCGGGCCTGCGCAACTTGAAGACCGACGCCATTCTGCCGCTGGATACCGCGCCGAATAGTTTATTGATCAGTGGCGTGTTCTTGAACGAAACCAGCTTCAGCCAAGAATTCAACGGCGTTTACGAAAGTGACCGCTTCACCGGCACCGGTGGCGTGTACTACTTCTTCGAGCGTTCACGCTTCCTGTCGCCCTTGGGCATCAGCCAACCGGAACTGTCAAAGCAAGACACGAACTCGTACGCGGCTTACGCTCAAGGCAGCTTCAAGATCACCGACCAATTGAGCGTCAGTGCAGGCATCCGTTACACCGACGATCATAAATCCTTCTATAACTACTACTATGTACCAACCACGGCGATCCCGAACCGCACGCCGAAGCTCGGCAAAGAAAGCTGGGATAGCTGGACGCCGAAGTTCGGCGTTGAGTATCAAGCCAACGACGACTTGCTGGTGTATGCCAGCTACTCGAAAGGCTTCAAAGGCGGCGGCTGGAACCGCGTTCCACCCGCGATTTCGAATGGTCAGTTGATTTACGGTGTGTTCTCGTACGCGCCTGAAAACGTCGATGCTTACGAAGTGGGCGCGAAGTTCCAGAACGCCGACAACACGCTGCGCTTGAACGTCTCGGCCTACTATAATGACTACTCGGGCTTGCAAGTCTCGCAACAAATTCCGGGCACGACGATTGCCCGTGTTGCCAATGCGTCTGGCGCACGCGTGCAAGGCATCGAGTTTGAACCCAGCTGGCAAGTGACCGATACCTTCCTGCTGTACGGCAACGCGGCCGTGACAGACGGTAAGTACACGGAATCTTTCATCTGCCAATTGAACGGCGTATATCAAGAATGCCGTGCGAAAGACTTGCGCGGCGTAGCTCCGTTCAAGGGCGCGTTGGGCTTTGTGTTTACGCCTGATGTTGGCTTGCCGGGCCAAGTGCGCTTGGGCGCCAGCGTGGATTACAGCGACAAGTTCTACAATGACGCTGTAAACACGCCGCTGATTGCCGCACGTGCGCGTACCTTGGTTGATGCGTTGGTTGCTTACGACAGCGAAAAAGGCGATTGGACCTTGTCACTGGAAGGCAAGAACATCTTGGATCACACGTACTACTCAACGGGTTTGACGGTCGGCACCACGCAAGTGGTGTACCCGAACGATCCGCGTACTGTGACCGCGCGCTTTAAGTACAACTTCTAAATCAGGTCTAGATTACAGGCCGCCGGTTGAACCATGGCCGGGCAGTTTCAAGCTGCCCGGCCAACCGGAACAGCGTCGCTTCATCATTCATACGCCCCATGAACATAACGCCCACCGGCAAACCTTCTGTTGACCAGTGCAACGGCACCGACATTGCAGGCTGACCGGTCATGTTGGCCACAGCACTAAAGGGCGAGAAGCCCATACCTTCGCGCACAAAATCCTCGAACTTTCCCGACAAACTCAGCAAGCCCAATTTAATGGGCGGCTTCGCCAATGTGGGCGACAACACAATATCAGAACTCTGTTGAAACTCGGCCATGGCGCGGCCTGTAGCATCGAACACCGCGCGCGCTTCGGCATACGCAGCGCCAGGCACTTTCTTTCCTTGCTGATAAAAATACCACGTGATGGGCTCGACATCGGCTTCAGTCACAGCGCGGCCCAATCGTGCTGCACGGCCATCTAACGCGCGCACCACAGAAACGCATAACGATGCCACCAAGCCATCAAACGTAGCTTGCTGATTAATGGGGAGTTTCTTTTCTTCAACAATGTGGCCCAAGTCTTCACACAGCTTTGCCGCACGATGCACAGCATCCAAACAAGCAGGATCTACAGGCGCGCCATTGGGCGGCGACAGCACCAGGGCAATGCGAAGTTTACCGGGGTCAGCCCCCACCTCTTGCGCATAAGGCCGATTGGGCGGCACCGCGCTATAGGGATCACCCAGATCAGGACCTGCAGAGACATCCAGCAACGCAGCGCTATCGCGCACACTGCGGCTGACAGCATGAATAGTGCCAAGCCCGTTCCAGCTTTCAAAACTACGGGGCCCGCGCGGCACACGCCCTCGTGTCGGTTTAAGCCCAAACACACCACAGCATGAGGCGGGAACGCGGATCGATCCTGCGCCATCGCTAGCGTTGGCAATGGCAACGATGTTGGTAGCCACAGCGGCGGCGGCACCGCCCGAGGAACCACCTGTGGTGCGTTCTAAATTCCAGGGGTTTTTCGTTTGACCCTGGGCTGCTGACTCGGTTGTGCCCGTAATGCCCAACTCCGGCGTCGTGGTTTTGCCGAAGATCACCAGCCCTGCGTGCTTATAGCGTGCCACCAACGTGCTATCCGCCGTTGGTGCGTCATCCTGAAAAAATTTGCTGCCCGAGGCTGTTGGCGTACCCGCCAGATCGACGCCCAAATCTTTCAGCAAAAATGGAACGCCCGTGAACGGACCACGCGGCAAGCCATCGGCAATTTGCTTGCGGCCGTAATCGTACAAGCGCTGAGAGATACAGTTGATTTTGGTATCGACAACTTCCAGGCGCGCGATGGCAGCTTCGAGAAGCTCGCGGGGTTCGATATCACCTTTGCCGACAAGAATGGCGAGGCCGGTGGCATCGTAGGCTTGGTACTCATCCAACGGCATTTTGCCTTTGGGCGCCGCAGCCTGAAGCGGGCCTGCAACCGAGACGGCTGCCGTACTTGCAGTAATACTCAGTACCCGCCGCCGATTGATACCATCAGCCATGTGCCCTGCCCCCGCGCACGCCTTTGGAGGGAGCGGAGTATAACGGCACAAAAGACGTTTGGCTTCCTTTTCGTTCGGGTTTTTACCCACATACGCCCGTTTCCACGAACGTGTGAAGAACCGGCCTTAGGATTGTGTGGTTTGGCGCTTGATCAAGAACCACGCCGGAACAGCAACGATGAGTAAGTTGAATACCGCCCGTAAGACATTGTTCGTCATTCCACCCGTCGGTGGGTCGAAACCGAAACCAACCTGCAATTCACCGCCCGCCCCCTCATAGGCGGGCCATTGCACATTGAGATCACTGAAACCACCCAGGATGCACACAATCGCGACGCCCATAATCCACCACTGTGGCGCCAAACGCTGCTCGTATCCGATTTTCGCAATCAACGCGGCCAAAGCCAACGGCAGAATATGGTTCGCAAAGAACATCCAGATGGCGACGGCGGTACGCCAATCATCGGGGACGATCGAATATGGCTTCCCCTCAGGCCGGAATGAATAAATTACCGCCGCCAAACCAAGAACGAAAACGGCCAACCCCAACACCAGCAACAGCACAGGCATGATGCCGAACATGAACTTTGGATAACGCGCCGCAAGCGATTTCAGATCATCCCGCGCTAGCATGGCGTTAGCTAATTCGTCAGGCGTCCCGATCCGTGCGAAGGCATCGCGCTCAGCATCGGCTGTCGGCCCCCCTGATTTCGATGCGACATATACCAGATCGTCGTAATGATCTTTCAGTTCAGCGATGTAACGCCGCACATGGCGTGGGGCGACGCCACCTTTCAACAACGTCTCAGCTAATGTCTCAAACTGCGAGCGGGGCATGGGACCCTCCGTTTAAGGCTTGCGCGACAGCATCATTCAACTTCGTCCAAGAACCGATCAGCGCACCCAGGCGCTTTTGGCCCGCGGCGGTGACCGAGTAGTAAACGCGTGTACGCCCCGCGACAGCCTTGCGGCGCGACTTAAGTGCACCGTCTTTTTCCAAGCCATGCAGCACAGGATATACAACACCTTCACCGAGGGTGATTTCATCACGCGTGACATCGCGAATAGCCTGAACCAATTCGTAACCATACATCTCGCGGTCTTTCAGCAGCCGCAAGATCAGCAGTTCAGGCACGCCATTCATGAAATTGGGGTTGGTGGTGCGCGCAGCCATTTCAAACGACTCCTTACCTTGTAGTTCAAGGTATAATGCCTTGAATCTCGAGGTATGCAAGTCCCAAAGCCGATAAATCACGCCCAACCGTCCTAGGACGAAGCGTCCTAGGCCAAGATTTTCATAGACGTAAGACATTCCTAGCCCGCACTCTGCGATGAGAATGGGAGAGAAATTATGGACGATACACGTCGTTTAAAGTTCATCACTACCGACGTTTTCACTACGCAGGCTTATGGTGGAAATCCGTTAGCGGTGGTGTTGGATGGTCGGGGCCTTTCCAAAGCGCAAATGCAGAAGATCGCGAATGAATTCAATTTGTCGGAAACGACATTTGTTCTTCCGCCCGATACCCCCGCCCATGCGTACCGCGTGAAGATTTTCACGCCCACGGTTGAAATGGAATTTGCCGGCCACCCCACAGTCGGCACCGCATGGGTGCTAGCCGCCCTGGGCAAACTGCCGCGCGCAGAAACAGAAACCACAGCGGTGTTGGAAGAGAATGTAGGGCCCGTGCCTATCCGCGTGCGGTGGGACAGCAACACGCCGACCTATGTCGATTTCACAACCGCCAAAGTGCCCAGCGTTGAGCCTGCGTCATCGTTAAAAGACTTTGCCGCCATGCTGGGCTTAAAACCCGATGATGTGGACGAGAACGGAACGCCGGCCCTGTCCCTCTCATGCGGCACATGGTTTACCTGCATTCCGTTGCGCACGGTGGATGCCGTGGCGCGTGCCAGACTTAACATGGATATCTGGGGCAAAATGCTGGGCGGCAAGCCCGCCAACAAAACCTACATTTTTGCCCGCACGGCTGCCGACAAAATTCATGCCCGCATGTTTGGACCGGGCGAAGGCGTCACCGAAGACCCGGCCACAGGTTCGGCGGCCTGCGCCGTCACGGGCTGGCTGGCGCGCGATCAAAAGCTGCAAAACGGCACCGGCCAATGGACCATCACCCAAGGTGTGGAAATGGGACGCCCCAGCACGATTTTTGCCGAAGCAGATGTTGCAAACGGCTCAATCACCGCGGTCCGCTGTGGAGGTACGGCAGTCTTGATCAGCGAAGGCGAACTGAGAGCGCCGGATTAGGCTTATTCTTGCACTGCGGAACGGGAATCCGGCTCGGCGGCACAACTTTTTGGTGCTAGAATAAGTTACATTCTGAAGGGGGAACCCCATGCGCGCGCGTTTTGCCATGCTCACCTTTTTCGCTATGAGTCTTTCTGGCGCGGCTCTCGCGCAATCATTTTCTGTTGGCAATGGCCTGGTCGATGAAAGTGCCAACGCCCTGGGCCGCGAGCAGTGGCGCAAGGGCGTTGAACTGGCCGAGAAAGCCATTCGCTCCGGCGAACTGATGCCCGAGAACATGCCCGCCGCGTACAACAATCTCTGCATCGGGTTGATGCGTACCGGCAAACTGGACGATGCCATGGAGGCCTGCAACAAGGCCATTGCCTTGCGGCCCCGTCAGTGGAGTTTTTATAACAACCGCGCCAACATCTATTTCTATCGTCAAGAATTTGACCGGGCGCTGGCTGAATACTACAAAGCGATGACCTTCAGCCCAGGCGACGATGTGCTATTGGGAAATATTGCACTGACACTGAAGGCCCGTCGCGTACGGGGCAACATCAACCCTGAACGGCGCACAAGTTAATTCGACATTTACGGAATTTGCTAAAACCTGATGTGTGCCCGGTACGAGATTTTACCAAACTTTGAAAGCTACGTGGCTGGTGTTGCGTTAGGCCTCGCACCCACTGACGAGGACGCAAAACGCTTCAGAAAGTTTCCTAAGGGCGAAGTGCGCCCCACCGACATGGCGCCCGTAATCTTGCCCAGTGGGGCCATGGCCTGGATGCCGTGGGGCTTCAACGTGTCATGGCAACGGGGTCCCGTCATTAACGCGCGCGCCGAAACACTGGATCAGAAACCGACCTTCAAGCCGCTCCTTCAACAGCGATGCGTGGTTCCGGCCAGCGCCTATTTTGAGTGGCGTGAAGAAGGAGCCAAGAAAGTCAAAACGCGTATTAAGCTCTCGAAAGAAAGCGGCATTGCGTTTGCGGGCTTACTGGAAAACGGTACGTTCACCATCATCACTTGCGCCCCTGCGAAATCCATCGCGCACATCCACGATCGCATGCCGGTATTGTTGGATCGTGATGCACAGCGCGAGTGGCTGGATACATCGCGCCGCTTCGCGGATGTAAAGCATGTTCTGGGCACAAGCAGCGCCAAACTAGATGCAGAAGAGATTCTGCCGCCCCCGCCGCGCCAAGGCGATTTATTCGGCTGAATTTGAAGGCCGACTTCAGTGGCAGAGGAATACAGGCAAAATGGCCTGCTGCATCACATAGCCCGTCACACTGCCGAGAATAAGCTGGCGTAACTTCGAGCGCGTGTAAGCGCCCATCACCATCATATCGGCGTTCAAGTCACCTGTCGCGAACAGCAGCGAACGCCCCGTGCGAACTTCACGTGGGAGCACCTTCGAGATTACCGTGTGCACACCGTGATACGCTAAATGCGCTTCCAGATCATTGGTTTCGGCGTACCACTCTTCTTCCTCCACGCGCAGAATTGTCACTTCATCAGCGCGCTTCAAAAATGGTAACGCCGCTTGCACGGCACGGGTTGCTTCTGTTGAACCGTTCCAGAACACAGCAATTTTTTTGAACGGGCCTGCAGACACTGCAACAGCAGGATCTGCAGGCGGCGCGGCGATAACCGGACGACCACTTTGCATCAAAGCCGCATTCAAGGTCATCAGCGCGGCGGTTTCAGTTTCGCCTGTGGGACGTGCGACAATCAGCAAATCCGCACGACACCCCCGCAGAGCCACCACCTGCTCCTCCACACCCGAGGCTTCCATCCAGGTAATGCCAAAGCCATTACTACTTGCAGGAACAGCATCGTTATTGGTGATGTTCTCCCGCTTTAGGATTTCATCGTAAACAGCCCTGGTGCGCGCAGCACGTTGACCCGCTTCTTTTTCTGCAACCCCCATCATCTCATCGACCATCGCCCCCGACATGGCTTCGCCCACCAGCGGCAAAGCCGCAGCCGGGTCAGAGCGCACATGCATGGCATCGACATGACACTCAAGGTGTCGGCCCACGCGGATTGCGGTTTCAAGAGTGGCCCGGCCACTGGTCGCATCGCTGACCACAGCCAGAATATTGCGAATGCTCGACATCGGCACGCTCCATATAAGCCGATTACGCTTAAAACCTGTAAGCGCATGTTAGCAAGTTTCTGGGGGCACCGACGAGTCCCCCGTCATCACAAACGCTAGATAATCGTTAAACGCTGCCCACCTGGTGAGGTTCCGGCACCCCCTCCGGATCCTGGTGAATAATGACATCGGCATTCGGATACGCGGCAAGGACCTCGCTCTCCACATCATCGGAGATGCGGTGCGCCTCAAACAGCGTTAGCGAGGGCGCCAACATGATATGCATCTGAATAAAAGCCTTGGGACCGGACTGGCGTGTGCGCAGTTCGTGTACGCCTTTCACATGGTGATTCTTTTTCACAATCGCAAGAATGTTCTGACGTTCAGCCTCGGGCATTTCTTCATCCATCAAGTGCGCGATGGACGACAGCGCAATTCTGCCCGCGTTTACCAGCAAGAACGCGGAAATCAGACCGCCAAATAATGGATCTGCCCACGACCAGCCCAGATAGGTCGTTGCATAGACAGCAAAGATAACGCTGGCATTCATCAGCACATCACCCGTGTAATGCATCGAGTCAGCGCCAATTGCCAACGAGCTCGTTTTGCGCACCACGTAACGCTGAAATGCGACAAGCCCCAATGTAATCAACGTCGCGGGGATCATCACCAACAACCCGACCTCGCCGCTCGCGAGGGGCACGGGTGTAATAAGGCGCGATACTGTTTCAATCGCCAGCAGTACGCCTGAGCCAGCAATGAAAGCGGATTGCCCCAAGGCTGAAAGCGGTTCGGCCTTACTGTGACCAAAGCGGTGGTTATCATCGGCTGGCTGCAGTGCCTGGCGCACAGCAAAGAAATTTAAAGCTGAAGCCAGTAAGTCCATCGACGAGTCTGCCAGGCTTGCCAGCAAAGCGACTGAGCCCGTGATGAAGTAGGCAACAGTCTTCATCGACACAAGCAAAATGGCTGACCCAATCGCCAGCATTGTCGCCAGCCGCATCAGCCGTGCGCTAGCATCCCGGCTCATGGATAAAAACGCTCTGTTGTCCATCCATTGCCGGCACGGCGATAGATCAATCGGTCGTGCAAACGATTGGGAACATCCTGCCAGAACTCTAATTTTTCCGGCAGCATGCGAAAGCCGATCCAGTACGCTGGGCGCGGCACGATCTGACCTTCAAATTTCTTTTCGGCATCATGCAGACGCTGCACCAGTTCTGCACGCTCGGGCAAGTGGCGCGACTGGTCAGACGCCCAGGCCCCCAACTGGCTTATGCGCGGGCGACCCGCAAAATATTCATCGGCTTTTTCGGCGCTGACTTGGAGAAGCGGGCCTTCGGCACGGATTTGGCGGTTTAGGCTTTTCCAAAACAAGCAGATGGCGCCGAAAGGGTTTTCGGCAATCTCACGCCCCTTCTGGCTGCCCCCGTTGGTGTAAAACACCAAACCATCCGGCCCGAACTCTTTCAACAGCACCATGCGCACTGACGGCCGCCCAGCTTTGGTCGCGGTGGCCAGGCTAATTGCTTCGGGCAGGGTACTTTCAGCCTCGGTGGCTTCGTTGAACCACTGGCCAAACAGGAGATACGGATCGGGGCTCAAGGGAATTAAAGGTGTGCTTTCCATATGCCACTCATAACTGGGTGTCGGCTAACGGACAATTGTTTAACAGGGCCAATTAAGTTGTGGAAATCTGCCCGAAATACCTTGAAACAGCCATTGTGGAGGGTGGAAATGCCCTTATTTCGCCACCTTCCCCCCGTTGAATCGGGGCAGGTTTAAGAACAAACCCTGGGCATGGGCCCCGGTTTAAAAAGAATAGGATTGAGGTCTGACATGAACACGCGTTTTGCCCCCCGCTTTTTGATTGCTGCCGCAATGGCATCAGCCCTGGCGCTGTCCGGCTGCGCCAACGACGGCCGCGGCGGCAAGGAAACAGCAGGTACCCTGATTGGTGCTGGCTTGGGCGCCTGGGCTGGCTCGGCCATTGGCAAAGGTAGTGGTAACGCAGTAGCCATCGCGGCCGGCACCTTGATTGGTGCGGCGGTGGGTAACTCCATCGGCAAAAGCATGGACGATGTGGATCGCATGCGTCTGCGCGAAGCCGAGCAACGCGCCTACTCGGCTCCGATTGGCGAAACCATTGTTTGGGAAAACCCGAAGTCGGGTAACTACGGCCGCGTGACCCCGGTGCGCGAAGGTCGTTCGACCGGCGGCCGTTACTGCCGTGAATTCCAAAGTGAAATCACAGTGGGCGGCAAACGCGAAAATGGCCATGGTACAGCCTGCCAAGAGCCTGATGGTTCATGGCGTATCACCGGCTAATGCCAGGATAAAACGAAATACGCGAAGGGCGGCTTTAATAGCCGCCCTTTTATTATTATCACACGAAACTCACATCTAATTTTAGTTCATAAGTTCAATGATCGTGTCTGCGACCTTATCAAAAGCATCTTCCTTAATGTCCTTGGGTGTCCGCAATCGCTTTTCTTGATTGCATTGGTTTGCCGCCCATTGATTAGGCCAGCCATTCGGCGACGACACACCACCAAAAACGTTCATGACACGCGGATTGCTACAGGCAACCGACTTTGCTTCGTAACTATCACGCAGAATTTTTGAACGCTCGCCCGCTTTCCCGATTACGCGCACCTCATACCCCCAATCAACGGACACAGATGTTTCAGTGACCTCGTAGAGAAACGAGCTGTTTTTCGGCATAAACAATGCTGCATAAATAGCATCGGCTTGATAATAGCCTATTGTTACTGTCTGCGGCGGCGTCGACTTTTGTCGTTCATCGAAAGCAAGTTGCGTTACTTGAACAGTGTAAGCAGGGTTAACAGTCGTTATCTCAACTGCCGTATCGCGTTTTTTCAACAAGTCACCGACATCGATTTCGATCAAACGATTTTCTGATCTAACGGCAACTTTTTTAACTGTTGCCGCAAGCTGAACATCAGCTTCTTTAGGAAACACAGAAGCGACATCAACTTTCAGTTCTTCCACGCCAAATGGAATTGTTGGCAGTGCGTTTTTGACTGCAGCTTTATATTGAATGGCAGACGTATTGTTCTTTAACCACAGGAACAATTGCATAACGCTGTCACGACGAATGCCTGGACGCTTTTCTTGGGGCAATGCGGCCAAAGTATTGGCAATAATTTTGCCAACAGCAGGCTCTTGCAGCAAAAGAGGGTATTTTTGCGTTTGCGGGCCAAATCCAATCTTTGCCTCACCCACTGCAACAGCCTTTGCAATATTGGGCTCGATTGCCGCAAGGTATTGATCAGTCTCGGCTTGCGTCAGGAAACCGATTTTGCTGGCATGCTTCAGGTTTGATTCAAATTGCGCGGGCACGATACCGGTTTGCCCGATCTCATCTAATTTACGCGAGATGCTAACGCGGAATTTTTGGTCAAATCCGGGGTGGTTTTTCAATAAAGCCATGTACGGCTTTTCGGTCTCAGGAACGCCCAAATTTGGGGTAAGAGTTGCATAAGCTTCGTATTCATCCCCAGCCATCAAATGCTGGGTCGCTTGATCCAAGGTCCGCTGGCGATATTGCTCAAGGTAGGCATTCCCGCAAGCTGACAAAGCTAACGCAACAGCTACCCCAATTATAAGACGCATATTATCCCCCATACATCTATATGGGGAAATTTACATCAGATCTTGCCCTGGTAAAATGAAAATAGGCGTCTAAGCCACACGTTATTTGTCAGCAACCGATTGCGCAATGCGTTGAATGGATGCCGCCGTATCCTTCACAGGCTCGCTGACAATTTTTGCCAATGTAACGCTTAAGCTTGTCCTTTCGGTTTCGGCGGCACGCTGCAGATAACTTGCTAAGCGCCGCCCCATCAGCGACTTTTGTGACGGCGTTGTGGCCGCCATGTGCGGAAAATCTAAACCAACACCGAACATGTGAACGATGTCCCCCAATGCTAATCGATCAAGATCGCGACTCAGCATCCACGCACCATTGTCGGTCGATGCGATGATATGGCCTTTCCGTAAAGTATCAATTACACGCATCAACACCACGTCTGGCACCGCCAAAGCTTTCGCCAAGGCGCGAGACGACAATGCATTGCCGACATCTTGGGCCACGGCCAGCTTGGCAATCACATCCAAGGCAAGCGCAATCCGGCCAATGGGCGTATCGCTTGCGCCACTGCGGCTATACCGCCAATCGGGCAGTGATGCCGTAATGACAGCTCCCGCCATGACGGCCATCCATAGAAAATAAATCCAGACTAAAAAGATTGGCACCGCAGCGAGTGCGCCATACACCGCCTCATAAGAGGTCATCGATTTCACGTAGGTGGCAAAGCTCCAGCGCAGGGCCGTTAGCACTACTGTTGCGAATGCGGCGCCCGCCATTGCATCGAGAAACGGCACATGCCGATTGGGCACAACAACATACAAAAATGTTAAGCCGCCCCACGCCAATACAATTGGCATGATCAGCCCCAAAATGAAGGTTAGGGCTGTCGCAAGAGGCGTAGGTACTGGGTTCGACGACGCACCGAAGTATCCATAAAGTGTAAAGCTGACGGCGATCAAAAAAGGTGCGACGGTGATCACCGCCCACAGCACTAAGAGCCGCATACGCCATGACCGATGGCGCACAACCTTGAAAATCGCGTTAAACGAATTTTCAATCGTCAGCAGCAGCATGAGGGTCGTGACGGCCAAACCGAGGCCGCCAAACGCTGTAAGCTTACCCGCGGCCTCCAAGAACGCCGCAAACTGCTCCGTCATCTTCACGCCCACATCGGGCACGAGATTGCTTAAAATAAAATCCTGCACAGAGGCCTTAAGGTCTGCGAAGCCTGGAAAGGCTGTCAGCAGCGCCAGCAACAAAGCGCAGGTCGGCACAATTTGCAGGATTGTCGTGAAACTCAGCGACGCAGCCACACGCAGCACCTCCCCCTCGTCCATGCGCATGATGAAGTACCAAATGGACGATAAAACCCCGCCATCAGGAAGGAATGATGTACTTCTAGCCTGTGGATTGTTTTCCACAGCGCCTTCTGCCGCAGGTCCTCTGACCGCCGGGCCGGCAACAACGTCACGCTCTGATTTATCTGACTCAGCGTCTGCCTGCACTTCGGGCATAGGGGGTCGCCTTGCTCAAAGAATCGTTTCGTGCAAAATCGCGATCTGGCATAAGATGCCTTAATCTGAGAATCGATGGAAGATTCTCTTTATTTTCAGTGGGTTTGAACCAAAGCATGACCGCCTCCCCGGGATTAATGGCCGGCAAAAAAGGCCTGATTATGGGTGTTGCAAATGATCGCTCCATTGCCTGGGGTATCGCCCAGCAAGTCGCGGCCCAGGGCGGGCAAATCGGGTTCACATACCAAGGTGAAGCGCTGGAAAAGCGTGTGCGCCCATTGGCCCAATCGGTCAATTCTGAATTGATCCTGCCATGCGACGTTTCGGATAGCGCATCGGTAGAAGCCGTCTTCCAGGAAGTTAAGACTAAGTGGGGTACGCTGGACTTCGTCGTCCATGCCATTGGCTTCTCGGACAAAGACCAACTGCGCGGCCGTTACATCAACACCACCCGCGACAACTTTTTAAAGACTATGGACATCTCGGTCTTTTCGTTCACAGAAGTATGCAAACAAGCCCTACCCTTGATGCCGAATGGCGGCAGTTTGCTGACGCTGACATACTTTGGCGCAGTGAAGGTCATTCCGCACTACAATGTGATGGGCGTGGCCAAGGCCGCACTGGAAGCCAGCGTGAAGTATCTGGCCGCCGATCTGGGCCGCGACAACATCCGTGTGAATGGCATCTCGGCAGGCCCGATCAAAACTTTGGCGGCGTCTGGCATCGGCGACTTCCGTCACATCATGCGCTGGAATGAACTGAATGCACCGCTCCATAAAAACGTGACGATTGAGGATGTGGGCAAATCTGGCTTGTACTTCCTCAGCGATCTGTCATCGGGCGTGACGGGTGAAATTCATTACGTCGATAGCGGCTACAATGTCGTCGGAATGATGGATGTACATTCCACCGCCGAAATCGCCGAGATGCTGCAGGGCGTGAAAATTAGCTCTTAAAAGATCAGCTCTTACAAATTAAGCCTGAAACCAAAGCCGGGCAGAATGTCGAGTAACACTTTCGGAACACTGTTCCGGTTTACCACCTTCGGGGAAAGTCATGGCCCCGCGATCGGCTGCGTGGTCGATGGCGTGCCGCCGGGCTTAAACCTGACCGAAGCCGATATTCAAGTTTGGCTGGAAAAGCGTAAACCCGGCACATCGCGTTTTACCACACAGCGCCAAGAGCCTGATGCGGTAAAAATCCTCTCGGGCGTGTTTGAAGGCAAGACCACTGGCACATCCATCGGTCTCTTAATCGAGAACGTTGATCAGCGCTCGAAAGATTATGGTGATATCGCTCAGAAGTTCCGCCCCGGTCATGCCGACTACGCATACCAGGCGAAATACGGCATTCGCGATTATCGCGGCGGTGGGCGTTCATCCGCGCGCGAAACGGCGATGCGCGTAGCGGCAGGGGCCATTGCCCGTAAAGTGTTGGAACACCGTATTGGCGCGCACGTCAACATTCGCGGCGCACTCATTCAAATGGGCCCGCATAAAATCGACCGCGCGGCTTGGAACTGGGATGAAGTGAACAACAACCCGTTCTTCTGCCCTGATGCCAAAAGCGCTGCCGCTTGGGAAGGCTACTTAGACGGTGTCCGCAAGAGCGGCTCGTCTGCCGGTGCCATTATTGAAGTGGTGGCAGAGGGTATTCCGGCAGGTGTCGGCGCGCCCATTTACGGCAAGCTTGATGCCGAATTGGCCTCGGCCCTCATGAGCATTAACGCTGTCAAAGGTGTTGAGATTGGCGCTGGCTTTGAAGCCGCAGCTTTGTCGGGCGAAGAGAACGCCGATGAAATGCGCAAAGGTACAGACGGCAAGCCGCAGTTCCTCTCGAACCGTGCTGGCGGCATTTTGGGCGGCATTTCAACCGGCCAGGATATTATCGCCCGCCTTGCCATAAAACCGACCAGTTCGATCCTTAGTTCTCGCAAGACCATTGATATTCACGGCAACGAGACTGACATCATCACCAAAGGGCGCCATGATCCATGCGTTGGTATTCGCGGCGTGCCCGTGGCCGAAGCGATGGTTGCGATTGTGTTAGCTGATCAATTGATGCGCCATGAAGCCCAGTGTGGGTCAATCTTGGCCGGATCATTTAAGCGCTAAGCTTTTTTTGAACGTTGCTCTCACTTCACGCTGCTTCCGCGGCTTATTAAGGACAGGGCTATGAAATTCCTCGGTAAACTAATCCTCGGTGTTTTTGCCAGTATCGGCTTCTTCATCGTTGTACTAACCGGCATCGGTATCTATGCCGTGATGAAGGCAGAAAACTTAGGCCCCGCGACCCCAACAGCCCCCGCCAAGATCGTTCTGAAAATGGATCTCGATGAAGGCTTTGTGGAAGGCGCGAGCGGCCGCCGCTTAGAAGGCTTTAGCTTAAGAAGCCGCACAACATTGCAAGATGCGATTATCGCTATTCGCCGCGCGAAGGATGACGCACGCGTGGTCGGTATTGTCGCCAATATGACCGAGCAACCCTTGGGCTTAGCCCAAGTGCAAGACGTGCGCGATGTGATCGCCGAATTCAGAACATCAGGCAAACCAGCGCTGCTGTATTCTGAAACTATTGGTGAAGGAACAGGCGCAACTCCCTCTTATTACCTCGCCTCGTCGTTCAGCGAGTTGTGGGTACAGCCCTCAGGCACTGTCGGCCTTGCGGGGATCGGCATTGAACAGCCGTTCTTCAAAGCCTTCTTAGATCGCTTTGGCGTGAAGGCCAACGTCATCCAGCGCAAAGAGTATAAAAGCGCCATGGAAAACCTGACGAACGAACGCATTTCGCCCGCCAACAAAGAAGCACTACAGGCTTTATTGGGCTCGTTCTTTGATCAGTTCGTGTCAGGCATTTCCAAAGATCGCGCACTTGATGCCGCAGTCGTACGCCGCTTGATCGATAAAGGTCCGCTGCTTTCTCAGGAGGCCCTGGAAGCAAAGCTGATCGATCATCTGGGCTACCGCGATGAGTTCGAAGCGGAAGTTGAAAAGCGCTTGCCCGATGCGGAAGCCGTTGAGATCAACAAATACTTGGCCTTTGGCCCGCTCGCGGGCAGTGCTGAGCCAAAAAAGAGAGTCGCAATCATAAATGCGATTGGTGAAATTTCGCGTGGCAGCGATGATAATGACCCGTTTGGCTCTGACGATGGCGTGAAATCTGAAAGCTTTGCTGAAGCTGTTTCTGATGCAGCCAATGATGAGAGTATTGATGCTATTTTACTGCGCATCGACAGCCCCGGCGGATCATATGTGGCGTCTGACACCATCTGGCGCGAACTCGTTCTGGCCAAGGCCAAAAAGCCCATCATCGTCAGCATGGGCAATACAGCGGCCTCGGGCGGATACTTCCTGGCCATGTCCGCCGACCGCGTGTTTGCGCAGCCGGCAACCATCACAGGCTCAATCGGGGTGATCATGGGCAAGTTGGTGTTTGGCGGTGCGTTCAGCAAGCTCGACATCAACTGGGACCGTATCGCGTTTGGTGAGTCCGCAGGAATGTTCAGCAGCACCACTGAATTCAGTCCCAAGGATTGGGCCCGTCTGAACGAGATGATTGACGCGGCTTATGCAGACTTCACCACCAAAGCCGCCAAGGGTCGCAATAAGGACGTTGCCGAGTTGGAACGCAATGCGCGTGGCCGCGTGTGGACCGGTGCAGATGCATTAAAAGCAGGCTTGGTCGATGAACTGGGTGGCTATGCGCGCGCGATTGACTACACCAAAGAAAAGCTGGGCTTGAAGCAGACCGACACCGTGCGCTTGGTGCCCTTCCCCGCACCGGAAGATCCGTGGAAGAAGTTATTTAAAGCGTTCGAAGATGGCGGCTTGCCGTTCGGCATCATGAGCGGCTTGAACACTCTGAACGCACTGCTGCATGACGTCGCACCGCTGACGGAAGCCGGCAAAACCATGAACCGCAAAGGCGTGCAAATGTACGCAGAACCGGTGCGGGTAAACTAGCTTAGCACAGCGCCGATCAAGAACTCGATATTGCCTTCGGGGCCTGTAATGGGGCTGGGCGTAATACCCAGCACCGTCCAGCCCGGTTGCGCAGCAAGCCATTCATGGATGGTCTCGCACACTTCGGTATGCACAGCCGCGTCTCGCACGACCCCTTTCGCCCCAATCTGATCTTTGCGCGCTTCAAACTGCGGCTTGATCAACGCCACCATGAACGCGCCTGGCACCGCTAAAGCCATGCTGGCCGGAAGTACAGTGCGCAAGCCAATAAAACTGGCATCACAAACAATTGCGCTCACAGGGTCAGGGATTAATTCAGGCGTGAGATGACGCGCATTGGTGCGTTCCATTACCACCACACGCGCATCTTTGCGCAGTTTCTCCGCTACCTGACCATAGCCGACATCAACGGCGTAAACCTTCGCCGCATCGTGGGTCAACAGCACATCAGTGAAGCCACCCGTGGAGCAACCGACATCGATACAAATGCGCCCTTTGGGCTCGAATTTGAAATGCTCAAGGCCATGCGCAAGTTTTAACCCACCGCGCGACACCCAGGGGTGTTCGCGGCCCCGCACAGTAATGTCGTAATCTTCGGCGTATTTATCGCCCGATGACGATAAACGCTGTTCACCATGAAACACGATGCCCGACATAATCAGCGCTTGGGCTTTGGTCTTGTCATCAGCAAGGCCACGCATCACCAGCAATTCGTCGAGACGGATTTTCTTTGCGGCCATTTTCTGTACGGCCACGCGGCCTAAGCGCTAGCTAAACCAGGCAATGTTTTTGCATCTAAGCCCAAAGCACCGACTGCCGCCTGCGCGATATAAAACGCATTCAAGCCAGCAGCTTTCAATTGTTCTTCAGGCTTGGCTTGTTCGAAGAACACATCCGGCATGGTGAGCGTGCGGATTTTCAAACCGCGATCTAAGCGACCGCTGGACGCCAAGTACTGTAGCACCGCAGCACCAAAACCACCCGATGAGCCTTCTTCAACCGTAATCACAACCTCATGGTGTTCAGCCAATTGCGCAATGAGGTCTTTATCCAATGGCTTGGCAAAGCGAGCATCAGCAACGGTACATGTCAATCCGCGCGCCGCCAGTGTATCAGCCGCCTTTAGGCAATCAGCCAAACGCGTGCCGATACTCAGGAACGCAACTGATGTGCCTTCACGCACAACACGGCCTTTGCCAATCGGCAGCACCGAGCCACGCACCGGCAACGCAACACCAACGCCTTCGCCGCGCGGATAGCGCAAGGCAATGGGGCCAGTATCGTGCGCAGCGGCTGTTGCCACCATATGCATGAGTTCGGCTTCGTCCGCTGCCGCCATGATGGTAAAGTTTGGCAAACAACCCAAGTACGCTAAATCAAACGAGCCCGCGTGCGTGGCTCCATCAGCGCCAACATAACCAGCGCGGTCCATCGCAAAACGCACAGGTAAGTTTTGCACGGCCACGTCATGCACCACTTGGTCATAGGCGCGCTGCAAGAAGGTAGAATAAATCGCGCAGAACGGCTTAAAGCCTTCCGTCGCCAAGCCTGCCGCAAACGTGACCGCATGCTGCTCGGCGATACCAACATCGAACGTGCGCTTGGGGAATTTCTCGCCAAACTTATCAAGGCCCGTACCGCCGGGCATTGCGGCAGAGATCGCAACAATTTTGTCGTCGGCTTCAGCTTCAGCGATCAGGCCTTTAGCAAACACCGAGGTATATGACGGCGCTTGGGCTTGGGCTTTCACTTGTGTGCCCGAGACCACATCGAATTTCGTCACACCGTGAAACTTATCGGCGGATTGTTCCGCAGGCGCGTAGCCTTTGCCCTTCTGCGTCACAACGTGAATCAAGATCGGGCCGATTTCAGCATCACGGACATTCTTCAGCACCGGCACCAAGTGGTCGATACGGTGACCATCCAAGGGGCCGACGTAATAGAAGCCCAACTCTTCAAACAGCGTGCCGCCGGTCACCATGCCGCGCGTGTACTCTTCGGCTTTGCGGGCCGCTTCTTCCAACGGCTTCGGAAACACCGAGGCAATTTGTTTCAGCGCTTGGCGCAAACCAATGTACGGCTTCGATGACAATAGCCGCGACAGATACGCACTCATCGCGCCTACTGGGGGCGCAATCGACATATCGTTGTCGTTCAAAATAACAATGAGCCGGCTATTCATGGAGCCCGCATTGTTCATGGCTTCATAAGCCATGCCCGCACTCATGGCACCATCGCCGATCACAGCGACAACATGGTTCTTGCCGCCCATCAAATCGCGCGCCACTGCCATGCCCAAACCAGCCGAGATCGACGTTGAGCTATGGCCCGCGCCAAACGGGTCGTATTCGCTTTCACTGCGCATCGTGAAACCAGACAACCCGTCTTTTTGGCGGATCGTGGTCATACGATTTCTACGACCAGTCAGAATTTTGTGCGGATAAGCTTGGTGGCCGACATCCCAGATCAGACGGTCCGCAGGTGTATCGAACACGTGATGCAAGGCGACGGTCAGTTCCACCACACCCAAGCCTGCACCCAAGTGGCCACCGGTGCGAGAAACCGCATGAATGGTTTCAGCACGGACTTCGCCAGCCAACTGGGTCAACTGCTCGATGGATAAACCGCGCAGGTCTTTAGGGCCTGACACGTTATCAAGCAGAGGCGTTTGCGGAGGAATCGGGGTCTCAGACACTTCGGAACCGCTTATTTGGTTAAAGTTACGACTTGCGGGTTAGGACAAACTGGGCGGCCTGCCGCAGCACATGGGCTGTGGGTCCAAAGGGCTCCAAATGGCCCTCAGCCCGCTCAATTGTCTGGCTGGCCAGGGTTTTAGCACCTCCAACCCCCAGGCGGGAGACAAAAGTCGCCTTCCCTGATGCCGCGTCTTTACCTGGAGTCTTGCCTAAATCCCCGCAGGAACCTTCCACATCCAAGATGTCGTCGGTGATCTGGAACGCAAGACCCAAATCTAGACCATAGGAAAACAATGCCTTTTGGGCGGTTGCATCGCCCGCCAAAATCGCCCCCGCCGAAGCCGAGAATGCGATCAGTTGACCGGTTTTCAGGTTCTGCAGGTGGGTCAAGGCGTCCACATCCAATGTGCCGGTAGAACCAAGATCGATCATCTGACCGCCCACCATGCCTGCCGCCCCAGCCCCCTTGGCCAGCGCTGTAATTAGGTTGGTGCGCACATTGGCGTCAGAATGTGTCGCCGGTGCGGCGGCGACTTCAAATGCCAGCGTCAGTAACGCATCTCCCGCCAGAATCGCCGTGGCGTCATCCCAATGTTTATGAACGGTGGGCCGCCCACGCCGCAGATCATCGTTATCCATGGCGGGCAGATCATCGTGGATCAGCGAGTAGCAGTGGATCATCTCGATAGCAGCGGCGACACGTATTGAATTCGCACGCGGAACCTTCAACATGTCAGCCCCGGCACATACTAAGAACGGCCGGAAGCGTTTGCCGCCATCCAAGGCCGCATAACGCATCGCATCGACCACCTGTTTTTCAGGCGTTGTCACAGCCGGAATCAGTTGATCGAGCGCTGCGTTTACAGCACCGGCCACTTCGCTGAGCGAGGATAGGAATTCTGTGCTCACACCGCGAAACCGCGTTCTTACGCGTTATCCATGGGCTCAAGGCCCAGCGCTTTACCCGCTTGTGTGATCTTCTCAACCTTCATTTTGGCGTCGGCCAATTTGGCTTCGCAGTGCGCTTTCAAGGCCGAGCCACGGGTGTATTTCTCAACGGCCTCATCCAGTTTCACTTGGCCGCGCTCCAGACTCTGGACGATCGCTTCCAGTTCTTTCATCGCCTCTTCAAAGCCCAGTTTGGCAATGTCTTCGGGGATGGGTTGAGCCGGTGCCTTAGCCATTAGTGATCCTTCAGCGTTTGAACATGGGCCGTCACACTTTCGGCCAGCGCGTCGAGGTTATAGCCGCCCTCGAGCACCGATACTACCCGCCCCGCGCAAGTCTGGCCCGCCACATCCATCAGGGCCGCCGTTACCCAAGCAAAGTCATTCTCGGTTAGCCCCAACTGCGCTAAGGGGTCGTCTTTGTGGGCGTCGAATCCGGCTGAAATAATAATGAAATCGGGCTTGAAGGCCGTAAGCGCTGGCAGAATTTCATCTCGGAATCCCGCCCGGAACACATCCCCCCGAGCGCCTGCGGCCAGCGGGACATTGACGATATTATTGTGCGCACCCTTTTCGGCGCGCGCGCCAGTGCCGGGATAAAACGGGAACTGATGGGTTGAGGCGTAAAACGCATCGGCATCATCCCAAAAAATATCCTGGGTACCGTTGCCATGATGCACATCGAAATCAATCACTGCCACGCGTTGGAAACCATGGACGGCACGCGCATGATAGGCCCCCACGGCGGCGTTATTGATTAAACAAAACCCCATGGCGCGCGATGACTCGGCATGGTGTCCTGGCGGACGCATCGCGGAGAAAGCGTTGCGCGCCTCACCTTTGGCCACAGCATCAACGCCACGCACCACGGCACCGGCTGCGCGAAGCATCGCTTCGTTGGAGCCCGGCGACACAACTGTATCGGCATCAATATTGCGACGGCCCGATGTTGGCATCGCTTTGGTTAGGTTCGCCGCAAATGCACCTGGATGCGCACGTGCAATTTGCTCTGGCGTCACCAAGGGCGCATCTGCTCGTCGTACGTCTTTGAAATCGGATTGCTCTAACGCGCTTAACACACTGCGCAACCGATCAGGCGATTCCGGATGATAAGGTCCGGTATCGTGTTCTAAGCCGCTGAGGTGCGTCACAATGAGTGTATTTGTGGCCATTAGAATTTATCGAGTGGGATCTTCAAATACCGTGTGCCGTTGCCCTCGGGCTCAGGCAATCGGCCGCCGCGAATGTTCACCTGCACAGAGGGAATAATCAGATTTGGCAGGGCCAATGTTTTATCACGGGCCACGCGCATCGCCACGAACTTGTCTTGGGAAACACTACCGCCGATGTGCACATTGCTGGCTAAGTGTTCGGCTACTGTGGCCTCCCATTTAATGTCGCGACCATTGGGACCGTAATCGTGCCCAACACAAACACGGGTCGTTTCTGGCAACGACAGGATTTTATGAATGGAATTATAAAGTGTCGCAGCATCGCCGCCGGGAAAATCGCACCGCGCCGTGCCGTAATCCGGCATAAACAACGCGTCACCCACAAAGACCGCATTGCCGATCACATAGCTGATACATGCTGGCGTATGGCCCGGCGTATGCAGGACTTTGGCTGTGAGCTCGCCAATCTTGAAACTTTCGCCGTCTTTAAACGTCGCGTCAAAGTCCGCCGCGTTCGGAGCAATACTGTCTGCGATATTGAAGAGCGCACCGAACAACTTTTGTACAACCTGCACTTCTCCGCCGATGGCCAGTTTGGCCTGCCCTTTCGACTTCACATATGCCGCGGCAGTAAGGTGGTCTGCGTGCACATGTGTTTCGAGAATCCACTGAACCATCAACCCCTGGCGCTGAACCTCGGCCAAGACCTCGTCAATTGAAGTGGTTTTGGTATGGCCCGAGTTGCCGTCGTAATTCAGCACGGGATCGATGATCGCAGCCTGTTTGGTGGCAGGGTCGGCGACGATATAGGTCAGGCTGCCGGTGACCGGCTCGTGAAACGCTGTGATAACCGGATCAGAGGACATGCAATCGGATGATCCTTGTCAATTCAGGCTATGCTAGCGTATGGGACATATGGGGGCTACAGCCGTAAATTCAATTTCATGACCGACAGCACATACCGCGCCGACATACGCCTTGGCATCGACCTGGGCGGCACAAAAATAGAAATTGTTGCTCTGGATCGCTCTGGGAATGAGAGATTCCGCAAACGTGTTCCAACGCCGCAAGGCGATTACACCGGAACCGTACGCGCCATTGCTGATTTAGTGGCCGCCGCCACGGCGGAAACATCCAGCATTTGCACGAAGCCGACATTGGGCGTTGGCATCCCCGGCACTATTTCTCCGGCCACAGGCCTGGTGAAGGGTGCCAATTCCGTCTGTCTCATTGGGCATCCCCTAGATCGCGATATTGAAGCTGCCTCAAAAACGCCGACACGGTTAGGCAATGATGCAAATTGCTTTGCGTTATCAGAAGCCAGCGACGGCGCAGGTAGCGACGCGCTAGTGGTGTTCGGTGCCATTTTGGGCACAGGCACCGGCAGCGGCTTGGTTGTCGATAAGAAAGTGATTTCCGGCCCGAACGCCATCACCGGTGAATGGGGACACATTCGCATGCCGTGGGCGACAGCCGATGAAACCCCAGGTCCCGAATGCTATTGCGGCCTTAAAGGGTGCTTAGAAACATTTTTATCTGGCCCGGGGCTTGCGGCTGAATTTAAACGTGTCACAGGCATTACGCGCTCGTCTGAAGAAATCGCGCTGGAAAAAGACGAATTAAGCATCGCTGCCATGGATCGGTATGTGGACCGTCTGGCGCGGGCCTATTCGACCATCATCAACGTGATTGATCCAAATATCATCGTGGTCGGCGGCGGACTTTCCAAAATCCCGCGCCTTTATACCGACGTCCCTCCACTGCTGGAAAAGTACACATTCTCAGATACAGTGGTGACCCCCATTGTGCCAGCGAAGTACGGCGATTCCAGTGGCGTACGCGGCGCTGCGTGGCTCTGGCCGTAATCAGTTCTTTGCGCACTCTTCTGGTTTGATACGCTGAAGCTTTTCAAGTTCAGCGCGAATTGTAAAATCGCCGAACGCCTGCTCGAACGACGGCGCAACACCTGAGGCATAGAAGCGCTGGAAGACTTCAAACGAAGGCGTTTCGCGATTGGCGTCGATGAGATTGTAATACGCCAAATTCAAATCCCACGCCGGCACCATCAGCAGCGCCGCATCAATATCAGCTTGCTGGGGCAATTCACTTTCCATGGGAACGATTTGCGGGCCGATCACCGTCGACATCAAACGCGGGCCCACACTGGACGCACCATTAAACATAACGCTGCGAAACTGCCGGTCCCCCTTCTCGGCGTGGCTCAATAACTCCAACGCATGAGCTACGGGCAATAACGTCCCACGCGGTAAGGAGATTGTAAGCTTACGCGGGGCACCACCTGGAACCTCGGATGGAATCTCGTATTCCACCTTACCAACGCCACCCCGCTTAAATTCTGCGGCACCTCGGAACGCCTCGACAGGAACACTGCCCTTCACAGTCCGCGCGGCAAACGTATAGCTGTGTCCATCCTTAGCTTCGAAGGATTCAAAATCACGCTCATTGGTGGATGTTGTGTCATCACGGAACGTGAGGTCCAGAACAATGCGCGAGCGCGTGTCCCAGCCCTCACACTTTTCATGGAACCGAACATTCAGAAAGCCATTGGCTGCACGCGGGCCGGTCGAAAAACTGCCGCGCGCTAACTGCACGGAATAACTCGCCTCATAGGAAAATAATTTCGGGGATGCGGCGTCAGCGGTAGCCCCCCACAAAGCACCGGACACAACAAGGATTCGCAAGGCCCAGCGCATCAGCACCCGCCGTCTCGTTTTGTCAGCTTGATCAAATCCATCGAGAGCGTATAGGCACCATAATCTTGGGTCATACCGCGAATAATGCCGTTGGGCAGCAATTGCACACTTGTCTCGTAGTCTGGCATGTCGCGTTCTTTGCCGAGCGCAAAGTAGGCCAAGGTTATAGGCCAATATGCATTCATCAGCAGTTCAGCATCTTTCGCCACTGTGATGCTCATGCCGTCTTCATCATTCGCTTTGGTTAAGTTGCGCGATGGCGCGACAAACCCTGTCACGCGATAAGGCCCCTCTTCGAAGGCACCATCCATAACCGACTGCACCACAAGTGGCTGCGCGTCTTGGCCAGCACGGATCAATTCTCGTAATTGGGTGATGGATAGCATCGTACCAGCTGGCAAATCGTAACTTAACTTATGCGACCCATCGTATGTCGCGATGCCGGACCCGTCGGCTGCCAACGTTACTGCGCCAGTGTACGAACTTTCCAAAGAGCCGTTGTCATACACTTGCATACGGTACGTTGCGCGGCGGCCATCTTTTGACTCCCACCCCGCATAGCGCTTCAAAATTTGAGTTTCGATACCATTCGAGAAGGCAAGACTGACATCAAGATCAGTCTCGACCGTATAACCATCACAACGGTCCACGAGCGTGTAAGTCATCTTCCCTGATGCCGCACGCACGCCATCCATTTGCGTCGCGCGTTTCAGCGATAACTCATACGTGGCCGCATGAGACGCCAAGTTCGGTAGATCGAGCAAAGCCCACGCCGACTTGGCCGACGTTGCCGCCATCAGAAGAACGGATGAAAAAGCAAAAGAGGTGATTCGCACGGCTTGGTTTTGACTATGAACGAGTTTGAGGGCCTTGAAAGATACCCAGACAAATACCCTAACCTGCCCGCAAATAGGTGCAATCGCGCATGGGTTGCGGGGCACCAATAAGCCCCAGGCAAACGCGTTCGCTACACAAACTTTCCCTCAATACATCAATGATTTAACAATACGTAACTGGCGCAAAGGATATGGCAATAGTACAAGTATATCGTCGTGCCTGCTTCACACCAGGACTAAACCTTAAATTGTACACTGTCATACTCGACCACCAAAAGAAATTGACTGGGCGCGACACTGTCGAAATAAAGACACGAGGGAATTGTTCTGGGGATTGGGGAAACTGCCAATGGCGGTGCCGGCTGAACGTACGCCTGCGAATGCGCAAGATGTCTCGCAAAGCGAACAGCAACAACAAAATCCGATTGTCTCGAAGTTAGCGCAGTTTGTGCGCTTTACCGAGCAAGTCAAACCTGCTGACGAAAGCGATACGACCACAGCCGTAACGCAGCTTGCAAACCTTGCGCACAATCTGGTTGAAGAAATTGGCAATCACTTGGCGAAGCAGGACCGCCGTATTGCGGAACTGGAAAACTTGGCCACCAGTGACGGCTTAACGCGCGTGCTCAATCGTCGCGGCTTTGAAGATCGCCTGATTCACGAATTATCCGTTGCCCGCCGCCACGGCGTCGGCGGTGTTTTGATTTTCGTCGATCTCGATGAATTCAAACCCGTCAACGACACATATGGCCATGCAGCCGGTGACGAAGTGCTGGTAACAGTGGCGAACCTCTTGCGTAGCCACATCCGTGATACCGACTATATCGGGCGTTTGGGTGGCGATGAGTTTGCAATCCTACTGCCACGCTCGAATAAGCGTAACGGCGTGCGCCGCGCTGAAGAGTTAGACCGTAAACTGAATAACGCCTACGCCGCTTGGGGTGGCCACAACATCCAAATCAAAGCCAGCTGTGGCGTATACATGTACTCATCGAACATCGAGATCAAAGAGCTGCTCGAAAACGCCGATGCCGCCATGTACAAAATCAAGCAAGAACGCAAACAGCGCTTAGGGATTCAAACCCGCGACTAAGCCTTCTGAAATGCGAACATAAAAAAAGCGGCTCTCACTGAGCCGCTTTTTTGTTGAATGCTTTTTAAGTCTTGGGTGCTTCTTCAGCTTTCTTCACCTCTTTGGGTAAATCCAGCTTGATGTGCAGCTCTTTCAGCTGCTTGGCCGAAACGGTATTCGGCGCTTGCATCAGCAAGTCTTCGGCTTTGCCGTTCATCGGAAACAACGTCACTTCGCGGATGTTTGGCTCGTCGGCCAACAGCATCACGATACGGTCGATACCAGGGGCCGAGCCACCATGCGGCGGCGCGCCATATTTGAACGCGTTCAGCATACCGCCGAAGCGGCTTTCCACGTCTTCCTTGGTATAGCCTGCGATTTCGAACGCTTTGTACATGATGTCGGGGCGATGGTTACGAATCGCACCCGATGACAATTCAACACCATTACACACGATATCGTACTGGAACGCTTTGATCTCCAGCGGATCTTTGTTCATCAGCGCGTCCATCTCGCCTTGCGGCATCGAGAACGGGTTGTGGCTGAATTCGATCTGGCCGGTATCTTCATTGCGCTCATACATCGGGAAGTCGACGATCCAGCAGAATTTGAACTTGTTTTGCTCGAGCAAGTTCAATTCGTTGCAAATCTTGGTGCGGACAGCTCCCGCAAACTTGGCGGCTTTGTTCTTTACATCGCAGACGAAGAACACAGAGTCACCATCAGCAACGCCTGTGATGGTTTTAATTTGCGCAGCGCGATCAGCATCGAGGTTCTTGGCAATCGGGCCTTTCGCTTCGCCGTCTTTGTACTGGATGTAGCCCAGCCCGCCCGCACCTTCGGCGCGTGCCCATTCGTTCAGCTTATCAAACCAGCTCCGCGGATGATCAGCTGACTTTGGCGCCGGAATGGCGCGCACGATCGAACCCTTCTCGATGTTCTTGGCAAACAAGCCAAAGTTTGAGCCGCGGAAGGCTTCGGTCACGTCCGTAATCAGCAGGGGGTTACGCAGGTCAGGTTTGTCTGAACCGTACTTCGCCATCGCATCATCATAGGTGATGCGCGGGAACGGTGCTTTGGTGACTTCGCGGCCGTTGGCAAACTCTTCGAACACACCCGACAGCACCGGCGCAATCGTGTCGAACACATCGTCTTGCGTGACGAACGCCATTTCGAAGTCGAGCTGATAGAACTCGCCTGGCGAACGGTCAGCACGGCTATCTTCATCGCGGAAGCAAGGCGCGATTTGGAAGTAGCGATCAAACCCAGACGTCATCAGCAATTGCTTGAACTGCTGCGGCGCTTGCGGCAACGCATAGAATTTGCCCGGGTGAATACGCGACGGTACCAGGAAGTCACGCGCGCCTTCCGGCGACGATGCTGTCAGGATCGGGGTTTGGAACTCGGTGAAGCCTGCATCCCACATACGCTTGCGGATGCTGGCAATGACTTTTGAGCGCAACAGCATGTTGTCGCGCACTTTTTCACGGCGCAGATCCAGGAAGCGATACGACAGGCGCATCTCTTCCGAGTAATCCTGCTCACCGGCCACTTGCATCGGCAGCACGGCAGCATCGCCCAGCACTGAAACAGCGCTGACGATCAGTTCTACACCGCCCGTCGGCAGCTTGTCGTTCTTGGTTTCAGCCGAGCGCGGCACGACCTTGCCAGTGACGGAAACCACTGTCTCCAGGCGCTGGCCTTCCAGTTGCTTGAAAATCGGGCTGGAGACATCCACGACGCACTGGGTGATGCCGTACATATCGCGCAAATCGACGAACAGCAGATTCCCGTGGTCACGCTTGCGGTGGACCCATCCGGCCAAGCGAACCTCTTGGCCCGCGTTTTCGGGGCGCAGAGCGCCGCAAGTATGGGTACGGTAAGAATGCATGGAATACTTAGCCTTTGGTTAGGCGGCCGGCGGCCCAAAAGGCGCCCAAAGCCGCAGTTTTGGCCGGGTTTGGGGCCCTTGCCCGCTCCCGGTGCGGGCGTGAAACCACACTGAATGCCCGTTTTTGTCAAGGCTGGCGGCGGATTCGGGCCTTTTCGGAAAAAGTGCCCCAATTCAGGCGGTTGCGGGCACCGCCTGGGGACGCTAAACCTGCCGCCCCATGACCCATGACGCTCCAGTCCTCATTTCGGACACGAACACCCTTATAGAGTTCTGCAACCGCCAAGCGACGGCGGAATTCGTGACCGTGGACACAGAGTTCATGCGCGAAACGACCTTCTGGGCCAAGCTATGCTTGGTTCAGGTCGCCGGGCCTGATGAGGCGGCTTGCATCGATCCCCTGGCCCCTGGGATCGATTTAAAGCCCTTGTACAACCTTTTCGCCAACGAGAAGGTGCTGAAGGTCTTCCACGCCGCCCGTCAGGATTTAGAAATTTTCTTACACGAAGGTGGGGCCCTGCCCCATCCGGTGTTCGACACCCAGGTGGCCGCCATGGTCTGCGGCTTTGGCGATCAGGTGGGCTACGAAACGCTGGTGGCGAAGCTGGCTGATGCAAAGCTGGATAAATCCCAGCGCTTTACCGACTGGTCGCGCCGCCCCTTGACCGACCGTCAGGTCAAATACGCCCTCTCAGACGTGACGCACTTGCGCAAAGCCTATCAGGCTTTAGCCAAGCGTCTGGATCGCAGTGGCCGCACCGCCTGGCTAAAAGAGGAAATGGAAATCCTCGTCAACGAAAACACCTATCGCCTGGATCCGAAAGATGCCTGGACGCGCATTAAGGCGCGCACGCGCTCGGGTCGCATGTTGGCGGTACTGCGTGAACTGGCTACGTGGCGAGAGGAAACTGCGCGTGCGTTGGATTGGCCGCGGGGCCGCATCGCGAAAGATGATGCGCTTCTAGAACTGGCCGCTCATCCACCTGCAACCATTGAAGACTTAAAGCGCTCGCGCCTGGCTAAACAATTGGCGTCGGAACGCTTTGCCAACGGGGTTCTTGGCGCGGCCAAGCGCGGCTTGGCGTTACCTGAATCTGATTGGCCTGCCCTGCCGGAACAAGACTCTGGGAACATGGGGCCGCGCGCTGTTGTTGAACTGTTGCGCCTTCTCCTGAAACTGAAAAGTGAACAGCACAACGTTGCCTCGCGTCTAATCGCAACGTCAGAAGACGTCGACGCCATTGCTTTAAGCGACACGGCTGACGTACCTGCTCTGCATGGCTGGCGCCGTGAATTGTTCGGTGAAGATGCGTTGAAGCTAAAGCAAGGCAAGCTTGCCATTGCTTTGAGTGATAACGGCAAGAAGATCGAAATTTTTGCGCGCTAGATTCGAGCGCTACGTAACTTCTAATCAGTTCACTTATTTCCAGTCGATTCTGTGCGCGAAACCCAGATGCTGGGCCAAACGCTCTAAGCGTTTCGGGAAGGCGCCCGATGCAAACAACGGCTCATTCGAATTGAGCGTCAGAACCAGCGTTTTGTTTTGAACGTTCAACTTGGCGCGCTTCAAAATGCCTGTTGCACCCGGAGATAAGGCATAAGCCAGACGCAACGCCAATCCGATGGATCGGATGCGGAAGATTCGCGAATCTTCCAGCAATTGATGCGCTTGCTTGATAATCGGCGCAGCGTCCTCCCCGCCATAGCGATAGAACATCACCAACGCTAAACCAGCACGATCTTCGTGACCAAGCCCTAAGAACGGCAGCCGCAGCACACGTAAGAAAGCTTGTTCGCCACGGTAGTCTGGGTGCTCCATCCACCATGCATCGCGCAAGATGCACGCCGTCAAACGCAGGCGGCGCTGCTTCACCGTTTCATCGGCAAAAATCGGCGACATCCAATCAAACGTTTCATGGCCTACGGCAGGATCACGCCCTGCTTTTAGAGCGATATCTTCGGCAAGGCCGATCAAAGGGTCTTGCTTGCGCAAAGTATCGGGCATGACTTTGAAGAACTGCCCTTCACGCATGCCGTAAATCGAGAACACGATGTTTTTGGGCTTGGTGATTTCAATCAAGCGATCCAACACCGCCGCAGCCATAGGCAAATTGGCCAAACGGCTTTTTGAAACGCCCTTAATGTTGTCTAAACTGCGCTGGCCTTGCCGTGCGATCACTTCGAACAAACTCAAAGCATGCTGGCGCTCAAGCGTAAAGTTATCGAGCACGTGCAGTGGATAGTTCATCTGCGCGATACACACACGCGCTAGAGCACGCCAGGCACCACCCACCACGTAAAGCGACTGATCTTTCGCGCGACCGACAACCCATTTGTGCTTATCAAGCGCACGGTTAATGATGCCGATGGCTTTGCTGCGGTCGCCTTCGGAAGCCTCCGTAAGGCGCAGCAAACCCAAAGGCAGCGTCGTGTGCTCACTCATATCGCCCTTGGCGATATGCACAAGTTCCAAACTGCCGCCACCCAAATCAGCGACGACACCCTCTGCATCGGGAATACCGCACAGCACACCAAGCGCTGAGCGTTTGGCTTCCTGCTTCCCGGTGAGAATTTGCACTTTCACGCCACATCGTTTTTCGACGGCGTTTGCGAAGTCTTTACCATCAATGGCATCACGTACCGCGGCTGTGGCCAACACATCCAACCGATCACAGTTCAAAGCCTGTGCGATCTTGACGAATCGCCCCAGCGTATCGAACGCCATCTTCACGCCGTCTGAGTTCAAGTAACCGGTTTTTTCCAGCCCCTTGCCCAACGCGCATATGGCTTTCTCGTTATGCAATGGAACCGGCGTGCGGGTATGCGCCGAGTACACAACCAAGCGCACGGAATTCGACCCAATGTCGATAATGCCAAACGGACGGGACGAAGTAAGATCTTGATTCATGCGCGAGAATAACGAGGACCCGAAACAGACAACAAGGCCCACGGAAGACCGGGCCGAGGCGGTAAATATCAGCTTTAGCGCCGGGTGGGAACCAGCTTAGGAACGCGTGACCGGGTTCTTTCAAGTGCGCTGCCGCGCCCTGACAGCGACGGATTGTTCATGAAGTAATCGTGGGCACTGAAAGGAGCCGTGCCGCCTTCCTGACGCTGATAATTCCCGTCGGGCTTTAAATACCAGCTCTGCAAGTTGTCATTCAGATTAGCGACCATGATCTGGTCCAACACCTGTTGGTGGACGGTCGCATTCTCAATCGGCACAAACGTTTCAACGCGGGCGAGGAGATTACGGGGCATCCAATCTGCCGAGGAGAAGAAAACCTTAGCTTTACGCGACGGCATCTCATGGCCATTACCAAAGCAAATAATGCGGGAATGCTCCAGGAAACGCCCAACGATACTTTTCACGCGGATATTTTCAGACAATCCTTTTACACCCGGGCGCAGGCAGCAAATACCACGCACGACCAGTTCGATTTTCACGCCTTCTTGCGAAGCACGGTACAGCGCATCAATAACACGCGGGTCCACCAGCGAATTCATCTTCGCCCAGATCGTCCCCGGCTTGCCCTGCTTCACAAAATCCACTTCGGCCTGAATGAGATTCAGGATTTTCTCGTGCAGCCCCAATGGCGCAATCGCAAGCTTTTCAAGCAGCTCAGGCTTGGCGTATCCGGTCATATAATTGAACACACGCGCCGCATCGCGGCACAGCACCGGGTCACAAGTAAAGAACGAAATATCTGTGTAAACTTTTGCCGTGACAGGGTGATAGTTCCCCGTCCCGAAGTGGACATAACTGCGCGTATCTTGTCCTTCGCGCCGCACGACCAGCGAAATCTTGGCGTGGGTCTTTAAGTTCACAAATCCGAAGACGACGTTGGCACCCGCACGCTCTAAGTCGCGCGCCCAGCGAATGTTTGCTTCTTCATCAAAGCGCGCCTTCAACTCCACCATGGCCGTAACCGACTTGCCAGCCTCGGCGGCTTCAATCAGCGCCTTGACGATGGGCGAGTCTTTGCTGGTGCGATACAGCGTTTGCTTGATCGAGAGAACGTTGGGGTCGCGCGCGGCTTGTTTCAAGAACTGCACAACAACGTCAAACGATTCATACGGGTGATGGACCACCAGATCTTTTTGCTGAATGGCGGCAAAACAATCGCCGTTGAAGTCGCGGACCCGCTCAGGGAAGCGGGCATTGTAAGGCTGGAATAGCAATTCAGGTCGTTCATCAATAATGAGTTGCTTCAAATCCACCTGACCAATCATGCCTTCAATCGTGAAGGTATCGGCAGGCGACACTTCCAATTCATCACAGATCAATTTCACTTGGTCCGGCGATGTGCGCGAACTGATAGCCAAGCGGATACACGTCCCTAAACGACGACGCTTTAACGCAGATTCGAAACTGCGCACTAAATCTTGCGCTTCTTCATCCACTTCCATTTCTGAGTCACGAATGACACGGAAGTGACCGATGGACAGAACACGGTAGCCCGGAAACAAACGCCCCGCGAACAGCGCGACAACATCTTCCATCAAAATAAAGCGCGTACCCGCATTATGCAGGCGCACGAAACGCACGACTTGGGGCGGGATGGGCACAAGGGCGCGCATGGTTTCGCCATCAGCGACACGAGCCAACTGCAAAATCAACGCATGGCTTAAATTTGGGATGAATGGAAACGGGTGCGCAGGGTCAACCGCCAGCGGCGTAATCACCGGGAAGATATGATCCATAAACCGCATTTCCAACCACTCAAGATCAGATGCGTTCAAATCTTTCGGTTCGAGGACAACGATACCTTCTTTTTCCAATAGTTTTTGCAGTTCGCCCCACACCTCATCTTGCAAACGGAACAGATCGCGGACGTAGACGTTGATCTGCTCTAACTGTTCGCTGGGCGTCAAACCATCATCAGAAATTTCAATAACGCCGTTGTTCACCTGGCCCTTCAGACCAGCAACCCGAACCATGTAGAACTCATCGAGGTTCGATGCAGAGATCGAAAGAAAGCGGACACGTTCTAACAGTGGGTGGCGGGGATTACGCGCCTCTTCCAACACGCGCGTGTTAAAGGCCAGCCATGAGAGTTCGCGGTTAATGAAACGCTCGCGCGGAGAAAACCGATCCGGGCCCAATTGCAGGACATCGGCACGCATCACGGGGACGGGATCGGCAGGCGCTACCATTTCACACTCTCAAGACAGCCATTGGCCATAAAAAGGCCGTTAAAGGTTAATGTCCTTTATCGTCACAACAGGGTCACAGAAGGCAATAGCTTGGCCCCGATTTCACAAAACTGCAACGCGACCCTATCTAAACAAGGTAACATTATCGCGCCGCTATGTCGAAATCAGGACGTTATCGAAATCAGGGCTGTACCAAAGACTATGACCAAAACACTGTATCTTTTACGCCATGCAAAATCCGACCAGAGCGTTGGCGAGGCCGAGGCCCTGAAAGATCACTTAAGGCCGCTTGCCCCCCGTGGCATCAAGGCCGCGCAACGTCTTGAAACGTATCTCGCCGCTCAGCGGATCGCTGTAGATCGGATTTATTGCTCGACATCAACACGGACGCGCGAAACTCTAGATTTGGTCCGCGACGGCTTGGAAAGTCCTAGCGTGTCGTACCGCGATAAACTCTATTTGGCGTCGTGCGACGATTTGCTGGCCTTTGTGCAGTCGATCCCCGATGCGATTAAGACAGCAATGCTCATCGGCCATAATCCGGGCCTTCATGACCTTGCCCTCACACTGACAGGACGCGCTGGACCCGGCTGCGCCAGGGCTTTGGAAAAACTGCGCACGAAATATCCAACGGGTGCGCTGTGCACCTTAACATTCAACGTCACGTCGTGGAAAAAGGTCGACACCGGCTTGGGAACGCTGACAGCATTTGTGCGCCCGAAAGATTTTGACAAAGACTAAAGCCGAGCCAGTAGTTCTTTGACCAGCGGCACCGTCACCGAACGTTGACCTGCCAGCGACTCACGATCAGCCAAATCAACAAGCGTGCGGGCTGTGGCAAACGTGCGGTCCATATGCCGCACCAGGTAAGACACAACATCTGGTGACACCGCAATTTGACGGTCTGCAAATAACTTCACTAAAACGGCCTGCATCATATCATCGTCGGGTGGCTCGATACGGGCCGCCGTGACTGAGGCTAGGCGTGAGCGCAAATCAGGCAGCGCGACAGTCCACCGTGCAGGCGCTTCGCGACCCGTTAGCAAAAGCCAGCCCTGCACTTCATTGATTGCGTTGTAGAGATGAAACAGCGCGGTCTCATCAACACCAGCGTCAGCGCCCTCAATCACAATAGCTTTGTTCGCGTGCACTAAATCGCCCACTTCGGGCGTGTGCAAATCATGCGCGGGCAAAACGCGAGCCTGGGCACGCGTCGCAAATACTTGCGCTAAGTGGCTCTTGCCGCAGCCTGCGGGTCCAAACAACGCCATTACAGGGCGTGGCCAGCCCGGCCACTGATCAATCCAAGCCACGGCATCAGCATTACCCGGCGCGACAAAAAAGTCGTCGCGGCCCAGCGCTGGCCGGAACCCAAGATCCAGCGGAATTTGCTTTGATGCAGACATCACGCGGTGGAAAGCTATTGAGTTACAGGCGACGCCGGTGCCGCAGGCACAGGCTCAACAGGCGCACGCGCCACAGGACGCAGCATCCACATATCGCCATCCTTGGCCAAATCGAGTTCACGTTGTGCCAGGGCAAACTGCAATTGCGCCTCATCGCCCGCGAATACGATAATCGCCTGCACAAGCGAGCGGCTCATGGCTTGCAAGTCAACGCGCTCGACCACCGGAATTTGGCTGATGCGCGTCTTCACACTGGCCCATTCCGCCAAAGAGCTGACCGGGATCAACGTGGTGATCTTGCCGCCTTCGCCAAACTTCATGATGTTGCGTTGTTTCCAACCATCTTCAACCGCGCGGGCCGCATCAACAGCGGCCGCCGTAAAGGCTTCTTCGCGCGATGCAATAGAGCCAAGGGCTGCCGTCGAACTGGCGCGCCCCTCCCACGGTGTTCCTAGGGGGCGCACTTCAGCAATATTGACAGTCACATTGCCGCCCTGCCCCATGCTTGCAACGGCAACGATTGCACCAGCTGCGCCGTATTTATCAGCGATACGTTTCAACGCAGCCGCATCACGCGACAAAGCCTGTTCCGACGACAGCAACGTGACGTCATCCAAATCGCCCAAAGGCAACACCAGCGGCACTAAGCCGTCATGCGGCATCAATTTGGCCCATGCGTCTTTCCAAGCATTGCCATCTTGCCACAGCACCGTTGCCCCGCCTTCCTGCAACACCGGGATCAAGACCATCGGTCGGCTGGCTGTTTCCGCAAACGACACATTTTGGCTGCGCAAAAATTTGCGCACGGCGTTGGGGTTAAAGCGCACATTCAGGTCGGCGAGATAACGCACCGCAGACGAGCGCTCATTCGTCACCGAGAACTCGTAAATCATGTCGATGATCTGGTTGGCTGGCGGCATGACAATTTTACCCGCCTCAATCGGCATGGTCATGCGCTCGATCAGCTTACGGAAGGCCGCAACACGCCCCTCCGTGTGGCCACGATCGCGGGCTTCGGTCACGCTGCCGGCGGTTGCGTCCACCGGCACGCCCTTGACCCAGAACGGGTCGAATTTCTGCTGCGCCGAAGCCCCGAGTTGGCTGGTTGATTGCTGATTTGAAACGGCATTCTGCTGGCCTAGATTATTTGAGTTGCTCGGGGCGACCTGGGCTGAAGCAACGTTTGCACCCAAAATAACGGCCAAAACCACCAAGCCCGCAGCCCAATACTGGCTACTTGCCACAGGGCTTTGTTTCAGTATGTTGCCCAAGCTTTTCAGTCGCCTCTCGGCCATGGATCGTTCCTGGTGAATGTGCGTTATACCAACGGTTTAGCCTACTCCGGTGCCGGGGTCGATATTGCACCATTATGGGCTTTCTGAGGCGTTTTAGAGCATGACCAACACGTCCGTCGATTACACCGCTGCCGGGGTTGATTACTCGAAAATCGACCCCTTGAAGATTGACGCCCAGCGCGCGGCCAAGGAGACGGCAGGCAATCTGGCCCATACCGGCTTTAAGGAAATCACCGCCTCGCGCGGCGAATCGGCCTACGTGGTCGATATGGGCGACTTCTTGCTGGCGTCGATCACCGAGTGCTTGGGGACCAAGGTTCTGATCGCCGATGCGATGCGGCCGATTACGGGAAAGACGTATTTCGATTCGCTGGCCCAAGACACACTGGCCATGGCGATCAACGACATCATCACCGTCGGCGCTACCCCGATATCAGTGCAGGCCTATTGGGCCGCTGGATCGAGTGAGTGGTTCGACGACAAGCAACGCTCGCACGATTTGGTGCAAGGCTGGAAGGCCGCCTGCGACCGCTGCAACGTGGCGTGGGGTGGCGGTGAAACGCCAAGCTTGGGCGGCGTTGTAAATGCTAACACCATCGACCTTGCAGCATCGTGCATCGGCGTGGTGCGACCACGTGAGCGTTTGACGATTGCCGATAAACTGCAAGCAGGCGATGCGATTGTGATGCTGGCCTCGAGCGGCATTCATGCCAACGGCGTTTCATTGGCGCGCAAAATCGCCGCCGATAGCATTGATGGTTACAGCGCCAAACTGAGCGATGGCCGTTTGTACGGCGATGCGCTGCTTGATCCGACTGTGTTGTATTCGCCCGTCACGGAAGCCCTGTTTGAAGCCGGTATCATTCCGCACTACTGTGCCAACATCACCGGCCATGGCTGGCGCAAAGTGATGCGTCATCCGGGTGCGTTCACCTATCGCTTCAACAATGTTGGCGCGGTGCCGCCGGTGCTAACATACTTACAACGCGCCGCTCGCATGACCGATGCAGAAGCGTACGGCACGTTCAACATGGGTGCTGGCTTTGCGCTGTATGTTGCCGCTGCTGATGCGGAGAAAACAGTTGCCGTGGCACGTAAAGCAGGCGTGCATGCCTGGATTGCGGGCGCGGTTGAAGCGGGCCCCAAGAGCGTGGTGATTGACCCCATCGGTGTGACGTTCACCGATGCCGATATGCACCTGCGGGCTTAAGGCCGCTCTCTGTAAATAACAGACAATAACAGGGGGATTGCGGGGAAAACCGAGGATAACCGACGCCTCGATTTAGAGCGTATCCAGGTCGATTTTGCCGCTGATAATTTTTTGCAGCACGAGCGGATAAAGCTCCTGCTCTTTGGCTTGGACACGCGCCGCCAAGGTGTCGGGTGTATCACCCGCGTCCACCTTCACTTCGCCCTGAATGACGATAGGGCCATGATCGTACTCGCCATCAACAATGTGAATCGTCGCCCCCGATACACGGTCCCCGGCTTTCAACACCGCCTCGTGCACATGCTTGCCGTACATGCCCTGCCCGCCGAATTTCGGCAGCAGCGCGGGATGAACATTGAGAATGCGCTTCGGGTACGCCGCTAAAATTTTCGGGCCCAATTTCCGCATGTAGCCCGCCAGCACAATGAGATCGACGCCCGCAGCTTTCAGCGCATCGGTCATCGCGGCGTCCAATGCTTCTTCCGAGCCAACTTTGGTGGCGCTCAAGTGCTGATAAGGCAGGTCTTGCAAACTTGCCCAGGCAATCGCGCCGCAGTCTTTGTTATTGGAAAGAAGAAGGGCCGGCTCAGCGTTGAGTCGGCCCTGTTTACAGGCCGCCACAATCGCCCGCATGTTGGTTCCATTATGCGAAGCCAGGAACGCGATACGCGGGCGCTGCGGCAGCGAAGTCATGAACGTCGATTAACCGACGATTTCGAGACCAGAGAAGAAGTACGCGATTTCGATCGCAGCGTTTTCAATCGAGTCTGAACCGTGCGCCGAGTTGGCTTCAATCGATTCAGCAAAGGTCTTGCGGATGGTGCCTTCGGCAGCGTTCGCCGGGTTGGTGGCGCCCATGATTTCGCGGTTCTTGGCGACAGCGTCTTCGCCTTCCAGAACCTGCACAACCACTGGGCCTGAGGTCATGAACGCGACCAGGCTGTTAAAGAACGGGCGTTCTTTGTGGACGCCGTAGAACTCTTCCGCTTGGCCCTTGGTCATCCAGATGCGCTTTTGCGCGACGATGCGCAGGCCACCGGCTTCCAGCAAAGCATTGATTTTGCCGGTCAAATTGCGGCGGGTGGCATCGGGCTTAATGATCGAGAAGGTGCGTTGAACGGCCATAGGAACTCGCTTTTGGATGAAGTTAGAGGGGGTAAACGTTGAATTCGGGCGGGGTTATAGACAAACCCACCCCAAAGGGCAACCAAGGTCGGTTTTAGCAGTGATGCCCAAAATCAGGGTTTTGAGGGCGTTTAGGTGGCTTTTTCAGCCCAGGAGCCCGATTCCGTCTGCTGCCAGTAGTGCAGCTCATGCCCCGCCTTTTTGGCCTCAGACCAGCGGCTGCGGGCTTGGGCTACCGCCTCGTCCGACGTGCCATCGAACATGTCCAGGCAGCGCTCGAAGGTGGGCAGGAACGCGGCCGCCATGCCGTCGGTCAGCACCAGAATACTCGCCCCGTTGGGGTTCTCTTCTTTGACGGTGAGGTAAACCGGCTGATCAGCCTCAAAGCCATCGCGGGCACTGCCGTGCGCCAGCCATGAATTCGGGTTGTAAACCCACAGATGATTGTTCAGCGCTTCGATGCGCTCGTCAGACGCCGCCATCACCACCGCGCGCTTGCCCGACCCCACCACGCGCTCCAGCAGCGCGGGCAAAGCGCGTTCCAATGGTGATGTTTGAAGATGGTAGAAATCGACGCGCATGAACTTTCTTCTCGAGAATTGTGTCGCCAAGAACAAGCGGAAGAACTTTTGGCGAATAACAGTTAAGCGCCCTTAATTTTCAAGAAGCTTAGTACCGGATGCACCAATTTAGAATATAGCAGACAGCTTCATCGATAATCTTGGGGTTTAGCAACTAACGGTGAAGATGCATCCACGCCGTACCTCGAAGTATTAGCCGGATCGAGTTTATAACCTGACGGAGTTTTTATGAGATCACGATGAAGAGGGATGGATCCACTTGGAGTGACTGGTAAGGATGTAGTTTCGGGCCAACGAGCCATTATCTTACTCATGACTTTTTCACGAAACCGCACCGCGAGTGCTGTATCCTGTCCCTGCAGAAACATGATCCAAACTAGTCCGAGGTGATCGTATCCATCCATAATAACGGCTTCGCACTGGTCATCCTCGATTCCGCGCCAAACTGCCGCTTTCATCGTTTGTTTGGCCTTCGGGATCACATCTGCGGTACGTTCCAGCTCACTATCGCTTGCAAAATCAACATGAAGGCCTTCAGCGTTTGCTTCACTACTGACTAAATTAAGAAACTCAAGTCTATCAGGCGGGGTTAGAAGTGGAACCTCGTATGCGGCCACAGTTTGTGAGCTAGCCCGTTGTGGCGCATCGCAGCCACTGCCAATCATTAGCAGTCCAATGAAAAGCGCACGCCAAGTTCTGATCGATGAATTTGAAAGAACTGCGTTTAGAGGCACTAAGCTAACTTGGGATGTAATTGAACCCGCCGCAAATCCTACCCCGCCAGTTTGATCCCGACGAAGCCAACTTTCTTGCCCGACAGCACGCGGAGCAAAACCGACTTGCGTTTGTCTTGCTTGGCTTTGGCTAAGGCGGTTTTGGCTTCATCGACACTTTTCACAGCCACTTGCTGAATTTCGTCGATCACGTCCCCACGGCGAATGCCTTTGGTGGCGGCATCGCCATCATCATCCACATCCAGCACGATCAGGCCACTCACGCTGTCTTCCAGGGAATAGCGTTTGCGCAAACGCTCGGTCACAGGAGTCACGGTCAAACCCAAATCCGCCAGTTCGGTTTTTTCGGGCTGAACTTTGTCTTCGGCGGCTGAAGCAACAGCGGCCATGGGTGCGGCTTCTTTCAGCTCGGCCACTTTGGCTTTGATGGTCTGCTGTTTGCCTTTGCGCCAGATCACCACATCAACATTCTTATCGATGGGCGTTTCCGCCACAATGCGCGGCAGAGCGCGCATTTTGTCCACTGATTTTCCATCAAACGACAGAATGATGTCGCCCATCGTTAGCCCTGCCTTTTGCGCCGGGCCATCGGGTGTGACTTCCGCAATCATGGCGCCGCGCGCTTTATCAAGGCCGATGCTTTCCGCCATCTCCGGGCTGACAGATTGGATTTGCACCCCAATCCAGCCACGACGCGTACGGCCATGGGTTTTAATATCGTTGAGCACCGGCTTCACTAAATTCGCCGCCGCGGCAAAGCCCACGCCCACCGATGCGCCCGAGGGCGAGAAGATTGCCGTGTTCACGCCAATCACTTCGCCGTCCATGTTGAACAGCGGACCACCCGAATTGCCACGATTGATCGCGGCATCGGTTTGGAAAAAGTCGTCGTACTGACCGGCAGAAATATCCCGCGCACGTGCCGAGATAATCCCCGACGTCACAGTGCCGCCGAGACCGAACGGGTTGCCAATCGCCAGCACCCAATCGCCCACGCGCACTTTGTCGGAGTTGCCCCACGGCACAGCGGTTAATTCGCGCGACGTTGTCACCTTCAACAGCGCGATATCAACCTTCTCATCACGGCCCACCAATTTCGCATCCAGCACCGTATCATCGTTCAGGGTGACGGAGATTTTGTCGGCGTTCTCAACCACGTGATTGTTGGTAACGATGTAGCCCGACTTATCAATGATGAAGCCCGAGCCCAGCGATGTTTGCTTGCGCTTCTTGGGCTTGTTGTGGTCGTCGCCATCTTCTTGCTGTTGGCGGCGTTCAAAATCTTTGAACCACTCTTCCAAGGGTTCGGACGGATCAAGATCATCCAACTCACCGCCCTTGCGTTCCACGGTTTGCGTCGTGGAAATGTTCACAACGGCGGGGGCTAACTTTTCGGTGAGATCTGCGAATGATTCAGGTGGCGTACGCGCATCAGCAGGTGCGGCGGCAACAAACGCGGCCAAAACAGCCGCCAAACATAACTTATGAAACACGGATCAGGCTCCGTCCGAGGTGAGGTCGGGCCTGGCCAAAAACGGCAAAAGCCCTGGAATTGAGCCAATTAATGGCTGAATCCCAGGGCTTTGCAAGTACGTCCTAAGACAACTTAGGGCTTTGTCTCAGCGAAGTAATAACCCTGCTTTAAAGCACATCAGCGAGATTACTTTGCGCCAGCGGGAAGCTTGTTGAAGTACTTAAAGAACTCGGAATTTGGGCTTAATACCATGGTCGTGCCCGAGCCCAGCGAGGCCCGGTACGCTTCCATCGCCCGGAAGAACGCATAGAACTCAGGGTCTTTGCCTTGCGCTTTATTCAGGGTCTGACGGCTTTCCGCTTCGCCATCCCCGAGCAGGATTTGTGACTCCTTCTCCGCTTCAGCCAAAATGACGGTGCGTTCACGATCGGCTTCCGCTTCGATGCGTGACTTCGATTCTTGTCCCAAACCACGTGCCTGGGCGGCTTCGGCAATACGATCAGAGCGCATGCGGTTGTAGGTCGACTGCAGCACTTGGTCTGTTAAATCGGTCCGGCCAATACGCACCTCAACTACTTCAACGCCGAACTCGGGCGCACGACGACGCACCGCTTCGGTGATATCGCGCATGATCGGTCCACGCTCAACATCCAGCAATGCCTTCAGGTCGGTGCGGCCAATGCGGTCACGCACCGCACCGTTGAGGATGGTGCCAAAGCTATCGCGGAAACGCTGTTCGGTTTTGACGGTCTGGTAGAACTTCAACGGATCAACGATTTTATAACGCGCGAATGAATCAACATTCACGCGGCGCTGATCGACCAGCACCATGTCTTGGCCCGCCGGATCAAGATCCAGAATGCGCGAGTCAAAGTATTCTACATTCTGAATGAACGGCACTTTGAAGCTTAAGCCCGGCTGCGACACAACATCACGCACGCTACCGAACTGCACGACCAACGCGATCTGCGTTTGATGCACGGTAAAGAATGAGCTTGCGGCCAAGATCACCGCAATGACGGCGATGATGGTCAAGAGAATGGAACGGGGCGAGCTCATGGCTGACCTCCCTGAGTGCTACGTTTCTGGAGTTCAGGCAGTGGCAGATACGGCACAACACCATTTCCTTTGTCGTCGACAATCACTTTATCGGCTTTGCCCAACACTTCCTGCATCGCTTCCAAATACATACGGCGTGCCGTGATGTCTTTGTTGGCGGCATAGGTGTTGTAGAACGCGGTGAAACGCGCAGCCTGACCTTCGGCTTCTTTTACCAGCTTTTCTTTTTGCGCATTGGCACTTTGAACCATACGGGCGGCTTCACCCTTGGCGCGCGGCACAATGTCGTTTCTGTAGGCATTGGCTTCGTTGATCAAGCGCTCACGGTCCTGGTTGGCCCGTTGCACGTCGTCGAAGGCATCGCGCACTTCTTTCGGCGGCTCAGCGCCTTGGATCTGCACATCCAAAATCGTCACACCGGATTTGTACGTGTCCATAATGGATTGCAGCAAATCCTGGCTGTTCTGCGCCACCTGTTCACGTTCACGCGTCAGGATGGCTTGCAGCGCTGTACGGCCAACGATTTCGCGCACTGCACTTTCCGAGGCAATTTTGACCGTCGCTTCCGGATCACGAATATTAAACAGGAATTCACCGGCGTCGCGGATACGCCATTGCACTGTAAATTTGATGTCGACGATGTTTTCATCGCCAGTCAGCATCAAGCTTTCTTGCGGAATATCGCGACTGTTTTGGGCCCCAGGCGTGCCACGGAACCCCACAGTGATCTGGTTGGTTTGCGTCACTTTCGGCTTCAGCACTTCACCCACTGGCGCCGGGAACCAATAGTTCAAGCCGGGCTGGGTGGATTTCATATATTTGCCGAACAACAGCTCAACGCCCTGTTCGTCTGGCTGTACGCGATAAAAACCGCTTAAGCCCCACAGCGCCAACACAATGGCCGCGATCAACAGGAAGCCGCGCCCTGTACCCATGCCGCCCGGAATAAACCGGCGCACGCGCTCTTGGCTGCGACGAATGAGGTCTTCCAGGTCCGGCGGGGTACCACCGCCGCCACGGCCGCCCCAATTTCCGCCGCCGCCACCACCACCGCCGCCACTGCCCCACGGGTTGCCGCCGCCACCGCTGCCGCCGCCCCAAGGGCCTTGCTGGTTGTAAGCTGTTTCGTTTTTTTCCATTGGTACCCTTGTATCCCCGTAAAGCCACGTCGTTTTAGAAAGCTGCACTCTTAATATAAGGCTTGTCTGATCTTAGTCTTGTTTTTGGGCCGCGTGTGAAGGAAACCGGCCTTGAATTAACGCATCAAACCATAGTGCAAGTACTTGCGCAGTCATAGAATCTGCTTGCAGCGACAGGTCTGGGGTTTATAGGACACCCCCAGGCCCGGCAGCAACGGAACAAGGTGTTTCCTTGGCCCACCACAACCTGCAGCCTGCCTCATATTGGTCCCCGCACACGGATTTCAACGATGCCCGCCCCCGGACGTGACGACATTTTAGCCCTGCTGAAGACCGTAGATTCGGGCAACCTCGATGGAAAGGGTGGCGGCTTAAGCTTGGTCGACCGGAACTGGGTAAAGGACGTCCTGACCAAAGACGGCCACGTGACTGTGGTGCTGGAAGTGCCTGCGGCCATCGGCCCCAAGTTAGAACCCGTTCGCGCGGCGGCAGAAAAGCAAATTGCCGCCCTGACAGGCGTCATCTCGGCCACCGTTGTGCTGACCGCCGAAGCGGCAGCCCCGAAGCAAACCGCGCCGCAAGGTAAAGGTGCAGGCGCACGCATTGAACTGCCCGGCGTGAAGCACATTGTTGCGATCGCCTCGGGCAAAGGTGGTGTGGGCAAATCCACCACCGCCGTGAACATCGCGGTGGCGTTGTCGCAGTTGGGTAAAAAAGTCGCGATCTTTGATGCGGATATTTTTGGGCCGTCGCAGCCGCGGTTGCTGGGTGTATCGAAATTAAAACCGAGTTCTGACGGCAAGCGCGTTACACCACTGGAAGCGCATGGCATCAAAGTCATGTCCATCGGCTTCATGATTGCCGAAGACAGCCCGATTGTGTGGCGTGGCCCCATGGTGATGGGGGCGTTGGAACAAATGCTGCGCGATGTGGATTGGGGCGAGTTGGATGTGATGATTGTCGACATGCCACCCGGCACTGGCGACACACAGCTTACGATGTCTCAGCGTGTGCCGCTGGCGGGGGCCGTGATTGTCTCGACACCACAAGACATTGCGTTGCTTGATGCCCGCAAGGGCCTCAACATGTTCCGCAAAGTGGAAGTGCCGATCTTGGGTTTGATCGAGAACATGAGCTATCACATCTGCACCAATTGCGGTCACCGCGAAGATATTTTCTCGCACGGTGGCGCGCACAAAACCGCTGATGAGTTGAAGGCTGATTTTCTGGGTGAGATTCCGCTCGATCTAAAAATCCGCGAAACATCCGACGGCGGCACACCGATTGTCGCGTCTGAACCTTCAAGCCCACACGCGAAAGCTTACCTCGAGATCGCATCGAAGATTTGGGCGAAGCTGGATCAGGGCCCGCAAAAAGCAGCCCCCAAAATCAGCTTGGGCAAAATGTTTGGCCTCGGTTCGTAAAGAAGCTGCTCGTAGCCGCGACCTCACGCGCCACTACTAACGCGGATGTGAACTGAACCACATCCGATTCATGAGCCCATCGCGGATCACAAATTGGTGATACAGCGCAGCCCCGATGTGCGCCGCGACCAGCACATACAAAACGTACTGTAGTGATTCGTGATAAAATTGCGCCTCGCGCGCGAGATCAAAATCGCGGAACTCACTTTGCGGCAATTCGAACATGCCAAAGAACGAGATCGCACGCCCGCGGGCCGCCAACCCGGTATAGCCCGTAAGGGGCAGCAAAACTGCGAGCAAATAAAGGCTTAAGTGCGTAACGGCGGACGCCCAACGCTGTTGGAGTGTCATTGTCTCAGGCAGCGGCGGCGTTGGATGTGTCAGCCGCCATACAATGCGAGCGACAATCAGGGCGAACACAATCAACCCAAACGACTGGTGCGCCACAAGGCTTACACGCGTCAGGTCAACGTCTTTTGCGTAACCCGTAATCAATCCGGACGCGACCGCAAACACGATTACCGCTGCCACAGCCCAATGCAGCACAATTGCGCCCGTTGTATACTTTTGCATCACCATTCGCCCTTGAGGAACTCTACGTGTCGCTCGTCAAATTTTGTCGTGTCATCGTCGCTCTGTCCTTAACTCTGATTGTTCCGCTCGGCGCACGGGCGGCAGAGGTGAACTGGGCCAAAATTCAAGGCCGCGATATTACTGTATTTTCGCCCGCAACAATGTCGTGGGAACGTCTGTTCACGCCGCGCGGCCACTCGGGCCAGCGCGACTATAACGCTGGCAAGAACTGCCTGGCCTGCCATGGCGACATTGATGAAAAAGAAATGGGTAAGCATTTGGTGAAAGCCGGTGGCTACATCGAGCCCCGTCCGATTGCTGATAAGCCGGGCTTCCTGATTGCGAAAATCAAAACCGCGCACGATGCGGAAAACTTTTATCTGCGCGTTGAATTTGACCCCGGCCAACAACCGAATGCCGGTCAAGACAAAGACTATGAAACCAAAGTCGCCGTGATCTTGGATGATGGCAAAGTGCCCGAAGCCTCACGCGCGGGCTGCTGGATGGCGTGCCACTCAAACATGGCCAGCATGTCGGCCAGCCCGACCATTGTTGCCACCAAGTATTTGCCTGAATCACGCGTTAGCATGGGTTCGGCTGGTGGGGATCAAATCAAGCCTGAGGCAGAACTCGCCAAACTGCGCGAAGCCGGAACCTATTTGGAATACTGGCAAGCGCGCCTGAAAGCCGACGGCACGGTTAATGCGATCGACGGCACGGTACTGGAAAAGCGCACCGAGAACGCAAAGCCGGTTGTGACTGCCACCGCGAAGAAAGAAGGCAACGTTTGGGCCGTAACCTTCACGCGCAAGAAAATCGCAGGCGCCCCGCATAAGGATATCAAAGCGGGCACCACTTACCCGATTGCCATTGCAATCCATGCTGGTTCCGCCGCGCAGCGTTATCACTACGTGTCGTTAGAACGCAAAATGGTATTGGATTCAGGGAAAGCGGATTTTGTGGCAGCGTTACAAAAGTAATTAGCGCTCTGTTTTTATTCACGCTCTAGCGTCACAAAACTAAAATCAGGCTCGCCGGGCTTCTCGTTCTTAAACGGGGCCCGGCGTATTTCGTCCCAGCCCGTCAAATCAAGCTCAAGCTTCGCATCACCGTCGTAAGCCCGATGCACTTCGGTGAGATAAATGCGTTTCGCGTGCGCCAGCGCTTGGGCGTAAAGCTGGGCACCACCAATCACCATCACCTCATCGACGCCAGTGCGATGCGCATCTTCATAGCCCAGCGCCAAAGCTGTGGGCAGATCGTTCGCGACGACAACACCCTCAGCGCTCCAGGTTTTATCGCGCGTGATCACAATGTTGGTGCGGCGCGGCAACGGCTTACCGATAGAATCATAGGTCTTGCGGCCCATGATGACCGGCTTGCCCACCGTCTGCGCTTTGAAGAACTTCAGATCTTCCGAAATGTGCCACGGCAATTTGTTATCGACGCCGATGACGTGATTTTCAGCGCGCGCAACAATCAGGGCAATAACAACGGGCTCAGTCATAGACTTCTGTCGCTTGCACTTTTTGGTTCTTGGGGGGCCGCAAGAACAGCACCATAGGAATGGTCAGCAATACCAACAGCAACAGGATTTGGAAATCCTCGATATAGGCCAGCATACTGGCCTGACGCGTCACTTCCTGGTTTAAAATCGGCAAGGCCTGGGCCAGATCGCCCACCAAACCGCTGGATTGCCCCAGCTGCATATCGAGTGCGCGCGAGAACGGATTGATGTGCTCGGACAAAATGGCGTGATTGGCTTGCGTCGATTCTGCCAAGTTGGTGGTGATCACCGAGACACCAATACTGCTGCCGATGTTGCGGCTGAGGCTGAAGGTGGCCGCACTTTCCGTGCGAAACTTGCCCGGGATGGTGCTGAAGGCCACTGCGGACAGTGGCACGTAGATAAAGCCCATGCCTAAGCCTTGTGTGAAGCCCGAGATAATGATGGGCCACGTGGGCGTTTCCAGCGTGAAGTTCGCCATCTGCCACAGCGACGAGGCCATCAAAATAATGCCGATGCCAATGAGATAACGCGCGTCATACTTCGATAGCAGTCGCCCTGCCAACGCCATGCTGATCATGGTCCCTAATCCACGCGACACCAGCGCGTTGCCCGCCGTGGTGACGGGATAGCCCAGCAGTGTTTGCAGGAATGTGGGCAACATCGCCATGATCGCGAACAAGATCACGCCCATTAGGAACATGACCGAGATGCCCATGACGAAGTTGAGATCGCGGAACGGCACCGGACTCATGAACGGCTCACGCGCCGTGAACATATGCACCAGGAACACCCACGCGAAGGCCCCGGCCAACAAAGCCTCGATCACGATTTCAGGCGATGAGAACCAATCTAACGTATGGCCGCGGTCCAGCATCAACTGCATGCTGGCCAGCGCAATACTCAGCATTGAAAACCCGAAGAGATCAAACTTGCTGCGTTTCTCAATCGGCGTGTCGGGCAAGAACGTCGCCAACCCAATCGCCGCCAGAACACCAATCGGCACGTTGATAAAGAAAATCCAGCGCCAGTTATAAGCGTCGGTCAAATAACCGCCGAGCGTGGGGCCCAGGATCGGGCCGATCATGACACCCATGCCCCACAACGCTACTGCCTGCCCGCGCTGTTCCGGCGGAAACAAGTCCTGCATCGAAGCTTGCGCCAGCGGTATAATGGCCGCTCCTGCAGCCCCTTGGATCAGACGGTAGAGCACGATTTGCTCCAGCGACAACGCGAGCCCGCACAGCACCGAGGCCAGGACGAAGAAAGTCACCGCCCCGAGGAAAAGTTTGCGGCGGCCCAAACGCCGTTCCAGATAACCTGTAAGCGGCGTGGCGATAGCAGTCGCCACCATGTACGATGTCAGCACCCAAGACACTTGGTCGATGCTGGCATTCATGCTGCCTTGCATGTGCGGCAAGGCAACGTTGGCTATCGTCGTATCCAGCGTCTGCATGATCGTCGCAGCGACGACCGAGACAGACGCCAAAAGCCGCGCCGTTCCGGGGGCAATCCCGCGCATATTGATTTAACCGGATGCGCCAAACCAGCGGGCATAGCGGCGCGCACCGGTATCAACCGTTGCATCTACACTCATGCCTGCGCGAAGCACCGGACCGTCCTTTGGCAGGTCAAGCATCACCCGCACCGGCAAGCGCTGCACCACCTTTACCCAGTTGCCGGTGGCATTCTGCGCAGGCAGCAATGCGAACTCAGAACCTGTGGCTTGCGACAATGAGTTGATGCGCCCCTTCCACATTTGCCCCGGATACGCATCCACCGTAATTTCGGCTTCTTGACCGTTCTTCATGTAGGTGATTTCAGTTTCTTTGAAATTCGCCTCCACCCACACATTGTTGGTAGAGACAACGCTCAGTAACGTCACACCAGTGCGTGCATAATCACCCACTTGCGGCACGTGGCTGACCACGCCGTCAAACGGCGCGAGCACGGTGGACCGCTTCACCTGCAGCGCCGCCACTTCGCGTTGGGCCACAGCTTGCTGATAGGCCGGGTGATTTTCCAACGGGATATCTGGGTCACCAAATAAATCAGCCAGTGATTCTTTGATTTTGGATTCGGCAATCGAGACATTCGCTTTGGCAACCTTCAGCGCATTCTGACTGGCATCGCGCGTGGCTTCAGCGCCCGCTGACGTGGCCGCCAAACGGGATTGGCGCTCGTACTGATGCTGTGCGAATTCCAGCTGCGATTTCGCAGCCGCCAGTTCATCGACGTTCTGGTGATAGCGCGCGCGTTCAGCTTCAATATTGCCCGACACTTGCTTCAACTGCGTTTCAGAAGCTATCAACAAAATATCGTAGTTGGTAGAATCGATCTTCACCAACGGCTGCCCGGCTTTGACGACATCGTTATCATGCACCAACACCTGTTGAATGGTGCCTGCCACTTCGGGGCTGAGGTCCGCGATATCGGCCCGCACGAAAGCGTTATCGGTCGAGACATAACGGCCCGAGACCATATAAGCGAGCCCAGCGATGACGAGCACCAGAGGGGCCAGCATCATCAGCTTTTTGCGGCGCGATCCGCGCTCCACATCAGCCAGGGTATCAGCCGCGACTACGTCAATGGCATCGTCTTTCATTTATGCAGCTCGCTTTTTTGTTTTTGGCGCAGGTAGATCATCTGCACTGTTGTCAGTTATGTAATTGGCCCGCACTTTTCTCAGCAAATCGATCAGCTTTTGCTCATCAGCGGCGGACAAGCCCTGCAGTGCCTGGTCGCGCACCACGGTCGCGATATCCCACAGCTTTTCCAAAATCGGCTTGGCTTTCGGCGCCAAATACAACCGGATGGCGCGACGGTCTTCCGGGTCTTTCATCCGCTTCACGAACCCGGCTTTTTCCATGCGGTCGATGAGGCGCACCACCGTCATGGGCTGCACTTCCAATCGCTGCGCTAACGCCGTCTGTGTCAGCCCTTCGCGGCGCGCGATATTCGCTAACGCCTTGGCCTGCACCTGCGTGACCTTTAAGCGTTTTGCCTGCGCATGGAATTCGCGCCGCTGCAGCCAGGTCACTTCACTGAGCAGGAACAAGAACTGAAGATGTGCGTCGTTAACAGAGGCCATTTTGGGTGGCTCGTTGAGCCCGAATCAATTGATAAGCTAGGCTTATTATATGCTTGGGCTAGTATTGGGAAAGAGGACTTAAACCCTTGAGAGTCAAAGATTCTCCGAATTGTAAGGAAGCGCCGAGATCGTTAATGCGGGCCTAAACCGCCACTTTGGCGGCGATATGCGGGTGGGGCTCGTAGCCCACCAGCTTAAAATCCTCGAACGTGAAGGCGAACAGATCGCCGACGTTGGGATTAATTTCTAACCTCGGCAAAGGCTTCGGCGCACGAGACAACTGAATGTGCGCCTGCTCGACGTGGTTAGAATAAATGTGGGCATCGCCCAGCGTGTGCACGAAGTCGCCAGGCTTCAAGCCCGTCACTTGCGCCACCATCATCGTCAGCAACGCATACGACGCGATGTTGAACGGCACACCCAAGAAAATATCAGCGCTGCGTTGATACAACTGGCACGAAAGCTTGCCATCGGCGACATAGAACTGGAACAAGCAGTGGCACGGCGGCAGCGCCATCTCATCAACGTCCGCCGGGTTCCACGCACTCACGATATGGCGGCGGCTGTCGGGGTTGCGCTTAATCGCATTCACCAGATTGGCGATTTGATCGATCTTGCGGCCATCCATCGATGGCCAACTGCGCCACTGGTAGCCGTAGACCGGCCCCAAATCACCGTTTTCATCGGCCCACTCATCCCAGATCGAGACGCCGTGGTCTTTCAAGTATTTGATGTTGGTGTCGCCGCGCAGGAACCACAGCAATTCGTAGATGATGGATTTCACGTGCAGCTTCTTCGTCGTCACCAACGGGAAGCCCTCGGCCAGATTAAAGCGCATCTGATACCCGAACACACTGTAGGTGCCCGTGCCGGTGCGGTCTGATTTCTTCACGCCGGTTTTGAGGACGTGGTCGAGAAGGTCGAGGTACTGCTGCATGAATCGGTTATAAACCGACCCGAGCCATCGCAACAGACCTTCTCGAGTTATCCACATGCCTCAGAACGGCTTTGCGGCCCCCATGTAGCCAACCACCAGCATCAGCGCCCACAGCACATAAAGTACATAGCTGCCCCAATTGAGGCTGTGCGTAATGATGGCCTCGGATTCGGGCGTGATCTTTCCCGCCCGCATTTCGGGGAACACGGCGTACACCTTGGCGATGTAATACCGGATGCCCAGCCCGCAGCAGATGATCAGCGAGAACAGCGTCACTTTCACGCCCAGCCATTTCGCCGCCAAAGGTTCGCCGGTAAAGATCGAGAGCACGCCCGTTACAAACAGCACGGCAATCAGGCCATAGCGGAAGGTCAGATCGATTTTACTCATGGGTTTATAGGCCGGCTTGCCCACTTGGTAATGCAGCACCCAGATGTAGATAAACCACACAATCGCAACCACCCACAGCGCCACCAACCATGGCCCCTGAATGGGCGAGAGATTCAAATCTGCCGCCAACTGAAAGCCCAACGGCAACGACAGGATCAGCGCATTGCGCGGGTGCTGATCGACTAACAAAATAAAGTCCCACAGCTTCATGCGCTGTTTTGGGTCCAAGTCTTTGGCGTTCTTGAAATAGTGCGTTGTCGCGTTGATGACGAAGTCGCTGCCCAGCCAATAGCCCATGACAGCCACATGCAGCCACAGCACCAGATCATAGTGGTCAATCATTTCGCGCTCCGCAGCTTATAGGCGTAATAGCTAGGGTCATCATAGGCCTTCCAATCGCGCGATGTCCGCACTTCGTTGATGATCGTGCGCTGGAATAACCGGCCCTCGCGGTACCAATGCCAAGTCCGGTTCTTGGCGTTGCCGTCCAAGGCGACCGTGATGAATTCGTAGAAACTCAAACCCGCATCCAGCTTGCTGACCCACCCCACCATGATCGTGCGCTTGGTCAGGTCCATGTTGTCAGGGCCGACCCAGCCTTTGATCAGGTCGTTATCGACCCACAGTCTGTCGCCACGAAATACTGTTTCGAAGTAGCGGATTTCCTGGTCATCTGGCCCCCACGTGTAGATGTTGGTCTGTGCCAACGTTGCATGGGCAGGATCATCTTCTTGCAAACGGCACACCAGACGCGACTTGTGCCGGTCGATAATCTCGTGGTTTGCATTCAAGTGTACATACTCGCCGTCCCACACCCCCGCCTGATCCGCGACCAGCGGCATCGCGTCGGAAATCACGCCCATTGTCTGGCTCCTTCGGTCTTGAGTTGAAAGAGTGCCCGAAACGCTGTGGCGGCCCGTAACTACTTCAGATATTTATTTACACCTTATGGATGTGAATTGGAGGTGTCATGGAACTGCGTCAGCTCAAGCACTTCTTGGCCGTCATCGACACCGGCAGTTTTTCCGCCGCGGCAAAACACTTAGGGCTATCGCAGCAAGCCTTAAGCAAAAGCATCGCAGCGCTGGAAGATACAACGGGCGTGCGGCTGTTTGATCGCGATACGCGCAACCTCAACCTCACCACCTTTGGCGAGATGCTGGCCAATCATGCGCGCAATATGGATGCTGAAGCGCAGCAATTTCATCGCCATGTGGATGATGTGATGGGCGTGAAGTCAGGGCGGCTGATGATCGGCGCTGGCCCCACAGCAGCCGGGCACATTGTGGCGGAGGCTGTGGCACGCCTGACGTCTGCCCGGCCTAAACTGCATGTCTCAGTAATCGACGGGAACACTGACACCCTGACCCCCATGATGCTGCGCGGAGCCCTGGATGTAATTGTCTGCGTGCAGGATGAACCGCGCGATAATCCGCTGGTGATTTCCGAAGCGCTCTATACCGAACCCATGCGCCTTATTGCGGGGGCGAACCACCCGCTTGCGAAACAGCGCAAAGTCAAACTGGAGCACACGCTTCATCATCCGTGGATGCTGGGCTGGCGCACCGCCAGCATGGCCAAAGCCGTGAACGCACTGTTCGCAAGCCATAAACTCAAAGCGCCAGCGGCCACGTTGGAAACCACGTCGACCACCTTCGCCCGCGCCATTCTGGCTGAAGGCCAGCACTTGGCCGTCATGCCCCAACACCTGTTCGCGCCAGAACTGGCCTCTGGCACGCTTGCTATTGTTCCCCTGGATGCGGACTTATCGGGCTGGGCCAACCCCATCACACTGTCCTACCGGCGCAACAGTACGCGCTCGCCCGCCACCATGGCCTTGGTCACGCAACTGTACGCAGCCGCGAAAAACGCCCCATCCAACCGCCCCAAAACCCAGGCGCCGCGCCGTATTTCGCGACAGTAGCGAAATTAACCTTTAGGCCCTATATTGATCCCGCTGCTTCGGCAGCTATGGCGCTAAACGTATTGCGGAATAAACGTTTCGGACCCGGGGGCAGTGCCCGGCGGCTCCACCAATTGCGGTTCTGGGCGACCACCCAGACCGCCTATGGGGCCGATCCAGGATCGACGGGCGTAGTAAAGGCAATGCTTGTTCCCGGTATTGTACCACCGTTATCGGGCTATTTTTAAAAGTGCCAACGACAACGTTGCACTCGTTGAAGACGTCCGTCTCGCCGCCTAACGGCCGCTAGACACTTAGTCTAAGACGCGGTTCGGAGGGGCACCGGGCAACAGAAGCCCCTCCACTTTATGTCCCGCGTCCGCCTTCCGTTTCCCCCTTAAAATCATCCAGTTATACCCCTTTAGACCATTGCAGTCGGTTCGTGTGCGGGAGAAAATGGGGCCTCAGATTCGTTTTAAAGTTTCATGCCCTGAGCCCGGTGGAATGCCCGTGTCGAGTTTAAGTTACGAGCGGATGGTGGAAGACGCGCTACGCGGAGTGCTGCGTCAAGCCTTGCGCATTACTGAGTCCCAGGGCTTGCCCGGTTCACATCACTTCTACATCACCTTCGACACCACCCACCCTAGCGTGCGTATGCCCGAAAGCTTGCGTGCCCTGCACCCGAACGAGATGACCATCGTTCTGCAGCATCAATTCTGGGATTTGAAAGTGAATGACGACGGCTTTGAGATCACGCTCAGCTTCTCGGGCCAAAGCCAGCGTTTGAAAATCCCGTTTGCGGCCGTGACAGCCTTTGCCGATCCGCACGCCAAGTTCGGCCTGCAATTCCATGTGGAATTCGAGGAAAAAACCGGCGCCGACGAAGACGCCGAAGCCCTGGCCCATGATGAAGAGAAGGTCTCAACCCTGGGCACGCCAGCCGCGAAGCCCAAGGAGCTGAAGCCCAAAGAGGCGGTGAAGGCCAAAGACACCCCGCGCCCCACCATTGTTCGCTCTGCTGATGACGGCGGAGGTGAAGGCAACAATGTGGTGACACTGGATACTTTCCGTAAGAAATAAACCTGCCGGGCTTCACCGGCGACCACCGTCAATCACACAGCCGCGACACCACAACGTCACGCTCATATAGATACGATTGGATATATCCATGCTCGATGCCGCATTTTCCGAGATGTTCCCGCTTGGTCACGACGACGCCACGCCGTACCGCAAACTCACCAGCGACGGCATCGCGCTCGAAACCTTCCGCAATCAAAAACTCGTCACTGTTGCGCCGTCGGCTATCACCGCACTGACAGCTGAAGCCTTCCGCGATGTCTCGCACTTGCTGCGTCCGGGCCACTTGAAGCAACTGCGCGCGATTTTGGATGACCCCGAGGCGTCGCCGAATGACCGCTTTGTTGCGCTGGAATTGATGAAGAACGCCAATATCTCGGCAGGCTTCATTCTGCCCATGTGCCAAGACACGGGCACAGCGATTGTCATGGGCAAGAAGGGCCAGAACATTTTTGTGGATGGCGATGATGCGGCAGCGATTAGTGAGGGCGTGGCCGAAGCCTACAAAAAGCTGAACCTGCGCTATTCGCAAATGAGCCCAACGTCGCTGTTCGATGAAAAGAACACCGGCAACAACTTGCCTGCGCAAATCGACCTCTACGCCACACCCGGCGATGCGTACAAGTTCTTCTTCATGGCCAAGGGTGGCGGCTCCGCCAATAAAACGTTCCTGTTCCAGAAAACCAAAGCTGTGTTGAACCCGGCGGGTTTGAAGAAGTTCCTGGAAGAAGAAGTCAAACACATCGGCACGTCGGCTTGCCCGCCGTACCACTTGGCCATCGTGATTGGCGGCACCTCAGCAGAATTGACGCTGAAGACTGTGAAGCTGGCTTCTGCGCGTTACTTGGACAACCTGCCCACCAAAGGCGGCGTGCATGGCCAAGCGTTCCGCGACCTTGAAATGGAACAAGAAGTGCTGGCGATGACACGCGGCCTTGGTATCGGCGCGCAGTTCGGCGGCAAATACTACTGCCACGACGTGCGCGTGATCCGTCTGCCGCGTCACGGCGCCTCATGCCCGGTGGGCATTGGTGTCTCGTGCTCGGCCGACCGTCAGATGCTGGGCAAGATCACCAAGGACGGCGTGTTCCTGGAGCAGCTTGAAACCAACCCGGCGCAATACTTACCGGAAGTGCGCGAAGACAAGTTGTCATCGGATGTGGTGAAGATCGACTTGAACAAGCCGATGGACGAAATTCGCCGCACGCTGTCGCAATACCCAATCAAGACACGCGTCTCGCTCAGCGGGCCGATGGTCGTGGCACGCGATATCGCCCACGCCAAACTGAAAGAACGCATCGACGCAGGCCAAGGCCTGCCCGATTACATGAAAAATCACCCGGTGTATTACGCAGGGCCCGCCAAAACGCCGACCGGTTATGCGTCGGGCTCCTTCGGTCCCACCACCGCTGGCCGCATGGACAGTTACGTCGATGACCTGCAGGCCGCAGGCGGTTCGATGGTGATGCTGGCGAAGGGCAACCGCTCGAAGGCTGTGACCGATGCCTGCAAAAAGCACGGCGGCTTCTACTTGGGCTCCATCGGTGGCGCTGCCGCCAGCTTGGCCGAGAAGTCGATCAAGAAAGTGGAAGTGATCGAGTACCCTGAACTCGGCATGGAAGCCATCTGGAAGATCGAAGTGGAAGACTTCCCCGCGTTCGTCATCGTCGACGACAAGGGCAACGACTTCTTCACCAAGCTGACCTGATCAACTTCAATCTTTCGGCGTACAAATCACTCATTCAACTTGTGTTTGAGTGAGCGTTATCTATTGTCAACGCACAACTCTATCAAGGGATGCGTTCAGTGAGCTGTACGTTGCGGATAGTTATCCTGGCTTCAATTCTGGCCGTTTTTGTCACCCATCAATCGCAAGCCGCATCAAAGTCAGTCGCATATAGCGCACGCCCTGCGTGGGTTATCGATGCACCAGCCCCGACCAAAACATCCGCGCCAGACGGCGCACCAATACAATTTCTATATAACGACACGCAAACACGCGTCGGGAATGGTACTGACGAATTCTATAGCGCTTACCGCGTGAAGATTCTTCAACCCGAAGGCCTAGCCATAGGCAATATGGCCTTGAACTGGAACTTCAGTTCCGGAGACATCAGGATTCATGGCGTTAAAATCATCCGCGATGGCCGAGAAATCGATGTCCTTAAGACAAACAAGTTCAGCGTCATCCAACGTGAAGAAGATTTAGCCAACTCCATGTTAAATGGGGTGATGACGGCCACACTACAAATACCGGGCCTTCAAGTCGGCGATGAAGTCGAATTTGCCTCAACAACAAGTATGCACGATGCGGTGCTGGGGTCGCGCTCCCAAGGGATGTTGCAGCTTCCTTTTATCGAAAGTACTGGGGCATTCCGTATCCGCCTCACATGGCCAAGCACAAAATCGCTAGAGTGGAAGGCAAGTTCAGACCTTGAGGTCGGGCAGCCACAGCGACGTGGCGAAGACTATGAACTCACTCTTGAAATGCGCGACCCCAAAGCCGCTATCATGGCAGATCATGCGCCCGATCGCGTCAATGTGCGACGCACGTTACAATACAGCAGCTTCAAAACCTGGGGTGAAGTTTCGAACGTAATGGCGCCACTCTTTGAGCAAGCAGCGACACTTGCTCAGAATTCCCCGATCAAGGAAGAAGCTGCTCGCATCGCAGCTTCAACAAGCGACCCAGTAGAACAAGCTGCAGCCGCGTTGAAAGTTGTCCAACAACGTATTCGTTATGTTTTCAGCGCGATTGAAGACGGGAACTACAGGCCGATGTCAGCTGATGAAGTCTGGCGACTGCGCTTTGGGGATTGCAAAGGCAAGTCAGCGTTACTGGTCGCACTCTTACGGGAATTGGGAATACAGGCCGACGTCGCGTTGATCAGCGTCAATAACTCTGGTTGGCTCGAAGAACACTTGCCAATGCTGGCTGCATTTGATCATGCGCTCGTACGGGCCTCGATAAACAATCATGTCCACTGGATTGATGGCACGCGTGTTGGCGACGAAAGCATTCAGTTGATTCCGCCACCTTTGTTTCGATGGGCACTGCCGCTGCACAACGACACAACCGAATTGGAATTCGTACAACCTGCCGCACCAACTCTTCCCGAGAACAGCACAGTTTTAGAAATTGATGCGACCGGGGGATTTGAAAAGCTCGCAAAGGTTAACATCGAAGAAGTGATCCGCGGTGACGAGGCATTATCAAACAAACTCACACTCGAACGGCTTTCGCGAGCCGATGCCGAGCGGCAACTGCACTCATACTGGAGCAAACGATACAATTGGGTAACACCAGATGCTGTCGCATGGCGTTATGATGCTAAGCAAAATTTGACAACCCTGACCATGACCGGCCAAGGAACACTGGACTGGAAGGGAGATAGTCGAACCGCGCGCGTATTAGATGTTCCTAATGCTGGCCTCAGCCCGCCCGCCCTCTTCCGACGCCCCTTCGAGCAGGATCAAACTGCACCTTGGCTGACGTCGTTTCCACGCTACCGCCGCTGGACCACTATGATTCGGCTTCCCGCGGAACAATCAGGATGGAAATGGGGCGTGCGCGCAAAACCAATGGATACGCGCGTTGCAGGCGTGGCTTATTGGCGTGACGTCGAGTTCACATCAAATATTTTGCGCATAACAATGAGCAGTCGCACCTATAAACCTGAAATCAACGCCGAGGAAGCAGCACACTCCAATCGAGAGCACTCAAATTTCGACAACGCCATATCTCAAGTGATTTATTACCCAGGGTCGCTCGAATCAGAAATTAACGCGGTTGACGCGTACGAACCACTCGACTTACTCGTGATGGCTGAATACTTGGAGGGGCAGGGTAAATACGATCAAGCCTTAATTTTTTTCGAAAAGGCCGTGAAATTTGATCTCACGGCATCAGACGCAATCTTAGGCAAGGTTCGAGTTCTTGACGCACTCGATAAAACCCAAGATGCAATCAGCTTTTTAAAGAAAAATGCAAAAAGAATAAAAACAGCACCGCAGTACGACATGGCGCATGTTCGCTTACTGCTGAAGACAAATCAGAAGGCTGAAGCATTTCGCGTGCTTGATGCAGCCGCCAAAGCACACCCAACCAACTCAAGCGTTCTCGTCACGTACTGCGCAAATGCAAAAGAAATGGGTCAATACGACCAAGCCCTTGCGGCGATCACAGCAGCAATTGAAGCCACTCCTGACGATGCGCTGCTGTATCGTATACGTGCCGTACTTTTAGGTTCTAATAACAAGCAAGCTGAGGCTGCGGCGGACCTCGAAGAAGCAATAAAAATTCAACCGGAAGATATCATAAATATTCGCAATCGCTCATCAACCTTGCGTAAAGCTGGCAAAATCGAAGCCGCGCTGACTGATGCAGACGAAGCCTTGAGAATCAATCCTTTGGATATTTCAAGCGCTGCAACCAAAGCACATGCCCTAAGGCAAGTTGGCCGCCATGACGAAGCTCTTACGGTTCTCAACCGTCAGGTCGAACTTACGCACAGCAGCGAGGCCCTGATTGAACGATGCAGATATCGCGGTTTTGCAAATATGGAGCTTGCACAAGCGCAATCGGACTGCACTGAAGCCATAAAGGCTAATTCAAAAAGCGCTCGCTTGTGGGAAACATATGGAATCGTCGCCTTTCGGAGTGGGAAATATGACGACGCCATTACCTATTACAATCGCGCATTGGCTATCCAACAACAACGCCCATCTTCTCTCTACGGTCGCGGCATAGCCAAATTGGGGAAAGGCGATGCCAATGGCGGACAGGACGACATACAGCTTGCGACATCGCTATCCTCTCAAGCTGGCATCGAGTTCCAAGAGGCCGGAATTACGCCAAACTAAAGAAGCACAAACACTCAAAGCTTGCTATAATATGACCTGACGTCGCGTGAGGTGGGTGACGCGATGACCTTTCTCGCTCCATGTCCGATGCCCGCTGTTTAGATGCGATAAACCGATGGCGTCCTCTACAAAACCTGATTTAAGAAATATAACAGTCTGCACTGCCGACTGCTCCACCCCGGCTATTGCCGCGCGTGCGATGGCTATTTGCACGACCGCTTGCACATTTGGAGACGCGATCTTTTTTACGGACCGTGAACTGTCCGGAGAATCATTCCGCGTCGTTTCCATTCCGCCCATAAAATCGAAAACCGATTACAGCCGCTTCATCTTAAAAGAAATGGCACCGCACATCCGCACACCTTATGTGCTGATTGTGCAGTGGGATGGATACATCGTTGACCCGCAGCAGTGGACGCCAGAGTTTCTGCAGTATGATTATATTGGTGCGCGCTGGCTGCATTCACCCGACCACATCAAAGTGGGCAACGGTGGCTTTTCATTGCGGTCGCGGAAGTTGCTGGACGTTATTGCCGCACCGGGCTTTGAGTTCGTCGAAAATGAGCCGGAAGATTACCTGATTTGCCGTCACAATCGTGATTATATGGACGCATCAGGGATTAAGTTTGCCCCAGAATCTCTTGCCGTTAAATTTTCGTACGAATACGAAGATCCCCAGGTTCCAAGCTTCGGCTTTCACAGCATTGCAAATTTCTGGCGGCACGTCGACGACGGCGAAATGATGGCGCTGAGCCATATGTTCACACCGCCGATCTTAAAATCCGTCGCGTGTATGTTGTTAATACTCAGCTATTACAGGCAAAACCGCATGCAGCCTTGGCATGCGCTCTACAGCAAACTTCGCCGTCACGCCGAACCAGCGATCATCGCTCACACCATGGCACAAGTTCTGGCCGTTCCGTCAGATGCTGTCGGCAATGTGAATATTTGGGAAAACACCCTCGCCAAAATGAATACCCAACCCGCGTAACTGCCGCGCGCACGGTTTTCGTTTTGCGATTACGGCACCGTCGGCCGTGCAAACAAACGCACCACATGCGGCCAAAAGACGTTCAACGCGAGGCCACCCATCACCAGGGCGGCGGCTGTCAGTTTCCACAAGGGCAGAGCCTCACCCAAGATTAATGCCGACAGGCCCATACCGAACACCGGCACCAGCAGCGACAACGGCGCGATGGACGCCGCCGGGTAGCGCACCAAGAGCCAGCCCCACACCGCAAAACCAAACAAACTATTGAGCCACGACTGATACAGCACCGACACCCACACAGATGGCGTCATGGCGGCGATGGCTTGCACATGGCCCTGCTCGAAAATCGCAGACAACGCCAGTAATGGCAGTACGGCAAAGCCGCTGGACCATGCGACGTACGACACCATGTTGATCTGGCCGGCAGCCTTGTTCATCATGTTGCCACCAGCCCACGAGAGAGCGGCCAACAGTACCAGCGCGATGCCCAACGGTGTCGTCGTGCCATCGGTATGCGTCATAATGACGCCGATGCCCGCCACCGCGAACAGCAGCGCCATAACTTGCACTGGGCGCACGCGCTCGCCGCTGAAGACCATCGCCAAGGCAATGGTGAAGAACGCATTGGTTTGTGCGACCAATGAAGCGAGGCCCGGCGAGATGTGGCCATTCATGGCAAGATACAACAAGCCAAACTGGCCTACGCCGATGAAAATGCCATAGAGCGCAAGATTGGCCAATTTCACTTTAGGGCGCGGAATGAACAGAATGGCCGGGAAGAATGCGAACAGGAACCTTAAGGCCGCAAACAACAGCGGCGGCAAGTGGTCAAGACCAGCCCGGATCACAACAAAGTTGCTGCCCCACACGGCGACAACCAGCACCGCGAGCAAGAGATGACGAAAGGGAACTGCAACAGCCATGGCACGCCTAAAGGCCAAAAAAAGGAACGCACTTTTCAGGTGAGGCCGCCGCGAAGTCAAATTCGCGAAATGGCCCGCAGCAATGCGCTGAACGCAATGCTTGGCATGGGACATTTAACGACTTTTTCCCCACGTTCCATGCACCTCTATCTCAGCGTACGTTGCGTGACGGCGTCGGCGCGTTTACCTTTCAACTTATGATTTTGAATGACTTTGCAACGTATTAACCAGCTTTTGATGACGCCTTCGATGACATTTCCCTGGCTTTCCACGCTCTCCCCCAAATCCCCCTGTTCGCCTCTGTTATTATCAGGGAGCGGGTTGTGAGCCGTGTGAATAACGGGGATGCACCCACGATGGTGTGGAATGGCCCGGCCCAAGCCCCCCTCACCATGCTTTTAGCGCATGGCGCTGGCGCGCCGATGGACACACCGTTCATGACCTTCTTTGCCGAAGGCATTGCGGCACTCGGATATCGGGTCGGGCGATTTGAATTCCCTTACATGGCCGAACGACGCATCAGTGGCGTCAAGAAACCGCCTAATACCGCGAAGGTGCTGCTACAAACTTGGTGCGATGCCATTGCGGCGTGCCGTGCCGAGAACATTGTGATCGGCGGCAAGTCGATGGGGGGACGTATCGCCAGCATGGTCGCCGACGAACAGAACGTGAAAGGCTTGGTGTGCTTAGGCTATCCGTTTTACGGTGCAGGCAAGCGCGACAAACCACGCATTGCGCACTTAGAAAATTTGAGAACCCCAACGTTAATCTGCCAAGGTGAACGTGATGCGCTGGGCGATCGGCCTGCGGTAGAAGCCATCACGCTATCACCAAAAATTACCGTGCATTGGCTGCCCGATGGTGACCATGATTTGAAACCGCGCAAAGCCAGTGGCTTTTCGCATGATGAGAATTTGCAAAGTGCCCTTGACGCTGTGGGCACGTTTCTTTCACGCTTCGCGAAAGCATAGGTGTTGCATGGTCGAGAAAACACGCAGCGAAACAGACAGCATGGGGGCCATTGATGTGCCGGCTGACCGCTATTGGGGCGCGCAAACGCAACGCAGCCTGGGCAACTTCAAGATCGGTGGCGAACGCATGCCCTCGCCCCTCATTCATGCGTTTGGCTTGCAGAAAAAAGCCGCAGCCCTGGCCAACAAAGCGCTGGGCGCATTGCCAGATAACATTGCTGACGTCATTGCCACGGCCGCAACCGAAGTTGCAGAAGGCAAACTAGACGATGAATTCCCACTCGTCATTTGGCAAACCGGGTCAGGCACGCAAACCAACATGAACTTGAACGAAGTAATTGCGGGGCGTGCCAACGAAATCTTGGGTAAAGGACGCGGTGGCAAAAGCCCTGTGCATCCCAATGATCACGTCAACCAAGGGCAGTCATCGAATGATAGTTTCCCGGCAGCCATGCATATCGCTGCAGTGATTGAATTAGAACGGCGCTTGCTGCCCGCCCTAACCGAACTCCACACAGCACTTGACGGCAAAGCCAAAGCTTTTGCCGATATCGTCAAAATCGGTCGCACGCATTTGCAAGATGCAACGCCACTGACCGTGGGCCAGGAATTTTCGGGGTATGCCACGCAGCTAAAGTACGGCATCGAACGCGTGCAGAATGCAAAACCCGCATTGCTACGCTTGGCCCAAGGCGGCACAGCGGTCGGCACAGGACTGAACGCCAAAGTCGGCTTCGCTGAAAAATTTGCAGATCAGGTCGCAAAACTCACATCCCTCCCCTTCACGCCTGCGCCGAACTTCTTTGAAGGCTTGGCGGCACATGATTCATTGGTGGAATGCTCTGGCGTACTGAACACCCTGGCGGTATCGCTGATGAAGATTGCCAATGATATTCGCCTTCTGGGCTCGGGCCCGCGTGCTGGTTTGGGTGAATTGGCGCTGCCGGAAAACGAACCAGGCTCGTCGATCATGCCGGGCAAAGTAAACCCGACCCAAGCCGAAGCCATGACCATGGTTTGCGCGCAAGTGATGGGCAACCACACCACCGTAACGATTGCCGGTGCGACAGGGCATCTGGAACTGAACGTGTTCAAGCCGGTGATTATCGCCAACGTGCTGCGGTCCATACGCTTACTCGCCGATGCTTGTGTGAGCTTCGCTGAAAATTGCGTGGTGGGCCTAGAGGTCAACCGTGCGACGGTGCAGCGTCACCTGGAAGAGTCGTTGATGTTGGTCACCGCTTTGGCCCCGCACATTGGCTACGACAAAGCCGCAGCCATTGCGAAACTGGCGCACCATGAAAACCTGACACTCAAACAAGCCGCCCTAAAGCTGGGCCATGTGAGTGATGCAGATTTTGATAAATGGGTCCGTCCACAAGACATGATCGGCCCAACCAAGTGACGACGATCAAGAAAAGATCAGTGAAGTTACAAGGTCACCGCACCAGCATTTCGGTGGAAGATGAGTTTTGGGATGCGCTGAAAAGCATCGCTGATGCCGAGAAGATTACGATTGCTGATCTGCTCACACGCATTGATGCCGACCGGCCTGGCAACCTCTCCAGCGCGGCGCGGCTGTATGTGCTGAAGCATCTACAATCTCAGCGCTGAGAAATGTCCATCTTGATGGTGGGGGCCTGCAACGACCCTGTGATAGTCATGGGGACAACGGGCGGCAGCACCAGTTGCGCAGAGGGGCCAGCGATCTGACCACGATCTTTCAAGCGCAAAGCACCTTTGAGGTCGAACGTGTCGCGCTCAAAGTCGATCCCGCCCAAGAATGACGCAGTATAAGCGTTGGCGCGGATACCTAGCTCACTAAAGTTCACCACGCTCTTTGACATCGTAAACACACCAGAACTTTCAACATTTGAAAGCGTGCGTCCATCTGGCGTCTCGGCGCGGACAACCGCCGAGAGTGGCGCAAGTGCGCCGGTGTTTTTCAACACAGCATTGGCCGGGAGCGTCACTTGGAAATTTCCAGAACCACCCAAACGCTCAGCCCAGGACGTAAAGTTTGGCGCAATTGCCGAGAAACTAAACGTGAGATTGCCTTGGCCTTTGGGCGGCAAGCCAGGAACGACCAAGGCAGGGTTCGCATCGTTCACAACGATCTGCCCCTGCACCGCATCTGCCCATTGTTCTACGGACTCGGGATCAGGCACCTTCGCCCACTTCAACGCCACTTGTGAACGGCCATCGAATAACTTGCCGGACCACTCAGCCAGTTCCGAGGTATTTTTGCTGATGACATAACGTGCCGAAAAATCGCGCGCATCGAACAGCGACGACTTCAGGTGCGAACCTGACAACGTAACCACGCCAGTCCAATCGCCGGGCTTCGGGATTGGCAAGAACGGCACAGGGGCTAGCGCCGCCCAATCCATATCAATGTTGGAAATCGACACACTGACCGAACGCGGATCAACCGCATCATTCACAATCGCTTGCGCCTGGAATTTATGCGGACCGAAAGCAAAATCGACACCGCTGATTTCGGTTTGCTGCGGAATCGCGTTGATCTTTCCACTGAGCATAACCGGTCCGACCAGTTTACCCGCGAACGTCTCATTGGGCCACAACGCGGCACGTAGCGCATTGGCATTCGGATGCGCAATATCAACCGTGGCATAAAACGCGCTATCATTCTCGCTTAAACTTAAAGTCCCGCGCGATGTCAGCGTGATCGGCCCGAGCTTGCCGTCAATGCTGATGACAGCGCCGCTCAACAATCCACTCACGCTGCCCGAGGCGGACCATGGGCCGAAAGCTTTCACACCACCAGGCAATGCAGCCTTAAAGCTTCGCAAGAAACGCGGCACATCAGCGACTTTGGCATCGAACTGCACACCTTCAGCATTTGGCACTGTATCAAGGTTTTTCACCTTACCACCCAACCAAAATGAAAAGCCTGATGTCTCTTCAAATGCCAACGAACGAATATCCGCTCCATCGTCGGTGAGCGCGACATCAATGCCAAACCCACCACTGAACGTGTCTTTCCACGACGCATCTTTTATCCCGATGCGGATGTTCCCTCGCAGCTGAGCAAGTGTTGGCAGCCATGGTGCCAACGGTTTTACGCCGTATCCACTCGCGGCTGTCGCCTGCGGGGTTGCGGCACGTGGCAGTGTCACGAGGCGCGCAAGCAGAGGCGCATAAGCGTCCAACGCCAAACGATCAATATCAAGATTGATGGTTGTGGGGGCACCTGCTGCCCACCCGAATGCCATACGCCCTGCAGCTTGGCTGGCATCAAGACCTAAAGAAATATCGTTGAGCGCGATGATTTTGTCCCCGGCTTGGACAGTGCCGTTGGCACTGAAACTGCTCAGGCGACCTGTCGGCACATCATCCAGCGGTACCCGCAACCAGGACAACAGCGCGCGCATATCTTGATTGCTGATGCGCCATGCGCCTTCCAGCGCTTGCGCATCTCCATTCCATAAACCTGAAAGCGATACACGGGTTTGGCCCGGCAGAGTGATCGCCGCGTTGCGCAACGTTGATTGCGCTGCTTCAATACGGACATCGAGCGCAAGATCGCGCACGGTATGCTCGCCAAAGCGGAGAGCTTGGCCATTCATTTTCACATCGCCCTGCCATGGCGTGGCGGATGCAAAGAGACGATCCAGAAGCTGTGGTTGCCCTGAGCCAGAGCGCGCAGGACCCATGGGCAACCATTGACTGACATCGAGGCCGCCAAGTTCAACAGCAAAAACAAATGCTGGTTGCGCCACAACCGATACGTTGCCAGAAAAAGACGCGGTTTGGTCCGCAATCTGTACGGTGCCGTTGATAAATTGCGCCTGATCGCCCGCAATCTTCACCTCGGCGCCCAGGGCCAAAGCTTGACGCGTGACGGGCCACCGCATCGGATCCAGATCCAGCGCACGCGATAACGCTAAAGCATCCGACGCATGTAAAGCCGATAAAGCAAGCTTGCCGTCGAAATTGTGTTCGGTTGCATTCCGCAGGCCCGTCACCTCAAGCGTCACGTCCGCTTCTGGCAGCTTGACGGTTGCTTGAATATTTTGCGCACCCGTTTTTGAGATCGCTCCGAAGCGCCCTTGCGCTTCAATCGCCAAGCTGTCGAGCACACCGGAAACAGCCCAATTCAACCCACCACCAGCTATCGGATTGAGTTCTGCATCCAGCGCCTCAATCTCAACTGCTTCAGCCAATCCGATAATCTTCAGCTGGCCGCGCTCGACGGCAATTTGCGGCAGCGTCGCGCCCGATAAACTGACGCCAGACGACGGCATCTCAATCAACGGACGCACCAGCACCAGATTGGTGATGGTATAATTGCCCAGCAGCAAATCACTCCACGCGAGGTTCGCCTGCACTTCTTCCGCATTAAGTTTAAGAGCTGTCGTATCGCTGGAAAGGGTGGCCACATCTTTCACCACCAAACGCGGTGATGGCACGAGGCCCAGCAGCGCCTCACCCCTGACCTGCACAGGTTGCCCAAGCGCCTTACTCATCTCCGCCGAGATCATGGGCGCAGCAGCGCGCATGTCGATCATATGCGGCGCGACAATAGCAACGACGGCGATCAGCACAGTCAACGCCAATCCGAAGACCAGCGTTGTGCGGACTGTGCCCGATAGGTTCACGTGGCGGAGCAGTGACTAGAAGAAGGTTTCGGGAACCGACATCACCGATGCACTGCCGGTGCGGATCAAGCCATCCAGAGATGCAATTTGCGGCAAGACTTTCGCCACAAAGAAACGCGCGGTGTAAAGCTTACCTTCATAGAAGGTATCGCCGCTGTCCTTTTTGGCGACAGCTTGTTCGGTCATCAACACCCACATCCAGGCCATGGCGGTCAGCGCGAACATGCGCAAATAGTCATTGGCGACTGCGCCGCGCAGGTTGGCGTCTTTCGCCGATTGCTCGGTGATCCATTGCGTGACAGCAATTAATTTCTCGCGCGCATCTTTAAATGGCGCAACAAACTCGGCCAGATCATTGCGGCCTTGCAGGCGAGCCAGCACAGTATCGGTTTCAGCAATAAAGCCTTTGAACAGGCGGCCACCAGCAATGCCAAGCTTCCGGCCAATTAAGTCCAGCGCTTGAATGGTGTTGGTGCCTTCGTAAATTTGCGTGATGCGCACATCGCGCACCATTTGCTCCATGCCCCACTCTTTGATGTAGCCATGGCCACCATACACTTGCAGGCACATGTTGGTGATCTCAGACCCCATATCGGTGCCGGAAGCCTTCACGATCGGCGTTAACAAACCCACCATGTCATCGGCCTTCTCACGCACGGTCGCATCCGATGCGTGATGCGAGATATCAGCTTGCAAATGAGCATACAGCGCTAACGCACGCTGCGCTTCCACAACACTGCGCGCAAACAGCAAACGATTGCGGATATCAGGATGCACGATGATCGGATCGGCCGCCTTATCTGGGCGCTTTACGCCATCGGCCGCACGGCCTTGGATACGATCTTTCGCGTACGTGGCTGCGTTTTGATAAGCGAGTTCCGATTGCGCGATGCCTTGGGTGCCGACGAACATGCGCTCTTTGTTCATCATGGTGAACATGCCCGCCAAGCCCTTGTGCGGTTGACCAACCAGCCAGCCTGTGGCGCCATCAAAGTTCATTACGCACGTCACCGAAGCGCGCATGCCCATCTTGTGTTCAATTGAACCGCAGTTCACGGCATTGCGCTTGCCCAAGGATCCATCTGGGTTGGCAATAAATTTCGGTACCAGGAACATCGAGATGCCGCGGCTGCCTTCGGGTGCATCGGGTAATTTCGCCAGCACCAAGTGCACAACGTTATCGACCATGTCGTGTTCACCGGCCGAGATGAAAATCTTCGTGCCCGTGATGCTGTAGGTGCCGTCGCCATTAGGAACAGCTTTGGTCCGCAACAAGCCTAAGTCGGAACCAGCATGCGATTCCGTCAAGCACATCGCGCCTTGCCATTCACCGCTGACCAATTTGGGCAGATACACAGTCTTTTGCTCATCTGTGCCGTGTGCGGCTAAAGCCAAGATGGTGCCTTGCGTCAGGCCGGGATACAGGCCGAACGATACGTTGGCCGCTCCAACCATTTCCGCCACCAAATAGTCCAGCGCCTCAGGCAAGCCTTGGCCGCCGAAATCGGGGCTTGCGGTGAGACCGCACCAGCCACCTTCGGAATATTGCTTGTATGCTTCTTTAAACCCCTTTGGCGTGGTGACCTTGCCGTCTTTAAAGGTACAGCCTTCCTGCTCGCCCACTTGGTTCAAGGGATGCAACACGTCTTGGCAAAGCTTCGCGCACTCTTCCAACACCGCATCCATGACATCGCCGGTCACCTCTTCAAAACCCGGCAATGCGGTGAGGTTTTTTTCGGCGCTGAACACATCGTGCAGCACGAAGCGCATGTCGCGAAGCGGAGCGGTATAAGTCGTCATATGTGTCGCTTTTGTTATGAATGGTTATAGAGCGGCGCCAAAAGCCCGAATCGGGCGCTACGGCCCCTACGATTGGCCGTAGATTAAGCCAAGGGACCGCCGGGTCAACTGGCGCTAGGCACTGCTTTAATTATGGAATTCGGGGACCTGATCTGGATTTCGAACGGCCACGTACATAAATAAGACAACATTAGTCTTATTTAATTTGCGGTAAGGCATCTCGCGCGGTGTTGATTGGATTTGTAAGCCGCCGACATGGCTGATGAGGACGGAGAAACACATGGCCTTTCAATTTTTCAAAAAGAAACCCACCACAGTCCGTCCGACTGGTGTCCGCGCAAATATCGCGACGCCCGTTCTGGCTGGCGATTACATGTCGCAAATCAAATCCTATCCCGTGCTGAGCGAAGCCGAGGAGCATGAGCTGCTTTCGCGCTGGTTCAAGCACCGCGATCAAAAGGCGCACGATGCGCTGATTAACAGCCACCTGCGCTTAGTGCCGAAGATTGCACAGAAGTATTCAGGCTACGGCATCGATATGTCTGAGTTGATCAGCGAAGGCAACTTGGGGCTGCTGCATTCCATGGAGAAATTCCAGCCCGAGAAAGGCTTTCGCTTTTCCACGTATGCGCGCTGGTGGATTAAGGCCGCGATCTTGAATTTCATTTTGCAAGCTTGGTCGCTGATTAAGGTGGGCAATGGCGCGAACAACAAGCGCCTGTTCTTCAATCTGCGCCGCGCCAAGAAGTTACTGCTGGCGGACGGTGAGCGCACGCTGACCGAAAAAGACTTAGAGCAACTGGCGCATCACTTCCGTGTCACGAAGGAAGAGGTGGTGGCCATGGACCGCCGCATGACGGCGAACGATGTGTCATTACACGCACCCGTGGGTCAAACGTCCGAAGGTGATGCTATTGAAATTGGCGATACCATCGCTGACGACGCCCCCAATGCCGAAGATGTACTGATCGCTGCCAACGAGCGCGCCTGGCGCAGCCAAGCCTTGCGTGATGCCTTGGCGAAGTTGGATCAGCGCGAGCGCGACATCATTTCGCGCCGCTACCTGACCGAACGGCCAGTGACTCTGTCCAAGCTCGCCACCATCTATGGCCTGACGGCAGAACGCGTACGCCAGATTGAAACCAAAGCCATTGACAAGGTTCGCCAACTGCTACGCCCGGCGGCTCGCCCGGCGCTTGCGGGCGCATAGGCTTGCTGGGGCATAAAAGGGGTTATAGGGTCGGCTTATGCCGATCCATCACCTTGCCGCTGCCCTTGTTGTTGTCATTCTGTGGGGCCTCAATCACGTTGCCGCCAAAATAGGCGTAAACGCCACAGGTACGCCCTTTTGGTTTGTCGGCATCCGGCTGCTGATGGTGGCCGTCCTCCTCATCCCCTTTGTCAAAGTTCCGCGCGGCTCGTGGCGGCCGATGATCGCCCTGTCGTTCATTTACGGCACGCTGCATCTGGGCCTGATGAACTTTGGCTTGAAGGGCATTGATGCCGCCACCTCAGTCATCATGGTGCAGTTGGGCACGCCTATTACGATTTTAATGGGCCGCTTCTTCTTCGGCGAGAAGTTCGGCATCTGGCGTTGGGCAGGCATTGCGCTGGCGTTCGTGGGTGTCGCTATGCTGGCGGGGGAGCCGCGCAACGTGGCACCGATTTACTTTGTCGCGTCTGTCATCGCCATGGCCGCTTGGGGTGTTGGCAATGTGTTTATCAAGCAGATGGATCAGTTGCACCCACTGGCCATTAGCTGCTGGAGTTCACTGCTGGCTGCACCGCAATTGCTACTGATTTCGCTGTTCACGGAGACCAATCAGCTGGCGGTGTTTGATGGTTGGATGCCCGACTTCTGGCTCATGGCCGCCTACTCGGCCATTGGCTCGTCGATTATTGCGCATTCTACTTGGAACGGCCTGTTGCACCGCTACCCTATGAGCACCGTCGCACCATTTAATCTGCTGGTTCCTGTGGTTGGATTTGGCGCTGCCATCGCCATTTTGGGTGAACCCATTACGGATGAGAAAGTCATCGGCGGGCTTTTGACTTTTGCTGGCGTACTAATCATTCAAGTGCGCATGATCCTGAAGCATATTGCCAACCGTGATGCCGAACGAACCGCAACCCCTTAAATATATCGAGTGCCCCTCGCCCAACTTCGGTGAGCGCAAAGCTATACCGGGTTTACCTGCCGTTGCTTATGTGGTGTTGCACTATACGGGTATGCAGCGCGCCGAAGATGCATTAGCCCGGCTGGCTGATCCCGCGGCACAAGTGAGCGCGCATTATTTGGTCGATGACGACGGCTTGATTTACCGCATGGTCGCCGAAGAATGCCGCGCTTGGCATGCAGGCATCTCATACTGGAAAGGCGTGCGCGACCTGAACAGCGTATCCATCGGCATCGAGATCACCAACCCCGGTCATGATTACGGCTATCGCGAATTTCCGGCCAAACAAATCGCCAGTGTCGATGCGTTAGTGAAGGATATCCTGTCGCGCCAGAGCTTGCATGCTACCGCAGTGATCGGACATTCCGATATCGCACCCGGTCGCAAGATTGACCCGGGCGAGTTATTTCCATGGCAACACTTGGCCCAAAATAATATCGGCATTTGGCCAACACTGACGGGCATAAAACATCTCATCACCGCAGATGACGCGATGCAGTTGCTCTCAGGCATCGGCTACGCCACGCCACTCTCGAGCGAACACGGCGCCGATCTTCTCAGCACACCGACGGATTGCGTAGCGGCATTTCAGCGTCACTATAGGCCGCGCAAAATCGACGGAATTCTAGATGGCGAAACCTTGGCGCTCATACAAACATTGGCCGCAGCAATAGAAGAGTAACATACTGAGACAGCTTCCAATATTCGCGCAGAATCACGACGAACGGGCCCCCTATGATACAGCTTATCCTCGCCTCCATCATGGTCAGTGCGACTATTTTCGCGCACTTGATCGGCCTCTCGCTTCTGCTGAAATTACTGCGGCGCGCGGGCAACCACGTCTCAAAGCGTCACGCGCTTCGCCAAGCCGCCACAATAATTGGGGTTGCCTGGGGCTTATTCGCGCTTCACACCTTCGAAATCTGGTTTTACGCGCTGCTCTATTTTTTCATCGGCGCGACAGGGACCTTCGAGCAAGCGCTTTATTTCTCGACAGTCACATATGCGACAATTGGTTATGGCGACGTAACCCTGCCTCAGCAGTGGCGCGTGATGGGCGCGATTGAAGGTGCCAATGGCGTAATACTGTTGGGTTGGTCGACGGCCTTTTTCATCTCCGTCGTCGAGAAGCTAAAACTGATTGAGCGAGAATTGTCCGATCAGTAGATAGCGCTTGTATGCGGGCCGCGCGACGGTACACGCGACACATCTTGACCTGCTGCGCTGAAGCGCCCATGTTGCCAGCGCCAGATGGCCGGATAGCCGCGGTCAGAAATGATCGAGGAAAGTCCGGGCTCCACGGAAACAAGGTGCCGGTTAACGACCGGCGGGGGCGACCCCAGAGACAGTGCAACAGAAAGCAAACCGCCTTGGTTCGCCAAGGTAAGGGTGAAAGGGTGCGGTAAGAGCGCACCGCGCGGCTGGTAACAGTCGTGGCACGGTAAACCTCACCTGGAGCAAGACCAAATAGGGATGGCCGATGAGGCAGGCTTGCCTGCGCTCATAGATGCGTTTCCGCATCGTCGTCCGGGTCGGTCGCGTGAGGTGCTTAGCAATAAGCATCCAAGATGAATGGCTATCCATGGGCTTTAAGCCCAGGACAGAACCCGGCTTATAGGCCGTCTGGCATTTTCTCTCTCTACGACTCTTTGCAGACTTTGCGGATTTCTTTGATGACGTTGTTCATCACGACCGAGCGATGCCCTTTGCGCCGTGTGACAATTCCAATATTCGGATGACGTTTGCGGATCGGCCCTTTGATTTCGGCAAGCTCTCCACGGTTCAAAATATCCTGCACAGAATGGCGTGGCGAAATCATGATCAGGTTGGGGTTGCGTTTCAGCAGTTCCAGGTTGAACGCCTGCGAGGAACTGAAAATCGGCAACGTAGCAGAATCGTGCCCTTGTTCTGCCGCATCCAACGAATTGTGAAACTGAAAGATCGAGCTGTTTTCGATGGGCAATATCCAGCGCAGTTTCATGAGCTCCTCGCGTGATACGCTCGGCTTGTTGGCCAGCGGATGCTTGCGGTTAGCAACGATAACAGAATCACTATCCAGTAATTTCTCGTACACCAGGGCCGGTGCATTGGTTTGGTCCTTATAACCTACGAATAAAAAATCCACCTCACCGGCCATCAGTTGCTCGGTCAAATCATCCAAAGTGCCTTCGACAATTTCCACCCAAACCTTGGGATTATCTTCCAGCACCCGGCTGACTGCCGTGGGCAGCATGTAGCCCGATAAGTGCTTATGTACGCCAATAACGACGTTGCCTACCGCGCGGCCTTTAATGGCCGACATCATGGCAATGGCGCGGTTGCGTTCATTGATGATGGACTGCGCGTAGTGGATTAGACCCTTGCCAAAAATCGTCAATTGCACGCCGCGCGCAGAGCGTTCCAGCACTGATGCTCCTAAGAATACTTCAAGACGCTTGATGCTTTTGCTCAAGGCTGATTGTGTGACGTTCAACTCTTCGGCAGCGCGGGCAAAGTTTTTGGTTTTCGCAACCATCACAAAGTGTTTGAGCTGATTTATTTCCATCGCTTCCCCCTCCCCCCATTCTCAACCCGTCCGCATCATGCCGAGATGGAATAGCTTCTGTCCAATAAGTCCATTGTTTTACGCCCTCAAATATCGCGACATCTCCTCACAATATGGGGAGTTCGTATCTATGGAACCGTGGCGCGCAACCTGCGTTCAAGTCGTCAATCACACCGTCAACGGCGTCTCGACCCGCAAAGACGCGATGGAAATTATCAACCGCCGCCTCGACCGCTGGGAAGAGCTGCTACGCGGCGCGTTCGGCAGGTCGTCATCGACCAAACAACTCGTTCTGTTCCCTGAGTTCAACCTGCAAGGCTTCCCACTTGGCGAAACAGCAGCGCAGTGGATTGATAAAGCCTGCCTGGAGATCCCCGGCCCTGAAGTAGGCCGCCTGCAAAAGGTCGCGCAGGATCTTAAAATTTACATCGGCGCCAATGCCTACGAAAAAACCGAGGAATGGCCTGGCCGATACTTCAACTGCTGCTTCCTCATCGCACCCAATGGAAATGTGATTCTGAAGTATCGCCGCATTAACACCGTCCATTCACCTTCGCCCCACGACTTTATGGACCGCTATTTCGACAAGCACGGCATTGAGGGCACCTTCCCAGTAGTCGATACAGAACTGGGCAAGATCGGCATGTTCCCCTGCGGTGAGATCATGTACCCCGAAGCGGCACGCGTGCTGATGCATCGTGGGGCGGAAGTGATTTTACACCCGACCAGTGACCACGGCACATCGGAAGCTATGGGCTGGGAATCCTGCAAGCGCGCCCGCGCCACCGAGAACATGGTGTACCTGATCTCGTGCAACTCAGGCGGTATCGTCGGCTCGCTACCGGCTAACACCAACATGGGTTACTCAAAAATTCTCGACTACAACGGCAATATTATCGCCAACTCGGGCGGGCCTGGTGAAACCATGAGCGCGACCGCCCTCATCGACATCACCAACTTACGCCGCGCGCGCCACGAACCGGGGGCCCTAAACCGCATCTTACGCCAGCGCAACGAAATGTATCTGCCCGTGTACGAGCAAGCTGCTATGTACCCGCCCAATAGCTTTGCTGATGGTCCGATGGATTCAAAACAGCGCATTATGGAGATTCAGGAAGATACCATCCGTCGTTTGACGAAACGCGGCATCCTCCAGAAGCCCTGATTTATTTCATCTCCCAGAGATGCATGTTCAATTGGTCTTGGAACGGCGCGTAGGCTTTCACGCGCTGTGACACCCCGTCAAACTCGACGTTCTGCCACAGAAAGATACCCGGCGGGCTTTCCTGTTCGCGCGCCACGACTTGGTGATACAACTCCGCGCGCTTCACTAAATCAGCCTCATTCTTCACCTTACCCAGCAGCGCGGTGACCTGCGCATCGCAGTGATACGGATGGCGCTCTGGCATCACACCAATACATGCACGATGGCGATAATCCATCAGCGGGTCGTTGCCGCGCGTGAAGGTATTGAACATCTCCACATCCAGCTTGCCCGAGAACATGTCTTGCTGCTGACGTATGATCGAGCGCATCTGCACTTCCACCTGCACGCCGATTTTCTGCAATTCAGCCGCAACCAACTGGTACACAGCCGTGTCCACACCCGTTGTGCTGGAAGCGCCCATCTTCAGCGCAAAGCCATTCGGATAACCTGCTTCAGCCAGCAATTTCTTGGCCGCCGCCGGATCGTACGGAATGGGGTTGATAGTAGGGTCATAACCAAAGGCCCCCGCGAACGAGAGCTGACTTGAGGCTTTGGTGGCTTCGCCAAAGATTTGCAAAACAATGTTCTCGCGATTGACCGCCATGTTCAGCGCTTTGCGTACACGCGCGTCAGTTAAAGGTGACTTGGGATTCACCTTCTCGCCTTCCGTTGTGAAGGCGAGGAAGTATACCTGCGACGTAAAGCGACGCTGAAATGCGGCCCCCGTGGCCGTGACGGGTTCTTTGCTCTCCAAGCTAATGCCATACGCGACATCCGCAGCCCCTGAGGCTAATGCCTGCACGCGCGCGACTTCTTCAGGCACGACAGTCAGTGTCAATTGATCCAACTTCGACTTACGCCACGACGTTGGGTTGGCCTTGAACACTGCTTTATTGGGCGCATGGGATTCGAGCAAAAACGGCCCGGAGCCAATGGGCTGTACGGTTTCAGGCGCCGCACTGGAGAGTTGACGGGTTTGGGCTGGTGCAGGCACACGCCAAGCGGCAACATGCAGCGGAAACAGTGGATCGGACTCACTCAACTCAATACGCACCGTGAGCGCATCGACAACGCTGGCGGCTTTTACCTGATACAGTGTACTGCCAATGGTTTCAGCGCGGCCCGCTGTTGAAGTTATGCGTTCGACTGACGTCACGACAGCCGCAGCATCCAGCTTCTCACCATTCGAGAACACCACGCCTTCGCGTAGCTTAAACGTCCACGTTGTCGGCCCTTCCGCACGCCATTCGACCGCCAAGGCCGGGATCACCCGGCCCTGATCATCGAGGGTTGTCATCGTATCGTACAAAGCCTGCATCGGCATGATCGCTGGCAATGTAATCCCCTGATAAGGATTGCCGGGCTGCGCTGTCATGGTCGCAAGCACCAAGCGCATATGGCCTTTGGCCTCTGCCGCTAGTACCTGAGCACTCATAAATCCGAAGCAAAGCAATGCCGTGCCCGCCGCAGCGAGTCTTGAAGAGACAGACATAATACGCAGCCTTACTTTTTGTGGTTAACCGGCAGATCAAGCTTCGCGAGATCGATTTTCTTGCCGTCTTTAATCACAGCATCAATCGCGCGGAAATTTTTGATCGATGCAGCCGGGTCTGCCTTCAGCAATAACAAGTCCGCCAGCTTACCCGCCTCCACACTGCCTAAGTCTTTCTCATGCCCCAGGTAGAAGGCTGCGTTGTAAGTGGCGATCTTGATGCAATCGAACGGCGAAATTCCAGAGTCCGCCAGCAACTCCAATTCCTGGTGAACCGTGGGGCCCAATGTGCGATCCGTACCCAAAGCCAAAATCACGCCGCCATTGTGCAGAGCTTTGATATTCGTTTTGGCAAACGGCATCATCATGCGGAACGACGCCGACATGCCCGAGGTGATGTAACGCTGACGATCCACTGTCTTCATCGTCTCAAGCTCTTGCGGCGTCATGGTCGCCACAAACAACGGATCGTCAAAAATCGTCGGCTCATCAGCAACACGGGCGATGTTCGAGAACACGACCATAGTTGTCGAGACCGGAATTTTGTTATCAGCCAAGCGTTTGATGTAGCTATCGTTCAAGGCTGCGCGCAGTACGGGGTGCGCGAAGGCGTCCGTGCCGGCATCCATCGCTTCATAGGCATCCTGTTCGGTCGATATGTGCGTGGTGGAGCGCACGCCACGTGATTTCGCGTAGTCCGTGACCTTCTTCATCAAATCGACCGACAGCGTCGGCACGTATTTGTTCTGATACAACCCCATACGCTCAACGATGAGCTTCAGCATATCTGGCTTTTCGTTGGTGATTTTGGCGTCCAGCTCCTTCTGGGTTTGCTCCCAGTTGGTCGCGTTCAACGACGTGGGGCCTGATGCATAACCGTTAGGAACCGCGATCACGCCACCTGCCGCAAAGATGCGCGGGCTGGTGATTTTGCCCGCACGCTCATCAGCCCGCATTTTGAAGATGAAGGCCGCGTTGTTCCCAGAGTCATAAACGCTGGTGACACCGCTATAGAGATAGCCGTGTAATGCTGTGGTGCCCGACTTCACATCGAATGATTCTTTACGCTCAGAACCTTGCATCACGCTGCCACTGTGGCCGCCGCGCAAGTGAATGTGTGTATCAATCAAGCCCGGCACTAAATATTTGCCGGTGCCATCGATCACCTTCGCGCTGCCCGCTTTGATCGGACCGGTGGAGACTTGAGCAATTTTGTCGCCCTTCACCAACACGTTGGCATTAGCAACCGCAGGGCTGCCTTTGCCGTCATACAACGTGACGTTCTTAATCAGGATATCGGCACGGACGGCCCCTTGCGCAGAGACCGCCAAGAACACCGCACCAACACATGACGCCAGAAGCGGTTTGTTGAGCATCTTCATGTTTCCGCCTCCCTTAGAAGTCGTACGATGCGCGGATGCCAAACGCTTGCTTACGCGCAGGCGTCATCCAAGCCGTCGGATATTGGGTTGCAACGGCTGGACGCGGATCGATCTGTGCTGAACCACGGCGACCTGCCACCCACTGATCTTGGTTGAACAAGTTGGTACCGTAGATTTCCACGCGATTGCCTTCGCCTTGCAAGCCCATGCGCAAGTTGGCCGTGAAGTAATCACCGACCCAGCTTTGATTGAATTCGTCAGCGTAGGTTTTGCCGGTGTAGGTCAGTTCACCACGCACGAACCAATCAAAGGTGTCGCTCAGCGGCGCTTTATAAGTCGACGCCAAGGCACCCGACGCAACCGGGTATTCGAAGATCTTCAAATCCGTCCCCGATGTACGGCCAGTAGCTGCAAATGCTGTGGGCGATGAGAAACTATCGAATTTTGAGTTGAGAATTTCGAACGTCAAGTCTGCGGTCCATTGATCGGTAATAGCGGCGTTGAACTCGCCTTCAATACCTTTCAATGTGCCAGAGCGCGCCGTGTAAACCCCCACCAATGGCGCAAAGAAGCCTGGACCGCACACGGCACCGGGACAAAAGTAGAAGATTTGGTTCTTCAAATTCTTCCATTCTGCGTAGTACGCCGCGACAGAGTAACGGAACCAATCAACTTGTTGCTTGATGCCGATTTCGTAGTTGTCGAGGGTTTCCTTGCCAATGGCATCCACATAGCCAGGGTCAGAGCGGACGGAGGCTTGCAATGCCGGACTCAGCAGTGCCGTTTGCGTGTTGGCAAAGCCTGGGTTGATACCCCTAGACCAACTTGCGTAGAGCGTCATGTCTTGAACCGGATGGTACGACAAGATCGCACGGGGCGCGAAGCCCTTGGTGGTCACTTGTTGCGCGCTGGCCGAGCCAAACGAGTTGATCACCTTATCGCGCTGATAGCGGCCTTCCAAATCCAAGCTTAAGTTATCCAGGATGTCGTAGTGCATGCCACCGAAGACACCCCAATACGACACCTTGCCTTGCGAGCCATAGAATTGCGGCGGCGTGTACACGACGTTATTGGCGGCATCGACGCGGACGATGAAGCCCGAGCCGGGTGCGCCGAGCTCTTTTTGTGAGAACGTGTTAGCCCCCACCAACCACGTGAAGCGCTCATTCTCCGGTGATGAAATGCGCACTTCGCCTTCGGTGTTTTCAAACAGCGCCGGCGTAATGGCAACGGCGGCACCATCTTTCAGTAGCGTTGCCACTGACATCACACGTGATGTGGAATCAGCACCAGCCGCATGGAAGGTGTAGCCATCCGCGAAATTGTAATCGAGAGAACCGGCGAAGCGATCAAACTCGCTTTTTAAGCCCATGTGATCGATGTTGGGTACACGACCATGCAATGCAAAGTCTGTGCGCGTCAGCGGGTTGGCTTGGTTGTTGCTTAAGATATCAGCGATAATGTTTGGCGAGTTTGAACGTGCAAAGGCTGGCGTCACAAAACTTGAGGACACATCCATAATGCTGCCCGGCACGCCAATATCACCTAACTTCGGCAACTGGCCGCACCAATATGGCAACGTACCGCGGATACATTCAGCCGGATTGCCGTTGATGTCGGCACGGCTGGCGTTCAAATCGACAATGGCTGGTTCGGAGTCATCGCCGACACTGCGCATGTACAGTGCGCGAACTTCCAAATCTTCGGTCGGCTTAAAGACCAGCTGGAAGCTACCGCTATCTGTTTTTTGACGGCCTAAATCGCCACCATCGGACGTTTTGTAGTGCGCGCCCATCTGGTTGGACGTGCCCGACACGCGGAACAGCAGTTTGTCGTCAACAATTGGTCCTTCTGCACTTAAATTCACGCTGTAAGTGTCGCGCGTTTCAACCGACGCTGCGGCGCGGCCTGAGAATTCATTGCTGGGTGTACGGGTGATGAAGTTCACCGCACCACCGAATGTACTGCGGCCGAAGTATGCGCTTTGTGGCCCCTTGATGACTTCAACACGCTCAATGTCATCAAACGTCATGCTTTGAGCGCCACCCAGCAAGTACAAGCCATCAATGAAGACTGCGCCCAACTGCGACAGCGAGCCTCCAACGCCGGCGTTCATGCCACGGAAACGGAAAGACGGCAGAATGCGCGCGCCCGTTTGCGTGTTTTGGTTTTTGTAATTGAAGCCCGGCGTGAACTTGGTCAGTTCCGTCATGTCGCGAATTTGCGCTTGTTCAATTTGATCAGCCGATAAGCTGGTGATCGACAGCGGAATCTCCATTAAGTTTTCGGACCGTTGACGGGCTGTGACAACAATTTCTTCCAACGCGGCAGCTTTGTCTTGCGCAACTGCGCTGTGCACAAAACCAGCAACCATGCTGGTAGAAAGAAGCAATGCCAGCTTTCTCGAATTCGTCATTAGGCCGTCCCCCGGGATAAAATCGAATACAAGCCCAAGCAATGGAGCCCCCTTGGCACGCACACACTTTGGCTTTGCTTGTTACGATCAGGTGAGAGGCGCTAGAGGGGAAACGACATTTAGGAAAAAGTCGTTGCCTTAATGGAATATAGGGGAAGAAACTGGCTGGCGTGACTTTCTCATCACATCACGCTCACCGTTTTTTGATTAGCTTGCCAAGATTAATAAACGCAGCGCGTGCGCAAAATCTGATCGTGCGATACATAAAATGCATCGGCATTTTAGGACCGCAATCCCTGTTGGTAATGGCTTAACTTTTCTCTTTCCGAAAAGGCCCTTGAATAATCAATCTGTTCGGATGCGCCACCGCATTGCAGACAAGCACAGTTTAGCCATGCGTTAACGTGGCGCTTTTGCACTGCGGCGGAGCGCAAAACAAGGTTTTCCCGCGTATAATCAAATCGTTAAAATGTGCGGCACGCGGGCGACCCCGATAATCCCTGCCTAAAAATCAAGCTATCTACTAAAATTTTTGAGTGCGAGGGGCGCACTGAAATTCTGCGTAAATTGGGCTGGTGTCTCATCGCGGCGGCTCGTTTACGCAACCAAACAAAGAGGCATACATGCGTATTATCCCAACTTTAACGCTTGCACTGGCATCGACGCTGCTGGTGGCAAACGTCTCCATGGCTCAAGTGAAAACCGAAGCCGATAGCACTTTTGTTGTGAAGGGCTCAGAACGCGCCGCCACACCGGTGACGGTACGCGCTGACGGCAAAACCGTCACTTACGCGGCCCAAGTTGTTGCATGGCCGACAGCAACCGTAAAAGTGTTGACCTTCAAGAAAGCCAAGGGCGGCGTGCTGCATCAATTGACCGACGAAAAAACCATCTTCGTGCGTGAAGGCAGCGTTGAAACCACCGTTGACGGCAAAACCGTGACCTTGGGCGCTGGCGACTTGGCCAGCTTACCCACAGGCACGTTGACGGGCTCGGGCAATGCTGTGGTTGTCGCTTGGACCGCTGGCGCCTTAACGCCGGGCGCAACCCCGGCCGTCGTGCGCGGCGCTGACGTAAAGCCGGGCGGCGCTGGCAAACTGACCATCAAGCGCTACGATTTCCCGGGCAACTCGGTGCGCTCGGTCACCATGCAAAAAGGCGGCGACACGACACCGAATAGCGCCAAGACTGACTCACTCATCTATGTGACTGCAGGCAAACTTCGCTTCCATCAAGACGGCAAAGTATTTGATGTCGGCGCTGGTGACTTCCTGCGCGAAGTAGCCGAACTGAAGCATAATTGGGAAGTGCCTCAAGATGCGGGCTTCGTCACCACCAGTGCGTTGCCGATTGGCGCTGGCCCGATTGATCCGAACAAAGCGACTGACCGCCCAAAATAGTCGGTTCGTACAATAGATAGCAAAACGGCGGCCTCTCAAAAGGCCGCCGTTTTTATTTGGATTCTTTTGCAGATTAAAGAGTCTCTTCAATCACGCTTTTTTGCAGCAGCACATGGAAGCCACCGAAGCCGTTCCCCACGGCAAAGCGATCACCTTTGATATCGCTCGGTACTTTATCGTATTTAAACGTGAACACCGGCTCTCCACGATAATACCACTGCTTACCGTGCTTATTATCGACGATGGTCCAATTACCATAAGCGGCATCACCATCTTTGGCGAGCGTCGGCGCCCAATTGGCGACCATGCACGCATCATCGCAATAAAGACGCTTTAACTCATCCATATTGATGTTCGTGGCATAGAGCGTCATACCATTCGGATCAGCAAAAATGGGACCATAATCAGAGACGCGAACCGTCACCCACGGCGGCGTGGGCATAGCTGTGTGCAATACAATCGGCGTCCATTCGTTGCTTTCGCCATTCAAATCACCTGGCAAAAGATCGCCTTTAAAGGTGTAGACAGGCGAGCCAAGATAAGCCCACTGCTTTGTTGCGTCATCCTTGCGCACAATGATTGACCAATCACCCGTTGGATTTGCTGACCAAGCTGCGCGTAAGGGCAAGCGCTGATCCAAGCATTTTTCCACGCAGGGATTTTTCGATATATACAACGTGTGCCCATCAATGGTCGCAGCGACACGACCTTCAATGGTGCTTTGATATACAACCGTTTGGGGCCGCGGTGCTAATTCAACGGCCACATGCCAAATGTCCTGCAGTCCGCCGCCAAGCGCCATGCCGGCCACCGTATCTTTGGCATACTTGTAAAGCGGCTTTCCTTTATAGGCCCATTGGCGTGCACCACCTGAGCGTTCAATGATTGTCCAAGACCCAACCGGCTGATCAGATGCTTCTGCTAAGAACGGCGGCCATTGCTTCTCGCATTCGCCAATGCAAGACGATGCGTTCTTGGCGTCTTTGTCGTACGTGTAAAGCGTATGCCCCCCTGCCGTTTCAAAAAAAACGCCTGCCGCGTTCTTCTCTGCTTTGACAGTTGCGGGGGCGACTGTATCTGCAAACGCCGGAACCGCAAGAACGAGCGCCAAGCCGGTGACAAACCTTAGCATGACTAAACCATGATTTCCGAAATCGGTTTCGAGGTTTGCATCGACTGCGTTCCCCATTTCTCAACCTGCATACCCAAGATTTGTTGGCACGTCAGACCAATACGCGAAATCGGATCACCATTGCCGCTGATGTGATAGCCCGTCTTCATACGACCACCTGCTTTGCCGATGGTAAACACAGGGATACCGTCAATCGCATGCAGCTTTGCAAAGTTAGTATCGCTGTTGGCAAAAATCAGCGTGTTATCAAGCAATGTACCATCGCCTTCTTTAATATCAGCAAAGGCCTTGATGAAAGCGGCCATAGCTTCAAAGCTTCGCACATTGTACCAAGCCACGTCGGCTTGATAGCCGAGCTTCGTATCGACCGGCTCTTCGTGCGTTAGGGTGTGGTGAATGAAGGCCTCACCACGGCGATGCAGGGTTGAGAGCGCTTGCGAATACAGCATGTTGAAGACGCGAGTTTGGTTACAGGCCACCGCCTGCGCTAACATTTTGCTCATGATCTCGTGGTTCGTCAGGACGACATCCAAATCGGTCCCGACCGGCTTATCACCGGGAGATTTCGGAACGCTGCATGATTCAAGAGGCGCAGGCTTTTCCAGTTGCAACGCCAACTGCTGTTCAAACTGGCGTACTGAAGTGAAGTATTCGTCCATCCGAGCCTTGTCGGCAGCCCCCAACTGCTTCATCAGATCTTTGCGATCATCGGCGACAACCGACAGTACGCTGTGGCGCACCATCGTTGCTGGATCAGGCTTGAACTCGGCCGCATTGGGGTCGGCGAAGTCTGGACCAAACATCTTCGCGTACATGGCAAGTGGCGACACTTCGGCCGCGTTGCGGCTTCCTGAGTTACGTGCGGTGTAGCTATCACGCGGATTTCCCGTGGATGAAAGGTCAATCGAACGGAAGCGCGTGCCTCCACCGAAGTGATCGGAGGCCAAAACATCAAGTGTTGGCGCTGGAATTTCACCTGCATTATTGGGAATCGAACCTGTGCGACAGCCGACCCAACCTGTGTAGTGAACCGTGGTCGCTTTGCCATCCAGCAGCGAGTTAAAGTTGCTGAAGAAGTTGATCTGGTCTTTGTAGGGCTCCAACGGCTTACATTCTTCAAGGAATTCGATTCCGGGGCCGGTTTTAGCTGAAACCCCTCGGCCCGGCGTAAAGCCCAAGCCCCAGAACCACGTGCCAAACCGCACAGGGAGCGGCGCGCCGGAGGCCAAAGCCGTACCACTGTTATTCAGAAAGCAATCGAGGAACGGTAGCGACACGCCAACGGCGGCACCATTCAATAATCCACGTAAGAGTTTGCGGCGGGTAATTTTACTCATGACCGATCCTTCACCTTATCACGTGTTTCAGCCCTCATCACGGGAGGCGGCGAGACCGCTGTGAATGCCTTGCTGAGCACGATTTCGCGCAACAAATCCGGGAAGCGATAGTCAGCTTTTGCGAACTCTTCCCGAAGATACTTTGTAACTCGACGCTCTGCCGAGGTGAGCGGACGTCCCACCCCATACGCGTACGCACGCTTCACTAAACACGCTGGAACCGCAGGATTTTGCGCCAACGCTTGACCTAGCCCCTGCATGTTCTTGTACGGAATACCGTCGAGATCACCACTGATATCAATAGCTGTTTCGTTCTCGATTTCGCGCCATTGACCCGCGCCATCGAATTTTTCAAGCGACAGGCCCACAGGGTCCATAATCTTATGACAGCCCGCACACGTGGGGTTTGTGGCGTGAGCCGACAAGCGCTGACGCGCAGTGCGATTCACCGGATCGTTCACGTCCTGCACAGCACTGAAATCGACGTTGCCCGGTGGATCAGGAACCATTTGGCACATGAGCACTTCGCGAATGGCTTTGCCGCGAATGGTCGCTGAGCTACGGCCTGGATGGGAGAACAGCGCCACGAAACCCGCCAGAGAGTGAATGCCTTGGTGGCTGTCGCCTTCCGGGAATTCATACGGCACCCAACCCAACGGTTGGCTGACCGGCATTCTGTAAACAACCCCCAAATCCGCCGTCATGAACGTATGGCGTGTCGTGAATAGATCCGGATAACTCCCTTTGCGAGCGACCAAATGATCAACAATCGTGCGTAATAATTGTTCGCGTGATTGCTCAGTCGCAGCCAAGCCAAACGCCGGGTAAATGATGGCGTCTTTCTGCAAGGTCTCGAAACCATCCAGCGCAAACATATCGTTAAAAAATGCGCGTGCGCCGCCCGCAAGACGCGGCGACGCCAACATACGGTCAACTTGGCGTTTGGTTTCAGCGTCTTCGTTCAGAGCTCCCGACTCAGCAGAAGCTAACAAAGCTTCATCTGGCGTGGTGTTCCACAAAAAGAAGCTGATGCGGGCAGCTTTAGATAAAGCCGTGAGGCGATATTTGCCTGCCCCTTTCGGGTCCGGCTCCACCTGATCTGTAATGAACAAGAACTCAGGACGAACCATCATGGCGGTTAAGGCCGCTGACACGCCTGCATAAAAGTCGCCAAGCTTATCTGCGCCAGCGCGAGACACTTGAACAAGAGTATTCAATTCCTCTTCAGTCAAAGAGCGGCGATACAACAGCCTTCCTGTTCCCTTAAAGAAAGCGCGGGCACACTCATCGTCAGGTTTTGCAATATCTGCAGGCTTACATGGCAACAGCACATCGCGATGAGCAGCGTCGGTGACTTGGCCAGCGATCGAGCGCGCCATGGCCTCGTAACGTTCAAATGCTGACCCGTTGATCGCAGAGTTGCTCGCACCAACCGCCAACAAACCATTTGACCGCAAGATCGGATCGAACCGACCACCAATGACAATGTCATCACCAAACACGTCGGCAATCACTTGACGATATTGTTCGGCTGTCAACCGCCGCATCACCGGCGGTCCACCAGCCACCTCAGGCTCTGAACCGCCACAGCCTGCCAGCAAAGCAAAACCGGCGACCGCGACGATGATCCGAGAGAGTGCGGAACAGGACATCATGGCGCAGCTCCCGCGGTTTTCACCGCACGAGGAATAACAAAGGCGGGCAAAGCCTGAATATCCATCGCCTCCGAAATCGCCGTGCATTCACCAGTGTTTGGGTCTGGGTAGCCATCCGCCAATTCGCGCGACGCGACATAGATCGCTGGGCAGCTCCATTGTCCTGTCACAGTCAGGAACTCGATTTTCCGAATGTAATCCCACCAATTTTCCCAATCGCGGTAGCCCGCCAGCATCCCTGAGTAAGTTTCCCCCTCACCCGCTTTGGTCATATCGAGATCAAGCCGCAAGCCTTTGTAAATCATATCTCCGGTAACGTTATTCCCGAACAATGGCAGCCGCGCATCAATCGCTTCAGTGATCAAATGACCATCCACGATTTTGCCTTTGGTCGTGGCACCATAATGAGGCGTTTCGCTGACACGATAGCTGGCCCAGGGCAAAATACGCCCTGCCGGATCTTTGCGCAGCAAATCCGTCGTGCTTTCGAACGACACGGTAACGTCCGTATCATTCCGCTCATCATCCACATCCGTCACATTGATCAGGAATATACCCTGACTGGAGTCACGACGTTCGCGATTGGGGTGGCCTTCCATGTAGTTGCCACGGCGCCAACCATATATGCAGCCCAAGATGCGGTACATCTGGTTATCGACTTTGGTTTTGCCATCGGGGCTGGTGAACTTTTCGTGCTTGCATGACTTCGACGTCGCGCTGCCGTCTTCGGTCCCATCCAAGTTCATACCACGGCCGGTCTTGCCCTTGATAACCCGCAGCGGCGGATCCTTCACCACTTCCGGGAACCAGCAGACATCTTCTTTGTTAGGGCCACGCAGCGCTGCGGTCGGGCGGCGCGGCGGATCAACCGGCTCGATCAAACCACCATTAGTGAGTTTGTCGCGGTCCAGCGGTGTTAGAGCTTTCCACCACAACTCATCATTCCCGATCGCTAAGCCTTCCGGGCATTCTTCGTAGTACTTGGTTTCATGCGAGGCGAGATTGTAATCGATCACCACAAAGCCCAGCGATTTTTTCTGCGCAGCCACAGCAGGCAGCGCCAACAGTGACAGCGCCATTGCGCTGAAAGATGCAAAAATAAACTTGTTCATTTCGAGACTCCTTCCGGCGCACGTACGTCAAGCTGCCCGCGAATTTCCCCTAGCGGGTATTTCGTCGTCGTTAAGTTAACGTACGTCCAGCCATACAGCAGGTACTGCACTTGCGCTTCCGTCAATGTCGCGGAACCTTTCACGGGGCTGGTTGCGCCCTTCTTCGCCAACTCCAAAAACTTCTGGCCATTGGCGCCCGGTTGAGCAGGGCCATAAACCGCGAGCGTCTCCAACGGTCCCGACAGGTCCTTGAATGTAATCGTCCAGGTGAATTTCAAATTCGACAAATCGAGATGAAAATCAGCCGTCCCTGTACCGGGGCTCTCTGTGTATTTCGTCTGCCATTCAGCAGCCATAAGAGCATGGAAGTCACGCTCTCCTTGTGCATGCGCCAATCCTGGCAACACAAACAGCAACAAAAATAACGTTCGTGATAGGAGCCGCACCTTCAAGTCCCCTCCGTAATTCAGCACCGAACAACGCCCGACTTAGCCTAATGCTGGGTCGAAACCGTGCTGTTAGCCTTTTCGATTCGTCCCACATTCGACCCTTTTATTGTGCCACGCCAATAATAAAGTGAAACAAAGTCACCGGGCGCACATCGGCAAATCAGCTCTTTATTTCCGCCCTTGGTTTGGCGCTATCCTGAGATTCTGCAATACCGCAGCTACAGGACACGCTTGCGCCATGATCGCATTCTCGCGCTATACATTGGCGCTGTGGGGTATTTTAAGTTTTCTAACAATGGCCGTGGCGAACGGGCAACCCGCTACGCAAACCGCACAAAACATTGGCTTTGCGGTTATTTCCTTAAAAACAGCCGGCGTCGAAACACCTTACCTCGATGAATGCCCGGAAGGCGTCGCACTGGGAAATGACGAAATATGGTGGCGATCGCTTTCACCTCGTGACCGCGACCGTCTGACCGACGGTGGCCAAAAAGAGCCGTCGGCACGACGCGGAACCGCAACCCTGCGCGGTCCTAAAGGTGAAGACGTATGCTGGAACCCCGGTGTCGTCCGGGATCCGGTCATGCGGACTGTCAAAGGCCTCTACTCTGTAGGCTTTAATTTAGATGGCACCCAAACAGGCCAAGCAACACCAAAGACCTGCGCGCATGATAAATTTATCACCACGGACGGCCGAGTACTGATCGACAACCAAATGAAACGGCTGACTGGCTGTATTCATGGGTGGCGATCTAACGGCTACATTGAAATGACGTCCGACACAGAACGCCGCAACTCTTCGTTCGGCATCATCCTGTTGCACGTTCTGGGCGTTACGGATTTGCGCAACGCCCCGGATGTGACGGTGCGTGTGTTTCGATCCGCAGATGTGATGCCGAAAGATGCGGCAGGCAACATCTTACCCTTCGCAAGCTACCGCATTGATGGCAATCCGCGTTACGGTGCGACCCTAAAAGGTCGGATCAAAGACGGCATCCTCACTACAGAACCCGCCGATGTTCACTTGCCCTTTTATGGGAACCGCGTTGAGACCGAGTTTTTCATTCGCGATTTCAGACTAGAACTAAAACTCACCGAAAATGGAGCGAGCGGATTAATTGGCGGTTACCATGATCTCGATAACTGGTGGGACTATGTCCGCAAAATGGGATATTTGGTCGAAACAGCGCAATTCAGTTGTCCTGCCCTGTATGCAGCAGCCCTTCAACTCGCCGATGGCCATCCGGATTCACAAACTGGCGCCTGCACTTCGCTATCTGTCGCCTATAGCGTCGATGCTGTGCGTGCATTCGTAAATGAAAACCCTAGGCCGATCATTCTGCCGCCATCGAATGTGGATTCTGTTTTCGCGGAAGATCTGCCACCCGGCATTAAAATCAGCAAACTTTCGATTGGCGATGTGCTGACCACCACTCATGGGGCAACTTTATATATCAAGGCCGTTGAAACGATGCCTTGCTCTGAAACATGCAGCTCACGCTATGTACCGTTACGGGCTGCTTGGGGCGCGAAAAGCATTGGGGATTGGACGATTGTCGAAAGCAAAGACGCTCGACAATGGTCCAAAGCCTCACATCCTGTGTTTATCTGTCACGACGACTTCACTACTGGCGACATCAACTGCAACCGGGATGGTTGGCAGCCGCTTATAACCAAAGGACCACCCAGCATTCCGTCGGCCTTTAAAGTTGTTCCAACCGAAGTTGGCCCGGTTCTCGCTGACAGTAATGGCCGTACGCTTTATCGGTTTATCGGCAATATGGCCGATTTCATGCGCGAGATTTGCGATGAGGACTGTATGGCTGCGCAATGGCACACTGTCGCAGGTGACGGTGAACACAAAAACCTCTCACCTGCATTCACCATCCGCGACGAGGGAAATTCAAAAATCTGGATGTTCAAAAAAAGCCCCATCTACACATTCACGGGCGACGATGGCCCCGGTGAGATTTCGGGGCACCGTTTCGGCGGGGCGAGTGTGAGCACGAAGAATTGGTTTGCCGCCCTGACTGTTGCCGATGCAATCACCATAGAACAGACACAGCTAACACCACAGAAGGACTAAGCCGATATGACACGCAGCATCATAACATTCGCCAGCGTCGCCGCGTTTGGCTTTATATCATTTTGCCTAACATCCTTCGCCGGAGCATCACTTGTGACTGCCGCAGAACTGGAACGGGCCACCCCTGAATCTGTCGGCATGAGCGCTAAAGGACTAGAAGAGTTAAAAACCAAAATGACCGAGATGGTCACGACGGGGCGGCGCGCTGGGATTGTTTATGCTGTGGCCCGCGACGGTAAACTTGTCGCCTCGGAAGCGATCGGCAAAAGGGATCTTGAACGCAATTTACCGATGGAAGCGGACACATCATTCCGCATCTATTCGCAAAGTCGCGCCATCACAGCAGCCGCCACTTTAACTTTGCTTGAAGAAGGCAAACTGGCACTCGCCGATCCAGTATCGAAATATATCCCCGAGTTCGCGCAGACGCCCGTTCTGAAAGGTGACGGCACCACCAACACGGAACCGCAAAAACAGCCGCTTTCTGTATTCCACCTCTTCACTTATACGGCTGGCTTTGGTTATGCACCGAGTTGGCCCAAAGAATTGGGCTTAAAACAAAGCGATGTAATAAACTTAAATAAGCCGCTGGCCGATGGCATACGCCAACTAGCAACATGGCCCTTAATTGATCAGCCGGGGTCAAAATGGCGTTATGGTTTTTCAGGTGATGTTTTGGGCCGCGTTGCCGAAGTCGCCTCTGGAAAACCTCTCAATGCTGTCCTCCAAGAACGCTTACTCAGCCCCCTGAAGCTCAAAAACACAAACTTCTGGATTTCACCTGAACAGTTGGAACGGCACGACCTTGCGAACGTCTATACGCCAGGGCCCGACGGCAAGTTGATAGATATGACCGCGAAGGCAACGCCACTGTCGACATTCACAAAGCCAGGGCCATTCTTTTCTGGCGGCGGCGGACTAGTCTCAACTGTCCCCGATTATCTACGTTTTGCGCAAATGCTATTGAACGAAGGCGAGTTGGATGGCGTGCGCATCTTAAGAGCAGAAACTGTAAGAGAAATGCTGAAGCGTCAAACAACTGCAGAGCAAGGCGATGTGTATTGGTATGATCCCGATGCCTTCCCTACCGTGAAAGGGTTTGGCTGGGGCTTATCGATTGGTGTGCGCCCCGACAACGCTGGACCCGAGATTCCGGGCAAGCCTGGGGAGAAAGGTTGGGCAGGGCTTGCCAACACGCTGTTCTTCATCAACACGAAAGAACGCATCGTTGCAGTTGCGATGGCGCAGTACGTTGGACCCAATGCAGGTGAGCTGAACTTCGCCTTCCGCGATGGTGTTTACGCAGCCATCGCAAAATCACGCCAATAACATAATCAAAAAGCCGGGTTCATTCTTTGAACCCGGCCTTCTTTTATCTCAAGCCTTCAGCAACTCTTCGGCGCGTCGCTGGATGGCGCGATACTGGGGCCTGCCTCACCTGTCTTTTTTCTGTGCTGCGGGCGTTCGCCCAGGTACGCCCATAATCACACTTGAAAAGTGCCTCGTTCTATAAACTTGTACTGAGTGCCACACCCACCGTGCGCGGCTTGCTGGTCACACGCTGCATTACCGGCAATGGAGCAAAGTTGCGTTGCTGCATGATCGGGCGAGCATCCATTAGATTTTCAACGTATGTTGTAATCTGCCAGGCCCCTTGCGAAGTACCGAACCGAATATTCATCAGGGCGTAGTCGCCAAAGCTATTGTAGGCGTTGTTGGGCTGACCATTATCCAGCAATGAGCGGAACCCGGTGGTACGTGCCCCCGTATACGATGCATCGACACGCGCGAAGACATCCATACGGGCAGTCAGCGGACGCCGGTATTCTCCGCCAATGCTAAACGTGTTTTTAGCATTCCCTGGCAATTTATCTCCCGCACGCGGGGCCAGTCCGATGGGACTGACAGGTGCATTGGCCGTCAATTCGCTTTTGAAGAAATGACTATAAGCGAAGCTAGCTGTGATCGTATCTGTCATTTGCGCGCGCATTTCCAGTTCCAAGCCTTCAATACGAGCAGATGACGCATTGGTCGTGTAGGAAAGCATGGCTGGGCCAATGGGAGCCCGCGTCTGGCTTTCCACCTGCATATTCTTCCAGTCGATACGATACAACGCGCCGCTAGCAATCAAGCGCTTGTTAAGCCCAGTGATCTTCGCTCCAATCTCGTAGTTCCAAAGTTGATCGCTCTCAAATTCGGCGGGAATTGTCGTAAATCCAGGAATTGCGTTCGGATTAAACCCACCAGGGCGAAAGCCTTCAGAAACGACAGCATAAATTAACGTATCGTCGGTCGGTCGGTAATCGCCCACGAACCTCAGCGTCACGGTATCTGCGCTAAAACGAGGCACGTTCGGATCGCGTCCGACGGCAAAGCCAGTATTAGGTGGTGGCACAATATATGTGCGTTGAAGGTTGTTGCGATAATCGGAATAACGAGCGCCTACGGTTAGCGTGATCAACTCAATCGGGTCATAAGAGACCTCGCCAAACGCTGCGAGTTCATCGGTATGACTGCTAAAGAGAGCATCAACGACAGTAACGTTCCCAAAGCCGATATATTCACGCGAACGCCCCGTACGGTTTTGCGTAAAACCATAACCACCTACGATCCATTGTAACGGCTCATCTTGCGCGGACGCCAAACGACCTTCAAATGTCCATGACTTTGGATTTGATCCAAACGTCAGGGTCGATCCCGGTCCGCCCCCAAATAGTGCACCCGCAGCATTCGCGGCCCCGAGCACGAAATTGTCGCGATCAGAATAAGATGTAACCGCCGTTAAATTGGCCCAGTCGAAATCATACTGAATCGTGGCTGTGGCAATATAGAGCGTATCATTATTCCCGCTTTCGCCGATCACAGCGGTTTTTAATCCATCAGATTCGTTTCCTGTAATTCCGACATCATAAAAAGGTGCAGCGGCGATTTTACCTTTCTGGCCGAACCCCATAAGATCGATCGTTATGCGATCACTGGGTTTCCACCGCCAGGAAGTACGTGCGCCGTAATATTCAATGTCTGAGAAATTATCCTGATAAATAGGCACCAAAGTTACGGGCGGAGGCAGCCGGACATTTGGAGGAATTTGTGCAGGATTCGGAATGAACGTCCCCCCCGCAAAGGCATTATCGACATAACCATTCTCAAATGAATAAAACGCAGACACACGCACAGCGGATGTTTCTGAGATCGGCACATTTACTGTGACATCGGCATTTACATTTTTGTTGCCAAATTTTGTATCGGATATGTTGGTGTTGGCTTTGGTCTCAGTCCGCTCCATCACAGGCTTGCGCGTGATGGTGCGCACCGTGCCTGCCATCGACCGCGCACCGAATAAGGTACCTTGAGGGCCGCGCAACACTTCGACACGCTCGATATCGATCAAATATGGATCAGGTTGCTGATCAAAGTTGTTGGTGATTGGAACTTCATCGACATATTGCGCAACTGTCGCCTGCGATAACCCAGAGCTAAGGTTATTAACGCCACGAATGATGTAACGCTTACGGCCCGAGCCAGCATCAAGCGTAGTCAGGCCGGGGACTTGACGGAAGTAAGAGTTAAAATCCCGTGCGCCAATATCTTCTAGGTCATCGCCCGACAACACACTGATTGCAATGGGCGTGACACTTAAAGCTGTCTCGCGTTTCAGCGCGGTTACAACAATTTCCTCAATGGCTGTCTCGGCTTTCGCAACACACGCATAAGCTAAAGCCATAGCAAAGGACCACGCGCTCAGTGCCGTGCGTCGGAATAAGAATGTACGCATTGTCGAATTGATCATGGTCCCTATTGATCATGGTCCCTATAACTTCGCCACACCTATAAATCACAATACGATTAGTTTGAAAATCCAGATTGCAAAATTCTGATAGGGCTGCGAACGACGCGCATCCATACAGCCGAGATATTGAGAGCATCACAACGCATAAGCGCGCGTAGATGTTTTCGTTCTATTTAGTGACTGCAGCTGAATTGGGTAACAACGATGGCGTAATAAGCTCGCAACTATGACTATTTGAATTCACGAACGACGCGAAACCCGAGGCCAATTCCGCGATACGCCACCGGATCTGAACTCCGCGCGGCAGCTCGCGTTGCTGTTTGGCTCGCAGCCCATCCGCCACCACGCACAACACGTATGCCGCAATCAGCGCCAGACACCCAAGCGCTACCATCGACAGGGGCCTTCTCATAGTTAGGTTGCAGGCAATCTTGCGTCCATTCCCATACGTTGCCCAGCATATCGTGCAAGCCAAACTGATTTGGGCGATATGACGCAACAGGCGCTGTATCGGCAAAACTGTCTGAGCAGTCGAACGCAGAGCCGTTCTTTAATGAACCTCCATCCGGCACGTTGGCATAGGTACACGCCTTGTGCTTATCGGTTCCCCAAAACCACGGTGTCTCAGTGCCCGCGCGTGCGGCATATTCCCACTCAGCCTCACTGGGTAAACGATAGTTCTGTTTGGTTCGCAGAGATAACCACGCGATATAAGCCTGCACATCACTGTATGAAACGCACACAACTGGATGACTGCCAGTTTGCTTAATCCCCGGCGCTGCCCAGTTTGCGGCGCTGACATTTGCGCGCTCGCCCGTGGCGGTGCGGCTGAAGCAGCCGTCACCACCTGCCCATCCTGTATCAGCGACAAAAACAGCAAATTGATCACGCGTAACTTCGGTTAGGCCCATCGCAAATGGCTGGGCAAAGACAACATTATGGACAGGGGCTTCCCGTGCCGCAGCGCCTGCGGACAGGGCCTCCTGAATGGCCTCTGCGGCCGGCGTTCCCATTTTAAACTGTCCGGCAGGCACAACCACAACGGCTGGGCAGTCCGTACAATCCTGAATGATTTGTTGAGCAACGGCGGAAAAGCCCACACTGACCAGTGCAGCCACGCTTACTAAGAAATGACGCCACACGAACATTTGGGGTCCCTCCTCGGGCTTCCAGCGCTATCTGATATATTATCTATATATTTCAATGCATTAAATAAGCGTTTGACCAAACGCGATGTTAAAGAGCGGCCTCCGGCCGTCCAAACGTCCCGATTAATACCGACGCACTTATTTAATATGAGCTTGCCCAGATCCCGCTGATCTTTGGCCCCTTTGCCTCCAACACCATAGCCGCCAACAAAAAAGAACAAAACAAGAACATTTTACCCAAAAATACCCAATAATCCCATATACTTAGGGTACGCTCCCATTGACACCCATATTTTCCCATGAGATACCATAATTGTCCAAAATCTGCGTACCCGAGCAGGTTAACGGACCGGGGCTTTGGGGTTTCGGGTAGAGGGCGGTCCGGTGCTGAAAGCATTCATCGGTACCTTTATTAACAAGATTGATGCGAAAGGGCGGATTTCCGTCCCCGCGCCGTTCCGCACGTCTTTACAGGCGCGCGGCCTGACGGGTGTTGCCCTATACCCGTCACTGACAGGCGAATGCATCGAAGGCTGCGGCATCGACCGTATCGAAGCCCTTGTTGAATCGATGCAGGACGCAGCACTTCCCTCTGTTGACGATGACGCCATTGCCCACCTCATCGTTGGCTCTGCCCGCGAAACCCCATTCGATGTGGGTGGCCGCATCGTTTTGCCCGAAGACTTCATCGCCAAAGCAAAACTGACCGACAAAGGTGCCTTTGTTGGAAAGGGTCGCACGTTTCAAATATGGGAACCCGAAGCTTTGGCCAAAACACAAGACGCGCTGATGCAACGCGTGCTCGCCGGACGCAAAGCTCAACTGAGCGCCGGCAAAGATGAGGCGCGATGAACACGCCTGACTTTGCATCTCACAACCCCGACAGCCCGCATATTCCTGTTCTCTTGAACGAAGTCGTCACTGCGTTAGCCCCTCGCGACGGCGGCGTTTATATCGACGGCACCTTTGGTGCTGGCGGCTACACCACCGCCCTGTTGGAAGCCGCAAACTGCAAAGTATGGGCCATTGATCGCGACCCCGATGCACTGGCCCGTGGCGCTGCCTTGGTTGCTCGTTTCCCTGATCGCTTGCAGCTTATCGCTGGGCGCTTCGGCGATATGGCAAAATTACTGGCCGAACACGGCGTACGTAACGTTGATGGTATTGCGCTGGATATCGGCGTGAGTTCGATGCAGATCGATGACCGCGCACGCGGTTTCTCGTTTTTGCGTGACGGCCCACTTGATATGCGCATGGAACGATCAGGCCGTAGTGCTGCTGATGTTGTGAATACACTGCCCGAAAAAGAGTTAGCCGAAATCATTCTGACGTTCGGCGAAGAGAAGCACGCACGCAGCGTCGCCAGAGCTATTGTTGCGGCACGCGCAGAACGCCCCTTCTCGCGCACATTACATTTGGCTGATGTCATTCGCGCGAAAGTTCGTCGCGCCAACGACGGCATTGATCCCGCAACACGCACGTTCCAAGGCTTGCGTATTTACGTCAACGACGAGTTGGGTGAGCTTGAGCGCGGCTTGCGCAGCGCAGAGTTTTTACTCGGACCTGGCGGCCGTTTGGCCGTTGTGTCGTTCCATTCATTAGAAGACCGCATCGTAAAAACCTTTGTACGCACACGTTCGGCTGACGCTGCACGTCCTTCACGCCATATGCCCGCCAGCGCCATGAAAGGCCCTGCGCCAACATTTAATTTGATAAGCCGCAAGCCCATCACACCGACTGATGAAGAAATAGGACGCAACCCACGCGCACGCTCGGCGCGGCTGCGCGTTGCTGAGCGCACGACAGCGACAGCCCTTGCAACTGTCGGAGGCCGCGCATGAAACTGACCGCGATTATGTGGGCTGCATTGACGGTTGTGGTTGGCATCAGCCTGTTCATGCTGAAATACCAAGTGCAGGGCTTGGAAGACCAACTGCAGTCAACTTACGTGCAGATTGAGAAAGACAAAACCGCCATTCGCGTGCTCGAAGCTGAATGGACGTACTTGAACGATCCTGGCCGTCTGCGCCGCCTGAGCGAGCAATATTTAAGCTTCACACCTCCAGTTGCTGCACAGATCATCACAATCTCGCAATTGCCGTTCAAAAATGGCGAAACGCCGATGCTAGAAGGTGTCTCCACACCGCAACCGGCAAAGCCGATTGATGTTCCCTTGACCGGCCTGCGCGAAGCGCGCGCACCCACCGATGTGCGTACAGATACGGAATATGCCCTGGAACGAACGGCATATAACGTTGAACCAGATACTGCACCGAGCACTCTTTCGAATAGCCTTACCCGTTTGCAACGTTTGTTGCCGGCAAACTGGACCATACAAAATGTAAGCGCGCGCAATGTGAATGTGCCGCTGTTACAGGAGCCATTGCGATGATTGGCTCAATGTCTGGCAAGCGCCGGCGCACATTCCATTACCCAGGCGAAGATGTTCGCCCCAGTGTCACGCCTAAGTTACTTTTGGAAGGGGCAACCAAGCGCGTGGTCGAAACCGGCCGCAGCAGATTGGTCGTAACGGCAGGCTTGTTTGGCCTCGCCTTCTTAGGGATTAGTGCGCGTTTGGTGGACTTAATGGTGCTCAATGACGTGCTCAGCCCCGGCGGCACCGTACGTACAGCGCCGAAGGTTGCAGCAGCACCGATAACACCCGCGCACCGCGCTGAGATTGTTGATCGTAACGGCATCTTGATTGCGACAAATCTGCCGACCGTCAATCTTTATGCCGACGCGCAAAAGCTGCCCAAAGACATCAAGCAAGCTGCCGAGAAGTTAGTGGCAACATTGCCGGATCTGCATTTTGACGATGTCTTCCACCGCCTCAGCAATGGCGGTCGCTTTATCTATTTGCGCAGGCACCTGACGCCAGCTGAGCAAATGGCCGTGAACCGCTTAGGCATTCCGGGCGTGTACTTTGAAAATTCCGAGCGTCGCACATATCCGCACGGTCCGTTATTTGCGCACGTTGTCGGCGCGACTGACCCCGACAATCGGGGCAATGCTGGCGTCGAAAAAGAATTTGATAATGCGCTGCGCAGCCAAACCGATCCGCTGGAACTGTCTTTAGATGTGCGCATCCAGCATGCCGCACGCGAGTCATTGGCTGAAGGTATCACACGTTTCAATGCTGCCGCAGGTAGCGCAGTGGTCATGGATGTGCGTGACGGATCGGTTTTGGCGATGGTTTCATTGCCGGACTATGACCCTAAAGCTATGGGCTCTGCCTCTGACGACGAGCGCTTCAATCGCGTGACATTGGGCCTGTACGAAATGGGCTCTACCTTCAAATTGTTTACGGCCGCCATGGCTTTAGAAGAAGGAACCGCCACGCTCGATAGCAGATACGATGCGTCTCAGCCGATCAAGATCGGGCGCTTTACGATCAGCGATTATCACGGCTTGAATCGTTGGGTGACTGTTCCTGAAATCATGATCCACTCATCCAATATCGGCGCAGCAAAGATGGCGCTGGAAGCGGGCACCGAGCGTCAGAAAGCGTTTTTGCGGAAATTAGGCTTATTGTCGGCCGCTCCACTTGAGGTTCCAGAAGTGGGCTCACCGCAGTACCCGCGCACGTGGCGCGACATCAATACCATCACAATTTCTTATGGCCACGGCATTTCCGTTACGCCAATTAATACTGCAGCTGCGGTCACCAGCTTGGTCAATGGCGGCGTGTTGTATCCACCGACTGTTGTGAAACGGAGCGCTGATAAACCTGCTGAAGGCCGCCAAGTATTGTCGCAAAAAACATCCGATGCGATGCGCGCATTGATGCGCCTCATCGTCTTGGAAGGTTCTGGCAAACAAGCCGATGCCAAGGGCTATTTGGTGGGTGGCAAAACGGGCTCTGCTGAGAAGGTTTCAAGTCGTGGGGGGTATTCGGAAAAGTCGTTACGCACGTCGTTTGTTTCGGCATTCCCGATTGATGCGCCGCGCTATGTTGTTCTGGTCGTTTTAGACGAACCTAAAGCCACGAAGGCCACGTATGGTTTTGCGACGGCTGGTTGGAATGCGGCACCAACGGCAGGCAACATTATCGCGAAAATTGCACCCATGTTGGGCGTGTTCCCTGTAGGCCATACGGATACGTTCCAGCCTTTGGCGGGCCTCATCGCCGCCCGGGGCGGCATCCATGAGAAGAACGAGTATGGCGGCCCCGCCGCCGTCCAAACCGCATCGACGGCCACGACCGCGAAACCTGTGAAAGCGACCACGATTGCGGCTGCGGCAGTCGCGCCGAGTGTCGTGAGCACAACACTGCCGAATAACGGCGAATCAGACAGAACGAGCGCACCGGAAGATCCGGATTCGATCGGAACATTAATCGACACCATTGGTGGTGACGGTGAAGTTGAGTGAACTCTTGGAAGAACAGGGCATGAACCCTGCGGCATTGAAAGAGTTAGAGATTGCCGGTCTCACCGCTGACTCGCGCGCGGTAAAGCCTGGCTATTTGTTTGCCGCCATTCCAGGTGTGAAGGCGGATGGCCGCGCATATGTCGCTGACGCAGTAGCCCGCGGCGCCAGCGCAATTTTAGCACCACCAGGAACTGATCTTGGTGCGGCAAAAGCCAATGCGCAGGGTCAGCCAATCCGTTTGATTACCGACAGTAATCCACGCCGTCGCTTTGCACTAATGGCCGCAAAGTTCTACGGCTTACAACCTGAAACGATTGCCGCCGTCACTGGCACCAACGGAAAAACATCAGTCGCACACTTCACACAACAAATGTGGGCTGCGTTGGGCAAAAAATCTGGCTACATGGGAACGCTGGGCGCTTGGGGTGCGGACCAAATCTTTGAAGGCACACTCACGACGCCCGATCCTGTTGGTGTGCACACATTATTGAGTACGATGGCAAATGCCGGCGTGACGCATCTTGCCATTGAAGCCTCCAGCCACGGCCTTCATCAATTCCGTATTGATGGCGTGCGCATTTCAATTGCGGGCTTCACCAACCTAAGCCGCGATCACTTGGACTACCACGGCTCGATGTCGGCATACCTGGCGGCAAAGATGCGCCTGTTCGCAGACGTGATGGTTGATGGGGGCACCGCTGTTCTAAATGCCGATACGCCGGAGTTCCCAGCTCTCGATACCGCTTGTCGCTTACGCAATCACCGTGTGTTGTCATTTGGTGAAAATGGTGATGCCATTCGTTTGGTTGGCGTTGAGCGCGAAGCCGCCGCACAACGTTTAAAACTCAATGTGTTTGGGCAAGGCTTCGACGTGAAGTTGCCGCTGGCTGGCCGCTTCCAGGCCGCCAATGCCATGTGCGCGCTTGGCTTTGTGCTGTCCTCTGGTGCTGATCCGAAAGACGCCGTCGCTACGCTGGAAACCCTGCATGGCGTACCGGGCCGTTTGCAGTATGTGGGGTCTCGTAATAACGGCGCACCTGTCTATGTCGACTACGCCCACACACCAGATGCACTTGAAACTGTATTGAATGCTCTGCGTCCGCATACGACGGGTCAATTGGTCGTGGTATTTGGCTGTGGCGGCGACCGCGACAAAGGCAAACGCCGTTTGATGGGTGAGCAAGCCAAGGAATTGGCAGACCGCGTGATCATCACCGATGACAACCCGCGCACGGAAGATGCCGCCACTATTCGCCGCGAGATTTTGCAAGGCGCCGAAGGTGCTGAAGAGATTGGCGACCGCGACCTCGCGATTAAAACCGCCATTAGCGACTTGAAATCAGGCGATGTTCTGTTGATCGCTGGCAAAGGCCACGAAAATGGCCAAATCGTTGGCAACACTATCATTCCGTTTAGTGATGCCGAAGTAGCTCAACGTCATTTGAGCACCCTCAACAATGGGATGCGCGCATGACATTGTGGACGTCGAGCGAAATTGCAAAAGCAACAAACGGAACAGTCACAGGTGATTGGGCCGTTAATGGCGTCTCAATCGACAGCCGTACTATTGCAAAGGATGACTTGTTCGTCGCTCTGCAAGGCCCGACGCACGATGGCCATGATCATGTGGAGTCTGCATTGAATGCAGGGGCCTCTGGTTCTCTTGTGCACCGGATCCCGGAAAACCTTTCCCACCATCTACAGAATAGGATGGTGATAGTTAAGGACACGTTTACAGCGCTAAATAATTTAGGTGAAGCCGCGCGTGCACGCGTCGACGCCAAGATTGTGGCTATTACCGGCAGCGTCGGTAAAACCGGCACGAAGGAAGCCTTGAAGATTGCGTTCAGCGCGTTAGGCCGTACGCACGCGACGCTTGGCAACCTCAACAATCATTGGGGGGTGCCGCTGACTTTGGCGCGCATGCCGCGAGACGTGCAGTTCGGCGTGTTTGAACTCGGCATGAATCATCCCGGCGAAATTGCACCGCTGGCGAAGCATGCACGCCCGCATGCAGCAATTGTCACAACAGTTGCTGCGGCACATTTGGAATTCTTCAATTCTGTGGGCGATATTGCCGATGAAAAAGTCAGCATTGCTGCTGGGCTACTTCCGGGCGGCGCAATCATTTTACCTGCAGACAATGAACATTTTGAACGCATGGTGATGGGGGCCAAGCAGTGTGGCTGCAACAACATCATATCGTTCGGCGTTAGCCCCGCGCACGCGCAGTTGCTAGACATGACGTTCATGGCAACCGGCATGAAGGTAGTTGCTAATATTTTAGGCCAACGCGTTACGTATGAATTGAGCATGGTCGGCAAACAATGGGCCCTGAATACCATTGCTGTTCTGGCTGCCGTGAAAGCCGTTGGCGGCGATGTTGCACAAGCAGCTGCTGCTCTCGCAAAACTTACCCCCACAAAAGGCCGCGGCTTGCGCACTGAAGTTGCCGTGCACGGCGGCACCATAACCATCATTGATGAGACCTATAATGCCAGTCCGATTTCGATTGTGGCTCTCGCCGATAACTTAGGTCAGATCAAAGCCTCACATCAGGGCCGTTTGATTATGGTGTTAGGCGACATGCTTGAACTGGGTCCATCAGGACCAGAACTGCATGCGAGCTTGGCTGATGCGCTGATGCGCAACGGTGTCGACGCTGTGTTTACAGCAGGCCCATTGATGGAGCATTTGCACAATGCGCTACCGCGCGAGAAGCGTGGTGGCCATGCCAAAGATTCCACCACCTTAGCGCCCTTAGTGGCCGCTGCCGTGAAGCCAGGCGACCTCATCGCCGTCAAAGGCTCGAATGGCAGCCGTATGGGCGTGGTGGTCGACGCGGTGTTGGGTTTAGGGGCCCACACACCAAAAGCTGCAAACGGACATTAGGGGACAATTCGGGGATGCTTTTTTTCCTTTACCAATTCGCTGACGACTTCGCGGTGTTCAACCTATTCCGGTACTTAACGTTCCGGGCAGGTGCGTCTGTTGTAACCGCGATGATCGTCTGCTTCGTGTTTGGCCCAGCGATCATTCGCTGGCTGAAGGTGAAGCAAGGTAAAGGCCAGCCGATCCGCACTGATGGCCCGCAAAGCCACCTCATCACCAAACAAGGCACACCCACCATGGGTGGTGTGATGATGTTGCTCGGTATTGGCATTGCGACATTGCTTTGGGCCGATTTGTCGAACCGTTACGTCTGGGTCGTACTCCTCGTCACATTGGGCTATGGCCTGATTGGCTTTGCCGACGACTACATGAAGGTGACTCGCCGGTCTTCGGGCGGCGTAAAGGGTAAAATCAAGCTCGTCGCAGAAATTACGATTGCTGGTATCGCAGCCTACTGGATCACCGACATCAGCACGCCGAACTTGGCCAATATGCTAGCCGTGCCGTTTTTCAAAGATGTTCTGCTGAACTTAGGCATTCTTTATATCCCGTTCGCAGTATTCATCATGGTCGGCGCTTCAAACGCTGTGAATTTAACGGATGGCTTGGATGGCTTGGCGATTGTTCCCGTGATTATCGCCGCAGGCGTGTTCACCATCATCGCCTACCTGATCGGCAACACCGTATTCGCCAATTATCTGCAAGTGCATAACGTACCTGGCGCGGGTGAACTGGCCGTGTTCGGCGGTGCCATTGTTGGCGCTGGTTTGGGCTTTCTGTGGTTCAACGCTCCACCGGCCATGGTGTTCATGGGCGATACCGGTTCGCTGGCCATGGGCGGCGCACTGGGTTCGGTGGCTGTCATCACCAAGCACGAGATCGTTCTGGGTTTGGTCGGAGGTTTGTTCGTGCTGGAGACGCTGTCGGTGATTGTTCAGGTGGCTTCATTCAAGCTGACCGGCAAGCGTGTCTTCCGCATGGCGCCTTTGCACCACCACTACGAAGAAAAAGGTTGGGCTGAATCGACAATTGTGATTCGATTCTGGATTATCGCCATGATCCTGGCGATTGCCGGGCTGGCGACACTGAAGTTGCGTTAGTTGTGTTTGTTTAAGAGGTAGGGTTCGCGTTTTATGGTTCCTGTTTTCACATACGCTGGATGCCGCGTTGGCGTGATGGGCCTGGGGAAATCCGGGCTGTCCGCTGCTGCTGCCTTAAAGGCAGGTGGTGCGTATGTGTGCGTGTGGGACGACAAAGCCGAAGCGCGCGACAAAGCCCAAGCCGCTGGCTGGGCGTTGATGGATGTAGATTCTGCGCGGCTAGATGTGGAGTTGATTGTGTGGAGCCCTGGCGTGCCGCACACATTGCCGAAACCGCATCCGCTCGCCGTCAAAGCACGGGCCCAAGAGATTCCGCTGGTGTGCGATGTCGATTTGCTCTGCCGCACGCAAGAGGCTGCCACCTTCATCGGCATTACTGGCACCAATGGCAAATCAACCACTACGTCCCTGATGGCGCACATTCTGCGGTGTGCGAACCGCGCGACCGAAGTCGGCGGCAACTTAGGGACCCCAGCGCTGGATTTGGCCTCATTGGGCGCTTTGGGTACCTATGTGCTGGAACTGTCATCGTATCAGTTGGAATTGGTTCCGGCTATGTCGCTGGAAACCGCGATCTTCTTGAACATCACGCCCGACCACATTGATCGGCATGGCGATATGGCGGGGTATGTGAAGGCCAAGAAGCGTATTTTCGAACGTCAACGCTTCCCGCGCACAGCGGTGATTAGCGTCGATGATGAATACTGCGCTGTCATACGCGATGAATTGCTGCGGGATGGGTTGCATAACGTAATGCCCATCTCCACCAAGCAGGTAGTGCGTGGCGGCGTTTATGTCGACAACGGCCTATTGATGGATGCAACCAATGGCCACGCAATAGCGTTGATCGACCTTAAAACAATTCCCACCCTACCGGGTGAGCACAATTGGCAGAATGCGGCTGCCGTCACAGCCGCAGCTCTGTCGCAAGGCATTTCGGCGGCGACAATCGCCAATGCCTTGACGACCTTCAAAGGACTGGCGCACCGCCAAGAGTTGGTTGCGACAATCAATGGCGTACCTTTCATCAACGACAGCAAGGCAACCAACGCCGATGCAACGGAGAAAGCACTGCGCTGCTATGACAATATTTACTGGATCGCAGGGGGCATTGCGAAAGACGGCGGGATTGAGTCGTTAAAGCCCCTCTTCCCACGGATACGCCACGCCTACCTGATCGGCGAAGCGGCAGATGATTTTGCCGATACGCTGGAAGCGAACGCGGTTGCGCACGATCTGTATGAAGACATCGAAACCGCCATAGAAGATGCAGGCGAGCGCGCCATGAAAGACAAGTTGCCCGGCGCTGTGGTGCTGCTGTCGCCGGCGTGCGCTTCTTTCGACATGTTCAAGAGCTTCGAGCATCGCGGCGACGTGTTCCGCACGGAAGTGCTGGAATTGTGGCCTCAAGGCGCTGCGCCAAAAAACGGTAAGCCCAAAAAATCAGGTAAAGCCGCATGAGTACAACCGTCGCCCGCACAGATATCTCGACCGTCGGCCGTTGGTGGTGGACCGTTGATAAATGGATTTTGGCTGCCACTACGTTGCTGATCGGCATCGGAATCATTTTGAATTTCGCTGCAGGCCCCCCAGCTGCGGGCCGCATCGGCGCCGAAACGTTCCATTTCGTGCGCCGTCAAATGGTGTTTCTGCCTGCGACCATCATGATGATTTTTGCCATCTCGCTGATGGCCCCTATTCAGGTGCGCCGATTTGCCGTCATCGGTTTTGTCATCACATTGCTTTTGATGTTGATGACGTTGGCCACCGGCGTTGAGGTGAAGGGCGCAAAACGTTGGATTTATCTGGCAGGCATGTCACTGCAACCGTCCGAATTCATTAAACCGTTCTTTGCGGTCGTTGCCGCTTGGATGTTCGCTGAACACCGCATGCGCGAAGATTTTCCCGGCAACATCATCTCTGCAGGCTTATTATTGCTTGTCACGGCAGCTCTTCTCAGTCAGCCCGACGTTGGCATGACACTGGTGGTCACAGCCGTATGGTGTGCCCAGTTCTTCATGGCTGGCTTGCCGATCTTCTGGGTGATCTTGATTGCGGTCGCAGGTCTGGGCGCCATCGTTGGCGCGTACTTCGCCTTCCCTCACGTCGCCAGCCGCATCGACCGCTTCCTCGATCCTGCCAGTGGTGACAGTTACCAGATCACGCAAGCCATGCGCGCCTTCCAACAAGGTGGTTTGTTTGGCCGCGGTCCTGGCGAAGGTCGCGTGAAAGAAGCACTGCCGGATGCCCACACCGATTTTATCTTTGCCGTCGCCGGTGAAGAGTTTGGTGTGTTCCTGTGCTTGCTCATGGTTGCGCTGTTCGCATTTCTTGTGATCCGCGCACTTTTAAAAGTGATGCGCGAAGAAAATATGTTTGTGTTGTTGGCCGTGGGCGGCTTGGCCGTTCAGTTCGGCCTACAAGCCATCATCAACATGGCATCCAGTTTGCACATGATGCCGACCAAAGGCATGACGCTGCCGTTCGTCTCGTATGGCGGTTCGTCGCTGATGGCCTTGGGTGTTGGCATGGGCATGATTTTGGCGCTCACGCGCCGTCGCCGCGACCCAGAGGGGCACGCCATATGAGCAACATCACAGAACAAAAACCGTTGATCGTTCTGGCTGCCGGTGGCACCGGCGGCCACGTGTTCCCAGCTGAAGCCGTGGCGCAAGAATTGCTGGCGCAGAACTACCGCTTAGCACTGATCACGGATAGCCGTGGCGAACGTTACGGCGGCACACTCAGTTTGATTGATAAACATTTCATTCGCGCGGGCTCGCTTGCTGGTCGCGGCATCTTTGGCAAAATGGTCTCAGGCATCGAATTGCTGATCGGCACCGTGCAAGCTTATCGCATGCTGAAACGATTACAGCCTGCTGTCGTTGTTGGCTTTGGCGGTTATGCCGCAGCACCAACAATGTTCGCAGCACTGATGGCGCACATCCCCACGGTCATTCACGAACAGAACGCCATTCTGGGCTGGGCTAATCGAAAGTTGGCAGGTTACGTCAGCAAGGTCTGCACATCGTACGACCTCGCCCGCCCCGCTCCGACCAGCGCACACCTGATCCGTACCGGCATGCCGGTGCGGCCAGCTGTGGCCGATGTGCGCTCGTTCCCGTATCGCGCCCCTGAACCCAATGGTGTGTTTCGCATTCTGGTGTTGGGCGGCAGTCAAGGGGCTCGCGTATTCACCGATGTGATGCCTGCCGCGATTAAGTTGCTGCCTGAAGAATTGCGCAGCCGCATCGAGATTTCGCAGCAATGCCGCCCGGAGGATATCAACCGCGCGCAAAATGCCTACGCAGGTCTGGGCGTTCATGTAGAACTGCGCCACTTCTTCGACAATGTCCCAGAGCTTCTGAACAAAGCGCACGTTTTGATTTCGCGCTCAGGGGCTTCAACCGTTGCCGAAACCACCATCACCGGTCGCCCCAGCATTCTGGTGCCATATCCTTACGCAGCTGACGATCACCAAACCGCTAACGCGAAAGCTCTGGATATTGTGGGCGGCGGCTGGATGATCGGCCAGGGCGCATTCACGGCCGAGACTGTCGCTGCCAAATTGACCGACCTGATGCAAAACCCGCAGCTGCTGGCCGATGCGTCAGCCAATGCACTTGCGTTCAGCATCCCGGATGCTGCTGGCCGTATGGCTGCCGTCGTAACCGGCTTTACGCATGGTCAGAATGGCGCACGTGCAGGCCGCAATGTTTCATCGACATCTGTATCAGCCACACTGACCAGTATGCACAACACCAACAAGCTTGATCGCCGTATCACCCGAGGAGCCGCCTAAGATGCAATCCATGCCACTTGATATCGGCATTATCCATTTCGTCGGCATCGGCGGAATTGGTATGAGCGGCATTGCCGAAGTCATGCATAACTTGGGCTATCAGGTTCAAGGCAGTGACATTGCGCAAAATGCCAATGTGGATCGTCTGCGTAACCTCGGCATCAAAGTCGAAGTAGGTCATAAGGGCGAGAACCTGGGTGATGCCCGCGTCATCGTCATCTCGTCTGCCGTAAAGCCTGACAATCCTGAAGTTATGGCTGCACGCCGCAACATGCTGCCAGTCGTCCGCCGCGCTGAAATGCTGGCTGAACTGATGCGCCTGAAGTGGTCGGTGGCGATTGGCGGCACACACGGCAAAACGACGACGACGTCATTAATTGCCACCGTGCTTGATAATGCCAAGCTCGACCCCACGGTCATCAACGGCGGCATCATCAACACCTACGGCACCAATGCCCGTTTGGGTTCGGGCGAGTGGATGGTAGTGGAAGCCGACGAGTCCGACGGCACCTTCAACCGTTTGCCTGCGACCATTGCCGTGGTTACTAATATCGACCCAGAACACATGGAATTTTACGGCGACTTCGCGACGCTGAAGGCCGCCTTCCGCAAGTTCGTGGAATCCATCCCATTCTACGGCTTCGGCGTGCTGTGTATCGACCATCCCGAAGTGCAATCGCTGATCCCGCAACTGCAAGACCGCAAGATCGTCACTTATGGTTTGAGCCCCACCGCCATGGTGCGCGGCTTGAATGTTGTGCTGGATAGTAATGGCGTGCGCTTTGATGCGGCCCTGTCAGATCGCCTCGTTGGCGGCGAGCGCACCATCAAAGACATTCAATTATCGATGTTCGGTCAACACAACGTGCTCAATGCTTTGGCCGCCGTGTCTGTGGCCGCCGAAATGGGGATCGATGACGATGTAATCCGCGAAGGCTTGGCAAAGTTCGGCGGCGTGAAGCGCCGCTTCACCAAAGTGGGTGAAGTGGACGGTATTACGGTGATCGATGATTACGGCCATCACCCGGTGGAAATCTCTGCCGTCCTGAAAGCGGCACGCACCACCACCAAAGGCCGCGTCATCGCTGTGGTGCAGCCACACCGTTATTCACGCCTGCAACAGTTGTTTGAAGGTTTCTGCACGTGCTTTAACGATGCTGACCATGTGGTTGTGGCTGATGTATATCCTGCCGGAGAAGCCCCCATTGATGGCGTCAGCCGCGATGCCCTGATCAACGGCTTGCATGCGCATGGTCATCCGCAAGTAACAGCTTTGCTGTCGCCCAAACACTTGGCCGCAGTGATTGATGATATCGCGCAGCCGGGTGATTACGTCGTGTGTTTAGGCGCGGGCAACATCACCGCATGGGCCAACGCCTTGCCACAAGAATTAGCCGCCGTTCGTAAATCTAAAGTCCGTTCAGGAAGTGCTCCATGATGACAGCTCAGGCCACATCGCCGAGCTTGGTTGATCGTCTGCCGCAGGTCCGCGGCAGTTACGACACTATGGCCGACTTGGGCCGGATGACGTGGTTCCGCGTCGGCGGTCCGGCGGAAGTGTTGTTCACGCCTGCGGACGTGGCAGATTTATCGGCATTCCTGAAGAACAAACCGTCTGACGTACCGGTCACTGTCATCGGTTTGGGCTCGAATCTGCTCGTGCGCGATGGCGGCGTGCCGGGTGTGGTCATTCGGCTGGGCAAAGCCTTCAACACCATTGAAGCTGATGGCCTGACGTTACGCTGCGGCGGCGCTGCGGTTGACGCCAACATCGCCACAGCCGCGCGTGATCATGGCATTGCGGGCTTTGAGTTCCTGACAGGCATTCCCGGCACCATTGGTGGTGCGGTCCGCATGAATGCGGGCTGCTATGGCCGGGAGATGCAAAACATTTGCGTTTCTGCCACTGCGCTGGATGAAACCGGCAAGGTCCATAAACTGTCGTTGGATGAGCTTGGTTTCAGCTATCGCCACTGCAGCACGCCTAACAATTGGACATTTATTGGGGCTGAGTTGCGCGGCGTGAAAGGCGATCCCGACGCCATCACAGCCCGCATCCGTGAAATTCGCGCCGACCGTGAAGACAGCCAACCGACGCAAGCCCGTACCGGCGGCTCGACGTTCGCGAACCCTGCCGAAGCAAAAGCCTGGAAGTTGATCGACGATGTCGGTGGGCGTGGCTTGGTGCGCGGCGGCGCTATGGTCTCTGAGAAACACACAAACTTCCTAATCAATACCGGCAACGCTACCTCAAGCGATATCGAAGGCTTGGGCGAAGAGTTGCGCCGCCGTGTCAAAGAAAAAACTGGTATTCGCTTGGAATGGGAAATTCGTCGCATCGGTTTGAACAAAACCGATCCGAAGGCGTTGGTGACGGCATGACAGCGCGCAAAAGCAAAAAAGTCGCTGTCTTGGCGGGTGGACCATCGAAGGAACGCGACGTGTCATTGGTCTCGGGCAAGGCGGCTGCGGCTGCGTTGCAAGCGCTGGGCCATGAGATGACCTTTATTGATGTCACCAAAGATGTGACCGCCCTGGTGCGCGACCTCAACGCCGCCAAGCCTGATGTGGTGTTCAATGCATTGCATGGCCGTGTGGGCGAAGACGGCAGCATGCAAGGTTTGCTCGATATGATGGGCCTGCCCTACACACACTCGGGCCGTATGGCCTCTGCCATGGCGATGGATAAACCTATGGCGAAAAAGATTTTCGCTTCTGTTGGCATCGCCGTGGCCGAAGAAGTCATTTGCACGCGCGCCCAGGCTGAAAAAGGCGATGTGATGGCCCGCCCCTATGTGCTGAAGCCCTTTAATGAAGGCTCCAGCGTGGGCGTGAAGATTGTGCGCGCTGGCGACAACTGTCCGCCGCTCGACGATTTGGGCGTGCCGCCGGAGGGTCTGATCATGGCCGAGCGCTACATTCCCGGCCGCGAAGTAACTGTGGCTGTCATGGGCGACAAACCCTTGGCAGTCACCGAGATCACCACGGGCCGCGACTTCTACGATTACGAAGCCAAGTACGCCAAAGGCGGCTCGGCCCACGTCATTCCGGCTAACCTGCCCAAGGACCTGTACGACAAAGCTATGGAACTGTCGGTGCGCGCGCATAAGGCGTTGGGCTGTCGTGGCGTATCACGCGCTGACCTGCGTTATGACGGCGAAGAGTTCTACATGCTGGAAGTGAACACCCAGCCCGGCCTGACACCGACAAGTTTGGTGCCAGAGCAAGCGGCTTACCTGGGCATTTCCTTCAACGACCTCATTCAATGGATGGTGGAGCACGCCCAATGCGACGCTTAGCCATCCTCATGGGCTCTGTTGCCGTTGTCGGCGCCATTGGCGTCGGCATCCGCATGTCTGACCGCTGGCCGCAATTTGTGGCAGCGTGGCGCAATGGCAGCGATACGGCCTTGGATTTAAGCGCTGCCGCAGGCCTGCGCCTGGAAGCGTTGACCGTCGAAGGCCGCGTGAACACCGATGCCGAAGACATCCTGGCGTCAATGGATGTGGAACGCGGCACGCCCATTCTGTCGATCAACGTCGGCGAAGCGCGCGAAGCGTTGGAAACCTTGCCCTGGGTCAAATCGGCGCAAGTGGAACGCCAATTGCCCAATTCCGTGCATGTCATGCTACAGGAACGCTCGGCCTACGCCCTGTGGCAACGTGGGAAGCGCTATACACTTATTGATGCTGAAGGGACGGCCATCGTTGATGTGCCGGGCCAAGTGGGCGCATTACCCCTCATCGTCGGTTCTGACGCTCCAGCGCATGCCCGTGCGCTGTTTGAAGTGCTGAAGACTCATCCCGACCTCGCCGAAAGAGTCCGCGGTGCCGTTCGGATCGGTGAGCGTCGTTGGAACATTCATTTTGATTCATTCGAGTCGGGTATTGCTGTACGTATGCCCGAGAAAGATATCGCCGCCGCGTGGGACCGCTTAGCCACGCTGGAGCGCGATCATAAGATTCTGGAACGCGACTTGGCTGGGATTGATTTGCGTCTTCCCGACCGCCTGGTTGTGCAACTGAACGAGGGGGCCGTGGATCCAACCGCGCCACCCAAAAAGAACGACAAACATCCCAGCACCACCAAGAGTGCAAAACAGGATGTTTAAAGAGAGAGAACGGCCGAACGGAGCAGACATTGGCGAGAAGGTTTAAGGAGCAAAGTTCAGTGTCAAAAGCTGTGTTCACCGGCGCAAACATTGCCGCGCTGGATGTCGGCACGACTAAAGTTGCTTGTTTCATCGCCCAAGGCGGTGAAGACGGCGACTTGCAAGTGGTCGGTGTCGGTCATCATCGCTCGCGCGGCATGCGCAACGGCCAGGTTGCGAACCTGGAAGAAGTTGAAACCTCGGTCCGCGAGGCGGTTGAAGCCGCCGAGCAGATGGCGAACGTGCGCGTGGATCAGGTGATTCTGAACATGTCGTGCGGCACGCCGCGCTCGACGCGGGTTGATGTGGAATTGGCGGTGTCGGGTCATCAGATCCGCGACACCGATGTCCGCCGCGTGCTCGATCACGGCTCAGCCATGTACGAGGCCGCTGACCGCGAGCTGATCCATTGCATTCCGACGGGCTATAGCATCGACGGGGGCAATGGCATTATCGATCCGCGGGGCATGTACGGCGAACGACTGGGGGTGAATATTCACCTCGTCACCGCCGGCATTGGCCCCTCACGCAACCTGTCGACCGTCATCGACCGCTGCCATCTCGACATTAAAGGCCGCGTGGTCTCGCCTTATGCTTCTGGACTCGCTTGTCTGGTCGACGACGAGAAAGAGATGGGTGTGACCGTCATCGACATGGGCGGCGGCACAACCTCAATTGCCGTGTTTATGGAAAGCCAAGTGGCCTTCGTAGAAACGCTGGGCGTTGGCGGCAATCACGTCACCAACGACATCGCCAAGGGTTTATCGACGCCCGTCGCTAAGGCCGAGCGCTTGAAAACCGTCTACGGCACCGTCGCCATGATGCCGAGTGACAGCCGTGAACTTCTGAAAGTGCCGCTGGTGGGTGAAGACGACGAAAACCAAGCCAGTGAAGTTCCGAAGTCCATGCTGGTGCAAATCATTCAACCGCGCATCGAAGAGACGCTGGAGCTTGTGCGCTCTCATCTCGAAGCGAGCGGTTTCTACAAGAGTGCGGGGCGCCGCGTGGTCTTAACGGGTGGCGCAAGCCAACTGGAAGGTCTGCGTGATCTGGCTGAACTCGTACTCGATAAACAGGTGCGTCTGGGCCGCCCCAAGATGATTAGGGGTCTGCCTGAGTCCGTCAGTGGTCCTGCGTTTGCTACGGCAGCAGGGCTGTTGCGTTACGGCCTCAAAGAACACGTCTTGCGTCCAAATTACGCGGCCATGAATGCCGCCAATCAAAAACGTGGCTTTGGTCGAATTGGCCAATGGCTGCGGGAGAACTTCTGATGAGAGGAAGGGCCGAATCTGAGACGTCGCTGCGGAAGACCGGTCCGCCGTACGCGTCTCAAAACAAAAAAAAGACTGCGGGAACCCGCAGGTGTCGTTGCAACGAACACTCAAAAAAACACTGATGGAGCCTTAAAATGACAATCAACTTAAGCGTACCTAAGACGACGATCGAGGCGCAATTAAAGCCTCGCATCACCGTTGTGGGCATCGGCGGTGCCGGTGGCAATGCGGTGAACAACATGATCCAGGCCTCGCTGGAAGGTGTCGACTTCGTGGTCGCTAACACCGATGCGCAAGCCCTGGCCTTGTCTCGCACCGACCGCCGCATCCAACTGGGCCGCGATATGACCCAAGGTTTGGGTGCTGGTGCTCGTCCTGATATCGGCCGTCATTCGGCCGAAGAGTCGATTGAAGCGATTGCCCGCGAACTTGATGGCAGCCACATGGCCTTCATCACCGCTGGCATGGGCGGCGGCACCGGCACAGGTGCAGCCCCTGTAATCGCGCGCGTCGCTCGTGAGATGGGCATTCTCACGGTCGGCGTCGTGACGAAGCCGTTCCACTTCGAGGGTGCCAATCGTATGCGCCTGGCTGATGCTGGCATCGAAGAGTTGGCTGGCTTGGTCGATACCTTGATCGTGATCCCGAACCAGAACCTGTTCCGCGTCGCCAACGAGAAGACCACCTTCTCTGACGCTTTCAAGATGGCGGACGATGTGCTGTACGGCGGCGTGCGTTCAGTGACTGACCTGATCATCATGCCTGGCATGATCAACTTAGACTTCGCCGACCTGCGTACGGTCATGAAGGAAATGGGCCGCGCCATGATGGGCACCGGTGAAGCAACCGGTGATCGTCGTGCATTGGATGCTGCTGAAGCCGCTATTGCCAATCCGCTGCTCGAAGAAACCTCGATGAAAGGTGCCAAGGGTGTGTTGATCAATATCACCGGCGGCAACGACATCACGTTGTTCGAAGTGGACGAGGCTGCAAACCGTATCCGCGACGAAGTCGAGTCAGACGCTCATATCATCTTCGGTTCATGCTTCGATCAAAGCATGGAAGGCCGCATCCGCGTGTCTGTGGTTGCGACCGGCATTGACTCAGACGTGGGTGTTCAACCCCGCCCGATGTTCAAGCCCACCGAAACCCGTGCGGTGGGTCGGCTGATGCCTGAAACCCGCACCGCCGCTCCGGTTGCTGCAAAGCCGGCTGCTCCGGTGATGCGTGCTCCGGCTACTCCGGTGCAGCCAACATTATCCTTCGGCATGGGCCCTGGCCCGGCGCCGATGGCGGCACCTGTCATGACTGCTGCGCCTGTCATGCGGGAACCGAGCGATGAAGAAAAAGTGCTGGCCAAGATGGCTGCTGTGCTGAAGGCCGAGAAAGCTGAAATGGCTCAAGCTCCGGCGCCAATGCCTGAGCCTGTCATGGAAGCAGTGATGGAAGAAACCGTCGCTGTGGAAACTGTGCCGGTGATTGCAGAAACCCCGATGGTCGCAGAAGCCGCACCGGTTATGGCTCCGCAAGCAGCGCAAGCCGCCGCCTTGGTGGAAACGCTGCGGGCTGCACCACCGGTGGCTCAGCCGCGGATCCCGCTGGTGACAGTGGACCGTCCGGCAATGGCGATGGACCGTCCTGCGATGCGCGATACCTTTATCCCGCGTGCACCGATGACGGCGGCCCCGCAAATGGCTGCGGCGCCGATGATGGAACCAAAGCTTGCTGAGCCCAAAGCTGCAGCTCCGGCTCCGGCCACTCCGGCCCCAGCCCCAGCCAAAGCTGACGGCAGCCGCTTAAGCCTGTTCAGCCGTTACCGCAGCCTGACCGCCAAGAAGCCAGAGGAGACTCCGAAGGCGGCCGAGCCGATGAAGGTTGAAAAGACCGCTCCAGCCATCAATATCTCGGTGGGGCCTGCTGATCGCATGGTCTCGTCACAAAGTGACGATGAACTTGAGATTCCAGCTTTCTTGCGACGCCAAGCGAACTAAATCCTTCATATAACGTTATTAAGGGGCCTGTTTAACGACAGGCCCCTTTTTTGTTGCCTCTAAATTGCCGCAAATTCTCACAAATTCGCCAAAAGTTAATGGTCCTGTCCCCTTCGTCCCGAGCTATGAACCGGCTGCAGTGAGGCTAAATTGAACCCTGTATCTTCTCAGCAACCGGGGCATAAAATGTTGCAAGCGCTACATTTTTCCCCTTGTCTTCTAAGACCGTTCTGCAAATATCTAGCTATACGGTCCTCGGGGGTTGCTACCCAAGAACAACACTTTGCCTGGGCGCATGGAAGCATGCGCCAGGAAGTGTATTGAAAGATTGGTGATATGAACTTGGATTTTAGCAACCCGGAACGCCTGAATGGTTCGCGTTTGTCGACCTCACCGTTCTCTCACCGCCCAGTCCTTCAAAAAACACTCAAAACCTCAATTGGCTGCACCGGCGTCGGCTTGCATTCCGGCTCTCGCGTTGCGCTGAAATTACATCCCGCACCATCTAATACCGGCATCGTGTTCCGTCGCTCCGATTTGGTCGGCGGCGGTGCAGAAATTCCGGCGCATTGGACAAGTGTAACAGACAGTCGCCTGTGCACTGTCATTGCTGACGAAAATGGCGTTTCTGTCGCCACCGTCGAGCACTTGATGGCTGCATTCTATGGCATGGGCATTGATAACGCGGTTGTCGAAGTAAACGGCCCTGAAGTGCCGGCTATGGACGGGAGTGCATGGCCCTTCATGTTCCTGATGGAATGTGCAGGCATCACCGAACTTCAAGCGCCGCGCAAAGCTCTTCGCATCCGCAAAACAAAGACATTTGCGCACAACGGCAAGCGCGTCTCGTTTTCGCCCTCGCCCAACGACCTGCACATTGATTTCGAGATCGATTTCAAAGCGGCGGCCATTGGCCGTCAGTTCTGCAGCTTTGTCGTGTCGGACGAGACCTTCAAAACCGAGATCAGCCGTTCACGTACGTTCGGCCTGCTGTCGGAAGTGACCGCCCTGCGCGAAGCGGGCTTGGCCCGCGGCGGTAGCTTGGAAAATGCCATCGTCGTCGACGGCGACCGCATCTTGAATGAAGACGGCCTGCGCCACGCTAACGAATTTGTGCGCCACAAAGTTCTGGATGCCATTGGCGACTTATACCTGTGCGGCCACCCGATCATTGGCTACTTCTCGGGCTACTGCTCAAGCCATGCCGACACGGCGCGGCTGATGCAGCAAGTGTTGTCCGACCCCACCTGCTGGGAGCTGGTCAACATCGAGGACAACCCACGCCAAGCCACTTGGCTGGATGCACAGCCTGCCGTTGCAGCAGCGCTGGCTTAATTCCGCTCGCCTCAATTTCCTTCGCTTTTTCCGCTCTCATTTTGGCCGAATCGGGCACCTGAAATCGTCGTAATCTGTAATGATTGCGTGGACTTATGCCGAGTGACAGGCGATGGGCGGATGATATACTCCGCGCCCCGGCGCCAGGGGCGAGCCCGCTCGTTCGCTTTTGACCCGTGACTCATTCAAACCCCTTCGGAGATGTGACTGTCGTGTCCATTTTCGCGACGCCCGTTCGCACGCATGTTCTTCGCTCGCTTATTCGTCCCTTCGCTCTGGTCATGGGCATTGCCGTGGCGTTGAGTGCCTGCTCGAGCGACGACGAGATCGAATATAAAGAGCGTACGGTTTACGAGATCTACAGCCAGGCCATGATGTACCTGGACGACGGCCGCTTTAAAGATGCCGCCCAGTACTTCGACGAAGTGGAACGCCAGCACCCCTATTCGGTCTGGGCCACGAAGGCCAAGCTCATGTCGGCGTACGCGCAATACCAAAATAATAAGTACGACGATGCCGTGACCAGCCTCGATCGCTTCATTGCGGTTCACCCCGGCAACCGCGATGTCGCCTACGCTTATTACTTGAAGGGTCTGTGCTACTACGAACAAATCACCGACGTGCAACGCGACCAGGAAATGACGCGCAAAGCCTTAGAAGCGTTGCAGGACGTTGTGACCCGGTTCCCCAACTCCAGCTATGCACGTGATGCGACCTTAAAGATTGACCTGACCCGCGACCACTTGGCCGGAAAAGAAATGACGGTGGGGCGCTTCTACCTGAACCGCAAACAGTATTTGGCCGCCATTAATCGCTTTAAGAATGTTGTAGATCAGTACGGCGATACGACGCACGTCCCGGAAGCCCTTTATCGTTTAACGGAAGCCTACTCGATCTTGGGCCTGACGGAAGAAGCCAAGAAGAACGCCGCTGTGTTAGGCTTCAACTATCCAGGCACGGATTGGTACGAAGACGCCTATGAGTTGGTGCAAGGCCGCATCCCTAAATCAGTTCAAAAAGAAGTCGCAGAAAGACCTTGGTATCAAATCTGGTAGAGGCAGAACTTTAAACACCTTGGGGGTCTTAAGCGCCCAATGCTGACGCATCTTTCTATTCGCGATGTTGTGCTGATCGACAAGCTCGATATCGAGTTCGAGCGTGGCCTTTGCGTGCTGACCGGCGAAACTGGTGCCGGGAAATCCATTGTTCTGGACTCTCTGGGCTTAGCTTTAGGCGCCCGCGCTGAAACCAGCCTGATCCGCAGCAAAGCCGACAAATTATCCGTTACGGCCTCGTTCCTCCTGCCCAAGCGCCATCCGGCTCTGACCTTGTTGGCAGAACAAGACATTACCGTTGAAGACGACAGCATCGTCGTGCGTCGCATTGTCTCGACCGACGGCCGCGGCAAAGCCTTCATCAACGATCAGCCCGTTAGCGTCAGTTTACTGCGTAGCATCGCTGAGCATTTGGTGGAAGTGCACGGGCAATTCGATACCCATGGCCTGCTTGATCCTAGCACCCATATGGATGTGCTCGATGACTATCGCCGCGCCAAAGACAGCGACCGCTTAGATCGCACGTGTGCTGATGCTTTTGAAGCCTGGCGCACAGCGTCGCTAGCATTGAAAGATGCCGAAACCGCCACCGCAAAAGCCGCCGCGGATGAGCATTTCTTGCGCGCAGCTTTGAGCGAACTGGATGACTTGGCCCCACGTGCGGGAGAAGAGAAAGAGTTGTCTGATCGCCGTGCATTATTGAAGAACGCCGAACATATTGTAACGGCCTTGGGTGAAGCCCGTAGCAACCTCGCAGGCGATGCCGATGTAGAAAGCCTGCTACGCACGGCCGCAAGCAAATTGGCGCGCATTGCGCCTCAAGCTGGCGGAACCTTGGATGCGTTGTGCCAATCCTTAGAGCGCGCAGTGATTGAAGTGGCTGACGTTCTGCAAGAACTTGACCGCACAGCTGCCCAGGTGGAAGCCGAGCCCAAAGAACTAGAGCAAGCCGAAGAACGCTTGTTCGCGCTGAAGTCCGCCGCCCGCAAACACAAATGCAACGTCGATGACTTGGCAAATATCCAAGCGGACCTGAAAGCGCAGCTTGACAGCATCGACCACGGCGCTGATCGGATTAGAGATCTGGCTGCAACCGTGAACAAAACCAAACTGCTGTTTGAAACAGCCGCGCAAAAACTGCACGAAGCGCGCGTTGCTGCAGCCCTGAAACTTGATAAGGGTGTTGCAAAGGAACTTGCGCCCCTCAAACTCGATAAGGCGACATTTAAAACGTCACTTGGTACCTTGGGCCCTGAGAACTGGTCGTCGCGCGGCTACAGCAAAGTGGCCTTTGAAGTCTCCACCAACCCCGGCACACCGGCAGGCCCCCTGGCCAAAATCGCCTCAGGCGGTGAATTGGCGCGTTTCATGCTGGCGCTGAAAGTGGTGTTGGCCGACACGCAAAACCTGACCACGCTGATCTTTGACGAAGTCGACACAGGCATTGGTGGCGCGACCGCCAACGCCGTTGGTGAACGATTGGAGCGCTTGGCCAAAGACGTACAGATATTGGTCGTCACGCACTCACCGCAAGTGGCCGCACGCGGCCAGCATCATTGGCGTGTGGCCAAGGGCACCAAAGCGGGCGAGACCACAACCAAAGTGGGCCTGCTCAACACCGATGAGCGCTTAGAAGAAGTGGCGCGCATGCTGGCGGGTGACAAAGTCACCGACGAAGCACGCGCAGCCGCCAACCGCTTGATTGCAGGTACGGCATCGTGAGCGCTGGCTTACGGAAGAAAGCGGTCGACGACCTCACAAAGGCCGAAGCCGAGAAAGAACTCAAGAGTTTAGCGACGGAGATCGCCGAGCACGATGTCGCGTACCATCGTGAAGATGCCCCAACGATCAGCGATGCGGACTATGATGCCCTTACGCGCCGCAACAATGCGATTGAAGCGCGCTTCCCGAAACTGATTCAACCGAACAGCCCCAGCAAGAAGGTGGGCGCTGCAGCCGCCAGTGGCTTCAAGAAGGTGAAGCATGTCATTCCCATGCTGTCGCTCGATAACTTATTTAGCGACGAGGACGTCACCGATTTTGATAGCCGCATCCGTCGCTTCTTAAAATTAAGCACCGATGAAACCATAGAATTCACGGCAGAACCGAAAATTGATGGGTTATCGTTCTCGGCCCGGTATGAAAACGGCGCGCTGGCTGTTGTGGCAACGCGTGGCGATGGCGTGGAAGGCGAAGACATTACCGCCAACATTCGCACCATAAAAAAAGGTCTGCCTGAAAAGCTGGTGAGTTCTGACTTACTCGGATCTGTACCAAAACTGCTTGAAGTACGCGGCGAGGTTTACATGACCAAGTCCGACTTCATGGCGATGAACGAAACCCAAGCTAAGAAAGGGGCTAAGATTTTCGCTAATCCGCGCAATGCCGCAGCAGGCTCGTTGCGTCAGCTTGACACGAAGATCACCGCCGAACGTCCGCTGAAATTGTTCGCCTATTCGGCTGGCGCCGTTGAAGGCATTGAGTGGGCCACACACTGGGAGTTTTTGAAGCAGTTGGAAACTTGGGGGTTCCCGGTGAACAAAGACTCCAAGCTTTGCAAAAACACCAAGGACTTGCTGAAGGCCTACCGTGATCTTGAGAGTCGTCGCGCCAAGCTGGAATACGACATCGACGGCATCGTCTATAAGGTCAACCGTATCGACTGGCAGAAGCGTTTAGGCTTTGTCAGCCGTTCGCCACGCTGGGCGGCGGCGCACAAATTCCCGGCGCAACAGGCTGAAACTGTTCTCGAGAAAATCGAAATTCAAGTGGGCCGCACAGGCTCGCTCACACCCGTTGCACGGCTGACACCCGTCACCGTTGGTGGCGTTGTGGTGTCGAATGCCACGCTGCACAACCAAGATGAAATCGAACGCAAGGATGTGCGCGAAGGCGATACGGTTGTGATTCAGCGTGCGGGCGATGTGATCCCGCAGATCGTTGAAGTGAAACTGGATCAACGCCCCAAAAATTCGAAGAAATACAAATTCCCCGATCACTGCCCTGTCTGCGGTTCGAAAGCGCACCGCGAGGAAGACGAGGCTGTGTTGCGCTGTACCGGCGGGTTGTTTTGCAAAGCGCAAGCCGTGGAGCGCTTACGCCACTTTGTCAGCCGTGATGCCTTTGATATCGAAGGCATGGGCGAAAAGAACATCGAAGAGTTCTTTGCCGAGGGCATGATCAAAACGCCTGCGGATCTCTTCAAACTCGAAAAGCGTGACACCGACCCGTTGCGCAAGCTGCAAAACCGTGAAGGCTGGGGCCCACAGTCGGTTAAGAAATTATACGATGCGATCAACGCCCGCCGCGTGATTTCGCTGGAACGCTTTATCTACGCCCTTGGGATCAGACTCATTGGGAACGCCAAAGCACGTCTGCTGGCACAGCATTACGGCTCATTTAAAGAATGGCGCAAGGCCATGTTGGCGGCAGCCAAAGGCAATGCTGAGGCCAACGCCGAAGTGCAGAATATTGAGTCCTTCGGAGAGTCGGTGAAGGACGAGTTGGTGGCGTTCTTTTCCGAAAAACAAAACGTCGATGCGGTTGATGACTTGTATGAACAGATGAACGACGTGCAAGACTTCGTTCAGGCTGATACATCAAACTCAAAGATCGCTGGTTTGACAGTTGTTTTCACCGGCAATCTGGCCACCATGACCCGAAGCGAAGCCAAAGCCAAAGCTCAAACGTTGGGCGCGAAAGTAGCCGGCTCTGTGTCTGCAAAAACCAATTTGGTGGTTGCAGGCCCCGGTGCTGGCTCGAAGCTGAAAGAAGCTGAGAAGCTCGGCGTCAAAGTCATCAGTGAAGATGACTTTGTGACGCTCATCAGCGGTTAGATCGCGCGCGTCGCCTCAATCAGCCACGCTTTCGTTTCACCATCAACTAACTTGCCGACTTCATTGCGCACCCGGGCATGATAGTCGTTCAGCCATTTCTTTTCCGATGGCGTCAGCACATCAACATCAACCAAGTTCAAATCAATTGGTGCTAACGTCAGCGTTTCAAAATCGTACAGCGGCTTCTCAGCACCCGGAATTTTATCGGCTTCTTTCACCGCCACTAAATTCTCGATACGAATGCCGTACTCGCCGGTTTTGTAATAGCCAGGCTCGTTCGAGATCACCATGCCAGGCTCAAGTGCGACCGTGTTGCCCACTTTGCTGATGCGCTGCGGGCCTTCGTGCACACCTAAGAATGTGCCGACACCGTGACCAGTACCGTGATCGTAATCCAAACCTTCTTGCCACAACGCATGCCGCGCCAGCGCATCAAGCTGGCTACCGGTCGTGCCTTTCACAAAGCGCGCAGAGCCGAGCGCGATGTGGCCCTTTAAAACCAATGTGAATCTACGTTTTTGTTCAGCGGTCGGCGTCCCCACAATAATGGTACGGGTCACATCCGTCGTACCATCGAGATACTGGCCACCTGAATCTATCAGCAGCATCGTGTTATTCTTGATGGTCGCATTGCTCTCCGGCGACGCACGGTAGTGCACAATGGCACCATTGCCCGCAGAGCCCGCAATGGTCGGAAAGCTGGGGCCACGATAGAGATTATTTTCCGCACGGTATGAGGCCAGCTTTTCGGCGACCGAAATTTCCGTCAGTTTTTCCGTTAGCGCTTCTTTCGCCAGCCACGCCAGGAACTTGGTCAGCGCCGCACCATCGCGCAAATGCGCATCGCGCACGCCGTTCAGTTCGTCTTTGGTTTTCTGCGCTTTAATCGCCGTTGAGGGATCCGCGACAATGCGCGCCTCAAAGCCTGCCGTCTTGATGCAATCCACCAGCCAGCGGGAACCTGTTTCACGATCAACGCCAATGGATTTGATCTGGCCTTTGCGCTTGATTAGCTCTGCATTCACACTATCAAACGGCGCCAGAGCAATCTTATCGCCTAAGTATTTTTGCAGCTCAGGCGTGATCTTGGCAGATTCTATAAACAGCGTGCCCGAGCCTTGCGCCGTCAGCAGCGCATAGCCCAACAGCAACGGCGTAAATTCCACATCCGTGCTGCGCACATTGAACAGCCAGGCAATTGAATCGGGGGCCGAGAACATAAAGGCATCTAGCGCCTCAGCCCGAAGCCACTCGATGATCAGCTTTTGTTTCTGTGCTGTGGTGCGACCTGCGAACTTCTCGGGGTACAGTTCCACCGCCCCTGTCGGCCGCGCAGGTTGATCAGGCCAAACGCTGTCCACCAAGTTCTTGGTCAGCGCCACCATTTCACCACCGGCTTTGCGCACGGCTTCTTCGATGCGCACTAAACCTTGCGGTGTGTGCAGGCGCGGATCGTACCCGACTTTCATGCCGGGTTTGATGTTCTGCGCCAGCCAACTTTGCGGCGGCTCATCGATCAAGTGTTGATAGCTGTACAGCATCCCATCCACCTGATCGCGCACTTGCAATGTGTAGCGGCCGTCGATGAACACCGCCGCACTATCCTTCATCGCAATCGCCATACCAGCTGACCCGGTAAAGCCCGTAAGCCACGATAAGCGCTCGGCGTATTCGGCAACGTACTCGCCCTGGTGCTCGTCTGAACGTGGGATTAGGTACGCATCAACGCCTGCTGTGTGCATAGCTACGCGCAAGGCCGCTAATCGCTGAGCCTGCAGGGCAAATCGCATTTGTGAGGATGAGTGGTTCATACCTAAAAGCTAATGTCTCTGTGGGGCTCTTTCAACGCTTCAAAACAAGCGTGGACCACCCATTCAGAGTAATCCGGCGGTGCAATTTCAGGCCCTGGCGGCGATAGGCCCCCAGCACCATCGCCTCCTGCCACTGTAAAAGCCCGGCCATCACCAAATACCCACCAGGGCGCAGCATTTGCGTCATGGCGCGTGACATGCGGCACAAGGGGCGCGCCAGGATATTGGCGGTGATCAGGCTGAATGGCCCCTTGCGGCGAATATCGCGAATATTCAGGCCATCCCCCAAAGCCGTGCGGACCACGTTGTGCTCTTGATTGCGGTTGGCATTGTAGGCCGCCACACGCACCGCTTCGGGGTCGATATCGGTGGCCAGCACTTGCCTGCGCCATGCCTTCGCCATAGCCAGCGCCAAAATGCCTGAACCACAGCCCAGATCCAGCATGCCGCCCTTTGCGCCAAGCGCACGGTTCAGGGCAGACGTTTTGCGTAAAGACGATAGCGCGAGCAGACAGCCAAATGTGCTTTCGTGCTGGCCAGAGCCAAATGCTGTCGCGGCGTTCAGTTTTATCGGCGTGACGCTGGGGGGCGGCGGTGCGGTGATGTGGTCGCCATAGATGTAGAACTGGCCGGCTTGCAGCGGCGCAAAGCTTTCGTAAGAGTCTTTCAGCCAATCACGGGCGGGAACGAACTCGATACGGAATTGCGGTTCCGGCAAGGTGTGTGATTGCGCCACCAACGCAAATCGCGCCGCGATATCGCCCTGCCCTGGCTGCTCTAGAAACAACCCCTCCACGCCCCAAATCGCTTCGGGGCGGGCATGTTCCTCGACTTCGTAGGAACTGACGGCCACTGCTATGTCGGTGAGCGCGGTTTCATAAACCTCGCACTGACTGAAGGGGCATTCGAGACGGACAGCCCAGAAGGACTGGGGAGAAACACGCTGCGACTTCACGACGTTAAAAACCTATTCTCTGTTAGCATCAAAGTTCAGAAAAAACCGGCGGTCCTGTTTTCCCTGTTAATGCAGGCCCAGAACAGGGGGATTGTGGGGAGAAAATTTGCCAAGCCTTTGAAAGGCGCACGAGATCGGCATTTTCACCCCAAACCGCAAAATTTTTCTATGATCAGCCGCTGCACCTGCAAGCATAGCCATAAGGGTGCTACCTCAAACCCCTATCCTGCGCCACTCTAAAGACCGTATGTGCGATGCTGCAAAAGCTCAAGATTGAGCACTGCGGAAGATGGGGAGAACACGCCCCTTATGCCATTGGAGGATGTAAGGCGCATTGCAGAGAAAAACTTCCTGATCTTTGGTTCGCTTCGCTGTGCCCAAAAGCACGAACAAAAAATCAAACACACCGTCAATAATTGCGTCACAGCATTAGAGGTGCTGCTGTCGGAAGACTGCAATAAGGGTGTGCACGAGATTTGCAATCAATTCGCTGTTTACGGCGAAGAATTCGAGAACGTCGTCGCCCCCTCATAGCTAGCGTGTAGCGAGTGTGGTCAAGAACTGCGCTCGGGCGACAATGCTCAGTCTGAGTGCGCGATGTCATCGCTGGCGCGCCAGTCCACCACCCTTCGCTCTGAGGTCGATACCTTCCTGCACGACATCAAAGCGGCCTAGTCGCTTTAGCTTCACGTTGCTCATCTACAACCTCCAGCAGCTCCTCACCCCCGAAGAACAACTGCTGAACCCCCCGGTGCGCTGTAACCGGGGGTTATCTTTTTGTATAGTTTTTCATAGCAGTAATGAGCACCAAAAGGTCGATTCGAGTCGAAACTAACTCGATTTTGGCTTGGATTTCTGCGCCTTCTATGCAGCATAAGCATAGCTTACCCATTCACCCCTGCATTGAGATACCGCAACGGCCCTCAAACGGGGGTTATGCGTCTACACCTTTCGGATAAGGCGCCGCCCGCCCTACCTCCTTATCACCCGAAACTATCCCTTTGGGGCACAAACCACCACCAGAGCGCTCCATAGCCTTAAGGCCAATCACCTCACAGTTGGGGGTGAGACCACAGGGACAAACCAAATAAAGAAATGGAGCGACCAATGACCTACGCACACCAGGCCACGACCTCTCGATGGTCCAATATGACCATCTCGACCCGCTTAAGTTGGGGCAACGGCGTTGTGCTTGCCGCCCTCTTGGCGTTAGCAGGCACCACCTACATGGGTTTAAGCAGCGCTGGCGATAATTTCTCGGAATACCGTTACCAAGCACGCCAGACAGCAAACTTGGCGACGATCCAGGGCGATCTGTTGCAAGCCCGCATTGCCGTCAAAAACTTCCTGATCTCGGGGACGGAAGAAAGCAAACTGGCCGCCGAAGAAAAAATCAAAGAAGCGATTGCTGATTGCGGCACAGCACTCGAAGTGCTGGTGGTCGAGGATACGCGCCGCACCGTCAAAGAATTGTGCGACGACATCACAGATTACAGCAAGGGCTTTGCCACCGTTGTGAGCTTGCAACGTCAGCGGACAAGCTTATCCGACACGCTGGATAAAATCGGCCCGGAAATTGAAAAAGATTTGTCGGCCATCATGCGCGATGCCGATGACCGCAAAGACTCAAACACCGCCGCCGCCACTGCTGAAGCATTACGTTCATTGCTGTTGGGTCGCGTGTATGTCGCAAAATATATGCGCACCGGCGATGACAACCAATCCGCCCGCGTGACCAAAGAGCTGAGCGATACCGCGAGCAAACTGAGCGCACTGGGCCGCGTCGGGAATAATGCCACCGCATTGACGCGTAGCTATACCGACACCTTTAACGATTTGGCAAAAACCTATGAGAAGGAACAAGCCATCGTCAAAGATACCTTGGATCGTATCGGGGTTGAGGTTGCCAAAGACGTCGATGGGCTGACGACCGAAAGCAAAAAAGTCCAAGACACCGTTGGTCCGCAAGCTGCTGGTGAAATCAAGACTGTGACAAATGTCACCATCGGCATTTCGCTATTGGCCATTATGATTGGCATTGCCGCTTCGATCATCATCAGCCGCGCCATTAGCCGCCCGGTTATCGACATGACAGGCGCCATGAAAACACTGGCCAACGGCGACAAAACCGTCATCATTCCCGGCACGGGCTTGCGCAACGAAATCGGTGCCATGGCCGATGCTGTTCAAGTGTTCAAAGACAACATGATCCGCAACGACGAAATGGCCGCAGCGCAAGAAGCCGAGCGCAAAGCCAAGGAACTGCGCGCTGAGAAAATTTCGGCTCGCACCTCAAACTTCGATAACGTGATCAAGTTGGTGTTGAACACTGTGGGCTCGGCCAGCCAGCAAATGGAAGCCTCGGCACAAACCATGCAGGCTGCCGCGGAAGAAACCAACGTGCAATCCACCGCTGTGGCCGCCGCGTCTGAGCAAGCCTCGAGCAACGTTCAAACCGTCGCGGCTGCGACCGAAGAACTTTCAAGCTCAATTGCCGAGATCAGCCGTCAGGTCGCGGAATCAACGCGCGTTGTCAGCCAAGCCGTGCAAGAAGCCACCAAGACCAAAGACTTGGTGCGTGGTTTGGATGAAGCGGCTGGCCGGATCGGCCAAGTGGTCGCGCTGATTACCGACATCGCCGAGCAAACCAACTTGCTGGCGTTGAATGCCACCATCGAAGCTGCCCGCGCTGGCGAAGCTGGCAAAGGGTTCGCGGTCGTGGCGTCGGAGGTGAAGAACCTTGCGACACAAACGGCCAAAGCCACTGAAGAAATCGGTGGTCAGATCGATGGTGTGCAAACGGCCACGAAGGCATCCGTCCAAGCTATCGAGCGCATCTTTGAAACCATCGAAAAGGTGAACGGTATCTCCACCACCATTGCCTCGGCGGTGGAAGAACAAGGAGCCGCCACCAAAGAAATCGCCCGGAACGTCGAACAGGCCGCCCTGGGCACCAAGGATGTCTCCACCAATATCGCAGGCGTCACCCAAGCCGCTGGCGAAACCGGCCAAGTATCGACCCAAGTCCTTGAAGCAGCAAAAGAATTGGCCCGCCAATCAACCACGCTGCGCAACGAAGTGGATACATTCTTAGTTGATATTAAGGCGGCGTAATTCACCCCCGAATCCATAGAAATCGCCGCTTTTCCGCAGCCTGGCGCGTCCAGGCTGCGGGTTTTCTACGCTCCGCCGATAGATCACGTTCGCACTGCAACCGTATTGAGTCAAAACTATCTGCTCTTTCGGATAGCTCGCAATGCAGCTGAGCCTTTATCCCAAGGGCGTACGTCATCCGGGTTACTCAACCCTGGCGCGGGTTGATTAGCATAACCGGGCAATCACCTCGGGGGTGAGAGCAATAGCTCAACAACAAAAAATCTATGGAGGACGCCGTGTTAGAGAATCTAACGATCAAAACCCGCGCACTACTTGCCTTTGGCTTGATGATTGGACTGTTCCTGATTTTAAGCATTGCTGCGTATGCATTGATGACACGGATGAGTGATGCGACGACGACCATTACCGCAGACGCCATGCCGTCAATCCAAGTCGCAGGCGAGATAAAATTCTGGAATGCCCGCACCCGCACCACACTTTCGCGGGCGATCTTATCACCAACGGCTGAAGGGCGCGCCAAGGGCCTGAGTGACCTGATCGAGCATCGTAAGGTGCTGAATGACAAACTTGAAGCTGCTGAAGCACTTATCTCTTCTAAGGAAGAAGAGAAGCTGCTGAAGAATGTTGTTGAGATGCGCACAGTTTATGCAGCTGAGGTCGACAAGATCATCGAGCTGCTCAAAAAAAATGCCGACCTTACTACAATTGGCGCCGCGTTTACCGATAGTTCAGCGCAATTCAATGCCATCGGTGAAGCCATCGATAAATTAGCCGACCTGAGCAATGAAAATGGTGAAGAAGAGTCAAAAAAGGCAGGCGCCAGTTATACGACTGCAGTGACTGTGCTGGTGGTTATTGCGCTCGCTGCATTAGTGGTCGCATTAGGCTCGCTTTACATGGTGACATCCACCATTGCCTCACCGATCGTCACGATCACAGGCACGATGAACGAGTTGGCGAGCGGCAACAAAAAAATTGCGATCCCATTTACAAACCGCAAAGACGAAATCGGCTCTATGGCCGGAGCCGTTGAAGTGTTCAAGGTCAACATGATCAAGAACGACGAAATGGTCGCCGCCCAAGAAGCTGAACGCAAAGCCAAGGAACTGCGGGCCGAGAAGATCTCTCACCGCACGGCCAGCTTCGATAACGTCATCAAGTTGGTGTTGGGCACGGTCAGCTCGGCCAGCCAACAGATGGAAGCCTCAGCCCAGACCATGCAGGCAGCGGCTGAAGAAACCAACGTGCAATCGACTGCTGTTGCTGCTGCATCTGAACAAGCCTCGACCAACGTCCAAACCGTCGCGGCTGCAACGGAAGAGCTTTCAAGCTCGATCCAAGAGATTGCCCGTCAAGTTGCTGAATCCACTCGCGTGGTGGGGCAAGCGGTGAACGAAGCCACAAAAACCAAAGACTTGGTGCGTGGCCTGGATGAAGCCGCAGGACGCATTGGCCGCGTGGTAGCCTTGATTACCGACATCGCCGAGCAAACCAACTTGCTGGCGTTGAATGCGACCATCGAAGCCGCGCGCGCGGGCGAAGCGGGTAAAGGTTTCGCGGTTGTAGCCTCGGAAGTGAAGAATTTGGCGACACAAACCGCCAAAGCCACCGAAGAAATTGGTGGTCAGATCGAAGGCATTCAAAGCGCAACGAAAGATTCTGTCAGCGCCATCGAACGTATCTTCGAAACGATCGAAAAGGTGAACGGCATCTCCACCACCATTGCTTCGGCTGTGGAAGAACAAGGGGCCGCCACCAAAGAAATCGCACGTAACGTCGAACAAGCCGCGTCGGGCACCAAAGAAGTGTCTACGAATATTGTCGGCGTCACTCAAGCGGCCGGAGAAACCGGCCAGGTGTCCACGCAGGTATTGGAAGCCGCCAAAGAGTTGGCCAAGCAATCCAGTACGCTGCGCACCGAAGTGGATACGTTCTTGCTGGATATCAAAGCGGCTTAAAGACCGCGTCCCTCACCCGCGCGTTTCCCTCCGTTTCGCGCGGGCCGCCCAGCCCCCTGCCTTTCCTCGAGGCAGGGGGCTTTTTTTATTTGAAAGAGGGCCCCCGCCTTTCCTCGAGGCGAGGGGCTTTTTTTTATTTGAAAGAGGGCCGCTGCCTTCCCTCGAAGCGAGGGGCTTTTTTTAAGAGCGCCTTCACTTTTCCGCGAGTCAGGGGTTTTTCCTATTTTTTGAAAAAGCGCGGTCCACTTTTCCACGACACAGGCGTCGTTTTTTGGACGCGGTCCAACCCGAAGTTTACGACCGCAACGCAACACAACGTTGTTTGGTAGGGCGCTACCACTTTCTGCCGCGGCCTTTAACCGAAAGATATAGCCGCCTATCCATCGGAGAAGCAGGGCCTACGCCCAGAAAGCTGTACCGTTTGTGCCACAGGTAACCAGGAACAACACACGCAAGTTCTACAAACATCGCGTCGAGCACGGAGGAGTAACAGCTATGAGTGCTTTGAATAATTGGTCGATTAGAAGTCGTGCATTGTTAGCCTTCGGGCTGATGATCGCACTGTTCGTTATTGTCGGAACAGTTGGCTACAGCCAAATGGCAATGATGGGAACGTCAACCAAAGATCTTTCCGAAAATTGGCTTCCGAGCATAAAAGTCGTAGGAGAAATCAAATTTCTCAACGCCCGCACGCGCACGACACTGTCACGCGCAATCCTGTCGCAGACACCCGAAGATCGCGCCAAGGGCCTTGCTGATTATGCAAAACGCCGCGAGGAATACACCGACAAAGTCAAGGAGTATGAAAAGCTTATCTCCTCAGATGAGGAACACAAGCTTTATGAGAAAGTCGTGGCCGCACGCGCGAAGTATCTCGAAAGCGTGGACGCAATGCTTGGCATGATGCAGAAAAACGCTGACATCGCAATTATCGGCCAAGCGTTTGTCGATAGTTCTAGTCAGTTTAATGCTATCAGCGACGCGATTGATAAACTAACCGAAATCAATAGTAAGGGTGGCGACAATTCCGCTGCTATGGCGCTTAGGGCCGAACAAAGTGGCGAAATGACGATGATTGTTGTTACAGCCATCGCGATCATTGTTGGCCTAGTAGCATTTTACATGGTGACATCGACCATCGCGGCCCCGATTGTGACCATCACGGGTACGATGGAAGAATTGGCCCGCGGCAACAAACAAGTGCGCATCCCCTACGCTGACCGTCGCGATGAAATCGGCGCTATGGCCGGCGCTGTGGAAGTGTTTAAAGACAACATGATCAAGAACGACGAGATGGCGGCCGCCCAGGAAGCTGAGCGCAAAGCCAAGGAGGCGCGGGCTGAAAAGATCTCTCAACGTACCGCCAGCTTTGATAACGTCATCAAATTGGCCTTAAGCACCGTCAGTGCCGCCAGCCGCCAGATGGAAACATCCGCTCAAAGCATGCAGGCGGCGGCTGAAGAGACCAATGTTCAGTCCACCGCTGTGGCTGCTGCATCGGAACAAGCCTCGACCAACGTGCAAACTGTGGCTGCGGCAACGGAAGAGCTTTCAAGCTCGATCCAAGAGATCAGCCGCCAGGTTGCAGAGTCGACCCGCATTGTCAGCCAAGCCGTGAAGGAAGCCACCGAGACTAAAGAGCTGGTGCGCAGCCTGGATACGACCGCAGGCAAGATCGGCCAGGTGGTCGCGTTGATTACCGACATCGCCGAGCAAACCAACTTGCTGGCCTTGAATGCCACCATCGAAGCGGCGCGTGCTGGTGAAGCGGGCAAAGGCTTCGCGGTTGTGGCTTCGGAAGTGAAGAACCTCGCGACCCAAACCGCCAAAGCCACCGAAGAAATCGGCAACCAGATCAACGGCATTCAAAGCGCCACGAAGGGTTCCGTGGAAGCCATTGAACGCATCTTTGAAACGATTGAAAAGGTGAACGGCATCTCCACCACCATCTCTGCGGCTGTGGAAGAACAAGGTGCTGCCACCAAGGAAATCGCCCGCAACGTTGAGCAGGCTGCATCGGGGACACGCGAAGTATCAACCAACATCGTTGGCGTGACACAAGCTGCCAGCGAAACCGGCCAAGTCTCGACGCAAGTGCTGGAAGCCGCCAAAGAATTGGCCAAGCAATCCACCACTCTGCGCTCGGAAGTGGATACCTTCTTGCTGGATATCAAAGCGGCATAAAGACCGCACCTTTTATCTCGACCACCAACTCGTTAGAGGACTCCTCTCTCCTCCACCCCTAACGAGTCGCCCAGGGCCCTCCGCGTCCACACGCGGAGGGCTTTTTTTTAAACCACACCCCAACCCGAAGTTTACGAACGCGGCACACACACCGATTTTAGGTAGGGCGCTACCACTTTCAGCCGCAGCCCTTAACCGAAAGATATAGCCGCCTATCCATCCGAGAAGCAGGGGCCACACGCAGAAACCTGTACGTTTTCAATCACAAACCAAGAGCGACAACACACACACAAGATTTGTGGGCGTTTTTTTAAAGGTGGAGGAATAACAGCTATGAGTGCTTTGAATAATATGTCGATCCGAGGCCGTGCCTTGTTAGCCTTCGGGCTGATGATCGCGCTGTTCGTCGTCGTGAGTGCCGTCAGCTACTTCAAGATGCAGAGCATGGGGTCATCGTCGCACGTTGTCTTCGATGACTCGCTGCCGTCCATCCAAGCGGCGGGGGAAATGAAGTTCTGGAATGCGCGGACCCGTACAACCTTTTCCCGCGCTGTGATTGCACAAGATCCGGCTGACCGGGCCAAGGGCTTGGAAGACTTAGCAAACGTGCGCAAAAAATTGGCCGACAAAATTACCGCCTACGAGGAGCTGGTATCTTCCGACAAAGAGCGCAAAGCACTCGACGCGGTGATAGAGAAGCGCAAGGTGTATGCGGCTGAAGTCGACCGCATCATGGAAATGATGAAGAAAAACGCCGACTTTAAAGAAGTTGCGACGGCGTACATTGAATGCTCGGACGAGTTCAACGCGGTCAGCGATGCGATTGATAAGCTGACAGAACTCAATAATGAGCAGGCTGCAAACTTTGTTAAAGTCGCCGACGCCGCCGAATCAAGCGCAGTTATTACACTGTTCACCATTACCGGCATCGCATTCGTTTTTGCCTTTGGGTCACTGTACATGGTGACGTCGACCATCGCGGCCCCGATTGTGACCATCACTGGAACGATGGAAGAATTGGCCCGTGGCAACAAACAAGTGCGCATCCCCTACGCTGACCGCCGCGATGAAATCGGCGCTATGGCCGGCGCTGTGGAAGTGTTTAAAGACAACATGATCAAGAACGACGAGATGGCGGCCGCCCAGGAAGCTGAGCGCAAAGCCAAGGAGGCGCGGGCTGAAAAGATCTCTCAACGTACCGCCAGCTTTGATAACGTCATCAAATTGGCCTTAAGCACCGTCAGTGCCGCCAGCCGCCAGATGGAAACATCCGCTCAAAGCATGCAGGCAGCGGCTGAAGAAACCAACGTGCAGTCCACCGCTGTGGCTGCTGCATCTGAACAAGCCTCGACCAACGTGCAAACTGTGGCTGCGGCAACGGAAGAGCTTTCAAGCTCGATCCAAGAGATCAGCCGCCAGGTTGCTGAATCGACCCGCATTGTCAGCCAAGCCGTGAAGGAAGCCACCGAGACTAAAGAGCTGGTGCGCAGCCTGGATACGACCGCAGGCAAGATCGGTCAGGTGGTCGCGTTGATTACCGACATCGCCGAGCAAACCAACTTGCTGGCCTTGAACGCCACCATCGAAGCGGCGCGCGCTGGTGAAGCGGGCAAAGGCTTCGCGGTTGTGGCTTCGGAAGTGAAGAACCTCGCAACCCAAACCGCCAAAGCCACCGAAGAAATCGGCAACCAGATCAACGGCATTCAAAGTGCAACCAAAGGCTCAGTTCAGGCCATTGAACGCATCTTTGAAACGATTGAAAAGGTGAACGGCATCTCCACCACTATTGCATCGGCTGTGGAAGAACAAGGCGCTGCCACCAAGGAAATCGCCCGCAACGTTGAGCAAGCTGCATCGGGGACACGCGAAGTATCAACCAACATCGTTGGCGTGACACAAGCTGCCAGCGAAACTGGCCAAGTCTCGACGCAAGTGCTGGAAGCCGCCAAAGAGTTGGCCAAGCAATCCACCACACTGCGCTCGGAAGTGGATACCTTCTTGCTGGATATCAAAGCCGCCTAATAACCAAAAACACTCTCTCCAACCACTTTCACCCTGCTGTCCCAGGACAGCAGGGTTTTCTTTTAGGGATATCCAGAGACCGGTTTCATGCGTAACGTGTCTGAGTTGCCAATGTGCATCGGGGGCTCCCATGACACCCACCACAATCTTTGCGCCGTTTCTGACGCTGATGGTTCTGACATTTGCGGTCTGGGTTTACATGTACATCCGGCGCATTCGCTTCATCACCGGCAACAGCATCAACCCGCGTGACTTAGAAAAGCCTGGAGAACTCGACCGGCTTACACCCCCAGCCGTATTCAACCCTTCAGCGAACCTCAAGAACCTGTTTGAGTTACCGGTACTGTTTTATGCGCTGGTGATCTATTTGTGGGTCACGCATCAAGCTGACGACATCTACGTCATCGCAGCTTGGGTGTTTGTGGGATTCCGCGCGCTACACTCTATTGTACATTGCACGGTGAATATCGTCCTGGTGCGGTTTTACCTCTATCTTATCGCATCATTAGCGCTGTGGTTTATGATCGGCCGCGCAGTCGTTGAATACGTACTTGCAGCCTGATCACTTCTTCGGCGCAGGCTCGATAAAGCTGTCGATCACTTTTTTACGGCCAGCGGTTTCGAATTTGATATCGAGCTTGGTGTCATCTACCGCCTCGACGACGCCGTAGCCGAACTTCTGGTGGAACACACGCATGCCAACCTTGTACGTGCCATTGGTTTGGCGCGGCTCAACATCCCAATCGGTATCGACGTCGCTCAGTTGCTCGCGCTTGCTTTGATTATTCCGCCACCACGGCTGTTTCCAGCTATCGGGCGAAGCGCCGCCGCCTGCCGCCGCATAAGCAGAGCCATACAAGCCCGCATCGGCTTCACGTTCTACCACATCGGGGGGCAATTCATCGACAAACCGCGACGGCAAGCTGGCCTGCCATTGGTTGTAGACCCGGCGATTGGCCGCGAACGACACAAACACGCGCTGACGCGCGCGCGTGACACCGACGTAAGCCAAGCGCCGCTCTTCTTCCAGCGAGGCTTGCCCGCCTTCATCCAATGCGCGTCTGTTCGGGAAAATCTCTTCTTCCCAGCCGGGCAAGAACACCACGTCAAATTCCAAGCCTTTGGCGCCGTGCAACGTCATCAGCGTCACACCGTCTTCGGTCTTGTTGGTGTCGTTATCCATGACCAAGCTGACGTGTTCTAAAAACGCCGCCAGCGTGTCCCACTCTTCCAGGCTTGAAACGAATTCGCGCAAGTTATCCAATCGGCCTGGCGCTTCAGCAGATTTGTCCTGCTGCCACATCTCAGTGTAGCCGCTTTCATCCAGGATCATCGCCGCCAATTCTGATGGCGATGTGTTTTCCTTCAAACTCTGCCAACGTTCGAAATCATGGGTGAGCGCTTTTAATGTCGTACGCGCGGCCGCGCGCAACTCATCGGTTTCAACCATGCGGCGCGTGGCCTCAAACAAAGATACTTTTTGAGCCCGCGCCAGGACATGAATTTTCTGCACGGTGGACCCGCCAATGCCGCGCTTGGGCTTGTTGACAATGCGCTCGAACGCCAAATCGTCTTCGGGTTGCTGCACCAAACGAATGTAGGCAATGGCATCCCGAATTTCTTGGCGCTCGTAAAAACGCGGGCCGCCAATCACGCGGTACGGAATACCCGTGGTGATCAGGCGTTCTTCAAACTCCAGCATCTGGAAGCCCGCACGCACCAAAATCGCCATTTGGTTTAATTTTTGGCCCTTACGCTGCTGGCCTTCGATTTCATCGACCACCCAGCGCGCTTCTTCCTGCCCATCCCAAACACCGCGCACTTTGATGGGCGTGCCCTCGTCCACATCGCCTTCATGGCCGGTGCGCAAGGTTTTACCCAAGCGGTCTTCATTATGGCTGATGAGGTGTGAAGCTGCTTTCAGAATATTCGGCGTTGAGCGATAGTTGCGTTCAAGACGCACAACCTTGGCATCGGGAAAATCTTTCTCGAAGCGCAAGATGTTACCTACTTCGGCACCGCGCCAGGAATAGATCGACTGATCATCATCCCCCACGCAGCACAAGTTGCGATGTTTCTGGCTGAGCAGGCGCAGCCACAAATACTGCGCCACGTTGGTATCCTGGTACTCGTCTACCAGAATATAACGGAACTGCTCTTGGTATTCCGTCAGCACTTGCGGGTGAGTTTGAAACAAATCCAAGCACAGTAGAAGCAAATCACCAAAGTCCACCGCATTCAGTGACCGCAAGCGCTCTTGATAATTGCGATACATCGCCAAAGCCCGACCACCGGCGAACTCGGTGCTGCCCTCGTACATGGCTTTATCAGGCGTAAGCCCGCGGTCTTTCCAGCGCTGGATCATGCCCATCAACGCTTGGGCCGGCCATTTTTTGGTATCGATGCTTTCGCCTTCCATCAGTTGCTTCAACAGCCGCAACTGATCATCGGAGTCCAGGATGGTGAAGCTGGACTTTAAACCAATCAACTCACCATGACGGCGCAGCATACGCACGCACAACGCATGGAATGTGCCGAGCCAAACAGACTCAGAGACCGGCCCCACCAAGTGCGCAACCCGCTCGCGCATTTCGCGCGCGGCCCGGTTGGTAAACGTCACCGCCAAAACCTGCCACGGCTTTGCAAGCTGACGCGCCAAAATGTAGCCCAGCCGCGAGGTCAGCACGCGGGTCTTGCCGGTGCCAGCCCCCGAGAGAACGAGCAATGGCCCCTCGGTCGTTTCCACGGCTTCGCGCTGTTCGGGGTTTAAACTTTCCACCCATGGCAAATTGCGCGGCGCCGCAGGACGCATCGGTGCCGGCGCTGCCGGACGCGGGCCCGCAGACGGCGTTACGGAGGAGCCGACTGGTGCGGCATCAGGAAACGGCGGCGCATCGTCGCCGTCAGACAGATCAAAAGGATCGGAGGACATGCGCTAGGTTATAGACACGAAGTTGCATAAGAGAAAAGACGATTTGACTTTAAGAATGAAGCAAATGTAGCGCCCTGCGCACACAAGCACACGAAGTAGTCACTCTTCGTGTAAAATGCTAGTCTGGTCAGACCATTTAACGAAAGTTCAGAGCCATGGCTTATACTTCTAGCTTCCCGCGCATGTTTCTTGAGCCTAATGATCCATTTATTGGCCGCGTCGCGACAAAAACAATTATTGGCCCATACGCCCCAGCAGCCCCCCTCATCTCCAAAACATCCCGCCTAGCGTCATTGGGCTCGTGTTTTGCTGAAGAAATTGCCAATGTCCTGAAGCAACGAAAGCTTGATATCGAGTACCTATTTTTAGATGAACATTGGAATTCCGCGTTCGCATTGCGGAATTTTCTAGGTTGGTTGATCAATAACGAAAAAATACCCGCTCACTACAACGAAGCCCTTGAAATAGAGAATGCACAAATACCGCATCTGAAGGCGCACCTCGCGGCGACAGATGTTTTTATCGTCACATTCGGCCTCTCATTATGCACATTTGATGAAAAAGGTGACCTTACCCTGGCATCGAAGGCAGCTCCCGGTCAGGGCCCACTTAACATGCGTCAAACGACTGTTGAAGAGAACGAAACTGCGATTCTGAAGTGTATCGACCTGCTTAAAAAGCTCTGCCCTCATGCGACCATTGTGATGACTCTATCGCCAGTACCGATGTTGGGAACAAGGACGAATAAAGCGAGTGTGCCAGCCAACACGATCTCAAAATCTGTGTTGCGGATTGCTTTGAACAACGTCATGGAGCGTAGCTTACCAGACGTTTACTACTGGCCATCTTATGAGATCGTAAATTGGTATGGAAATCACGTCGAAAGATCTTTTGGCGATGAAGACCGAGATGCGCGGCACGTCCGCAAAAAAGTGGTCGATATCGTTGCAGATTTATTCTTGGAGAATTACGTTCACGATGGATCAGTCTGAATAATTCTCAGCATCAAGAGATGCGTCCATCCACTCATTTGCAAGAGTATCGTTTTTCTCAACGCCCTCACCTTTACGATACATGCGCGCCAGCATCATTTGCGACTTGGGATGTCCTTGCTCAGCAGCGAGCAAGTACCATTTCGCAGCCTCAGCAAAATCTCTGAGAACACGCGTTCCTTCATAAAATGCATTCCCCAAAACAAATTGCGCTGCCCGATGCCCTTGCTCACCTGCAGCTCGGTACCACCTCACAGCCTCAGAAAAGTCCTCTGCAATGCCCAACCCGCGGTCATAATGAGTGGCGAGCGTAAATTGGCAGTCACGGTTACCTTGCAAGGCCGCTCGTTTGCACCACTTCAATGCAGAAACAATATCTCGGTCGATATCAAGCCCCTTTAAGTAAAGGCGGCTCAGATTAGTCTGCGCTTCCAAATACCCATCCTCAGCTGCAGACAAAAAATATTTTAGTCCCGAAGCCTTATCCGCAGGTACACCATCGCCATTCCATAAAATTGTTCCGAGATTGAACTTCGCCTCCGCGAGCCCTTGCTGAGCGGCCAACTGCAGCCATTTCAAGGCCTGATCTGGGTCTTTAGAAACGAATTGACCAAGCCGAAAACAATTGCCGAGATTGAATTGCGCAATTGAATTTCCCGAATTTGCGGCTGCCGTTAGATACGCAATTCCCTTCTGGACATCCTGCTGTACGCCGCCACCTGTAAGATATCGGACCCCAAGATTGGCTTGCGCCTCGATATTCCCCCCATTAGCGGCAATATGAAGCTGTTGAAGTTGATCATCACTCACGTGGATATCTTAAGTTTGAATTCGTGCAGACTGCGGAGCAGTCAACATAGATTGCAATGATCATAAGCAACATTCATGATCACGCCAAGACAATCCATGCAAATGAGGTGCGAGACTTTTCATCCTGGCACGCTCTGGCTTAGTCCGATGAAGTTTCAGATTAGCGTGCTAAATCAGCCTGCGAGCACACACGGTCGCGGCCCATTTGCTTGGCCAAATAAAGCGCTGAGTCAGCCCGCGAAATTAAGTCATCAACGCTTTCGCCGATGGCATATTCGGCCACACCGATGGAAATGGTGATTTGACCTAGACTTTCGCCGGTGCGCCGATTGTGAATTTCTTTGCCACGCACAGCCAGGCGGATTTTCTCAGCCACGGCCATCGCATCTTTCAGGCGCGTGTTTGGAAACAGCACTGCAAATTCTTCACCACCGTAGCGCGCCGCAAAATCCGTATCGCGCACATTTTTGGCCAGCAGATTGGCCACCACTTTAATCACCTGGTCACCGACCAAGTGGCCATGCGTGTCGTTGAAGGCTTTGAACTTGTCGATATCGGTCATCATCAAGCAGAGATAGCCGCTCTTTTGCTTCAACGCGAACGTGAGATCGTCGATCTCTTTATTGAATGCTTTACGGTTTGGAATGCCGCTCAGGCCATCCGTATAAGCTTCCTTGCGAATGGCGCTGAGGTCGCCCTTCAACGCATCAATTTCACCCGAAGCGGCATTGAGCTTGTGCCGCAATTCTGCGTTAAGGCTCGCCACTTTCTGCGTCTCGGTGATCATGGAGGCCACCGCCCCCGCCAACTTCGGATCGACCGCGGCTTGCACCTCGCCTTTAAATTTCTCGAGGGCCTTCGAGAAGCCTTCGGTGCCCTGGCTGCCAGCGGCCACCAAATCCATAACCGAATTCAAGGTCTTGGCTAAGCGCTCGTTGGCTTCGTCTAACTTTTGGCGCGTGGCTTGATCGGCCATGCTGGCCAAGACAGGCGCGATGTACTTGGCAAACATCGCCTCGCTGACATCCGAGGTAATTGGCTTTTTGGTTTTGAAATAGCCGTCCAGCTCGGCCTTCAGGTCCAAACTTTCACCCGAGCAATAGGTGTACCAAACTGCGTAATTCAGCGGTTCGGGCTTGCTCGCAATCGTACGGATAATGCGTAAGGCGGCATCAGCCGCGTGGTTCTCACGCTCGAAGGTCGGTTTCGCCATAATTCAAAGTACCTGATCTGCGCTTCGGATGTACGATGAACACTAGTCCCCGGTCAAACCATCTGAAGTTCCGTCACCGCCAGGCGTTTTGGCCTGACTGATACTTGAGACTCTCCACCGCGGCTCTGTTTAAGCTTATTGTGGCCGCAAACCAAGGATATGACAAATTGCATACGTCAGATCCGCACGATTGAGCGTGTAGAAGTGGAAGTCCGCCACACCGTCGGCTTTCAACTGCTTGACTTGCTCAGCAACAATTGTTGCCGCCACGAGGCGACGTGTTTCCACATCGTCTTCCAGGCCGTCGTACAATTTGTGCAGCCAATCAGGCACGTTGGCACCTGCTTTCGCCGCCATACGTGCTGCTGAGACAAAATTCGTCACCGGCATAATGCCAGGTAGGATCGGTGCCGTGATGCCAGCTTTGGTCGCTTGATCACGGAAGCGGCGATAGACATCCACATCAAAGAAGAATTGCGTGATCGCGCGGGTTGCACCGGCATCGATTTTGCGTTTCAGGTTGTCGATGTCAGCGGCCTTACTGGGCGCTTCAGGGTGACCTTCAGGATTAGCCGCGACAGAAATTTCAAAGTCAGCGACTTTCTTCAAACCCGCCACCAAGTCGGCCGCGAACGGATAACCACCCGGATGCGGGGCGTAAGTGCTCGCACCATCCGGCGGATCACCGCGCAGGGCAACGATATGGCGAATGCCTGAGTCCCAATACTGCCGGGCCACGGCATTGACTTCATCCTGGGTCGCCGCGACGCAGGTTAGGTGTGCTGCGGCCTTCAGGCCCTTCTCGCGCTGAATCCGGTCCACCACCTCGTGGGTACGCTCGCGGGTCGACCCGCCTGCCCCATAGGTCACGGACACAAAATTAGGCTGCAAAGGTGCTAAACGCTCAACCGAGGCCCAAAGCTGCTCGTACATGGCTGGGGTTTTGGGCGGGAAAAACTCGAACGATACACGGATGGGGGTCTCAACCTGTTGGTTTTGACCCGATGCGAGTTCGGCGGCGGAAAGCGGTGGGGGAGACATATCGGATAGGCCTAAAAAACGATTCGCTTAACTAAAATAGGGGCACCTAACTACCGGGCAATCGCTGACAACCGCCAGCAATAGTCCACAAGCGCAGGCATCCTTGTGCCGTATTTAAGCGTTTAGGACTAAGGTTTTCTTACTGCATCCGGGCCCAGCAATGCACTAGCACAACTTCTGTCGGCAGCGTCATACTGCTGACACTTTCGTGTATAGTGTTCCTGATGCTGCTATGGTAGCCATCGGGCCCATCGGCCCGGTTCTAGAGTATTGTTTCGTGCTGGTTTATGATGAGTTTTAAGATGTTGCCCTCGACGCCCCGCTCCCTCACCGCTGTCATCACTGCTGCCGCCCTGGTTCTGGGTTTGAGCGCGTGCGCCAGCACCAAGACGCCGGAGGCCAAAGCAGAAGTGGCAGAAACGAACGACAGCCTCGAGCCGTTCAACCGCGCGATGTTCAAAGTCGACCAAGGCTTGGATACGGTCATCATTCGCCCCGTGGCGTGGACCTATCGTAAGGTTGTGCCGGGCTTTGCCCGCCGTGGCGTCACCAATTTCCTACGCAACCTGCGCTCGCCCATCACCTTCGCCAACGACATCCTGCAAGGCGAGATGAACCGGGCTGGCGAAACCATGGGTCGTTTCCTGATCAACACCACCGTCGGCATTGGCGGCTTGGGCGATCCGGCCACCGATTTGGGCGTGCCCTATCACTACGAAGACTTCGGTCAGACCCTGGCGGTCTGGGGTGTAGACAGCGGTTCGTACCTTTACCTGCCGATCATTGGCCCCACCAGCACGCGTGATGGCTTTGGCTTAGCGGTTGATAACTTCGCCTTCGATCCGGTCAGCTGGTACTCGTATGCCGATAACCCGAGCTGGGTGCAGTGGGCCTACTTCGGCACGCTCTTAGTCGATCTGAAGGCTGACACCATGCCGGTGACCGACGAACTGAAAGCGTCGTCGATTGATTATTACGCCTCCTTACGTGCGGCTTATCAGCAGAACCGCGCGAAGGAAGTCCGCAACGGCACGGCTGGTCCGCTGCCGTCGCTGTCGGATGAGGGTGGCGATCCGTTCGCGGACCCTGCCAAGAAGTAAGACTGCTTCTGCTGTTCCCTTTTTAGGATCGCATGATCCTGAGGACTGAATGACGATGATCTCTCGCCGTGATTTCACAGCCTCGACGCTGGCCGTTGGCGTGTGCGCAACCCTGCCCTCAGTCGTAAGGGCACAAGATTGGCGCAACGACCCCAAAGCGTTCGTTGAGAAATTTGCCCAAGTGGGCATCAGCGAAATTTTGGCTGCGCCCGGCAGCCAAAAAGAAAAGACCGAGAAGTTCCGGACGCTGTTCCGCGAATACTTCGATATCCCGAGCATCGGTAACTTCGTGTTGGGCCGCGCGGCACGGACCGTAACGCCCGATGAAAAGACCAAATTCAGTCCGCTGTTCGAAGACGTGATTGTCTACACCTGGTCGCGTCGCTTTGGTGAATACAAAGGCCAATCGTTGAAAGTAAACGACAGCGCAGCTGACGGCGATGAAGGCTCGGTTGTGAACTCGACCATCGTTGGCAACGACGGCGGTAACTTCGTTGTGCAATGGCGCTTGCGTAAGCGCGCTGATGGCTACCGCATTGTTGATGTCGTCATCGAAGGCGTCAGCATGGCCATCACCTACCGTCAGGAATACGCAACAATCATTCAGCAAAACGGTGGCGTCGGCGGCTTGATCGCGCAGATCGAAAAGCAAGTGGCCGATTTGAAAGCCAAAGTCGGTTGATAAATTGAACCTCTCCCTTGGGAGAGGTCGAGCGAAGCGAGGGTGAGGGTGTGTTCGTTAGCAATCTCACCGAAATCAAAAAACAACTCGCCCTCACCCTACCCTCTCCCGATGGGAGAGGGTTTTTGGTTTTAGTTGCAGAGACTCTCATAAAGCTTCAAATAAAAAAACCGCTGGTCTTCAGCGGATTTTTTTATGTCAGCTCAACAACACAGTTTATCACTCTATATGTCACCCCCGCGAAAGCGGGGGTCCACCTTCCTGTTTAGCGCGCTGAGAAATGGATTCCCGCTTACGCGGGAATGACACCAAGAGTTAGCGCGAAATCGGCTTGTACTTGATACGGTGCGGCTGGGCCGCATCTTCGCCTAAGCGGCGTTTCTTATCGGCTTCGTAGTCGTCGTAGTTGCCTTCAAACCACTCCACATGGCTGTCACCTTCAAAGGCTAAGATGTGTGTGGCGATACGGTTCAGGAACCAGCGATCGTGCGAGATCACGACAGCGCAGCCGGCGAAGTCCAGCAACGCCAGTTCAAGCGCGCGCAATGTATCCACGTCCAAGTCGTTGGTCGGCTCATCGAGCAGGATCACGTTGGCGCCAGTTTTCAGCATTTTGGCCAAGTGTACGCGGTTGCGTTCCCCACCCGAGAGCTGACCGACTTTCTTTTGCTGGTCCGCGCCCCGGAAATTGAAGCGACCTACATAGGCACGGCTGGGGGTTTTGAATTTGCCCAGCATGATTTCGTCATTGCCGTCGGAAATTTCTTCCCAAACAGTCGCCGTATCTTTCAGGCTGTCACGGCTTTGATCGACATAGCCTAACTGTACGGTTTCACCGATTTTAATGGTGCCGCTGTCGGGCTTGTCTTGGCCGGTAATCATACGGAACAAGGTCGATTTACCGGCACCGTTGGGGCCGATCACACCGACGATGCCGCCCGGCGGTAGATTGAAGGTCAGGTTGTCGATCAACAGCTTGTCACCGAAACCTTTTGTCAGGCCGTTGAACTCAATGACCGTGCCGCCCAAACGCTCGGCAATCGGAATAACAATCTGTGCGGTTTCAGGTGCTTTGTCGGCAGCCGCGGCCACCAAGTCATTGAACGCTGAAATACGTGCTTTGCTTTTGGTGCGGCGCGCCTGCGGGCTTTGGCCCATCCATTCCAATTCGCGTTCGATGGTACGGGCGCGCGCAACTTCTTCGCGCTCTTCCTGCTGCATGCGTTTTTGTTTTTGCTTCAGCCAGCCGGTGTAATTGCCTTCGTACGGGATGCCCTTGCCGCGATCGAGTTCCAAGATCCAACTCGTCACATTATCCAGGAAGTAACGGTCGTGGGTCACGGCGACGACGGTGCCCGGATACTCTTCCAGGAATTTTTCCAGCCAGCCGACCGATTCAGCGTCCAAGTGGTTGGTTGGTTCGTCGAGCAGAAGCATGTCGGGCTTTGACAGCAACAGACGGCACAGCGCGACACGGCGGCGCTCCCCACCCGACAGCTTGGTCACATCGGCATCACCCGGCGGGCAACGCAGCGCGTCCATGGCAATCTCGACATTACGCTGCAAATCCCAGCCGTTCACGGCATCGATCTTTTCTTGCAGTTCGGCTTGCTCGGCGATAACCGCGTTCATCTCATCATCAGACAGTTCTTCGGCAAAGCGCGCGCTGACCGCTTCAAAGCGATCCAGCAGCGTTTTCACTTCGCCGACACCGTCCATGACGTTTTCGAGGGCTGTCTTAGTCGGATCGAGTTGCGGCTCTTGCGACAGGTACCCCACCTTCACGCCTTCAGCGGCCCAGGCTTCGCCGGTAAAGTTGTCATCCTGGCCCGCCATGATCTTCATCAGGGTCGATTTACCAGACCCGTTAACGCCCAAGACACCGATTTTGGCACCCGGCAGAAACGACAGCCAAATATCCTTCAAGACTTCCTTCCCACCGGGGAAAGTCTTGCTCAGGCCCTTCATGACATAAATATACTGGTAAGCCGCCATTGGTCTCGCTCGTGAAAAGACGCGTGGAAAAAGGATGAGAGCGGCTTTTACACGGGCAACGTAAGCCTGTCGACCTTCACGGCCCACCGCGCGATCTGTTCTGCAAAAGCAAAAAGCCCCCATCTGCTGCCGCGTCTTCAGGCGGGAACTCACACTTTTACATGATCGTGCAAAGGCAAGAGAACGCCGCTGCACCACGCCGCAAGCCGCGCGAACAGCGTTTGCCTGGCGACCCCTCACCTCGCACAGCTAGACATCATATTTTAAATACCTATATCTCACTAAGTTATTGTAATTAAAAAGAAAATTCAACCCTCAGTTTATTATCATGCACAGTTTATTGCGTCCACTCACGGCCCAGGTCAGGTCGGCGTGGAAGGCCATCCGATCAGAGGCGGTGCGGGATGACGGAGTGGCGGGTCTGGTCATTGCCATAGCGCTCGTCGCTCTTGCGACCACACTGATTGCCAGTTTGCACCGTGAGAATGTTCAGAACAGCGTTCAGCGCCGTGCAGCAACATCCACGTCAGTCAAAATCGTCAAAGATAGTGTTCTTGCATACTTCCTCACTGGGGATGATGCATCGCCAACGGTGTTGCACTATCGCTTGCCCTGTCCGGATACGGATATGCCGCCGGACGGGTTAGAGAATGGAACAACCACCTGTGCAGCACGCACGGGGGTGTTGCCATGGCTGTCATTGCGTTTAGCTGAGACAGACGTAATTGACGCTTATGGAAATTATTTAACCTATGCCGTCACCAGCAGCGATACAGCGCGGAGTGTGTGCACGTCGGTTGCAAACTCTTACAACTCTTCACTGGTCGAATTTACGGGCACGTTGAATGACGTTACGGATACAGAGGTTAGACTCTCCAGTCAGTCCTCTGGCCAAGGATCACCATATTATTATGCAATCATTAGCCATGGCCCCAACGGGCTTGGCGCAATCTCATCAAATGGCAGTCGACGCAGTTCCCCAACCAGCAGCTCAGAAATTCAAAACTGCCCGTCATCAAACACAAATTGCTCTGACCCAAGTGCAGTTGTTTTAATCTCCGGCCCAAGTAGCACAGATACTTCGTCCTACTTCGACGACATCGTTTATGTTGGCTCCAGCGCAAAGCTGACCGATATGTGCGAAACACTTACAAAAGGTGGACAAGTCAACGCAGACTTAAGCGACACATTCACGAATACCGCGGTCGGCAGCGTACCGCCGTTGCTAACAGTCGACGCAGGCACCGTCTCTGTTCAGCAGTCCACAGTAACCGGCAATACAACCGATAAAGTGCTGCGTTTCGCAGGTGCAAATTCGACGATCCGCAGTTCGAGCGTTGCGCTTAGCGCTGCTGAACGTGCGCGGTATGTGTCTTTTGAGTGGCGGCCGACGACGTTAGGAACTGGTAGCACAGCCGGCGTTTCGCTTGGGCTGCGCGCGACAGTCGCAGATCGCAACACAACAACAACGGTTGGCAGCTATACCGCAGATCTTTTTAACACCGGCACAAACGACGGACTTACGATTCGATTTTTCGAAGACGTCACCAGCAATGCAAATGGTGCAACGGCAAATCGCATCTACATCTGTGACAATACCACACCACTTTGCGATAATGCTTTGACGACCAATCGGCTGGCTGTAAGTTCTGGCACGTTCACAATCACTGCCAACGCGACATACACCATTGAAGCTTATGACGATGGCGTACAAGTATGGGCACGCATAACCGAAGTTGGCACCACCAATACCGCCTCGGTTGAACTCACGACAATACCTGTGGCCCAGCAAGATTTTGGCGGTGTAAGCGCCGTGATTGCTGTCAATTACAGCGACGCAACCGTCGAGGTTGATGACTTAGTCGTCGGTCGCGGGGGAATGGCCGTATCGTTCGACGGTACAGATGATATTGTATCGACCGCCACAGATAGTTACGACACGACGACAGGCAATCTCACGCTCGAAACCTGGTTCAAACCAGACACGTTGCCAAGTTCCGGCAATACAGCAACCCTGATCTCAAAGTGGACTGAAGGCGGAGCAGTAGGCGTTCAGGCTTACCGTTTATACTTAAACCCCTCAGGCAGCTTGACTCTGCAGATCGCTGGCAACCCTGGAAGTGGTTCCGTAATTGAACAGCATACTTTTGGGAGCTACGCCGCTAAAGCAGGTCGATGGGATCATATTGCCGTCACATACAATGGAACGGGCACTTCTGACAGAAGCGCGAAGCTTTACGTCAACAGAGAATTGATTGCGCGTAGTTCATCGACGGCATTCGGTACAAACGGCATTCAAAACGGAACTGCGATTTTCTCGATAGGTGCCGACCGAAACACAACGCCAGCAACTGTAAACGAATTTGATGGACTCATGACAGATGTGCGTGTCTGGAACACGACGCGCACAGCGCAGGAAATATTTGCCAACTACAATCGCCGACTACCTTTGACAAGCGGTGGTGCAGCTGGGCTTGTCGTGAATTGGACGTTAGACCGTGACACGACAGCGTCGGCTCTCCCGATATTTGGCACCACCGGTGAAGCTTTATTGGCGCGGCCAACTGCGGTCACTGGCACCGCCAATGGCACGCTCACAGGCGCAACATACGTATCGGCCTTACAGCAATACGTGCCGGTTTTTGCCTCCACATCCTTTTGTGCGGCGGGCGGTGCTCAAGGTGCAGTGGTTGGCGCATTCCAGTGCGATTACCGTCTCACAGCCCAAAATGGTTTCATCACGGTTCCCAACAACTTGGCTTCATTCCACGTCAAAGCTTGGGGGGCTGGTGGCGGAGCATACGATTGGACAACTTTTGACTCGACCGGCGGCGGCGGCGGATTCTCCGCTGGGCGTCTATATTCCATCAACGGCACCTCTGTTACCGGTCGCCTAGACCTCCGCATCGACGTAAGCGGCGGTGGAACGGGATCGACGACAGGCAATAACAGACGTGGCGCTGGTGGCGGCGGTGCGTCAGGCCTATGGCGTGACGTTGCACTGAATGCAACCGTGAACACCGGCACCGATATACCCGGCATCATTGGCGGCGGCGGCGGCGGCGCATCGTCGGGGGACGACAATCAAACCAGTCCCAATTGCAATGCGGCAGGCGATTGTGGACCCGGCGGCGGTGGCGGCGGCCCGAACAATATCGTTGGCCTGTCGAATGTGCTTGCGATTCGTGCGCCCGATGCGAGTAGCAATTTGTGCGGCGGTCGTGGCGGCCATAACTCCTCGTTTACTGGCGGACCGGCAACGGCCACAGTTTGTGAAAGTGGCGGAACCAACCCGACCACCCGTGTTGGCGCTTCTGGCGGCGGCACAAATACCGGCGGCACTTCAACTGCAGGGCTTGCGAACGGCGGCGCAGGTCACAATGGCGGAACGAACCAAATTGGCGGCGGTGGAGGCGGTGGCGGCATTCGATTGATTACGATGGCCTCAGGCGGTGGCGAAACAGGTGGCTACGATACTGGCACAATCGACAGTGACAGCGGCGTGCCGGACTCAAACGGCTCAGGCTTTGGCGGCGGCGGTGGGGCTGGCTGGGCGGACGCAAATGCGATCGGACCTTCGGGCGAAGCCGCGCGCGTAACCAGCACAATCGGCAACAATGCCGCTGCCGGTGGAACACTGGACCCCAATTATTCGGGAAGTACGGAACGATTGGTTTCCGGTGTTTTTACGACCACCGCATACTGCAGTTCGACAGGCACGCCATGCACAAACACGCCGGGCCGAGGTGGCGAAGCGATCACAGCGCCGACCGATCTCAGAGCAGGCCGTCCCGGAGCTGTTATTTTGAGTTGGTAACCGAGACGGACATCGCAACGCCCGTGCCCCAGGCTTAATTCTAAGGCACGCCCAATCTATTTGGCTGGCATCCGTTGTCAGATTGCCGGGCCATGCTTTACGGTCATATCTATTAAAGTGTGGTTGGGGGCTTTCATGACAATGCGTAGTTACCTGTGGATGAGTGCGAGCGCCTTGGCTTTAGGGATCGGCACAACGGTCTTTTCACCTCCGGCCCAGGCCGCCTGTACCCAAGTCGGCAGCACCGTCACCTGCGATGGCCTTGATGATAACGGGTTTACGGGCGGCAATAGCCTGACGCTCAACGCCCTCACCGGCAGCTTTGTGCAGAGTGTTTACGACGGCAACCCCAGCACCTTTTGCCCCAGCTTCCGCGCGGCGGTGCGCTTAGGATCAAGTGCGCGCATCTCGAATGCAGGTCAAATTTTAGGGCGCGGCAACTGCGGCCTTGGCATCGATACCGGCGACGGCTTAGTGCTCAGCAACACGGGTGACATCCGCACGGACTCAGAAGTTGCCTATGGCATCCTCACCGGCAGCACTTTTGACATCACCAACAGCGGCACCATTCGCACTGTGAATGCCACAAGCGTGGCTGTGGTGGCTGTCAACAATGGTCGCATCATCAACACAAGCACGGGCGTGATCGAAACCACAGGTGCCGATGCGCCCGCACTGTCTCTCGAAGATACCAATACGATCACAAATAACGGCGCAATTCGCACGTCAGGCACCGGCAGCCACGGCATTGATGCAGGCGCTCGCAATACCATCACCACGACCGGAACAATAAGCGTCAGTGGGATTGGCGCCATTGGCGTTCGCGCTCGCGGCACCGGCAATACAATCACCAACAGCGGCACAATCTCGGCCATCCCCACGCAAACACCCCGTGACGGCGAAGACAGCATTGGCATTTCGTTTGAAGATGGCCGCAATACGCTGACAAACACCGGAACCATTAATGGCAACTATGCCGGCGTGGTGATGACCGGTGCAGCAAATCGCTTAACCAACACCGGCACCATCACTGCACGCGCCCCTACGGCTGCAACACAATTGGGGGGGGCCATCATCCTAGAGAATGGCGCAAGCACGATTACCAATTCGGGCACAATCCGCGGCACCGGATCAGCCGCCATTCGCACGCGCTCTGGGGCGACATTGCAGCTTACCAATACGGGAACAATTGATGGCGACATCATCATGGGCCCAAGTGCTGCGAGCGCAGTCACACTGGGAACAGGCAGCAGCATCAATGGCACAATTGTCGGCTCTGGGGGCGGCCTGATCGGATTAACGGGCACCGGAACGCTATCAAACGCGATCCTGAATGTTGGCAACCTGACTCAAATTGGCGATGGCACATGGACGTTGGCGCGCCGGTATGAGTTTCAATCAGCCCTCTTAAGTGCCGCAAACGGCACCTTGATCCTGACCGATGGCCTTGGCGCGAACGGCTTGGTGGATGTTCAAAAAGGTCGCCTGGCCGGGGTTGGAACGATTGCAGGATTCACCAGCGGGTTAAGTCCTTTCGTCAATGTCGGCGTTGCGCCGACGGCGGGCTCCACAACCGCCAATGCCGTCGCAGTGTTGGCCCCAGGCCTGTCCACCACAGCCGGCGCACGCCTGTCTATCAATGGGCGTTTAAGTCTTCAGACGACATCACAAGTCGCGCTTGATGTCTCGGCTACTGCAAACGATCGCATTGATGTCACAGGCAACGTCAGTAGCGGCGGCAGTCTGGTCATCACATATGCAGGCGCACCTGTACGCAGTGGCCAGACGTTCACCCTCATGACCGCGGGCACAATCACCACACTGTCAGGCCAAGCATGCGCTGGCACAGTGCAAGACGGTGCGGCGCTGGGTACAGGCTGCTTTACGATCACAGATAATTCACCCTTCTTCGTGCGCTCGTCAGCTGTTGTGACAAACACCAGCGTAACTTTGAATGTTCAACGCACGGCCTTTGCGAGCGTCGGGCAAACCAGCGAACAAGTGGGCCTGGGGGCAGCGTTCGATACCGCCGTTGCAGCGGGCACAGACCCTCTCGGTCTTGTCGCGCGGTTTGACAGCATGACGGGGGCACAAGTGCAATCGGTGCTGGCGTCACTCACCACCGACTCACCGGCCGCAGCACAAACGTGGACATTGCTGGCCGCGCAAACAACAGCCGATACGCTGTCGCCGTGGCTTGATCTCAGCAGCACCACACATACACGCGGCACATGGCGCACATGGGGCAGCTTCTTGGCCCGCACAGGCGAAAGCGGCCCCAAAACCGACAGCAGCAATTTTGATTACGAGATGAAAGGTGTCAGCGCTGGCGTTGATTACGCGATTACCGACGACACCCGCATTGGTCTGACAGCGTCTTACATTGATGGCGACACGTTCTTTGCGGTGGGTAACGCCAAGAACGATCTGTCCACCACCACAGTGGGTCTTTACGCCGTCCATCAGGATGAAGCCTTGTTCGGGAATGTTGGCGGCTTTATCGGTGATGGCTCAGTCACTGCAACACGCCTGAATGGCTACGTCGATCCGTTGGCGTTGGTGATCGGCAACCTCAGCGCCAAAGCCGATACCGATATGCATTCTGTTTTTGGCGAAGCGGGATATATCATTCCCGTCAGCACATGGCAGATCAAACCCACCATGGGCTTGAACTACGCCCACGTCAAAATTGATGCGCTCACTGAAAACGTTGCGACCGGTTTGGCGGTAAACGCACAAAAGGCATCGTCGGTGCGCGGTGATGTAGGTGTGCGCGCCAACAGCGCTGAAGGCCCCGTCCGGATATCGGTTGGTGCGTTCTGGTCGCAAAACTTAAAAGACAATGATCGCATAGCGTCTGCGCGTCTTGTGGGCTTTACCGGTGGAGACTTCATCATCGTTGGGCGGGCAGAAAAGCGCGGTTGGTTGAAAACGCAAGCCGCCGCCAGTATGGACCTGACACCGGCCCTCACCGCAAAACTTGCCTGGACAGGCATTTTAAATGATCGCCTCGGCGGACATGCGGCAACAGCGGGCATTTCATATCGCTGGTAGAACGAAGACATGACTGACATCACTAAAGCTGCAACTGGCCCCTTGAATGGCGTGCGCGTGATTGAAATGGGTCAGCTGATTGCTGGGCCTTTCTGCGGGCAATTGCTGGGTGATTTCGGCGCGGAAGTGATCAAGATCGAACCACCGGGCGTCGGTGATCCCATGCGCGGTTGGGGCCAGCAGAAGAAAGACGGCCGCCCGTTGTGGTGGTCGGTGATTGCGCGCAACAAGAAGTCGGTCACGATCGACTTGCGCCAAGCCGAAGGCCAAGAGGTTGCGCGCCAACTGATTGCGAAAAGCGATGTGCTGATTGAGAATTTCCGCCCCGGCACCATGGAAAAATGGGGCCTGGATTACAGTGTGCTCTCGAAGCTCAATCCGCGCTTGGTGATGATCCGTGTGTCGGGTTACGGCCAAACCGGTCCTTATGCGAAGCGTCCTGGCTATGGCCAGATCGGCGAAGCCATGGGCGGCTTGCGCTATTTGATCGGCGAGCCCGACCGCGTGCCTGCCCGCGCTGGGATCAGCATCGGCGACTCACTTGCTGCGACATACGCCTGCTTGGGCGGCATCATGGCGCTGTATGCCCGCGAGAAAACCGGACGCGGCCAAGTGGTCGACAGCGCAATTTACGAAGCTGTGCTGGCCATGACAGAATCACTTGTCATTGAGTACGATCAAACCGGTTATGTCCGTGAGCGCACGGGCTCGGTGCTGCCCGGCATTGCACCGTCGAACATCTATCCGGCCAACGATGGCTCGCTGGTGATGATCTCGGGCAATCAGGACACCGTGTTCAAACGCTTGGCCGTGGCGATGGGGCAACCGGCGCTGGGCACCGATCCGCGGTTCATTGATCACGCCGGTCGTGGCACCAACATGGAGCTGCTGGACGGTATCATTGCCGCGTGGACCAAATCACTGCCACCCGATGAGATTTTGAAGCGCCTGGAAGACAACGACGTACCGGCTGGCATTGCCTACCGTGGCCCAGAGATGTTCGCTGATGCGCACTACAAAGCCCGTGAAGCGATTGCCAAAGTGGCGCATCCGATTTTCGGCGAAGTGGCGATGCAAAACGTCGCACCACGTCTGTCGGAAACGCCCGGCAACATCCGCTGGGTTGGCCCTGAACTCGGCGAGCACAACGACGTCATTTTGGCCGATGTGTTGAAGATGCCAGCGAGTGACATTGCCCGTCTGAAACAGTCCCGCATCATTTAAGCTTTTAAGCGCGCTATGCGGTCAGAACGCGGGTTTTTCTGATTGCGTCAGGCTCCGGTGTTAAGACGCGAAACATCATCTGACGGAGGATTTATGAGCTTTGAAATGTATAGCGGCCGGATCGATCTGACCGAGCCCGACGGCAAAAAATTCGACTACGAACGCTTCATTCTCACCGCCAACCCTGATGGCACGCGTACTTTACGCACGGTGACCCGGTCGCCGAAGGGCGATCTGTTGCGAGATACCAACCAACTGGTTGCGGCCAATTGGCGCCCGATTGAAGCCATGGGTCGTTTGTTTTTTAAAGGCCAAGCGCATGGCACCGTCATGCGCCGCGTGATCGGCGATAAGATGCAATCGTGGGTGTGGCCCCAAGGTGGCGAGATGGATTACGCCGAGTTTGAAGCGCCACCGAACATGACGGTCGGCTTTCACCCGATCTTTCACGACATCTGGAAGACGTGCTTCATCGATACCAGCAACACTGATTGGCAGGACGTTCTGATTCACACCGTCTCGAACTCGTGGAACGGATCGAGTTTGAGTCACGGTCAGAAGATCACTGGCAAGATGCGCTACACTGGTACTGAGATGTTGACCGTGGAAGCAGGAACCTTCGAGGCGCAGCGCTTCGAGTGGAAAACATCGTTCGAGAAGATCCTGCACCTGTGGCGCTCAGGGCCTCATAACCTGTTTTTGAAGTTGGTTGTGGCTGAGGGCGATAAGGCCGGTTCTGTATACGAACTGCACTCCATCGAAACCCAGAAAGTGAAGTGGCCCGCTTAAGGCGCTCTGTTAATAACAGAAATTAACAGGGTGATTGTGGGGACAGTGTGAATTGCGCGGAGATAAACACCGCGCAGCTTTTCACCGGCTGTATACAATCTCAACCACTGCGCAAACGTAATTCTGGCCGCGCAGCTGGCAAGTCGAGATGACGCGCATAGGGCGTGTCGGCGAAGTAGGTTTTGAATTCCTGATAATTACGCACCGCCCCTTCTAAGTGATCGGGTGTGTTTTTATGAAAGCGGCGGCGCAGTACGCGCGGCATGGTTAAGGGCACATCGAGGAAGTTAAAGATTGAGCTTAAGAAATCGCCCTCGTCCTCCAGCATGTCTTCGTAATAGACCGTCTGCTTATAGCCCTGATAGTGCGCGTAAAACCAATCATGCAGCGAATCTACCAGTTCGCGATGCTCCAGTTCCTGATTGAATTTTACCAGGTCGACATTCAGCGCCCCTTGCACGTTGCTTTCCTTGGCAGCGTTCCACGCGCCGGTTTTTTTGTTCAGCCGTGTGGCATTCATGGATGACAGCGCGGCTTTCAGCACATTACGTCGGCGCATGTAGATCATGCGAAAGCCCATCCACTTTAGGTGCTGCAGTAATGCTGGCGCATGAAACAGGTCGGTGACCTTGGTTTTAAAGCCCACGGCCTTAAAGGGGCGCATTTCTAATTTGGTGGCCAGATCAGGCGTAAAGTACTCCTCGGCAATACGGTACCCATTGGGCCGGGTCTGCGAGAGGCCATGCGCCACATTATGCACGGCGCGCTCCTGACGCGCCAAATTCAACCCCACCAGAATTTCCGGATAGCACAAGACGCGCGGGTCTTGGTTCAACAGGCTGACCAGATGCGAACTGCCGGTGCGCCCGGCAAAGATGATGACAAAGGGCACGGCCGGGGGCGCTGGCTGCTCGTCGGAGGAATAACGGGGCGGCTGCAGGCTTAAGCGCAATGTCATTTGGGAATCCTTGGGTCGGCATGGGGCACAATACTTAGGGGGCACAATACTTAAGCGTGGGTTATTTACCCACGGCCCAAACGATAGCGAGCCCATCCGATAACCGTCAATTCGATGCAGTGGGTTTTTTACCCACGCTTACGCCTTGCACTCTGAGCGGCAATGCTGTTTCCTGCGGCGGCACGCAATTAAAAACCCGTTAGCGATAACCTGTTAAACACGTCATTCACTTCAAGCCCATGGCGGACGACCGCACCCCCGCACAGCAACCCCTGGCCCAGGCTATCGCACGCCTGATGGCGCCGTTGGTGCGTCTGCTGATCGCCAAGGGGCTGACGTACCCTGCCCTGTGCCAAGCGCTGAAAGCGATTTATTTAAGTGAGGCTGAAAAATCCCTGACGGAGCACGGTGAAACGGCCAGCGTCAGTCGCCTCAGCATCATTACCGGGCTGCAACGCAAAGACATCAAACGTTTGCAGGAACGCCCCCGCCAATCCACAGCGCTTCCATCAACAGTCACATTTGGCGCACGCCTGATTGGCATCTGGACCGGCGACAAGAAATTCCGCAGCAAGAAGGGCAAGCCCCTTTCTCTGCCGCGCATGTCGCCCACCACCGCGCCGGACGAGCCTTCATTCGACAGCTTGGTGCGCACGCTTTCAACAGATGTGCGCTCGAAAGCTGTACTAGATGAGTGGCTGCGTCTCGGCGTTGTCAGCATAGACGACAATGATTTGGTCACCCTGAATGCCAACGCCTTCGTCACCACCAAGGGCGTGAAAGAAAAGTTCTACTACCTGGGCCGTAACGTCAGCGACCACATTGCAACATGCGTGCGTAATATTCTGGGCACTGGCGAACCATTATTTGAGCGCGCGGTGTATTACGATCATTTAACCGCTGAAAGCATTGCCGCTTTGCGTGAAAGTGCGCGAGAGCATGGCATGAAAGCGCTGCTGGCTGTGAACGAAGACGCCCTGAAATACGCCGATGCAGATGAGAACAACCCCCATGCCGTACACCGTATTGCCCTGGGGCTTTACCACTATGACGACATGACCCACGCCAGTCCGGCCGACGATACGTCGCCCGCGCCGCAAAAGCGGGCAAAGAAATGAGCCGCATCTCTTTCGCGGTGCGCCGTATCTGCGGGGCGTCAATCATCGCACTTTTGCTGGCCGCTGCATGCACAACCGAGCGCGTGCCGGAGTATTCCGGCAAGGAATCGGCGTCTGACAAAGAGAGTGCCTCTGACACCATGGCCGCCTGCGCGCCCGTGTTGCAAGCCCCCGAAGCTGACGCCTCTGACGTTTATGCACGCCTCATCAGCGACGGCGTACCACGCGCCCCACAGGCCCCAACACAAACCCAAAGTGCCTCACGCGACCGCGAACGCGGTATGGGTGGCACCGGCATCGTGGGGGTTGTCTCGGGCTTCGGCTCGGTGTGCGTGAATGGCTACAAGGTCGAGGTGCGCGACACCACAGCGATTACGGTTGAGACTGTGCCCGCCAAAGCCGGTGACATCAGACGCGGACAGTTGGTTGTGGTGGAAGCTTACGATGACCCAGATGGCACACTGGTGGCAGCGTCAATTGACGTGCACCTGAATGTGGTTGGCCCCATCGCCAAAATTGATGATGACAAAGTGCACGTCATGGTCAGCGGCCAAAGTGTAGATATGACCGAAGCCCGCGCGTTGCTGGACCAATCCTTAACTGTGGGCGATTGGATTGCCGTGTCGGGCTTGCGCCGCCCGGATGATGTGATTACGGCGGCGTCTGTCATCAAACTGGCCACCCCCGGCGACCGCGTGTTTGTGACAGGCGTCGTCCGCGAAGCTGGCGACGGCACGTTGAAAGTGGGCGACTTGGTTGTGGCGGCTGCCGATATCAGCGCAGCGAATATCAGTCCTGGGCAAACGGTGGATATCACCGCCGCCGCGCCAGATACAGCCGTCGCCAGCGCCTCAATAAGTGTCAGCGCCCGCGCACCGTTTGCATTCTCGGCTGGTATTCAGCGCGTGTCCGTACAGACGTATGCAGGCCGCAACGAAACACAGAAAGCTGCAACCAACACGGGCTTACGCATCGCAGCCACGACACTTCCCGCGATATCTGACAAAACAGTTGTGCAAATTGAAGGGCGATTGTCGGCCACGGGCGTCGTCACGCCTGAACGTATTCGCGCAGCCGTGCGTGATTTACGCCCCACCATCACAGACCGCACGGCATTGGAACGTCAAACCTTAGAACGCCAATCCTCGCGACCCGAGACACAGAATAACAATCGCGATCGTGTGCGCCCTGCCCGCCCTGAACGGCCGACCCGCCGCGACCTTCCGCCGCGTCCGCCATGGCGGAATTTCTAAAGCGCTACTGTTTGTAGATCACCCCTGTCTTCATGACGAAGGCGACGGTCTTCAGCACCGTCACATCGGCCAAGGGATCGCCTGACACGGCAATTACGTCCGCACGCTTGCCGGGTTTCAAATCACCTGCCTCAGCGGAAATACCCAACAAGTCAGCCGCGTTCACCGTCGCGGCTTTGATCGCGGCCATGGCCGGCATGCCGTGCTTGACCATCAGTTCAAACTCGTCGGCGTTGCGACCATGCTTGGAGACACCGGCGTCGGTGCCGAAAGCGATCTTCACGCCGCGCGGGAAGGCTTTCTCCAGCGCTTTACCAGTGATGCTGATGCGCCAGTCTATCTTTGCGCGCACATCGGGCGGATAGGCATTGGGGTCTTTGGCAATGCGTTCCAAATAGCCATTCACGGTCGAGAGTGTGGGCACGTAATACGCGCCGGTTTTGAGGAACAGCTTAATGCTCTCCTCGTCCAGCAGCGTGCCGTGTTCAATCGAGTCTGCTTTGTATTTCAAAGCAAGATTGATGCCGTCAGCGCCATGGGCGTGCACGGCGACTTTCTTGCCGTAGAGATGCGCTGTTTCGATGAGGGCTTGCGCTTCATCATCAAACATCTGCTGGCCTAAGCCCAAACCGATCCGGCTGTTCACACCGCCTGTGGTCATAATTTTAATGAGATCCACACCGCGCCGGATTTGCATGCGCACCGCTTCGCGGCAGCTTTCAGTGCCGTTGCACAAGTTAATCTGGTGCATGTGCTCGCCGATGTCGGGATCAAGGCCTAATGCATTGTCACCATGGCCTGTGGTGGCGCTGATGCCCATGCCAGCGTCGATGATACGCGGACCAACGGTTTTGCCTGCGGCAATGGCGTCTCTTAATGCAAGAGTGACGCCGCCGCGACTGCCCAAGTTGCGCACGGTTGTGAACCCGGCCAGCAGCGTTTTCTTGGCGTTCACCGCTGCTTCGTAGGCAAAGTACGCATCACCATTGGTCAGCGTTTCCAAGAAGCCTTCCTGGCCAGCTTTGTCGCTATCAAAGTGCACATGACTGTCGATGAGCCCCGGCAGCACGAAACTGTTTTTCAGGTCGACGATTTGTGCGCCTGGGAATTCTGATGCAGCGACATAGCCATCGCGCACGCTGTCCACTTTTCCGGCGCGCACGACAACAGTAGACGCCCCGCGTGGATTAGTGCCCGGCTGATCGAGCAAGCGGCCTGCATATATAAGTGTGGTGTCACTGGTGGCGGCTGACGGTGTTTGTGCGGATAATGGCAGCCCCGCCAACAGCAGCCCAAACGCTAAACACACACCCGCTTTCAATGCCGCTCGCATCACACGCCCCCTAAATCGTCCCCTTAAGCCCAAGTGTACCAACAATGCGGAAGTCCGCAAAAGGTCGGGAAAGACGAGGTTTTTGAGCATCTTAATAAAAAAGCGCGCAAGACCGGGGAGGGTCTTACGCGCTAGAGGCAGCGTTGTTTGAGCGGGGGCTCAGTGCTCTTTTTTTCTGGTGTTCATCACACCAGGCGGAAATCAACGCCGCAGATTTTCTCGCGCTTTCCAGCCGCAGATTTTTCGATAGCTTTCAAGTCTAGGCCAATCAAGCCTTTGGTGCCTTTGGCCGGAACAAAGCGGATGGTTTTATCCACCAGCGTCACTGCCGTATCCGTGACTTTGGATTGGAACAGCCGGCCCACTTGAGCCGCGATCTCTGGCGGCGGATCAGCCACAGCGACGTCCGCAGCGACAATTTCCGCCGCCACTTTGCTTTGGCCGTATTTGCGGTTCACCGGATCACCCCACCAGCCATTGGGAAGCGAGTAGCGATAAGTTTCCAAGTGCGTCCCAAAGCGTTTGGGATCGAACTGGATCATATCCTGACCGCGAAACAGCATATCGCGCGTGAGGCGCAATTTTTCGGCGGCGGCGCGGGCCCGGAAGGCATCGGCATCAAAGGTTTGGAACACAATCATGTACCCACCCTCTCCACCATGTTCTGCGAACCATTTATGCAGACGATGATCAGGCTTGGTGGGCTGGACCATCTCCAGCATGGTTTGGCCCACCATCATCATTTCGTTGCGGAAGCCCAAGTTCGCGCCCATATCGGTGCGATGACCCTGCGGAATATCCAGGAACGCTTGCACCTTCGCTGACACGACATCGATATCGGGGCTGGCCAAAACGTAGTGACGGATAATGTGTGGTTTGCTTTCGGTTGCCATGGTCCGCCCCTACACAAACCGCATCTGGACGCCGCCAATGCGCGCCCAATCGCCCACACGCGCTTGCTCACGCGCCTTGAAGTCGAGCGCCACAAGCCCACGCCAGTTCTTTTTTGATTCCACAAAGTTGACGTAGCGATCACCGTAGGTAACGCGGTTGCCAGTCTGCTGACCTAAGAACAGCTTTGCGGTTTGGGCTGCGATCTCGGCTGGGTTTTCCACCGCCACATCGCATCCCACAACATCGGACGCCACACGCGCATCGGAATACGGCCCCGTGGCCGGGTGCCCCCACCAATCATCTTCCGGTGAGTATTGATAAAGCTCGAAGTGCGTGCCGAAACGCTTGTAATCAAACTGGATCATGTGCTGGTTCATGAACATCTGATCACGGGTGAGTTTTAGGTCCTCAGCCGCTGCGCGCGCCTTCAACGCGGCGGCATCGAAGGTTTGCATCACCACCATATAACCGCCATCGCCATCACGCTCGGCCAGCCAGCCGTTGAGATGGTGATCTGGCTTAATGGGCTGAACGATTTCCAGCATGGTCGTGCCCACCCGCATCATGGTGCTGTAGAAGCCAAACTTCTCGGTCACACCAGGGCCTTCCTTCTTGGGTGTGGCGGGCAAGCCCAGCACTTCGTAAATCTGGTCACACACAAATTCCATGTCGTGCGTGGCCAGCACATAGTGACGGATGCGGCTGGAGCGCTCAGCGGCATTGACGGGAAGCGCAGACAGCCCTGCGGTCATCGCTGCGCCCCCCAGGATTGTTCTGCGTGTAACATGTTCACTGCTCATGCATGTTTTCCCTTAGAACTTCGCACGCAGTTCGACACCGTAGGTGCGCGCTGGACCAAAGAATCCCGAGTATGACCCGGTGAACGCCGGTGAGTCGTAAATCCGCAGCGCATAAGATTTATCGAAGGCGTTTTCAACGAAACCTGAGATTTCATACAAGCCTTCGCCAAAGGTAGTGCCGATACGGAAGTTCGCGACACCAAAGGCCTTCTGCAGTGTGGCGGGGTTGAGATCGCCGCCGTAGATCACATCATCACGCCAGTTGTATTCGGCGCGGCCATACATGCCGATGCCGTTGCCAAGATCAAAATCCTGCTGGGCGCGGAGCGTGTATTGCCACTTCGGATTATTGCTCAAGCGTTGGCCCGACAAATCCTGGCCTGTGGCGGGGCATGTGCGTAAGGCCGTTTGCACAACTGTGCACGGCGCGCCCACATATTCTTTGTAGATCGCATCTACATAGGCCAAGCCGCCCGAGATGGACCCGCCCTGCCACGGGTTGGCCGCAAAATCAGCTTCAATGCCACGGCTGCGCAATTTGCCCGCGTTCCGCAAAATTTGCGACGAGGTTACGTTGTCGAATGACGACGCCTGATAATTGTTGAAATCGCTATAGAACAGCGTGGCGTTCAACATCAGGCGGTTATCCAACATGCGCGTACGTGCGCCCAACTCCCACGACAGGACTGTCTCGGGGTTCAACACCGCACGGGTTGGATTGTTGAAGAAAACGTTGCCGGTGTTGTTATCAATCGCCTTGCCTTTGTAGCCGCGTGAAACAGACGCGTAAAAACTTTGCGATGGATTGGGGATGTAGCGGATACCACCCCGCGCCACCCAGTTCGTATCGTCGGTTTCAATCGAACCGCGGAACGTGCCGGGTGTGAAAGCAAAGTAATTGCCCGAACGGAAGCTATCGACCGCGAGCTTTTCATACAGCCCACGGATACCGGCGAAGGCCTGCCATTGGTCCGCGAGGTCGTACGTGCCATCGGCGAACAGCGCATAGTTATGCACTTTCGTCGTACCAATGCCTTGCGTGGAGCTTTGGCCCAGGATGGTACCAGCCCCGCCTGCCGTGATCGTGTTGCTGTAAAGGTCGTGGTAATAATAGTAAGCGCCTAAGACCCAGCTTAAGTCATCACCCTCGGGTGACAGCAACTGCACTTCTTCCGTGAACAATTTCAGATCGCGCTGTTGGCGCGGATCGTTGCCCAAGTTCACATCCACGCCATCGACATCGATGGTATCAAGCTCTTTCCAGCTGCGATAACCGGTGATGGAGCGCAACGTTACGCCGTTGCCGAACTCATGGCTGACGGTACCCGTCAATTGCAGTGTCTCTGTGCTTTCATTCAACGGACCATCGGCAATCGAGAATCTGTTATCTGGCCCCGGAACAACGCCATTCGCAATTTGGCGCGGCACTAAATACAGGCGCGTAAGTGCGCCATACGCGCGCGGATCAAGACCGTAGAACGAAATACGGCAGCACGCGTTGTCTTGCTCCTCATACTGCGCGATCAGATCAATTGATGTGGCATCGACGCGGTAATCGGTCCGGAAGCGTACACCCCAGCGGTCGCGTTTGTTTTCATCGGTCTTGCGCACCGGGTTCCAGACCTGGCCTTTACCCTGATCAAGCGTATAGCCCGACAGACGCATACGCACATTGTCGCTGACGGGGCCGCTGATCCCGCCCTCGATGCGCACTTCTTCCAACTCTTCGCCGTAGCGTGCAATCGCGTAGCCCGACAGCGCATCCGTCGGCGCGCGGCTGACAATGTTCACCGCACCGGCCGATGAGTTCTTCCCAAACAGCGTACCTTGCGGGCCGCGCAGCACTTCGATGCGCTCGACATCAAAGAAATCCACCAACGCAGAGCCACCTGGGCCCGTGACGATGCCATCAACAATGGTCGAGACACTGGGCTCGGTCGCCGACCCAAACGCCGCACTGCCAACACCACGAATGCGCAAACCCGCACCCGAGGATGATTGCGCAGGCGAGAACGACAGCGACGGTGCAATGGCGTACAAGTCTTCAACCCGGTTGATGCCAGCGCGCTCTAACTGTTCACCGCCGATGACGGAGATAGAGATCGGCACCTCCGACAAACCCTGCTCACGGCGCTGGGCTGTCACGGTAATTTCTTCGATACCCGCGAATTGCGTTTCACTTCGGCTCGCGGGGGCTGGGCTCGCCTGCGCCGCGGCCGTCTGGATAGGGCGCGGCGGGGTGTCTTCCCCGGATCGTTTCACGATCAAACTGCCGGTCGGATCGGAAGCGACCTGCAAATTTGTGCCCGCAATCAGGCGTTCCACGGCTTCTTTTGCCGTCATTTGGCCCGCAACCGCGCTGCTTTTCACACCGGCCACCGCATCAGGTGTGAAGAGAATATTGGCGCCAGTTTGTTGCGCCACGACCTTCAGCGATTGCGCCAACGGTTGTGCAGGTGCATTGACTGCGGCGGTTTGCGCGAACGCAACGTTCATGGAAATTGAAAGCAAAGCCGCACCAGCCAGCAGCGCGTGCTTTGTAAATGCGCTTGAAAGCGCAACTGTCGTCCAGTTCATCATTGTTCCTCCCCCGAGTGAATGATCATTCGCAAATGCGAAGATCATGAAACGGCAATGATGAATGCCGCCCTATTTGACGGACGAATGGCCGCGTCGCTTTCCTCACCAAAAATGTTGGCTATGAATAAAAAAGAGTCAGCGCGATGTTGCAGCTGCTAACTGCAACTGCCCGTCTGTGCGGTGCAACTCAACTCGCAATAGCGTAGCGACAGAACGTGCAAACGCAGCGTTGTCACCCACACGATACACGCCACTGAGACGCATGTTGCCAGTGGCCGCATCATTCACCACCAATTTCACAGCGCTATAGCGGTTCATCTCCTTGATCGCATCGTTCAAGGTTTCATTCTCGAATACCGCCTGTCCGGTTTGCCACGCCAGCAGCGGCGTGAGGTTGGGGCGATCTAATTGCGGGGCTTCTGTCGGCGGAATGATCGCGCGCTCACCAGCTGCTAGTGTATTGCCGCGCATCTGCGCGTTCAGTTCCGCAACTTGGGTTTCGCCTTTTGTAGTAACCGTCGCGCGACCACGAATGAGCACGACTGAGACCGTGTCATCGTCACGGCGAATATCCATGGCGGTTGGTGTTTCGGCATGAGCCGAAGCCACAATGCGCCGTGTCGCAGCATCGACAATGAACGGCCGCACCGGATCTGCATCCACCCGGAAGTTAGCGCGGCCACGCTCTAACACCACACTGCGCACTTGGTTATCGAAGTGCGCGCGAATGCGCGTGTTGGTATCCAGAAACACTTGCGTGCCGTCTGCTAATGCGAGATGTTTTTGCTCGCCCACGTCGGTTTCGTATACGCCCGCATATGCGGATTGCCAGACACCGAACGCCGCAACACCCACCATCGTCGCGCTGACCGAGGCCAACACTTGGCGGCGTGACATGCGTACCCGCGCGGGGTCTTGCACCGCGCGATAATCAACACCGCCCGACGCTTCCCACACGCTGGTCATGGTTTCGAAGGCTTGCGCATGCGCTGAACTTGTCGCCAACCAGGTTTGGAAAGCGCGTTCGTCGGCGGCGTTGCGCGTATCGGCATGCAAGCGCGCGATCCAGGCCGCAGCTTCGGCTTTGATTTCGCGTGAAGGTGAAGGATGCATACTCATCGCCTCACCAACCTTCGGACCATTCGGCCAAGAACAACGCAGCTTTGGCGATGTGCTTTTCCACCGCACTTTGGCTTAAATTAAGCCGTGCTGCGATCTCGCGATACTTTGCGCCTTCGATCCGATGCATCAAAAAAATCTCACGTGTGCGCGGCGGCAGCATTGCCAAACCTTGCTGTACTCTTTCCAGACGTGCGCGCGTGGCCAAAACCTCATCTTGCAATGGCGCAGCATCAGCAACATCAAGCGTTGTGGTATCCGCAGGCTCCACAGCCATAAAGCTATCGTGCCGGTGAATATCGACCGCGATGTTGGCCGCCGTTTGCACCAGAAAGCCGGCCGGATTTTCAACCGGCTGTGTGGCCCGATACCGCTCGAGCCTTATAAAAGCAGTATGCAGCAGATCTTCTGCGTCGTTACGACCGCGCGTACGGCGGACGATACGACGCAAAACATCTGCCCAAAATCCCGCGTGTCGCGGCACATCGGACGTCTGATCAGCCATGGCCCTCCCCAGGTTCCAAGCTGCTGTAGGGTAAAACCCTACACAGAGTAGACGTCTGAGTTGGGCTTTACCGCAAGTCATTCTGGAAAAGGTCGCCCTTTACCCCATCTCAAGCTGGGGATTTTGCACGCCCAAGCACAGCCGCCGGACGGAGATAAACTAAAGATATACAAAGGTTTAGGCGGAATTGGTTTGGCCACGCTATGGCCAAGGAGCGATGTGAGTTTGTTTTTACAGTGAGCGCAGCAAAAGTGTCCGCTTTACGGTAACGTCAGTGCTCTTTTTTACTCTTCGTCTCGTATACAGATAAGGTTTGCGCATTGTGGTTCCGCGTACCGTTTATACCGCGTACGCATTAAGGGAGAGGCGTGATGGCTGAAACGAAATCAGACCGTCCAACATTTGCCGCTGAGGCAATTCCGTCGGACATTAAGAGCAGCGTGTTTTTGGGCAATCCGGTTGTCGATAATCTCGTCAGCTGCATGATCGCTATGGGCACGGAAGTGTGGGCAACGAAGCGCCGCATGAAAGTGCTGGAAGCCGTGATGGCGAAAAAAGGCATCACCGCGAAAATGATTGAAGAATATGTGCCGACTGAAGCTGAGAAAGTCGCGTGGGAACAAGACCGCGATCGCTTCATCGACCTTACCCTCGGACCTATGGGCGACGATGGCTTCCGTGGCCCAGGTGCCGACTTTCCGAAACGTAGTTCAGGAGAACGTTCATGATCGGTCGTCGTACTTTGTTTAGCGGCGCTGCGGCCACTGTGGCCCTGACGTCGGCATTGAAATCGCAAGTGGCGGAAGCCGCTCAGACGTTGGACACCATCACCAATGCTGGCCCGCGTGGTGCTGATGGACGCCTGAAGCGTCTCGCCACCTTGGACCTCGAAAGCCAGCAAGATTTCACGTTGGGCTTCCGTTTGATGCAGGCGAAAAAAATCCGCACAGCGTCGAACAGCCTGTTCGAGCGCATCATTGCGCAGAAGGGTGTGGACCCCGCCTCGCAAATCACCATGGAGCAATTGCGCGAACTGGTGGACGACGAGCCGGCCTTCAACTTGGCGCAACGCGCATGGCTGGCGAACCAACAGATCACCTGGAAGACCCTGCGTGATCACTTCCACGCCTACTCAGACGTTTACATGGCCGAAATGGAAGCGGCTGACAAAACGGGCCCCGGCAAGTTGGAATTAAACCCGACAATGACCATCCCGGACTACACCCGCCATGAAATTCACATTCAGCCGGGCGGCTATGTCGGCGACCCGTTTGCCGGTCACATTTATCACTACGGCACCAACAGCTTCTATATCAGCGTGATCGGTCATAACGAGCAGGACCAGATCCACAAAGCTACGGCGGGTCGCTTGCCGCTGCCTGCTGACGGCAAAGTCAAACGCATCCTGGATATGGGCTGCGGCGTTGGGCAAATGACGGTCGCATTGAAAGAACGCTTCCCAGACGCTGAAGTGTGGGGCGTCGACGTTGGTGGCCCGATGGTGCGTTATGCGCACTTACGCGCAAACGGCTTGAAGAACGGTGCGAACTTTGCACAGCGTTTGGCCGAGGACACCAAGTTCCCCGATGGCTATTTCGATCTGGTGACCAGCTACATCATGCACCACGAGTTGCCAGCCGAGAAAACCCGCCAAGTGATTGCCGAAGCGCAACGCGTGACCCGTCCGGGCGGCGTGTATTATCCGATCGACTTCATGTCGGGCGGCACCAAAGGCGTGCCGAAGGGCATGTACGCGCGTTGGTTCGATCACCGCTGGAACAACGAAGTGTGGAGCCTGGAATACCACGCCATGAACTTCACCGACGAAATCGCAGCCCGTGGCTTCGAAATCCAAAAGAACGCCGTGGCCGCACTGCCGGGCTTTGGCGTTCGCCACGCTGTTCGCGTTTAACACGCGCTCAGAGTTCGATATATTCAAAGGCCAGCGGGGCAACCTGCTGGCCTTTTTTATAAGCTTAGGTAAGACACAACGATGCGCGCAAAGTTTCTGTTAGTTCCCGCGACCGTGCTGGCCCTGAACACCGCCGCCCTTACGACAAGTGCGCTGGCCGTAGATTTGCAAACGATGGAGGCCGCACAAGCAAAATTGTTCCCGGGCGCAAAACTTGCCAAAGCCGATTTCACCCTGACCCAAGATGAACTCGAAACCGTCAAGTCAGAGTTTAACGTGCCTGCGTTCCGCCCCGCCTTCAAAGCCTGGCGTGCAGAGGACGGCAGCTGGCTAATCCTTGATCAGGTATATGGCCTGAACGATGTTATTACATACCTCGTGGCACTGACACCTGACGGTGTGTCCAAAGGCATTGAAGTCCTTGTCTGTGCTGAAGGTTTTTGTGACCTTTATACACCCGAGTGGCGGGCGCAGTTGGCGAGCAAAAAAGTCGGGAAGTGGAACCCCGCCGATGAAGTGCAAATGGTGTCCGGGGCGACACTATCCTCGGTCCACGTCACCGAAGGTGTGAAGAAAATTCTAGCGATCCACGCGCGCTTCTTAAAAGGCAAATAGCCGTTAATGATGCTCGGCGCTGCGTTGAAAAAACAGATGCCAGAGAAACGCGAGAAGCGCTGCCAACCCTGCCCCCCAATGCAAGAGTGACGTCCACGACCGCCAGTCGTCTTGGCCGATATAATAAAGTGCAACACCTGTCAGGCTGAGCCACACCGTCAGCCCAAACAAGACGCCTCCCGTTAACCGTCGCACTTTCGCCCGCCAACCGCGCTTGACGTGGTTGGTCCAGAGCACGCCGAAAACCCACACAGCAAATAATGAAAATACGGCGTGGGCAACCATCCACCATTTTTGGTTAGGGTCAGGCGACTCAAACCCGAACTGATCGACGGTACGGATGAAGTAGTGATAGATCAGCCAGACAACACCGGTCAGTAATGTACCGACAGATACTATATAGACCATGATCTTACGGCGGCGGGGCAGCGTGCCCACACGTGGTTCGGAACGCTTACTTTTCATCACATCTCAATCCCAAACGTTTGCCAGCCCTGCCCAACCGCATGCACATAAGCCGTTGCTTTGTGATGCACTAGGATATCGTGCGCACCTTCACCTAAGGCCAGCACCACTTTCGTCAGCGCATCGGCGATCACACACGTTTCGGCCACGACAGTGACGAACGTACCAAATCCGACGGGCTCCTTACTGACGCCATTCAAGTGCGGGCCCACCATACGGTCGCCAAATTGGCGCTGTGTCGTGGCGTTGCTGCTACTGGCCAGGGCGCAATTTGAGACTTCCAGTACGGGCACATTCACAGATGAATGCTCGGGCACACGCAACATCACGTGATGCGTGTGAGGGCCGAAGATTCGGATATCGCCCCCCGCATTCACGCGCCCTTCATTCACGCCGTGCTGACGTAGCGTTTCGGCGGCTTGGTCAACCGCATATCCTTTAGCAATGCCGCCTAAGTCAATCCACAGCGGCTGACGAAACCGAATGCTCTGTGGCGGCAACAGTTCAATGTCGCGCCATGACGCTGTAATCGGCGGCAGAATATTTTGCTGTGGCAAAAAATTCCACGTCACAAGCTTCGCACCTACGGCGATATCAAAAACACCATTGCTACTTCTGCTAAGATCGACAGCGTGCGCAATCACGGCATACGTGTGCGGATCAACCGCGATGATCCTTTCATGGGCGTGCATATTCAATCGACTCACGTCGCTTGTATGCTCATGAAAACTCATCGCGCTATGAACATTTTTGATCGCAGCAAAGCCTGCCTCAATCGCCGCGTGTGAGTTTGTGTCGTCAAGTCCGCCAACACCAATGCTAACTATAGTGCCAAGCCACGGCTGAGCACGTTCAACGAAACTTAAGCGCTCTGTTTCTGCGTTCGTCATCGCGTTCATTTAAAACCAATCATAACAACGCTTCAGCACACTGATAGCGGCGATGTGTGTCTGCGAAGCCACAATCTTGTTAACTCATCTTCGATCAAAAAACACCGTTATCCGGACTCCTCCGACATGCGGAAGGTAACGGCATCAGTTCTACAGCCTTCGCGATATCGTCGCCTAGCCTGCGCAGCGAAGAAGCAGTGTTTGTGGACGCTGTTTCATAGATTGGGGAATCCACTTCACCATCTCGTTAAAGCAGGGGAATACTCAGATGCCGACCAACGTCTCTCGTTACATGTCTTTGGGAATAGTGATTGCAAGCATGGGAGGTGCAGGACAGTCGCTTGCGCAACAACAAGCACAGTCAGGCGCATTAGAGGAAATCATTGTAACCGCGCGAACGCGCGAAGAACGCCTGCAAACAATTCCATTGTCCATCACCGCTTTCTCTAGCGATGATCTTGCTAAACGCGCGGCGGAAGGTATGCGCGACATCGCGAAGTTAACGCCCGGGTTCGCGTTTGAAGATTACGGCGCTTCAGGCAATACCTCGCCGGTTATTCGCGGCGCGACACAAATTGCAGGATCGGTTGAACAACCGGTCTCGTTCTTTGTTGACGGTGTTTATCTGCCCCGCAGCTATGTCACTGACATTGGTTTTGCAGGCATTGAACGTTTGGAAGTGGTGAAGGGGCCGCAAAGCGCGCGTTATGGCCGCAACGCGTTCATGGGCGCGGTAAACTACATCACGCGCAAGCCTGGTGACGAATGGGCCGCACAGGCTGAAGGCACCATCGGCAATCACTCGCGCTATGATGTGTCGGGCTTTGTCTCTGGCCCTGTGATCGAAGACAAACTCGGCATTTTAGGCGGCGTCAGTTATTCCACATTCGACGGCAGCTGGAAAAATACGCATCCACTTTGCGATATTGATTTCAGCCTCGGAACCGATTGCCGCGTGGGTGGTTACGAAAAGACCACCTGGAACGTCGCCACGCGCATCACACCAGTCGATGAACTGACGGTAGATGTGTCGTACTTCAACATTGAGTCGAATAAAGAGAAACCCGCGACCACATTATTCGGTGAACTGAATCAAAACAGTTCAGTTCTTAATTGTGGCCAATACAATCCGAATGTGCGCCCGGCTGGTTCGGGCACTGGCGGTGGCGGTCAATGGTTCCGTCTGTATTGCGGGGCAATTCCTGTGAAGCAGTTGCCTATCGATCCGCGCTCTTACGGTGGTCAGCTTGATGCTGATTTGGCCCGCGTCGGTGTAAACTACGCCTTCTCTGATGCCGTAAAGTTTGATTACACCTATGGCTTCGTGAATGCGCGTAATGCCACCAACGGCTATGCCGATCAACTGCCCGGCTGCCCGTACTTCATTCCGGGCGCTTGCGTGTTTGATTCTGTTGGCATCAGCCGCAATCGCACAGAATCGCACGACGCGCGCTTCTCGTTCGATGACGGCGGCATATTCCGCGCTTCTGCAGGCTTCCTGTACTCGCCATCACGCGACCTAACGCTGACGGCATTTGCGACGGCGCCGGTCTTAACCGCGGTGCCTACACGTTCACTCAGTTCCATAACGCCAAGCGACTATCTGCTTTACGTCACCCTCACCCAATCCTTGACGAAGAACAAAGTATCGTCGCCGTTTGCCGAAATGACGGTCTCGCTAATGGACAAACGTTTGCGCTTGGGTGTTGAAGGGCGTTACACGCACGAAAAGCGTTATCAACAAGCCTTAGCCTCGGGTGGCGGTGGCGGTGTTCTGGCGGTGACAGGCGCAGCGTATAACGCGACCTACAATTACTTTACACCACGCTTCACTGTCGATTTCGACGTCGACCAAGATCACCTGCTCTACGCATCGGCGGCACGCGGTTATAAATCAGGTGGCTTCAACACAACAGCGTTCCAAGCTCAATATCGCGTCTACGAAGGTGATTCGAACTGGACGTACGAGTTGGGCACGAAGAACACTATTGGCAACTTGCGCATTAACGCAGATGTGTTCCTGACAAAGTGGTCGCAAATGCAAATTCCGGCCGCAGACCCAGGTAACCCGGCCGTACTGCCGCAAGTGATCACGCTGAACTTGGGCAACATGACCTCCAAGGGCTTTGAGTTTGAAACCGCGTATGCGGTGAATGAGAACTTCACGCTCAATGCCACAGGCTATTATGGCAAAGCCACGTACGATGATGGAACGTTCCATCTGAACTGGGCGCGTACACCGGCGGTTTGCGATAACGTGGTGTGCCCGACCAACGGCAACATCAGCGGCAAATCGACGCCACGTGCTCCTAAATGGATGGGCACACTGGGTGCTGAATGGCGTGCGCCGCTGGAAGTTGCCTCTGATCTTGAATACTTCCTGCGCAGCGATCTGACGTACCAATCAAAGGCCTATGCCGACGAGATGAACTTAGCTTGGGTACCATCTCGCACATTGGTGAATATGACTGCGGGTATCGACAACGATAACTACTCCGTCCAATTGTGGGCGCGGAATGTCTTCGATGAAAAGTACAATGCAGTTGCAATCATTCAGCAACCCAACGTTTCATACAACGCGACCATGGGCGACCGGCGGACGTTTGGTGTGACTGCGAAGTTCACCTATTAATATGAAAACAGGCCGGGGGCGACCCCGGCCTTTCTTTTTGGCGCTATTAAGTATTTGATTTAACGGAAGATTCCTTAGCGCGCAGGTCCCCATTCAAAAACCACCGCTATTCGGAAGCCCCTGGCATCAGTCCTATGTCGCGCGGAACCCCCTCGCCTAGCCTTAACTCATTGGGGGGAACAGCACTTTTAGCGTTGTTCCTAAGGACTGGGGCTTATCTCATGCAAGGGGGTTCTGCATATGCCTAAATCTACACGCCTGCTCGGTTTGCTCGCGACAGCCAGCATCTATGGCTTATCTGGAGGCGCTGCGTACGCGCAGCAACAAGCGCAAGCTCAGGGCTTAGCACTTGAAGAAATTACGGTTACCGCACGCCGGGTTGAAGAAAACCTGATGACGGTGCCAATCGCCATCACCGCATTTTCTGCAAAAGACATCGAAGCCGCCAATATTAAAAAGCTCGATGACGTCGTCCTGATGACGCCCAGCTTCAACTACACGCCGCAAGCGGGCGCATCTGGTCGCAATGAGCGCGGCTCAAGCTCGCTGGTGTTCCGTGGTCTGTTCCTCACCAACCAAGCCACAGGCCTGGTCGGCGGCGGGCAATTGTTCATCGACGGCACACCTGTGGTCGGCGCACAGCCACCTTCTGCAGCCGACGTGGAGCGTATCGAAGTATTGAAGGGCCCGCAGGCCGTCTACTTCGGCCGCTCAACCTTCTTGGGTGCCATCAACTACGTCACCAAGGACCCGTCGAACGAGTTCAAGGGCAGACTTACCGCTGAAGCATCGAGCTTCAGCTCGCATGATGCCAGCGTGTCGTTTGAAGGCCCACTGGTTGAAGACAAATTGGCTGGCCGCATCACCGGCCGCCACATGCACAAGGGCGGCTCGTTCGTCAACGCCACAAACCCAGGCGGCCAAAAGTTCCAAGAGCAGAATACCGGCTCGGTCTCCGGCTCGTTGGTGTTCACGCCAACGGATAATCTGAAGGTCAAAACCTACGCCAACTGGTTCGAGGACAATGACGGCCCGCCGGCACAAGGCGCGTTTAAACAAAGTGAGTTCACCAGCCGCGTGAACGCCGATGGCACCTGCACCCCGTTCTCGGCTACAGCCGTCCGCGGCTCGGCCTACGGTACGGCAGCTGCGGGCTCACGTGCGTCGTACGGCTATATGTGCGGCGAATTGCCGAAGATTAAGGGAAGCACACTGAATCTGATTTCAGGCGATTATGACTTCAGCCGACAAGCAACAAAAACCGCCTTATTTAACCCCAATAAGAACTTTCTGATCTTCGATCCGCAGTTCAAAACCAGTGGCGGCTTGAAGCGCCATTCGTTCCAAAGCAACATGCGCTTCGACTACGAAACCGAAGCCGGCTATGTGTTCAGCGGGTTAACGGCCTACCACCGCGACAAAACGATGGTTGTGCTGGATTTGAACTATCGTGATTCTCACGAGATCGCCAATCCGTTGTACAATGCTTCGCTGTCGGCAACGCACGTGCCGTGGCTTCAATTCATGCAAGTCAGCCAAAATCTGACGAAGGATTGGAGCCAGGAATTGCGCGTAACCTCACCGCAAGACCAGGATTTACGCTTCACGTTCGGCGGCAATTACTTCGACGGTAAAACACCGGGCGGCACGGTGTATGGCAATAGCGCTGCTGGCCCGAACTTCTCGGCGGCCATCACCGCACAGGAAGTGAAGACACCCGCCGTGTTCGGTGCGGTCTACTACGACTTCACGCCTGAACTGACGCTAACACTTGAAGGCCGCTACCAGTGGGACGATCTGCACCTTCAACCCAAGATCGCCACCACCGGCTTACCTGTCACAGGAACCGCAGCGAACCCGTTCGATAAAACTTACAAGAGCTTCTCGCCTCGCGTATCGCTCGACTACAAGTTCACCGACGATTCAACGATCTATGCGTTGTTCTCGCGCGGTTATCGCCCAGGCGGCTTCAATACCGGTCTGACGACATCACCTCCGGAAGTGATCACCATCCTTCAACAGTCTGGGGCGGGGATTTCGTACCTTCAGGAAAAGCTTGATAACTACGAAGCCGGTATCAAGACAACATTCCTGGATGGTCGCGGCCGCACGACCCTTACTGTCTATAAGGATACTTGGCTCAATGGTCAGGTTGCGAACTCGATCCCAGTATCTGTCGTTCTCAGCACCGGTGCGATTTTCAACAACCTCATTGGCTTGACGACGAACTCAGGCAAAGTGGCATTGAAAGGTATCGAGTGGGAAGGCCAGTTCCAGGTGACGAAAGAGTTCCGCATCTCCGGCAACTTCGGCCTTAATGACAGCGAAATTAAGACCTACGGCACCTGCTCTGACTGCGCCAACGTTTACGGCACGCCGACCGCCGCAACCGGCGCTGCAACCGGTGTTATCGGCCGTCGTTTGCCGATCACACCGAAGTACACGTGGTCTGCTGTGGCAGAATACGAAGACGAGTTGACCGACCGCTTCGACTGGTTTGCGCGTGCAGACTACGCTTACCGCGGCAAGCGCTATACCGACTTTGCTGAAGCAGCCTGGATCGGCGGCTACTCGAACGTCAATGCGCGCATTGGTATCCGCGACGAGAACATGTCGATCGAAGCATTCGTCACCAACTTGACGAAGAACTCGACGATCAAGGCAACCGCAACCGCTGCAGGCGTCGATCTGTTCACGTTCCCGACGGGCTTAGGCCCGTTCAAAAACGAAATCCGCTTCTCGCCGGCAGATCCGCGCACAGTGGGCGTTCGTGCGAGCTACAACTTCTAAGCAGTTAAATGCTTATAACGAGAAAGGCCGGAGGAAACTCCGGCCTTTTTTATTTGGCATTTAGAAGGACGTAATTTAAGCGGCGGCTTACTCAGCCGCCTGTTTTTGCTTGCTGCGGTTTTGGTCGGCAAACGCCTTCTCGACCACGTAGTCACCCGGTTTAGCGTTCGAGCCTTCCTGGAAGCCTTTAGCATCCAGCATATCGGCAAGATCATTCAGCATCGCCGTGCTGCCGCAGATCATGATGCGATCATGTTGCGGGTTCAATTCCGGCAGGTTGAATTCTTTGGCCAAGCTGCCGTTTTCCAAGAGTTCAGTCACGCGGCCTTTGCGCACGAAGTCTTCGCGCGTTACGGTCGGCACATAGATCAGCTTTTCAGAGACCAATTCACCCAGCAAATCGTCTTTCGGCAGTTCGTTGGTCAGATAATCACGATAGGCCAACTCAGCGACATGACGCACACCATGCACCAGCACAACTTTGTCAAAACGCTCATATACTTCCGGCTCACGGATCAACCCCAAGAACGCGGCTAAGCCCGTGCCCGTCGCCATCAGGTACAACGTGCGGCCAGGTGTCAGGTTGTGCAGCAGCAACGTGCCGGTTGGCTTTGCTCCGACCAGAATTTCATCGCCCGGCTTGATATGCTGTAGTTTCGAGGTCAGCGGACCTTCGGGCACGACAATAGAGAGGAATTCCAGTTCTTCGGCGTAAGAAGGTGATGCCACTGAATACGCGCGCAGGAGCGGACGGCCGTTCACTTCCAAGCCAATCATGGTGAACATGCCCGCGTCGAAACGAAAGCCGGGGTCGCGCGTCGTGGTGAAGCTGAATAAGCCTTCAGTCCAACGACGGACACTCTTAACGGTCTCTTTTCTCAAGTTCGACATGCGATCCCTGCTCCAACGTGGTCGGTGCAGGGACTTCGGTAACGAGACCTGACGACAACCTTAAACGGAACTACTGTTAGCTACTGCGGCACAGGCACTTTCGGCGGTTCAGATACTGTCTTTGTCAGCGTTATGCAAACCTTCACGAAAAAAAGTTCGCGTTTAGAACCAGTTCAGAGAAGAAACATCCACTTTCTGTTCTACAACAGCTCATTATTGAAATTTATAATTAATTGCATTTCATACTACAAGCCTAACTCACGGCCGTTGCACGGGCTCAACACCGAGGGGGTGAGAAGTTCGCAGCCACGCTAGATCTCATAACAAATTGATTTTATTAAGGAAAAAAGCAACTTCGTATGATCGATCAGAGTCGGGTTCGGGAAAGTCGCCTCAGCTTCCTCCCTCTACAACATCGTTGGCGACAGTCTTAAAGACACCGTCAGGAGATATCGTTGTGCGTCACGGTGCAAATGAGGGCCAGACTGGCCGACCGGGAATCGTTGTAGGCTGATATTCTCCGATTAATTTGTGCATTGCAACAAGAATCATGTTGCTATGCAATATAATCATTTGATTTGCCCTAATTTTAATCGCTTAATGGTATCGCACATTTTTTGTGCATACCCTCGACGCCCTTAGGAGTAAGACCATGAAGAGCCTGCCCCGTGTTGCTTTGTTGTTTTGTTTCAACGTATTCGCCGGCAATGCCATCGCCGCTGACCTGCAAACGGCGGCTGTTGCCCCGGCCAAGAACGACTTGGTGGCCCGCATGTCACAAGCTGTTCAAAGCCAAGATTGGTACCAAAGCGAAAAGCTGGCGAGCGCAGCCATCGGCGCTGGCGGGTTGTCGGTAAATGAGAAAGCTGCCGCCCTGAACAACCTTTGCGTCTCGCTGGCCCTAAAACGCATGTACACGCAAGGCGTGGACGTGTGCAGCCAAAGCGTTGCCCTGACCCCAGACCGTCCGGGTCCATACATCAATCGCGGCAACATCTACGCCAAAATGGGTAAGGAATCTTTGGCCCGCGAAGATTATGCCAAAGCCAAAGCCCTTGATCCGAATAGTGACTTGAGCGAGCGCAACATTTCCTCGATGCGTTGGAAAGAAGATCTCCATTACGTTGCTCTGGTCGCAAACTACTAAGCCGACCAATCACTGAAGATTTGTCTCAAGGTTCCATCGTGCCTTGATCGCCGGGCGGCTGCCAAGAGCCGCCCGGCGTTTTTTTATTGAGTTGCCGCTTGCCAACCGACACCGAGCGCTTTGTGAACCGCAATGAACTGAGTCACAGCGGCCACCTGGCTTTGCACCAAGGCATCTTCAGCCGCCAGCAAACTACGCTGTGCATCCAGCACGTTCAGAAAGTTATCAATTCCACCGCGATAACGTTGATCCGCAAAATCAGCCGCACGGGCACTGGCTAAGGCAGCGGACGACAAATGCCCTAAACGCACACGCTCGCGCCCAAAGCGCGCCAATGATGCCTCAGCATCTTCCAAAGCTAATAAGATCGCAGCGTCATATTTGGCCAGCTGCGCCTTGGTTTGGGCATCGGCCTGATCAATACGTGCACGCGTGGCGCCGCCGGCAAACAGATTCCACACCAGTGACGGCCCAATGCTGTATTGAAAGGCAGCTTGCTCTGACAAATTATCGAAGCTGAGCGCCGAAAGGCCAACAGCGCCCGTTAACGAGAGTCTTGGAAAGAGGTCAGCCGTGGCAACGCCAATGCGCGCTGTTGCTGCCTCAAGCTGGCGTTCAGCCCGGCGCACATCAGGGCGACGGCGCAACAACTCTGCGGGATCACCAATCGAAATTGAGGCCGGCACAACCGGCAACGCAACGCGACCACTGGGCAATGTAAACTGTTGGGGCTGCTCGCCCACCAAAACCGCGAGCCTATATTGCGCTGCCGCTTCTGCAGCTTCTAAAGCGGCGATGGAGGCTAGCGTTGTTTCGTACTGCGATTGGGCGCGAGCCACATCCAATTCAGAACCACGACCGCCATTGCTCAGATCAATGGTGAGATTGTAAGTCCCTTTTTGATTCTCGGCATTACGCCGGGCGACATCCAATCGCACTTGCGCGCCACGCAATTCGACATAGGCGCGCACAGTATCGGCAACAACCGATACCAGCACATCATTCAGGCTAGCCTCTGTGGCCTGTGCATCGGCCCGGGCGGCCTGTACATTGCGATTTATGCGACCAAAAATATCAATCTCCCACGAGGCATCGAATGTGCCGTCGTAAACATCAACAGCGGGGAGTTCCGTTGCCAGGCCTTGCGCAGCAGCGCTTTCTTTCGCCCGCGCATATGACGCATTTGCGTTGACCGATGGGAAAAAGCCACCTTTCACACTCCGGGTGGCTGCACGGGCAGCGTCCAGATTGGCTTTGGCCGCCAAGACATCATTATTGACACGTAAAGCACGGCCTACCAGATCATTCAACTGATCATCATTCAGGCTTTTCCACCACTCGGCCGGTGGCGGATCGTTGGTCACAGCATCAGCGCTATGGCTGGCCAAAAACGCGCGCGCGGTATTGCGTTCAGGTTGAACGTAATTAGGGCCGACACCATTGACGCATGACGCCAACAGACACGCAGCCGACAATAGGATGGGCAGATGTAAATTACGACTGATCATGGCGCGGGGGCTACTTCTTCATCGTGAGACGATTGCATAAATTTCTGCGCATAGTCTGCGAAGGCACGGCACACCATGAAGAATACAGGCGTGAGGACCAAACCAAAAAATGTTACGCCCAACATGCCGCTAAATACAGCCGTGCCCAAGGCCTGACGCATTTCAGCGCCTGGGCCAGAGGCGATCACTAACGGGACCACGCCTAAAATGAAGGCGAATGACGTCATCAAGATCGGCCGCAAACGTGTACGCCCCGCTTGGGCGGCGGCTTCTGCGCGCGCTGTGCCTTCGTTCTCGGCTTGAGCTGCGAATTCAACAATCAGAATAGCGTTCTTACACGCAAGCCCTACAAGCACAACAAAACCAATCTGCGTCATAATGTTGTTATCAAACCCGCGGATCAGCAGGCCCACCACAGCGGCCAACAAACACATCGGGACAATCAGAATGACGGCCAACGGCAGCGTCCAGCTTTCATACTGCGCGGCCAACACCAGGAACACGATGACGACCGCAAAGCCAAAAATCACCGCTGAGCTGCCGCCAGCATACTTTTCCTGGTACGCGAGCTCCGTCCACTCGAACCCAAAACCTGCTGGCAGATGTTCCGCCGCGATCTTCTCCATCGAGGCCAAGGCCTGCCCGCTGCTCACGCCGGGCGCGTAATCGCCCTGTAATTCCGCGGCTTCGTAAAGATTATACCGCGGCAAGCGATAAGGCGCTGTGATGTCTGAGAACAATGCAACAGAACCCAAGGGTACCATGTCGCCCGACGTATTGCGTGTCCGCAAATTCGCAACGTCTTGCGGTGTGCGACGGAATTGCGCATCGGCTTGGGCGCGCACCTGATATGTGCGCCCAAACAAGTTGAAGTCGTTCACATATGCTGAGCCGAGATAAACCGAAAGTGCTTCGAAAACATTACTGGTCGGCACGCCTAGCATCTCTGCTTTTGCACGGTCGATATCTGCATAGATCTGGGGCGTGCCGGTATTGAAGAACGAGAACACACCCACAAGACCCGGCGTCTGGTTGGCGGCGCCTGCCATATCGCGCACGGCCGCGCCCAGCGCATCAGCGCCACGACCTGAGCGATCTTGGATCATCATTTTAAATCCACCGCCATTCCCAATACCTCGAATAGGAGGCGGCGGTATCACCACAATGAATGCATCCTGAATACCGGCCATTTTCTGACGTAGTTCGCCGATCAGCGCTTCATAAGAAACACCCTCACTGTTCCGAACAGCGAACTCATCCAGTCCTGCAAAAATTGCTGCGGCACTCGTATCGTTCGTGAAAGTAGCCCCCGAAAAGCCTGAGAATGCCACCGTATGAATGACACCTTTTGTCGAAAGCAAACGTTCGTTGATCTGTTGCACCACATTGTCAGTGCGCTGCAAGCTTGAGCCTGGCGGCAACTGCGCCGCGACAATCAGGTAACCTTGGTCCTGCTGCGGAATAAAACCTGACGGCGTAACGGCAAAGCCCAACCAAGTAAGCCCCAACAATCCCGCATATGTGATCATTACCAGTGTGGTCACACGGATGAGCCGTACAATAGCATTCGCATATTGGCCCGAGATCTTTTCCAGAGCGGCATTGAAGCGCTTAAAGAATTTGTCCAATGCGATCGCACCAGCGCTCGTGGGCGCTGCATGGTGTTTGTGCTGCAACAAAATGCCCGACAACGCCGGACTGAGTGTGAGCGATACAAAGCAGGAAATCAGCGTGGCTACCGCGATTGTTAAAGCGAACTGCTGATAGAACTGCCCAGTAATACCAGTGACCAACGCTGTAGGCACAAACACTGCTGATAGTACCAGGGCAATCGACACCAGCGCGCCCCCCACCTCGTCCATGGTTTTATGGGCTGCAGCCTTAGGGGCCATGCCCGCTTCCATGTTCCGTTCGACATTCTCCACCACCACAATGGCATCATCGACCACGATGCCAATGGCCAACACCAAGCCGAACAACGACAAAATATTAAGCGAGAAGCCAAATAGCGACATCACCGCAAATGTGCCGATCAGAGACACCGGAATGGCGACAATGGGAATAATGGCCGCGCGCCAAGTTTGCAAAAACACAAACACAACCAGCACCACCAACACCATCGCTTCCAATATGGTGTGGGTCACTGCATCCACAGACTCGCGGATAAACTGCGTGGGGTTATAGACAATGGTATACGCCACCCCACTGGGGAACTCTTTGGACAACTCGTCCATGGTTTGGATTACCGCGTCCGACGTGGCAAGCGCATTACTGCCAGGACGCTGGAAAATCACCATGGCTACGGCTTCCTTGCCGTCCAAGTACGAGTTGGTGAGATAATCACGCGCGCCAATCTCGATGCGCGCCACATCACTGACGCGCGTGAGCCGCCCCTCTTCATCAGTTTTGATTACAATGTCACCAAACTGTTCGGCGTCTGTCAGGCGTCCAAGCGTCTGCACACTTAATTGAAAGGCATCTGGGCTTGGCATCGGCGGCTGGTTGAGCGCTCCCGAGGCCACTTGCACGTTCTGGCGCCGCAGCGCGGCTACAACTTCGCCAGCAGTTAAGCCCAATGCGGCAATGCGATCCGGGTCAAGCCATACACGCATGGAGTAGTCACGTGCGCCGAAGATCTGCACGTTGCCCACACCATCGATACGCGACAGCACGTCTTTGACGCGCAGGCTGGCAAAATTGGAAAGATAGAGTTGATCGTACGTTTTATTGGGCGAAACGATGTGTACAACCATCATCAAGTCGGGTGAGTTCTTACGCACGTTGACGCCCAGGCGCTGCGTTTCTTCCGGCAAACGTGGCAGCGCACCAGAGACGCGATTCTGCACTAGCACCTGCGCCATATCCAAATCGGTACCAAGTTTGAACGTCACCGTAATCGACACGACGCCGTCGGCCGTGGATTGTGATGAGGCATACAACATGCCCTCAACACCATTGATTTCCTGCTCGAGAGGCGAAGCAACCGTATTCGCCAATACTTGCGCATTGGCACCCGGGTATGTTGCTGTGACGATGATGGTTGGGGGCGCAACCTCGGGGTATTGCGCAACGGGCAGTTTGAAGTACGCAAACGTTCCCAACAGAATAATTAGAATTGACAGCACGCCCGCAAAAATGGGGCGATCAACAAAGAAGTGCGAGAACTTCATTACTGCCCCCCCGCAGGAGCAGCGGTCGGCGCTGCAGCCACTTCGATCTTACCGTCTGTGGCTTGAACTTTTGCACCGGGCCGCACACGTAAAAGACCATTGATTACAACACGATCTTGGGGCGACAACCCCTCGCGCACCACTCGCAAACCATCAATGATGGGCCCTAACGTGAGCACGCGGAAATTTACGACGCCATCCGCACCAACAACAGCCGCCACTTTACGGGCCTGGTCACTAATAATAGCTGAGTCCGGAATCAGCGTGCCTTGGTATGTCGCGCCAAATAACCGCAAGCGCCCAAAGGTGCCTGGCGTCAGAAATAAATCCTGATTCGGAATAACAGCGCGGCCGCGAATTGTTCCCGTGCGTGCATTGATTTGATTATCAACGAAATCCATTACACCGGAACGTTTCCACTCCGCTTCATCAGACAATCTGACTTGCACGGGGTTTGGCGCATCGCGTGAGCTGGACCGATTGCCAGTCTGTGACATGCGCTGATAACGCAAGTATGCCAGTTCGCTGGCATCAAAAATAAAGTGGATAGGATCGAGCGAGACAACAGTTGTCAGCAACGATGGCGCAGCGCTTCCGCCCGCCACAAGGTTCCCGACATCTAACGCCGACGCACCAACGCGCCCTGAAATTGGTGAGCGAACTTGTGTGAACTCTAAATCAAGCTCCGCATTGCGTAGCGCACCCCGCGCCCCTTCCACAGCAGCATCGGCGTCTTTCTTGCGCTGCAGGCGTGTGTCGTACTCTTCCACCGACACAGCTTTGGTTTGCAACAGCTTCGTTGCGCGCTCCAGGTCATTGTTCGCCAATTGCTGCCCGGTTTGCGCACGCACGTATGCGGCCTTGGATTGATCAAGCGCAGACTGATACGGACGCGGGTCTATCACAAACAGCAAGTCGCCTTGCTTCACCATCTGACCATCTTTGAAATTCACTGATGTCAGATAGCCGCTGACACGAGCGCGAATTTCAACAGACTCAATGGCCTGAAAACGACCAGTGTACTCGTCCCACTCGGTGACTTCTTTGATGATGGGTTTGGCGACTGTGACGGGTGGCGCAGCCCCAGCACCGCTGCCGTTATCGGGGCCACAGGCAGATAAAATGAAACTGGCTGTCAGCGCAGTTACTGCTGCTGTAAACCGAACGTTACGCCAACAGAATTGCATTTGCCCCTCACCGTCACAAAGCAGCCGACGCATCGTCGTCAGGCCCCATCCTAAACTAGGCAGGTGGCACAGCGGCAATTCGCCGCACCTATTCCTTTTGATACTCGCATAATGAAAGCCGCCCGACGACAAGGCCAGTAAAGGCTTGTGAATTTATGTTAACGGCGTGCCAATCGGGGGAAGAAATGGCGCGTAATAGACTGAGAAATATATAACTTAAGCTTTAAAAGTTGCGTCTACCGACACGGATATTGGGCCGCAAATGCGTTCGCCAGAACCACCGCAGCCGGGAAATGCAATGTCCCGGTATTAGCCTTGGCATACGTCAAAAAACTATCACGCAACGTGGTGTTATTGGAATCAACTGGGAAGCACCACGTTTGGCCCCCGTAACGCCACTGGCGAATAAATTCGGGCCCTACTGCCATCTGACTGCCGTACGTGAAACCGTCAATAAAACCACGACATAGAGATTGTTCTTCAGGCGTATCACGTTGGCAGGCACGCGCCAAATCAATGCCTTTGATTGGCGCCTCAGTAGGCGCTGTCATCGCACCGAGCATGAATGCGCTCACGCCAACGAAAATAACTGAACGAAATCGCCGCATGTACTTAAACCTTCCGCACGTCACGCGCATGCAACTTAAAGACCGTGCGGAACAATTGCGCGAGCTTTGCATACTCAGGCGCCTTCACAGCCGTTGCACGCCAAACCAACGCGATCTGACGCGCAGGCGTTTCACGCTCTAGAGTCCGAATCACAACACCATTTTGGCTCGCTGCCTCAATCGGTGCAGCCATACGCGGCAACATCGTCACCCCTAAGCCCCCGCGCACCATTTGCACCAACGTTGCAATCGATGTGGCTTGGTAGACTTCATGGGCCTGTCTGGTCGTCAAATTACACGCCGCCAATGCATGATCCCGCAAGCAGTGTCCGTCTTCCAACATCAACAGCGACACATCTTTCAAATCTGAGACAGGAATACTTTTCTTTTTTGCCAGTGGATGATCCACCGGCAAACAAATCACCACATCTTCTTCGCCGATAATTTCGACAGCCAAGGTATCGGTTTCGTAAGGCAACGCAATGAGCGCTACATCCAATGTGCCTTCATGCAACCGACCTAGAACCACTGCCGTTTGTTCTTCGCGCACAAAAACTTTCAGCTTGGGAAATTGCTTGCGGGACGCCGTCAGAAGCGCAGGCAACAAATATGGCGCGATGGTAGGAATCACGCCCAAGTTTAAAGGCCCCACCAACTCACCGCGCCCGCTTTGGGCCAGATCAACCAAGTCTTCCAAGGCCTGCAATGTTTCACGTGCGCGAGACGCAATAACCCGCCCCAAAGCCGTGACCACGACATTGCGTTTTGTCCGCTCAACCAAGGTGACGCCCAGGGTGGCCTCCAACTCTTTCAACCCAGCGCTCAGCGTCGATTGGGTCACCGCGCACTGCTGCGCCGCCCGCCCGAAATGCAGCGTTTCGGACAGAGCAATCAGGTATCGGAGTTGGCGGGGCGATGGTAAATCTTTCATCGATTTTCTCGATCATAAAAACAATATTTAATCGTTAGATTTAATAAAATACAAGGCCCATATAAGCTGTGTACCGGCGGTCGGACATGAACCCATGTGTGGGGTGGGCTCATATTCGGATGTCAGGTGCGACACCCTTATATATTTATGGAGCAACCCCATGATTACCATTGGTCAAAAACTTCCCGCCTTCTCCCTCAAAGCCTCGGTCGACACCACCCTGGAGTTTCCAGTGATTACCGATGCATCGTACGCTGGCAAATGGAAGGTATTTGTGTTCTGGCCGAAGGACTTTACGTTCGTCTGCCCCACTGAAATCCTAGGCTTTGACGCCCTGAACAAAGATTTCTTGGATCGTGATGCGCAACTCTTGGGTGCGTCGACGGACTCTGATTTCGTGCACCACGCTTGGCGCAAAAGCCGTGAAGACCTGGGTGCTGTGAAGTACCCGTGGCTGGCGGACATCAAGAAAGACCTGGCGAATGCCTTGGGCATCCTCGAGCCGAACGAAGGTGTTGCTTATCGCGCCACGATCATCGCTGACGCTGACAACATCGTGCGCCACGTCTCTGTCAACGACCTGAACGTCGGCCGCAACCCGCAAGAAATCTTGCGCGTGCTCGACGCCTTGCAAACGGACGAGCTCTGCCCGTGCGCTTGGAAGCAAGGCGAAGACACCTTGAAAGCCGCCTAAGCCTACAAGGCTTAACGGCACATCCTTAACGTCCCCGGGGGCCGCTTTTACCCCCCTCCCCCTCCCCAAAAGGGCGGCCTCCGGGTTTCTTTTCAGGAGTAAGAACAATGACCACCGATGCCTTACGCGATGCCTTGCCCGACTACGCCAAGGATTTGAAGCTCAATCTCGGCGCGGTGTTAAGCGACGCGACTTTGAGCGACCAGCAAAAATGGGGCGGCTTGCTTGCAGCAGCCTTGGCCTCACGCAATGCCACCGTCATTCAAACGCTGGGCGCTGAAGCTGCGACCAAACTGTCACCGGAAGCGCTGACTGCGGCCAAAGCGGCCGCTGCAATCATGGGCATGAACAATGTCTACTATCGCTTCACCCATGAAGTGACCGACAAAGAATACAGCAAATTGCCAGCCCGCTTGCGCATGAACATCATGGCGAATCCAGGCGTGCCGAAGATCGACTTCGAGATTTGGTCGCTGATCGTCTCGGCCATCAATGGCTGCGGTTTGTGCATGGATAGCCACGAACAAACCTTGCGCAAACACAGCGTCACACAAGATGCCGTACAACAGGCGGTGCGTATTGCCGCTGTGGTTCACGCGGTTGCGGCGACACTCGAAGGCGAACAGGTTCTGGCGGCGGCTTAAAGCGCCAGCACTATTTCCAGTTTCGCATAACACTTATTCGGCAAACGCGGTGTAGAGGCTCTGGCCTTGCACCGCGTTTCTGTTAGCGTGGGCGGATACGCACATGCCCATCACCATTCCCGCCTCTGCTATTCCTGGATCTGACCGCGCAACACGTCGCCGCACGATTGCGTTGTTGGCACTGCCCATTGTTGCGGGCATGGTCTCGCAAAACATTACCAACCTGATCGACACTGCACTGATGGGTTTTGTCAGCGCCACAGCCGTGGCCGCTGTGGGCATTGCCAGCTTTGCGAACTTTATGTGCAGTTCGTTTATTACGGGCCTGGCGGCTGGCGTTCAGGCCATGGCTGCACGGCGCAAAGGCGAAGGTCGTGATGCTGAAACCGCCATTCCACTCAATGGCGGTTTGTTTTTATCCGCGGTGATTGGTCTGCCCACCAGCATAATTCTGATTTTGCTCGCGCCCTGGATTTTTGATCTGCTGTCGAATGACCCTGACGTACGCGCAATTGGCGTACCATACTTACAAGCCCGCATGATTGGCATGATGGGTTTGGGCATGAACTTTGCTTTTCGCGGATTTTGGAACGGCATCAGCCAGCCACGCATTTACATGCGCACAATCATTCTCATTCACATCACGCAAATCTTGCTCAGCGTGGGCTTTGTATTTGGGTATGCTGGCTTGCCTCAATTGGGCGCATTAGGCGCCGGCATCGGCACCACGTTGTCAGTGTATGTCGGAACATCGCTTTACACAGCCCAAACTTGGAAGCTTGCGAAACACCATGGCTTCCTGGAACGCCTACCGCGCTGGGACACGATTAAAACCATCTTCAGCATCTCGATTCCGGCTTCAATTCAGCAACTCTTTTTTTCTGCGGGCTTTACGGTGCTGTTTTCGATCATCGGTCGTATCGGCACGCACGAATTGGCGGCCGCCAGTGTGTTACTGAACATTTCCCAAACCGCATTTCTGCCGGGCTTAGGGTTGGGCCTTGCCGCTGCGTCTTTGGTCGGTCAGGCCCTCGGGCGCGGCGACCCCGCAGATGCCAAAGCCTGGGGCTGGCAAGTAGCGCGAATTGGCATGGCAATCATGGCTGCAATTGGCGTGCCGATGGTCCTGTTCCCCATTCCCATTTTGGGCATCTTCCTGCACGACCCTGCAGTCTTGGAGATCGCGAGATTACCCCTGCAACTGGCTGGCGCGACAATCATGATCGAAGCCATCGCCATCATTATCTTGAACGCATTACAAGGCGCAGGCGCGACTAAAACTGTCGCGAAGTTCGGCATCGGCCTGCAATGGTGCCTAATGCTGCCGCTGGCGTACGTGATCGGCCCCGTGATGGGCTATGGTCTCTTTGCGGTGTGGGCGTGGTTTATTTTCTATCGCTTCATTGCCGCTGGCGTGTTCGCCTGGGTTTGGCAATACGGCAACTGGCAGAACATCAAACTATAATCCGAGTTTATCGGCATGTTGTTTTCTGCTGCTCACCCTGCGGCAGAGGGTCGTAATCCATTCCCGGATTTTCAGAACCATATTTTTCCATTTCAACATTCAGCAGTTTTAATTCATCCGCAGCAATCTTATTGCCCGGCTCATACTTCAGTGATGTTTTGTAGGCATCGCGTGCTTCAGCTAATAAGCCTTGATCAAATCTGATATAACCACGCTTTCGATAGGCGTGTGCCAAATCGCATTTATCTTTTGTAAAGCTGATAAGGTTCGTCACAACTTCATCGGCCTCTGCGAGTTTCTTTTGCCGGATGAGAGTCTGCGCCAGTTCAAATTTTGGCTGCGGCCACAAGGGTTGCATTTGTATCGACATACGTAACGGTGCCACCGCCGCATCATAATCTTGCAGTTCAACAGCGCAGTAACCCGCATAAAATGCAATCGCGGCAGGCCGGATAGAAACCCAAGTAACGTTTTGTCCTGTGACTTGCCCTGAGTCTATGAGACTACTTAGTGTAGTCACAAAATCAGAACGCTTCTCTGCCGCGATCGGGTAGCTTTGCAAAGCAGTGGCTATTTTGGACCACGCGAGCAAATCTGCCTCAGCTTTTTTCAGAGTCCCAGGGCATGACTTAGCATCTGTCTTAAAAACCGCTAAATCCGTAAGTGTCTCTCCAGGCATGTCGGGCCATTTCTTGCCATTCGGCGGCGCAGTAAAAGCCAATGTCGGATGATCATCACCGATGGGATTTTGCTTCAGCCACGCATAGAAACCCGGCAGATTGAAGGCACTGACGTATGACGCAGGGATCGTCCAGCCAGGACGCGCGAATGCCGCCAAAACATATTCGTCTAAGAATCCAGCATTCGCGATTTTTACTAAGGTTACGAAATAAGCATTCGAAGGTTTATCAGGATCAATTTTTAACTCGGCGAAAGACTCAACCATAGCCTGACGGCCAGCCAGTTCGATTTCAAAATCATCACCCGAATCGTTGAAGGATTTCTGTCCGCTTTTCTCTTCGGCTTCGACACGCGCGGTCAGCACCATCATACGCGCGCCAGCATATACGGCCCATAATGCCCCATCAGGCGCGGACTCATCTCCCATCGCCTTTGGATCGATCATGATATGAAAGCTATCTTTGGCTGGTTTGCTCTTCTTCGCAATCGCGGGCGTAGCAACCGTCAGAACAACCATCAGCACCACTACAGTGCGATACAGACTAACTAAGTTGCTTCGTAACGACATAGATTCCCCCACAGACTTCACCCATGGAGGAATCTATCTCTAGTATTTTTCTGAATCCATACCTACTTTGAGGTGCATCTGAGGTAAGATATTATTTCCCCTTTGTCACTTGCCCACGGATTTCACCAGGTGCGTTTTTAGCGGTATGAATGTTCACGTACTATTTTTCGGCTAACAATTCTGTCGCTTGAGCATCGGTCAACTTGGCCGAACCTTTGACGGGGCTGGTCAGATTTCCGGCAATCGGCAAAACTACACCGGCATTTTGACCAATAGCCGCAGGACCATGGAAGTGCGCTGCCGTCGCTGGGCCGCTTAAATTCATGTACTCCAAGGTCCAGTTCAGTTCCTTCGTCACAGTATCGTAGGTAGCCGATAATTTTCCGGCGCCATTGGTGTCAACGGGCGGCACTTCGCTCGCCCCCTTCAATTCAGCGATCAACGGCACCGCTTCAGCCGATGCAAAAGATCCCGCCACCATCATGCTGGCAAGAACAACACTTGTTAGACTTAGCTTTGAGATCATCGTCCTCATGAATCACCTTAGGTGAAGTGTTGAAAAACAAACGCCCAGCGGCATTCGTCGCACTGCAATACAGTGGGTGCGAAAGAATTTATTCAGGGCGAACACAGACCAACGGCGCTCGCGGCACAAAGTTTCCCTGCAGAATGGGAAAATTTTTTGAGGGCTATTCGGAAGTATGGCGCGTTTATGCCCCACAGCTGCCGCACAGCAGCCACGAAGTTTTGTTGTATTTGCTGTGACCGGCCCACCCTACCTCAGGAGATGGTTATGAAAGCCAAAGTTCTCGCCCCTTTTGCGGCCCTAGGCATGATGGCCTTAGCACCGATGACTGCGCACGCTGTCACTGGTTTTACAGATGACAGCACCAGTTTGCGCGCCGGCCCCGGACGCGATTACCCGCGCCTTGACCGCATTCCCCGCAACGTACGCGTTGAAGTGCACGGCTGCTTACGTCGCTATGACTGGTGTGACGTATCCTACCGTGGTTATCGCGGCTGGATTGATGCAGATGACGTGAAAGTGGCCTTCCGTAATACGCGAGGCTATATCCGCGAATACGGCCCAACCTACAATGTTCCACTGATTACTTTTAGCTTCGATACCTATTGGGATGATCACTATCGCAAGCAACGCTTCTACCGCGAGCGTGTGACATGGCGCGAAAAGTCGCGCACCTGGTATAACGACCGTGATCACGATGGCATCCCAAACCGTTTTGACCGCGATCAGGACGGCGACGGTATCCGCAACAGCCGAGATCGTGACCAAGATGGTGACGGCATCCGCAACAGCCGCGACCGTGACCGCGATGGAGACGGCGTGCGCGATAAGTACGACCGCAACCCCAACACACCCCGTTAATCATAAGTCTGAGATATAGCAAAACGTGGGGCCGATCCCGTCAGCCGGGGTCGGCCTTTTTTGCTGTCCAGAGATACATACGCGTTTGGAAATTGACTCTGGTGCTGCGACGCAGTATTTAACCCATAAGTTAAATAACATTGGTCCATGTAAAGTGCCGCTCGATCCTTTAAGTGCAACGTTCTCGGCTTTAGCTGACCCCACCCGCCGCGCCATTTTAGCCCGGCTGGCTTTGGGCGAAACATCCGTCAGCGAGTTGGCACAACCCTTCGCGATGAGCATGCCTGCCATTTCCAAGCATCTAAAAGTGTTGGAACATGCGGGCCTGATTACACGGGGGCGTGAGGCCCAATGGCGCCCATGCCGATTAGAGCCCAAGGCACTGAAAACTGTTGATGCATGGCTTGAGCGCTATCGCCAATTCTGGGAAGCGCGCTTTGATCGCCTCGATGCTTATCTGCAAGAGTTACAAGCTGCAGAACATACGCCGACAAAAGCTAAACGCACGAAGAGAGCCAAACCGAAATAGCCTTCGGTTAAACATAGATCGACCACACAACACCTGGGAGGGCAGTTATGTTGAAGAAGATTGTCATTACGATTGCCGTACTTGTTGTCGCGCTTCTGGCTTATGCCACGACGCAGCCTGACGAGTTCAAAATTGAGCGCAGTGCCGTTGTGAATGCGCCTGCGGCAACAATCTTTCCGCTCATCAATAACTTCAAAGCATGGCAACCCTGGTCACCGTTCGAGAAAAAAGACCCCAACATGAAGCGCACATACTCGGGCGCTGAAACCGGTGTGGGCAGCATGTACGCCTGGGATGGGAACAGCGACATTGGCGCAGGTAGCATGGAAATTACTGAATCGACGCCTAATACGCGCGTCGTAATTGCCATGCACTTCCTGCGCCCCATGGAAGACAAAAGCACGGTGGCTTTTACAGTAACGCCGCAAGGCGAAAGCAATACTGTCACCTGGAGCATGTATGGCCCCAACAACTTTGCGGGCAAATTGATGGGCGTGTTCATGAACATCGACAAAATGGTCGGCGCCGACTTTGAAGCTGGACTTGCGGACCTGAAAGCCATCGCCGAGAAACAAGCCGCAGCAGATAAAGCCGCTACCGCATCCACCCCAACAGAACCAACCCCGGCAGAGCCGAAATAATGTTAAATGCGTCCGTTGCAAAAGAGTTGGTTCTTACGCGTGTATTCAACGCGCCGCGTGAGCTGGTTTTCAAGGCCTGGACAGACCCCGAAAGTGCGAAACACTGGTGGGGGCCCACACATCATCCCGCCATCTTTATCGAGATGGATGTGCGTGTGGGTGGGCGCTGGCACGGCATGTTGCGATCAGAAGCCGACGGCACCATCCTCACCCACCGTGGCGAGTTCTTAGAAATCGACCCGCCCAAAACATTGTCGTTCACATTCGCTTGGGATGAAGAAGGCGAGCGCGGTATTCAGAATGTTGTTACGCTGACCTTTGAAGACCTAAGCGGCAAAACAAAAATGACATTACGCCAATCGCCGTTCCAATCCACAGGTGAACAGGAAGGGCATGGCGAAGGTTGGTCCTCCACATTCGACCGCCTTGAGTTTCATCTCTCACAACACTAACACTTCAGAGCCCCGCACATGTCCACACCCAAAATTTCACCTTACCTGACTGTCGATAACGCCCGCGAGACACTCAACTTCTACAAAGATTGCTTCGGCGGCGAAACATACATCATGACCGTTGCCGAAACGCCCATCGCCAAACAATTACCGCCAGAGTCACAAAACAAAGTGATGCACGCGAGCTTAACCAGCGATCATATCAGCATCGCGATGTCTGAAATGAGTGGACCGCAAGGTTTTGTGCGCGGCAACACAGTCTCATTAATGATAAATTGCACCAGCGAAGCCGAATTGAATCAAATGTTCGCGAAACTATCGCCGGGCGGTCACGTTATGATGCCGCCAGGTAAGCAATTCTGGGGCTCTATTTTTGCCTCATTCACGGACAAGTTCGGCATTCAGTGGCTGCTGAACTACCCGCTTTCTGCTTAAAGGGATTTCAATCATGCGCTCAGTCATATTCATCGCGACATTCACGGTACTTGCGCTCAGCGCATGCTCGCCCGAAAGTGACAAGAGCACCGAGAAGAAGAAAGAATCTGCTGCAGTAACTGGCCCGATCAAACCGATTGCAACCGAAGCACCGTCTGGCACATATAAACTCGATAAGTCGCACGCAAGCCTGATCTTCCGCGTTAATCACATGGGGTTCTCAAACTATACGGCGCGCTTTAAACGCTTTGATGCCACATTAGATCTTGATACCGCGTCGCCATCGAATTCCAAATTAAGTGTCACAGTGGATGCGACATCGCTGGAAACCGATTTCCCCGACCCGAAAGTTGTAGACTTCAACGCTCAACTTCAGAACGAGCAATGGCTTGATACTGCGAAATACCCCGAGATGACATTCCGTTCGACTGGCATTGGTATGACCAGCGCTAACACGGCGCTGGTGACAGGTGATTTCACACTACATGGCATCACCAAGCCGCTCATCTTAAATGTTACGTTTAACGGCGGTTACCCGGGCATGGAACTCGACCCCAATGCTCGTGTCGGCTTCTCTGGAAAAACCACTTTGAAACGGTCTGATTTTGGCATCAGCGCTGGCATTCCTGCCCCCGGCAGCAACATGGGCGTCAGCAATGAGGTTGACGTGATTATCGAAGCAGAGTTCAGCGGCCCGGCGTGGATAAAGCCTGCAGGCTCTGCGGAGCCCAACCTAAACCCACCCTCTCCATCGCCATAGATTCAGGCATAAGCCCGATGCAAAGCTGCGGGCTTCATCCCCCCCCCAAGCAACAGCCAAACCGTGTCGGCCTGCAAGCTATCAATCTTCCCGTAAGTGAAACGACCGGGGACAAGCCCCCAGCAGAGCGAAGGTTATAGGCATTTCTGGAACTTTGCCGAAAAGATGGCGTTTTACTCCTGTCTGTGGCGCGCAATACAGCGCCTTATCATCGGGCGCTTCACACAACGTGCCCTTTCAGCAGGGAGTTTGCGATGAGAGAGTTGGTCAATCATTTCGTAGCCGCTTACGTCACAACCCTGCTGCTGGCCCTCGCGGCGTGCAACACCGTTGAAGGTGTTGGCCAAGATGTTAATTCGGCCGGTCGTGCGGTCGAGCGCAGCGCTGACAACGCGAAGTAAGCTGGGGGGCGTCGTGATGTTGGGCTGGCAAATCGCATTTATGATTGTCACGATATTGGCCACAGCGCTTGTTATTACAGGTATGGCGTTGTCGTTCATCGGGGCGGCACACGTTATGTTATTTGCCGCTGTCGCAGTTGCAATCTTCGCGCCCAACGTTACGCAACGCATACAAGCGCATAGCTAACCTATCATTGCTCTGACCGACGTTTCATAAACAATGCGTATCCTCGGCATTGGCGACTACTGCGAACTCGGCGCGATGTACATAGAACTCGCCCGCGAAGGACACGACGTGCGCGTGTTTATCGGGGCAAAAGAAAGTCGCAAAACACTTGAAGGTTTTATTAAGCGCACCACGGACTGGCGCAAAGATCTAGCTTGGATCAAAAGCGCTGGAGCGGACGGGATTATCGTTTTCGAAACCGCCGATGCCGGTGCAACACAAGATCAACTACGTGCTGATGGCTTCAATGTCATCGGCGGCAGCGCCTATGGAGATCGACTGGAATCGGACCGCGCATTTGGTCAGAATTTATTACGTACGCTCGACATCCAAACAGCCCAAACCACTCCCTTCACCAACTTCGAGAATGCCATTAGCCATATTCAACGTCATCCGGCACGTTATGTTTACAAGCCCTGTGGGAACACCTCGCACTCCATGGAAAGTTACGTGGGTGACCGTCCCGATGGCCGCGATGTAATCGATTTTCTACAAAGCCAAGCAGCGATTTGGCAAGGGTATGAAGATGACCCGCACTACATTTTGATGGAACACATCGATGGTGTCGAGGTCGGTGTCGGCGCCTATTTTAATGGTGAGACATTCCTCAGCCCAGCGTGCATTGATTTCGAACACAAGCGCTTTTTTCCAGGCGACATTGGCGAGCTTACTGGCGAAATGGGCACTGTTGTGTCTTATCGCGGCGCTGAAATGCTCTTTAATGCAACTCTGGCAAAAACAGCTCCCGCGTTAGCGAAATCGGGGTATTGCGGCTACATCAACCTCAACACTATCGTTAACAAGAATGGCATTTGGCCGTTGGAATTCACGTCGCGATTTGGGTATCCCGGCTACGCGATCTTGAGCGCGCTGCAATTAGATGACTGGGGCACCATGTTTAAACACATGTGCCAACGCAATACCGCAAGCTTTCAGACCGCCCCAGGCTATGCTGTCGGCGTGGTACTAACAGTGCCTCCCTTTCCTTACACGTCAACTGTGCCGCCATCACCCACGCGATTGCGTATTCGATTCAAAGGCGAACTGAGCGAAGACGAAAAGGACAACCTGCACTACTGCGAAGTCGCGCGCGATAGCACGCAACTTATTACAGCGGGCGTGCAAGGACAGGTCATGGTGGTAACCGGGCGCGGCATGACTGTAAAAGACGCCCAAACAGCGGCTTACAATCTCACACGGAAAGTGACTGTTCCAAACTTGCGTTACCGCACAGATATCGGGGAACGCTTGATATGGCAGGACCACGTACATTTGGAAGCACTGGGTATACTCAGCACGTAACTCGGCGCACATATAACTCTGGCGGAAACAAAATAAAGAGTAACGAAACTATAAGGGCAATGTTTCGCGGGAACTCCCCACATCAGGCGCTCGTTTAACTTTGTGAGATCCTCATCTTCAGGAGAAGCCCGATGGCCCAGAAATTCGATTTCAGCAAAGCAAAGTCCAATCCCAGCAAGTTCTTTGAACGTCCCAATGATGTCTTGAATAATCACGCACTTTCGCGCGCACAGAAAATAGAGCTGCTGCATCAATGGGAACTGGACGCACGGCTTATGTCAGTCGCCGAAGAAGAAAATATGGCCGGCGCAGAACCCACTTACCTGCAAGAAGTAGTGAAAGCTCTGATTTCATTGGGCGACGAAGCACACCTCAATCAGGATTCCAGCGGCAGCGCTGCAGCTAAGCATGGCGATGCGCCTGACCTAAAAGCCAAGCCACAGGCGCCCGCCACTCGATAATCTGAAATTTAGGTCCCGCTTTGAACGCGCTGCGCCTGGATCCAATGCCAGGCCAGCGAGCCTTTAAAGTATGCATCCGCAGGCGGGAAAAATGGTTCCGAGATAGCATCATCATCTTCACCATCACTATCTTCTGGGACGTCTTCATCATCCGCTTGACCTTGCAGAAAATCAGATGCCCGCAGGCAAATCGCGCGCATATCGTCTTCTGAAAATTTTAAGATCAGCCCCGCCTCGGCATAAGTAAAAGACGCTAACGTCGTCAGTAGAACAGCCTGACGACTGAGGGGATCAAGCATTTGCAGCAACATAAAGAGCGGCTTATAGCCATGCACGGTTGTGACGTATTCACGATCCGAATTTGTGCACGCCCATATATCTGCGAAAGCGCGGAACAACGCCAAACGCAGTGGCATCTTCTGGCTGATCAACTCGGGCGCTTCCAGGATCGCTTCTAAGCAAGCGACAACGTAAGCATCGCCGCTTGATGATGAGCCTGTCAGCGCCACGGCATAGCGCCGCAGGGCAGGCAAATGCGGCACAATCAGATTCGTTTGAGCCAGATTCGTTTGAGCCAGATTCGCTTGATTCAGGTTCGCTGGGCTGAGGCCCGATAGCTGCGAACGCAATGAACGAGCGTGTTCTATCTGCTGATTTTGAGACATTAAATTTGTCTTGGGCATCGTTTGGCATCCTTTTTTTGAAGCCTCACTCGCCCCCGGACCGCGCGTTTTTCGTGACGTCTATGCGGCTCTCCCACTTCATAAGAGTATTCCCTTTTGTATTGGCGGCAACGTGTAACTTCAGACATCACACACTTTGCACGCATTACGACAACGCAACGTCAAGGCCCTGCACTTAACAGGCGCAGGTTTGCCAAATCGTCGCCACAATTAAGCGCGCTGCACATTTCAGTGACATAATTCTTTCAAACGTACGCCACATCTGATTGTTCCTTAAACTGTTCCGTCAGAACGCGGAACTTGCTGAAAATCATCACGTTTGAGCGTTATGCGTTGTAGCAACGGTAATGAATGAATAAGCCATGAATGAATATGTGATGTGGGTGGGCGGCGTTGCGATGATCGCTTCAACAGCAAGTTTTCTGCCGCAGGCTTGGAAGATCATAAAATCGCGCAAGACGGCCGATATTTCTGTCGCCACATATACTCTAACAGTCGGTGGCTTTGCGTTGTGGCTGACGTATGGAATTTTATTGAAACAGTGGCCACTCATTGCCACCAATGGCATTTGCCTGTTTTTCTCAGGCTTTATTCTCACGATGAAGCTGCTGCCACCCCGTAAGAAAGCCCAAGTAGCTGATGTTCTAGTCTCGTCGAAGTAACTTAAGACCCTGCATGTTTTATAAGATATCGCGCTTCATCTGGGAATGTGACGCATCCCAAAAATCTCTTGTGTACGTGGCAAGGCTTGATGCATCGACCTTCCAGCACTAACATCCCGCACCATGGATCGCAGACTCTCCAACGATGTCGTGACCTTTATCCACACCCATTTGGGGTCGATTTGGGCGCTGGAATTAATGCTGCTGATGATGGCTCAGCCTGAAAAGGCTTGGACTATCGAAATGTTGGTGCGCGAATTGCGCGCGACGCACACACTGGTGGCGGGTTTATTAGAGCGCTTCCAACGCTCAGAACTTGCCACAGAAACGCCCCCTGGAACATGGCGCTGGTCAGCCGCCACAGATGAATTACGGCATATCACGAAAGAACTTGCTGCGGCCCACGCCGTCACACCATTCGCCGTCATTCAAGCTATCGCCAACGCACCCGAATTGCGCTTGCGCCAATTCGCCGATGCATTTCGTATTCGCAAAGATTGAGAGGCCACCGATGATGACCGCATCTGTCTACCTTCTCTGCGCGATCACATGTTTCATCTGCATGCTCCTTCTCGCGCATGGTTTTGTGCGAACCAAATCGCGCCTCTTGTTCTGGAGCGCGCTGTGCTTTGTCGGCCTGACCATCAACAACGCACTGCTATTCATCGATTTAGTTGTCTTGCCGACGCAAATTGATCTGCAAATCCCGCGCCTTATTGCATCTGGCGTCGGCATGGCGTTGTTGCTGTACGGCTTTATTTGGGATGTTGAATAATGACCGATATTGCAACATTTCTCGCAGGTGCCGTTGGCATGGCGTATGCCGTTGCGGCGGTGTTCTTTTTGCGATTTTGGACGAGAGCCAAGGATGGTTTGTTCTTAAGTTTTGCCGCCGCTTTTGCATTATTTGCGATCAACCAGAGTCTGATTGGGATCTTTGGGGTGCAGTCGGAAATGCGAGCCGCCTTCTACTCGCTGCGGTTGATTGGATTTGGTCTGATTATTTTTGCGATTATCAGGAAGAATTTGGCGAAGCCCTAAGCAACCCCCGTCTGTTTTTGCAGGGCGGATACAGGGGGAATATGGGGATTGTGGGGAGTGCTTTTTAGGAGCGCGGCCCCTGCACGTCTCCCAAAACCCGCGCAAACCCTAGGTTTTTCTCCACATGATTCACCGTCGCCAATGGCGCCTCAGTGCGATAGAACACTGCGCGAATCCTGCCCCTTTCAAGAAGCGACCCGACCATGACCGAGACCCCGCCAGACCGTTTGAGCGTTGACGCCCGCAGCCCCTTCTTCAATGAAGACGTCCTGAGCAAAGGCATCGGCATTCGATTCAACGGCCGCACACGCATTGATGTGCTGGAGTACTCGGTTTCGGAAGGCTGGATTTTGGTCGCTGCTGGCAAGTCGCGCGACCGTTACGGCAACCCCATGACCATGAAAATCAAAGGCACGGTGGAAGCCTTCTTCGACCCGGCCATGGGCGTGCAGAAGTAAGCCTATACAGGCACCGGTTACGCCACGCGCAGCACTGCGATCGGTTCTTTGACCGGCTCAAGCCGGCGAATATTCCTCAGCCTCTCCACTTGTGCTGCCGTGATCCGGATACCTTCTGACAACAACAGCTTGCCAGATACAGTCGCGATCTCAGACATCAGCAGATCATTTGGTAAGATCGTATCCAAAGTGACGGACACGCGGCTGGACGTAACCTGTCCTTGCGCCTGAATGGGGTTCATGCCCCAGCAGGTGTTGGCGATATTCAGAATCTGGGGGTCAAAGGCGCTGCCATTCTCAGCAATTTTTGCGATCAACGCCGATGGCGGCGTGTCGAGCGGCGTTAGATCAGCAACAGTTTTCAAAAACTTCAGGATGCGCGCTTCAATGGGAATTTCATCACCAATCGGCCCGCGCTCTGGCAATCCACTGCCGTCAAAGCCTCGATCCTGAAGCGCGATAATATTCGCGACATTCCGCAAGCGTGGAATGTGCATGAGCAAGCGACGTCCCGCTTCGGGCGCCCGCGCCACAATATCTTTCTCAGCGGCGCTTAATTGTTGGGGGGCGGCACTTAACTTCTCCAGCACGGCCGGGGGTACCGACACCAGACCAATCGGATACAGCATCGCCGCCAAGTCCAATTCCCACGATGACGCGAGACCGAGGGCATCGGCCATCGTTCGCGCCCACTGCTTGACGCGCGATGATCGACCAAAGGCATCAGGCGCAACCAGCGACAAGATATCGACCATCGCCCGCACGCTGCCGGTCAACGTTTGCTGCAATAAAACCTTCTCGGCGACCATCAATCGATGATGATTCAGCGCCTCTTCCAACGCTTGGCGCAACACCGGTTCAGAGCACGGCTTGTTGAGAAAACGAAAAATCCGCCCGCGATTGATGGCTTCAACGGCTGTCTCTTGATCGGCATTGCCCGTCAGCATGATGCGAACGGTATCGGGGCTGCGCTTTTCAATTTCAACAAGCGTGGAAACCCCATCCATTCCGGGCATGCGCATATCGCACACCACGACAGCGGGCTTGTATTTCGCAACCGCGGCAAGCCCTTCGGTGCCGCTCAATGCGGGGAGAATATTGAAGTCTTTGCGAAGCTGGCGGTGAATTGCGGCCAGGACGTTTTTTTCATCATCGATAAACAGAATTTTATCTGATTTCGCGTTGTCTTCTTGATTGAGCGCCACGTCATTCATGCGGCCAGCCTCCGCTGAGGTTCTCGTAAACACGGGTCCACGCGGGCAATTTCGCAAATATGCCGGCGGCGTCGCAGTAAGCAATATCAAGCCCTTCATAACCGCCCGCACCGGCCGTCTCTTCACCAGTGCGATGGCGAACCAAGTACTGCGCCACGTGAACGGCCATCATCGCTTCAATTGGGCGGTTGGTATAGGCGCTGGGATCGTGGTGAAACGCGACCGCTTCGACAATTGAGTCTGTAAAGCCCCAAAGCCCCAGCAGATACGCCCCTAGGCGAGCATGGCTTGCACCAAAGGCGTCTGTTTCCGCTTCGACCAAAGTCATTTCACGCGCATCAACATGGCGCATGCTTCTCATAAACTCTGTAGAGTTTTGGGCGATCAGCATAAGCGTGCCCACATGCGCGAGCAGCCCTGCGCAAAAAGCTTCATCGCAAATTTCGACCTTCCAGCCTTCGGCACGGCCAATTGCTTGCGCAAGCACGCCAATGGCAAGACTCCGCTGCATCAAGCGTTTAACCAACTCGCCCATGCTAGGGCTAATTTGTTTAAACTGATCAAATACGCCGGCTAACAACACCGTCGCACGAATGTTTTCGAAACCTAGAAAATTAATCGCTTGCCGAACCGTGAGGCACTTCTGCGGCAGGCTGAAATACGCCGAGTTTGTCAGCTTCATCAGCATCGCCGTAACGGAAATATCTTTCTCGATAATGGAAGCCAAGCGTTCGGCCGAACCGATATCGGAATTCAATTCTGCAATCAGAGCCGAATAAATATCGGGCAGCGATGGCAGATGCGTCATACCCGCTACAGCAAGCTGCACAGATTGATTGAAGAGGTGTTGGCGCAACGCCAACGCATTTTCAATCGATGCCGTTAAAATTTCTTCCGAGGCTGGCTTGGCAAGATAGCGATGAGATGGCCCGATGGTGCGCAAAATCGCTTCGCGCTCTGCGAAGCCCGACAACACGATGCGGATCGTTTGCGGATAAATCTTCTGAACTGTCGTCAGCAATTCCGCGCCGCTCATGCCCGGCATCCGCATGTCACTCACGACGACATCGGCAGGGCGCTCAAGCATCATTTGCAGCGCATCGGTGCCGCCAGCCGCAAAGCGCATATCCCAGACGTTACGTTTGGCCCGCAGCATACGGCCCAAGCCGCGCAAGACGTTCTCTTCATCGTCGACAAAAAGGAGACTGGGTTTTTCCGCCTGGGTCATAAGGGTTACTTTATGAAATTCGTTCTGGTCTCGATATAGCCTTGACGTCAGCGCGCACATATCCCCAAATGAGGATCATCTTATGCAGTTGCTAACGCATTGATTAGAAAACGAAATGGCACGCCGTCCGCAAGTTTTGTTCGTTGACGACGACCCCCTTATTTTAAGCGCATTAAAGCGCAATTTGCGCGGTCGGGAAAAGGATTGGGACATGACCTTTTCCCCCGCACCGCAGCATGCATTAACCACTTTTCAGCAGGCTTATTTCGACATTGTCGTCACGGATTTGGCGATGCCTGGCATGACCGGTATCGACCTGATTTGTGCGATGCGGAAGCACAATCCTGACTGCCAGTTCATCATGCTCACAGGCACAGCTGATCTGCAAAATGCGGTAACTGCGATCAACCAAGCACAAGTTTTCCGATTTTTTACAAAACCTTGTTCTTCTGTCTTGTTGTGCGAGGGCATTGCGTCAGCACTGGCGATGAGGAACGCTAGGATTGAACAGCCTGAAAACGGGAAAACCCAAAATAGCCTTGGCGAACTCTCTGCCAGCATCGGGTTGGCTGCGCTTAATCGCGTTGCCTTTGGCGTTATCGTGACCAACGCAAATTCATACGTGGTACTGACCAACAGTGCGGGCGCGCAAATACTGGCCGAGCAGGATGGGCTGAGCATGGCGACGGATAATATCCTGCGGACAACCAGCCCCGCATCGACGCGACGCCTCAACGAAATGATCAAAGATATGGCATCGGAGAGTAACGCGGACGCCGCGCCGATCGGCTTTGCCCTTGAGCGCCCGTCTTTACGTCGTCCATTTAATATCTTGGTTTGTCCTGCCCCCGATGAACTGAAAGACAACCCCACAGCATTGGCAATTCTTTTTGTCAGCGATCCCGAACGGCAGCCTCTGCCCAGTGCGAATTCAATCGCAAAACTTTTCGGATTGACGACATCCGAGTCGAAACTGGTGCGCCTGTTAACCGAGGGCATGCGCCTGGAAGATGCAGCCTCGCAGTGCGGTATTACCGTAAGTTCGGCGCGCACGTATCTGAAGCAGGCTTTTGCGAAAACGGGAACCGGGCGTCAATCGGAACTGATTAAACTGGTTCTGACGGCCCCCGCCATGAGCGGCTAAAGTATCGAACGCTACGCTGCTGCGGACGACTCTGCTTCCTCGACTGCCGTGATTGGCAACGTAATTATAAAGGCAGCGCCATGCTGATACTCGGACTCAACGCGAATTTTTCCGCCATGAGAGCGCGTCACAACCGAGTGAACCAATGACAGGCCCTGGCCTGTTCCGCGCCCTGGCGCCTTGGTGGTAAAGAAGAGATCGAAAATTTTGGCTTTATTCTCAGGCTTAATCCCAACACCTGAGTCCTTGACTGTACATTCAATGCCGCCCTCAACGGCACGGGTGGTGATTTTAATAAGCCCCTTCTTTCCGCTCTCGCCTTTATCCTCAATGGCATGTGCCGCATTGACGATAAGATTGAGCATCATCTGATTTAGCTCGCCCGCGTTCGAGGGGACCAATGGCAAATCAGGCTGCAGATCAAACTCGATATCTGCAATATATTTCCATTGATTACGGGACACCGTCGCTGCTGTTTTGACGACATCGTTAAAATCATTTTCGCGTTTTTCAGCGCTACTGGGATAAGAGAATTTTTTAATCGCAAGCACAATCTCGGAGATCCGATTTAAGCCTTCTAGCGACTGCGCAATCGCTTGCGGCGTCTCTTCTGCGACATAGCTGAGATCAAATCGTTCATCGATCTCGGACGCGATGTCGGCCCCAACATGTGAGCGATACTCACCCAAAGCCGAAACTTGATCGTCCACAGCGCTGCGCAGGAAATTCATATTGTCCGTCACAAATTGAATAGGCGTATTCAATTCATGTGCCACACCACCCGCCATCGTGCCCAAAGATTCCAACTTTTGTGCATGGCGCAGTTCAACTTCAAGTGCGTCACGTTGCTTTTCCGCCTCAATGCGTCGCGTCGCATCCCGCAAAGCCCACAAAAACCGTCCCTCTTCATCCATACGCGAAACTTGGACCTCACTCATGAATGATCGGCCATCAAGGCGGCGTGACTGAACGTAAGGCCCCTTATCAAGGGCGTCGGCCAACTCTGCCTCAGGATCATCCTTGCACGTGATATCGGGCATGAATTCGCTCAATGAATAGTCGGTTGGATTAGCCGCTTTCATTTCAAGCATGGTGCGCGCATAGGTGTTTGCAAACTTTATCTGACCACGCTCGTCGCAGACCAGGATTCCCACCGGCACCTTGTTAAACATTGCACGCAAGAAATCTGCAGAGCGCTTTTGCACTTGGCTAGTCTTGAAGACTTCTAATGCGTTTGCAACGTCGCCAATTTCATCTCCCCGATTGATTTTTGGCAGGGTGATATCGGTCTGTCCTTGCGCCAAAGCCTTCATGACATTGGCAATGCCAGAGAGTGGCATCATAATATTCTGATGAAGCATAACGGCGACAGACAAGACCAGCAGGAGCGACAACGCCGATAAGCCGCCGACAATGTACACAAGATTAGCGGCACCATCATCGGCATGATCGATCTTCTCGCCGATCATCGCGGATGTCTCAGAAAAGTGGAGTTGTGCCGCCCAGTTCATGGTGTCGACACGGACCCCAATATCTTCGGCCATATCATCGAACTGGCGCATCAAAACATTTGCTGTGCTCGTGTCGTTTCGCAGATAAGCCTCTGCCATTTGTATGCCGACCGCAAAGTAGTTATCAAAACTACTTTCAAGCGGCTCAAGTTGAACCAGAATGTCATTCAACCCGAGTTCTGTTGCGAGTTGGCGTGTGCCAGTTAACCGCTTTTGAAAGAGCTGAGAATGAATCTTGGCCGCATCAATACCTGTTTGAGCGTCAGTGCCATTACGCGTTGCCCCAACATCGGTTAAAAACTGTTGGATTTGCAGCGCCTCGACATGAAGGTCTTTAATGTACGTCGGCATGCTTGCCGACTTTGCCGTGAATTGAATGAGGCGCGCGTTGGCGTTTTCCAACAATTTGTTCTGTTCACGCACGCCCAGCCAGATTGCCGCGGAGGACCCCGCGATCACCAAGCCCAATATTGAAAGTGCGATAATCAGTTTTGTTTTTATTGACATGCGAGCCACGAGTCTGTCGCCAGAAGGTGGTTCTAGAGTGTCAGAACTTATGACCGTACGGTATCCCCAAACGAGGACGCTGCCGTTCTCTACTTTAAGTTATAGATGAATATTCGGCGGATAGGATTCTGTTGAGATTCGAGCATGTTAGGCCGATAGGTGCGACATCAGACGCACCCCAGAAGTTTGGTAAGATTGGTTAAAACGCTTCCGTAATTTGCGTTTTTATGTGGCGCTTCCGCCAGCACAGGCACAGACCTTGCATCACATCACCGCGCGAACCGCACGGCCGACGCAGCCTGCGTTTTAGTCCCCCGCGTTGACGCAATGCTCACATGAAACGTCAGGAATATAATTGGGGGACGCGCGACCTGCGGCATCAACGGGCGATTGACAGACGCGGCACAGTTCATATTCGCCAAGCTCTAGGCCATGGCGCACCGAGACGCGTTGATCGAAAACAAAACATTCCCCGCGCCAAAGACTTTTAGCTTCGGGGATATTTTCCAAATACTTCAGGATGCCGCCCTGCAAGTGAAAGACATCTTTGAAGCCGCGCGTTTTTAAGAATGATGTTGCCTTCTCACAGCGGATACCACCTGTGCAGAACATCGCAATTTTTTTGCCTTCCAGCTCGGCGCGATGCTCTTCAATCCACTTTGGGAATTCTCCAAAGCTTGTCGTCGTCGGATTGATCGCACCTTCAAACGTGCCCATTTTCACTTCGAAGTCATTGCGCGTATCGATCACCACAGTGTTTGGATCGGTGATGACGCTGTTCCAGTCTTCCGGCGCAACATACGTGCCGACAATAGACAGCGGATCGACACCGGGAACCCCCATCGTCACGATTTCTTTTTTTAAGCGAACTTTTAAACGATCAAACGGCATCCGTTCGGCATAAGATTCCTTATGTTCCATCGCCATAGAATTTGGCAACGCGCGCAAAGCCATTAATGCTGCGTCGATCCCTTCGCGCGACCCAGCCAATGTTCCGTTGAAACCCTCGGTCGCCAGCAAGACAGTCCCCTTCAGCTCATGGGCTGCCAGTTGAGCTAACAGTGGCTCACGCAAGGCTGCCGGATCAGCGAAAGGGGTAAAATGATAAAATGCGGCGACGACGATATCTGTCATGGGAGTCAATAGAGGTGACAAAGTTCAACGGCTAGGTGAAATGATAACGGTCATAAAAACGGGTGGCGCAGGCCGTCATGCTCTAACTCGTCTCTGCATGGTCGCTGTGTTCAGTCAGCAAATTACAGGCAAAGCGCCATTGTTTTCTAGCAATTCCGGGGCCTGGAGACCGCAGAAACCCACCATTTTCAGCATCAAGCGCCTCGAAGCGCGGCTCCAATAACAGGAATTTTTAGAATAAGAAATAGGCAAACACGCGCCAGGCTCAGGCGCGAGCCATACCCCAAGGGCGCGGACCAGCCACCACAGATCGTGCGCGTTATCCCCTTCTGCATCACCATCGCTCTTAAAGAAGGCGAAGAGGGAGCCGTGAATGGCCTGCCTCATTTCACTACGCCAACTGCAGCGGTTATGAAATTTAAGCCCCAAGTCTTTTCGTAAGGCGGGCCAAATGGTTTCGCGTCAGCGCCAGAAATGCGAGCACAAGGCGCGATGGTGCGGCGGCGGTGGACGTCACGAAGGCATACTCGTGGCGGACGCTGGGTGAGAAACGTCTGAGCACAATGCCTTTACGGATATAAGCCTGACCCAACGCTTCGTTGACCAAAGCAACGCCGACACCACGCGCGGCCAACGCGCAAGCTGAGGACACAGTATGCGTTTCGACACGCACGTCGGAGCGCACACCAACTTGTGCAAATGCCGCGTCGATCTGCGTGCGACCACTACTGCCCAATCCCAACTGAATCAGCGGCACACCGTCCAACATACTTGGCTTAATGACCTTGTGCTTGGCAAGCGGATGGTCTTGCGTCATCACGCACGCAGTTTCATTCACCATCACCGTTTCAGCCTCTAGATCGGGCCGATTGAGCGGCAGCTTCACAAACCCAGCATCAACGGCGCGTGAGGCAATCAAGGCTTTTGCGGCCTCAATGCTCGGTGAATCGATGGTCAGCCGTACCTTCGGGTATTGCTCTAAGAAATCAGCCGCGATCCCCGGCAAGATGCCTTCGAGCAAACTTGGTGGAGCCACAAGCTTCAACTGGCCAACCCGAAATTCTGCAATGTCGCGGGCAAGGCCGTTGACGCGATCAATATTATCAAGCGCACGGTTTACTTCATCGAACAGCAACAAGCCGTCAGGCGTTGGAATAAGCTTCCCTTTGTCGCGGTAAAAAAGTTCGAACCCAACGGTTTCTTCCATCTGCGCCAGGAGCCGACTGGCCGCTGGTTGCGTCAGCCCCACGTCGCGGGCCGCAGCCGTGACCGAGCCTTCTTTGATAATTGCGCGGAACGTTGTCAGCGCGCGCAATCCGATGGGCGATTTGCCCCCCGCCTTCACCTTTTTGCTCATGCGGGTTGGCTCATCAATCAGTCCTCGGCCGGGGCCAGAGGCAACAGAATGTATGACGGCGTTTCGGGCCCCATGTGCAGAACATTGCGCGCCGTGATTGCGTTACTGCGCTCGCCCGCAGGCACACCTGTACCGGGGTTGATATCAAAGTGCGGGAAATTACTGCTGGCGATGTCGACACGAATGCGATGACCGCGCTGAAAGACGTTAGCCGTGGGAAAGCCACGCACCGAGACTTCATACACCTTTTCAGGCGTCAGTAGCACCGGATGCTCAAACCCTTCGCGAAACCTGAGCCTTAAAATGCCATGCGTCAAGTTCATGGCATAGCCTTGCGGATAATCAGCGCTTGGTGGATGAACGTCGATCAGCTTGATCGTAATGTCCGTGTCCGGGGCCGACGATGAGACCCATAGCTTTGCCTCGATAGGCCCAATGATCGTTGTATCTTCGAGAAGTGGCGGGGTTTCAAACACCAACACATCATCACGCTCAGCCAGGGCCCTGCCCGGTATCGTGGGGACAAGCTTGCTGATGACTTCACGTTGATCATAGGCCCCCGCCTCCATCAATGGCGCGCCTGACGTCACGGCACCGCCGATCGTTGGGACGGGTTTGGCTGGATCATGAAGCCAGCTCCGTGTCCCCCGCGACGGCGCCGCGACAGCAAGTCCGCCATCGGGCTGCATATAATAAGGTGTCAGTGTTGTTCCCGGCAGCGGCCAATCTTGCGCTGCACGCCATTGCCCGCCATGATCTAAGCGACCCGCGGCATTCCGTGCGCCCGAACCACCGCCCATGACAAAGATCAATACAGGTTGCTGCAGTGCTTGGGGCAGCGCTTTGCCCTTCAACCAATAATCAAACCATGCCGATCTCAACGCCACGTAGTCAGGCGCCAAGTTACCGTCTAAGGTCGCGGCCGGGCCGAAATCAACATCACCCGCATAGGTCACTGAACGCTGACCGTGTGTCCACGGCCCCATAATCATCCGCGCAGCGCCTGGCTTTATGTCGTTGGTCCCGCGATAATTCTCGATGACGGTCAATGCGTACGGGTCATACCACCCCGTCATATGCATCGCCGGAACGCTTGAAATCGCGGCGTAGAACCCAGCCCCGTAAAGACCAGGCCGACGCCAGAAATCTGAGAAGGTTTCATTGGCCCATTGCTCAACGACGTAATCTTCATACTCGGGCGCGGCCCCCAACGGCGATTCACCCTTCCGCCACGGCGCACGATGGACCCACGCGTGAATATCAACATCATCCAGCGCCGTGCTGCCTTGGGCCTGCACGGCTTGGCGGGCGTGTTTTAAGGCCCACGTCAATTGCTTGAGTTCATACGCCCCGCCCTGGCGAATACCGCTGTGGTAAGCGCTGGAAAAGCCCCCTGAGTCCAGGAACATGGCCTTTAGCCCTTTGGGCGAAAGTGCTGCCATCGCTGACTGAACGTGCGCACCATACGATAGCCCTAACGTGCCAACGCTGCCGTTACACCATGGTTGCGCCAAAATCCACGCCAGCGTATCGACACCATCCGGACCTTCATTCACATACTTGGTAAAAACACCCTGCGAATCAAAACGGCCACGGCAATCTTGAATAACGTAGATATAGCCACACCGCGCAAATTGCGCCGCGATCAACGGTTTAATTTTGGGAACAGGATCTTGAGCCGTACGGTCACCATGATTGGCCTCGCGTTTGCCATAAGGCGTGCGCTCTAGAAGCACCGAAAGCGGGCCAGGCACATCACGGGGAAAGTAGATATCGGTGGCCAGACACACGCCATCGCGCATCGGCACCATCACGTCGGTGACAACGCTGACACCCTCAAAATCTGATGGAACAGCCTGAGGAATCGCAGCGGTCATTGTTGTAATACGGGGATCGTGTAAGTGGCTGGCGCGCCAGGCCCCACAGGCAAGCCGAAACCCGACCACACGGCTAACAGCAGAAAACCACCGGCCATGAAGGCCAAGCTATAAGGCAACATGAGTGAAATCATCGAGCCAATGCCGAACGATGGACGCCAGCGCTGACACATAATCAAGGCCAAAGGAAAATTTGAAGCGAGCGGTGTTACGATGTTGAAAATGGAATCGCCCATCCTGAAAGCAGCGGTTGTCATTTCGGGCGAGACTTTCACCAACATCAGCATGGGAACAACAACAGGCGCCATAGCGCTCCACTTTGCCGACGCCGAACCTATGACCAGATCAAGACCGGCCGTCATGAAAAGCAATGAAGACAACACTGCGGGCGTGGGCATCCCGAGATCACGCAACACTTGCGCGCCGTGCACAGCGGTTACTGGCCCGAGGTTCGACCAGCTGAACATGATCACAAAGTGTGAGGCGAAGAACACCAGCACAATGTAGGGCGCCAAATCCTTCAAGCCGTCGCCCATCATCTTTACGGCATCTCTGTGGCTGCGCACGGTGCCAACAGTGCGGCCATAGGCCCACCCGGCACTTAAGAACAACAGCATAAAAGCCGCCACAAGTGCTTGATAGAACGGCGTCAATCGAGCAGGCCCGACGGCATGATGGTCAATAAGCGGGCTATAGCCCGGCCACAGAACCAACGCCGTAAAGACACCAATCACCGCCAGCGACGCCAAGCCTGCGCGCTTGAGTCCCCGCTTCTGATCTGTCGAGAGCGCCTTAAGTTCGGCGCTTGTATCAAGTGGGCCGCCGCCCTCCCATTTGCCGAGCCGAGGTTCGACAACGCGATCGGTAATGTACCAAGCAACCGGCGTAAACAGCGTACCGATTGCCGCGGTAAACCACCAGTTGCCCAAGGGGTTCATTGTGTAAGTGGGATCGACCAGTTTGGCGGCCGCCTCGGTAATACCGAGCATCAGAATATCGAATTGCCCAGGGATAAAATTGCCGGCAAACGCACCAGAAATTCCTGCATATGCAATCGCAATACCTGCGATTGGATGGCGTCCTGCTTGCGCATAAACCATAGCCGAAAGCGGAATCAATACGACATACGCTGCATCGACAGTGTGGTGCGACATCACGCCAATGATGAACATCAATGGCGTGAGCGCCGCTTTTGGCACACCGCGAACACTGGCCCCCATTAATGCAGCAAACATCCCAGAACGCTCGGCGACAGCCGCACCCATCATCACAACCAACACCAGACCCAGTGGTGGAAACCGGGTCAGTGTATCGGGCATGTCCACCAGCAACCGGGTGATATTCTTTTCCGACAGCAGGCTTTCGACAACGATGCGTTCGCCCGTCGATGGTGATATCGCGCCCCACCCAGCGGCCGCCGCCATCGCGGACACCAACGCGATGACGACAATGCAGCCGAGAAAGATAAGCGTGGGGTCCGGCAGTTTATCGCCTGCAGCGGCGATACGGTCGAGGAAGCCCTTTCGAGGCACGCCAACCTCCGGTAACTGCTGGGTCAATGCTTGCTCCGCCCCTTAGAACTCCGCGCCAACTCTGAGGTAGAAGGATGTGCCACGCGGATCATAAGTATACATATCGAAATTGATCGGCGCATTGGCATATGACGCAGGCGGCTTCACATCAAAGATGTTATTCACGCCAAGAGTTATGCTCGCATCATTGACAGCAAACTTATAGGTCGCTTCGATATCATTATAAATGCGCGAGTCAGTGTGATTGTCTTTCACCGCATTTACGACATCCGTAGTCGGCCCAATATAGCGCGTGCGCCAAACCGCGCCCCATGATTCAACGTTCCAGCGTAATGAGGTTTGGCCTTTCCATCGCGGATATGTGGACCGTGGCGCATCCCCCTTGCCCGCACGATCATCCACGATAGGTGCCCCGCCCGCAGGGTTTGGGCTGACTGTGCGAAACTTATCGAGGTAAGATGCGTCAGCGATGGCTGCAAAATCGCCGATGCTTGTCTCGAAATCATATCGGACAGTAAAGTCGACGCCAGATGTGCTAATCTCGTTTAAGTTCTGCGCGCCTTGCAAAAGGTTACGCACCGCACCTGTTGTAGGGTCGCGGGTGACGAGATCACAGAACGCACCAGCGTAACGGGCACACAATTGCAAGATTTGCGTCGACGTCGGAGCGCCAATTGCGTCTTTGATCTTAATATCAAACCAGTCAACAGTGATGGCCAAACCTGAGATCGCTTGAGGTTGAACCGCAACACCCAAGCTATAAGAATCAGACGTCTCCGGATCAAGATTGGTATTCCCTGCAATCGTGCCCGGAATCAGACCATTCAAGTTGTAGGCATTTTGGTTGTAGCCTGCGGGAATGCCTGCGCAACCAGGCAGTCCTGGGTTCGCCGCTTGACCGCCATTACAAGGATCGACGCCTTGGAAACTGGTTTCGCGACGACCTTGGAACAGTTCCAAGATCGACGGAGCGCGGAACCCTTGGGCATAAGTGCCGCGGAAGAGAATGTCTTCAATCGGACGCCAACCCGCACCAGCCTTCAATGTCGTCGCATCGCCGACAGTGTTGTAGTCAGAGTAACGCGCGGCCAAGCTTAAATCTAAGCTATCTGCCAACGTGACATCTTTCAGGACAGGTACGGCCAACTCCACGTACGCTTCATGGAGGTTGTATTTCCCTTTTGTCGGCGTACGCGTTTGGTGTGTGGTGGTCGTGGCTGTCGCTGGTAATCCGCGTGCAACAGCGTTCACAAATGCATCGGGACGGTCCTCAGCCTTATTGGTGCGGTACTCGTAGCCTGCGGCAACCGCCAACATACCCGCCGGCAACTCGACAAGATCGCCCGTGACGTCAAAGGTAAGATCGTAAATCTCGGTCTCGTTATACTCGGCAGCGTTATAGCGAATGTAATTCACCATTTGCTCTGTCATCGGCGCGAACAAATTAATCGGTACGCAGCCAGCCGTTGCGGCGCATGTTGCTGTGGAACCAAGGCCCAGCAGCATCGCTTCATAGTTAATGCCGTTTTCACCGCGAGTGTTTGTCTCATTTTTGGCATAACTGCCGAATAGGTCCCATTTCCAATTATTATCAAACAGCTTGAAGTCACCTTCGAGCGTTTGCGCAATACGATAGGTTTCAACATCCTGCACGTTGTTACGGTTGCCGACATCCTGCATCACGCGGCGAATACGCCACGCCTGATTGGCGGCAAATCCCACAGCATTCGCCGTCGGCACGCCGTTTGCGGTACCAAATGGATTAAATTGATGGTTGTTGGGCAATGAAAAGCCAGTGATGTTGCCAGACGTACCACCGATATCCAGCAGCACCGGCGAGAACAATTGGTTCGACGTGCGTTTGTTGAACAACACCTCGGTTTTCGAGGTGACATCATCACTGAGATTGATCGTATACCGCCCGTATCCGCCATAGCGTTCGCTAGGGCCAATCAGATAGATTCCTTGCGCTTGCAAGTTATAGAAATCGCCCGGCAACGCGCCAACGTGGAAGCTGTTATCAGCCGTTGAACCTGTTCCATACGGCACTAATCCGTTAGCAACGATTGGCGATGCGCTTGTCGCCCAGCCTGCTGGCGTACCGAAGTAGGCATTGTTGGCTAAACCAGGCAGGATGTAGAGCCCATTCGGATTATTACCCACGGCCGTTTGCGGGACCAAAGTCAGTGTGGTCAAACCGCGAGCATCCGTCCGGATCGGGCGATCATTGACATAACTGGCCGACACAACCAGCGAACTATTGGTGAATGACTTGCCGTACGTCAGAGTGCTGGAATACTGTTCGCCATCACCTTCCGACGTAATGCCGGTTTTGGCCTGTACGCGAACGCCGTCAAAATCGCGGACGGTTTGGATATTCACCACCCCAGCAATCGCATCAGCACCATAAATCGCGGATGCGCCGTCTTTCAGCACCTCTATGCCTTCGATCATACCGAGCGGCATCGTATTTAAATCGACGAAGTCGCGGAAACCTCGCTGCCCGCCCCCGTCGACCCAGCGATGACCATCGACCAGCACGAGCACGCGGTTGCCCGAACCTTCCGCGCCGCCCAAGTAGCGCAGATTGATTGAGCTCGCACCGTACGATGTGCCTTGTGTTCCGTTCGTATTCAGGCTTACGCCAGCTGCGGGAAGTTTCTGTAACAGTTCACCGACCGAATTCGCGCCGGACGCCCGCACATCTTCTTCGGTCATGGTAAAGACGGGACCAACCGAGTCAGCATCCTTACGCGCGATACGCGAGCCGGTGACAAGAATTTCCTCAACACCATCACCAGACGCCGACTGCTGTTGCGCATAAGCCGGCCAAGGGAGCGCGCCCACGCTCAATATCGCGCTGCTGCCCAGAAGGGCGGCAAACAATCGGCGGCCTGTAAATAGAGTCGTGGCGTTACGCAATGTCATCATGATGTGAAAGTCCCCCTCGCTGCGAATGCCACCCATTCAAGTCAGCTTCGCCCGACACAGGCAATATTATTGCAGTTCCTTATTAAGCCATACATTTTTGGTATGAAGTCTACTTGAATCGCCATATGCGGAATAGCGTTCGGACGCCCCTTAAGGTGCTAAGCGCCTCATGATCAGCCAAACCGCGATGATCGCGCAGGCATGAGGCCATGCGCTCTTGCTATGGGTTTGCCAGCAAACGCGGGCTGGCATTATGGTTTGCGCTTACTCGTTTGGAGCTCACACCGCGTTTGCAGCTCACCTGGAGCGCCATCTCATGCACCGCCGACTTTTCCACAGCACCGCCTTAAACGCAGTGGCAGCCTCTCTCTTGTCTGGTCGCGCATTTGCTGCGCCGCGCAAGACAAAAGTTGCGCTTCTCGGCCAAGCCCTGATCGAAAACCTTTCGCATGACTCCGCTCATTGGCCCGGCTTAGGCGCCATTGCAGCAGTTCTAAAACAACACGATGTCGTGTTCAGTAATTTCGAGACGGTCGTTAAAGGCTCTCGGGCGGGCCCGCCAACACGAGACGCTGCAACCTTACATGCAGCACCGCCTACGGTATTCGATACATTACGTGCGGCGCACATTAACTTGATGTCGACATCAAATAATCATGCGTTTGACTTCAACACGGGCGGGATTCTGGACACCATCGACGCCTTCATCGCGACCAGAATGCCATTCGCAGGAACGGGGCGAACGTTAGCCGAAGCATCAGCTCCGGGATTCGCAAAAAATGTAGCATTGGTAGCTAGCGCCACCGGCAAAATTCGCGAGGGCGGCATGGCAACCCCCACTCGACCAGGCGTTAATGAAGTGCGGCGCGGGGCTGACAGCTTGTGCTTGCCTGAAGACCGCGACCGCGTTCTCAACGCCATTAAAGCTGCAAAAGCTAAAGCAGACATAGTCATCGCGTACCACCACAATCACGACTGGGAGCCAGACAATTCGCAAGTTCCTGCTTGGCAGCGAATTTTTGCGAAGCAGTGCATAGACTCCGGCGCATCCATCTTTGTGGGGCACGGCGCACCTCTATTACAAGGCATCGAAGTCTATCGGGGCACGCCGCTGCTGTACGGCTTGGGCAGCTTCATTTTCCAGACCGAGAAAGCTGTGGGTGAATACGGTCCGGAAAGTTGGGAAACACTGATCGCATCCTGCACGTTTGATGACGCAAAATGCACGCGAGTAAATCTAATACCGTTGGCGCTCAACGAAATCGGCCTTAATGGCGCGCAAGACATGGCAACACGAGGTGCACCTACCCTCGCGGCACCGGCGCAAGCCAAAGCAATTTTAGAGCGCGTTGCCAAGCAATCATTGCTGTTCGGAACGGCAATTGATTCAAATGGCGATATACAACTTTAGAATCAAGCGCAGGATTTGTTTGGCACCAGGAAAACTGATTAGCTGGCTTATTTCACATCCACCGCATAGCGTTGATAAAGTTGAGCGGCACGCAGAAAGCATAACCCCGCTAACACAGGTGTGACAGCAATCATCAGCATGGAATACCTGACTGCGTTGCTTCCGAACATGGGGTGCAACACATCGTTTAGAATACCCACTGCGCCAGGCCCTACCACATTACCGAGGAACCCCGCGCCAAATAGCAGAAACGCAACTGCCAACGCCCGCCGGTATTGCTCAACGATGCTGGTCGTAACTGCGAATACAGGTCCTTGGTGGATAAGCATGAAAAAACTCACCGCCACAAAACCGCCCAAGGCAACAGCAAGCGAGTCACTCAGCAAAAACAGGGCCTCGGCTGGTCCTACTAAAATGCATGCGATCGCCGGAGCGATAATCTGCCAGTTGCGATTTCTTGCCACGAATCTGTCAATTAAAATGCCCCCCACAAGTATGCCAGCCGCGCCGACGATTCCGCGAATAGGTCCGATCGTACTTGCAATTTCGGCAAGCCCCATACCGTGAACCCGCGCCAGGAACGTCGGCGTCCACGCGCCAGCCGCCCACACATTTGCGCCCATTAACGTTACACTCATGAACAGCCATACAAAGCATCTGTTCGCAAAAAGCATGGCGATGTCATTCAATAACTTAGACAAAGAGCCGATGCGGGTACGTCCAACCCTGGACTGCCGTGGCGGTTCTTTAACTGTCAGCAAAAAAAGAACCGCGATGAAAATGCCCGGCACACCCATGGTGACAAACATTGTGCGCCACCCATACGTTTGGGCAATCCACCCAGCGAGCGGAAAAAAAGCAATCGACGCAATCGAGCTCGATGTTCCGAATATCGCCATCGCTAAAGTTCTGCGCGACGGCGGAAACATATCGGCGATCATCGCATTGGAAGGCGCTAGCCCACAGGCTTCGCCCGCACCCATCAGAAAACGTGCAATTGCCAATTGCCAGATTGACGAGACATAGCCGGTCAGCGCCGTCATCAGACTCCAGAATGCAAGGCCCGCCGCAATGATTTTACGGCGGCTCCAGTTGTCGGCAAGCCAAGCAATGGGCACGCCAAGAAATGAATAAAGCAAGACAAAGGCAAGTCCGGTCACCAACCCCAACACCGTATCTGACGTTCCGAACTCCTCCTTGATCATTGGCAGCGCGAGCCCCAATAAAGACCGGTCCAAGTAGTTGAAGACCGATATCAAAGTGAGCAGTGCCAACGGCCAGTTTGAAGCTGTCGGCCACGGGGCATGCGGGCTGCCCGCGGGTTCAGGTCGTTCAATCGCGAGTCCGGGGATTTGGCTCACAGTCGCGACGCTCTCTTTTCTGTTGAAGTCATAAACTCGAGCAGGGCAGGCTGCCCTGCTTCTGTAGCGGCTATTCCGCGTCTTATTGCGACACCAATTTCGTCTGGCTCAGTTACGCGCTCACCATATCCCCCAAGCGCCTTTGCGAAATCGGCATAGTTGCCAGAGATGTCAGTTGCTCGATACTTAGATGTCGCTATTGGCATCTGATCAAGTTCAATCGCCATCGCTGAATTATTCAGAAGAATGGAAAGGATCGGTAAACGTTCTCGCACCGCCGTCTCGAAATCCATTCCGGTAAATCCGATCGCTGCATCACCCCAGACATTGATGCACAGCTTTTCTGGATGCACCAACTTTGCACCCATGGCCAAGCCCAAACCGTATCCCAGTTGGGTCGACTTCCCCCACCCGATATAACTGAGCGGCGTCCGAGACTTCCAGTATGGACTGAGTTGGTCACGGGGTGAGCCAGCATCATGCGTTATGATTGTATTTTTAATATCCACCTGTTTCTGTAATTCCCAGAGAACGCGATACGGATTCAGCGGTTTTTCTGCGCTCTCGAGTAACGGCATCCATTGTGAAAGCCACTGCGCCTCAACCTCGCGAATTTCGCGCACGACCGCCGAGGCATCCCGAGGGGATTTGATATAGTGGCGACATGCATCGAGCAGCATTGATAACGTCAACTTTGCGTCACCAATTAGCGCCAACTTGCATGGCATATTCTTATTGATATCTGATGGATCGGAAGTCGCATGGATAATTGATGCCTGGTCAGGCATCGCCACACCGAAAGCTGTATCGGAAAAGCTGCACCCTATTCCAAGTATAAGGTCGGCGCGATCAAGGAAGTGGCGCACCTGGCCCGGTGTCGCGGCACCACCTGCCCCTAACGCTAAAGGATGCGTTTCATCGATCGTGCTTTTACCCTCGAGTGTTGTTGAAACAGGAGCCGCCAGCAACTCCGCCAGTGCGACCAATTCATCATAGGCATCGGCCCAATGAACGCCTTGCCCCGCGTGGATCACCAAGCGTTTGGATGTCACCAGCATCTCGGCCGCTCGGGCAACATCGGAGGGATCTGGGCCAGATCGCGTCGAGAATGTCGGCTGATACTGAATGGGACGAGCAATGGACTCGTCTAAAACATCCCAGGGCATCTCAACCAGCACCGGCCGCCTCCGGCCATTACGCAAGCCTGTGAAAGCGCGGCGCATCACAGCCGCCGTATCTTCGGCCCTGAGAATCGACTCCGCAGACTTCGTAATGTCGCGCATCGAGCGCGAGGCATTAAAATTATCCGGCACATGCGCTATGCGCCTCGCATAGCCCTGAGGCAAGACCAGAATAGGCACGCTTTCCGCATACGCTTGTGCAACGCCGCCATAGGCGTTCTCTGTGCCAGGGCCATGTTGCATAGCGAAGACGCCGAGGCTGCGACCTCGGGACAAACGCGAGTAGGCATCGGCCATATGTAGTCCGGTGCGTTCCTGACGCACGATAATCGTCCGAATACCCACCGCTGCGGCTTGCTCAAGCACAGCATTCCGCGGATAGCCAAATATAACATCAATACCTTCGCGCTTGAGTATCTCTGCTATCGCGGCGCTGACCTTCATCGTTTTCTCAATGTCGATCAGAGTGCTACCCGATAGTCCGAAACTCCGAGTGGGCGCTCCCCAATCACCGTCGTTCTAATCAGGTGGCGTCTTTCATATTTGAAATCGTGTATGCCCCGGTGCAGCGTGTAACGATTGTCCCAAACAATCAGTGTGTCTTTCTTCCACTTGATGCGGCAGTGATAATGGAGATGCTGGGCCAAGCCTTGCAAGTATGACAAAAGCGCACGACTTTCGTCTTCAGACCAACCGACAAATCGCTTGAAGTAGGCACTTGTGGCAAACAGCGCCTTCCGTCCAGTTCTGGGGTGAACGCGAACAGCCGGATGAATACTTTCAAGTTGTTCTTCGCTAAAACTGTGCTTCTCGCGCAGCCGCAGCTGCTTTTCAGGTGCTAGGCGCTCGTTCTTCGCCCAGATATCTTTACCTGAATAGACAACACGCAGACCTTCCAACATCTGCTTCATACCCTCAGAAAGATGCTCATAAATCAGGTATGCATTTGAGAACGCTGTATCGCCGCCCCATTGTGGGACTTCGAGTGCTCGCATCACAATGCACTTTGGCGGCCGTGGCAGGAACGGACTGTCCGTATGAAAATGCTCGAACGATGGCACAACGTTTTCTGGCTCGTGGGCTTCTCTACGCACCTCTTGCATGTCGGCATGCCCGCCGTATGTCGGAGCTTGGGGTAACTCGGTTAATTCACCGAAATAACGCGAGAAGGCCTTGTGCTGCTCGGGCGTCAAATCCTGGTCCCGAAATACGATGACCAAGAACTGCTCAAACGCGAGCATCACCTCTTCAAGTGTTTCCTTATCGAGCGGTTGGCGCAGATCGACGCCAGCGATCTCGCATCCACACGCCCCTGAAATTGGCTCCACTCTGATCTTACGAAAGGTCGGCATAGGAAGCCCCGATACAATCGGGATACCGACGCCATTGTTACTCGGAACTGGTTGAACAGACATAAGTGCCACGCATCCTTTTGAGGGCTCGAAATGCAGATCGCGCCACAGGCTGTTATCGCCATCACGCAGCCTGTGGCGGTTGGTCCGCTAAAATTTACGCTTTATGGTTAACGCCCATGTCCGAGGTTCACCGGGCGTTCCTTGAATCGAGTTCGTTGAACCACGGTTATCGAAAATGTCGGTGTAATAAAGCTTATTCGTCAGGTTTCGGACCTCACCGGCAAGCTCCCAGGCCGCATCTTCAGTCGCATACGCAATTCTTGCATTGACCAAAGTGCGTCCTGCAACACGACCGAAAATATCCACGCCGCCCGTCGCTGCATCGACGTTGTTAGCATTCCGATTAAACGTATCTTCGTGACTAATATCGACACGCGGCGTAATCGTTCCTGCGCTGCCCAAATTAAACTCATACTGAGCCCCAATGCTCCACTGCCACGGCGAAATGTAGACACCCTTATCCTCCAAGCCGATGCCCGCACTCGCCGCAACGGCACTAATCGAGGTGTACTTGAAGTGGAGATAAGCGAGCGAAGCATCGATGGAGAATTCAGGAGTCGGCCGAATTGCAAACTCTTGCTCAGCACCTTTCACTGTGGCCGCACCCGCATTTAATGGGAGTGCGCAGGGCGCAGCTGGCGCCCCTGGCAATGGACAGCTCGACACAGACACCAAGATATCTTTGTATTTATTTATAAACGCCGAACCGTTGAGTCTTACCGTACGGTCAAAGAAATCACCTTTATAGCCAACCTCGTAGGCGTCCAGCGTTTCAGGATTATGAGGTAAGGCTTGTGCTGGGAAGAATGGACGCGGGTTTATGCCTCCACCTTTAAAGCCGGTCGAGAATTGCGCATATGCCATCAAATCTTCAGTGAACCGATATTGCGCGGCCAACCTGTAGTCGGTTCTCGTTCCATTGAAGCTTCCAATTAGGCCATTAAGCGGCGCTAAGGACGCTGGCACGACGCCGCCCGTAGATGAGCCCGGCACCCCCAGACGGCCATAAATGAATTGCTTTTCCTGGTCGGTGTAGCGCACCCCTCCAATAAGCGTGAGCGACTCAATCGGCGTTACTTCAGCGTTTGCGAAGACCGCTTTTGTCTTGGCCGGAATTGAGTTGTCCTCTATGAAATTGAGAGTCGTCAGTGTAACACGCGAACGATTACGGCTACGCTTGTCAAAATAAAAGCCACCAACGGTCAGATTAACCATGTCCTCAATCTCAGCAGTCAACCGGACTTCCTGGCTGAACTGACGGTTAAATATTTTGTTCGCCTGCAACGTGGGACTGAGCGGAGAACCATCGGCTGACGAGTATGTGCCGTCAAACTTCCGATACGCGCTTATTGAGGTCAGCGTGATGTCTTCCGTCAGTTGGCCAGTGATCGTGCCAGACACGCCCCAAGTATTCAGTGCACTTTTGAGGGGCGCTTGCCACGACGCTGTACCATCGCGTGGCGTTAAGTCAGTATAGTTCTCGTAGCTGGTGAAAGCGCTTTTGCTGAACGTATCCAGCGCGAAATTTCCAAACGGAGAATAGCTCACGAACGGCGATCCCGTTGCGCCTCCGTAAATCACCCCATTCTGGATATAAGCTGCAGCAACAGGTGTCGCAACGCCAGTCAACGTCGACCCCGGGTTTGCATTTCGTCCGACATACAGCAGCGTCGTTGCCCCAGGCTCGCTACTGTCCCTCGTTACATCGCCGACGACATCAACGGTAAACCGCGAAGTAGGCAGCCAGCGGAGGGCTACGCGACCAGCTACATAGTCCTTGCCGCCTTCGGTTCCCAATTCACAGCCATTTCCAATGACTGACGTCGGAATCGGACTGCCAGGATGTGTGCACGCATAGTCGTACCGTGTGACATAGCCGTCTTTGCGCGTCGCCACACCGGAAATGCGTGCAAATAGTTGCTCTGGTAAAACTGTAAAATTCGCACCGCCCCGTAGTTCCAAACGGTTATAGCGGCCATATGTTATCGAGCTATATGCATCGTCTGATCCATCAGGCTTCTTCGAATAGAGCTTGATCGCGCCACCAATCGAATTTTGTCCAGCAAGCGTGCCTTGCGGGCCTCGCAGAATTTCAACCCGGTCCAGGTCGACCAGATTCAGCAGCGAACCATGCATTGTCGGCAGATACACATCGTCGACATAAATTCCAACACCAGGCTCTAATGCAAAAGTGGTGTCGCGCTGGCCCACGCCACGGATATAAGCAACAATAGCTGGGCCATACGTCGCTGGCGCCTGTCGCAACATAACGTTTGGTGCTCGGCCACTAAGATCTGCAATATTGAGCTGACCTCGCTGCTCAAGCATGTCGCCGCTCATGGCCGTTATGGCTATGGGCACGTCCTGAAGTTTTTGTCCGCGAAACTGTGCAGTAACGATAATTTCTTCAAGCACCACGTCGCCGCTTGCTTTCTGTTCTTGGCCGTACGCAGCTGACTGCTGCAATACCGCTGCGAAAGCCAACATTGAAATGCCGCCGCGCAGAACATTGGTGTGTTTAAATGTCGTCATATATCCCCCCATGAGCCTAATCGGTTTTGCCGCAGGTTCACGCACAGGATACATGATGTTGATTAATCAACGTCAAGGTATTTCCGAAATACGAAATTATTATTCCGAAATACGGAATTTACACACCTGACATTTGAGCAAGTTCGCTCAGCGTATTCGCCGCATGCTGCACTGCAACGGAGAGATCGTCTTCTGTATGAAGCTGATACCTCATTGACGGCATCGTTACTCCGATGCAGCCGAGAATGAGATTGCCACGTCCAAATACTGGGCTAGCAATACCTGCGATGTCATACCGAGAGTCGTAATATCGCGCGCTACCATCACTCCTGATCTTCTCAAGCTCTGCTGATAACTCACGACGGTTTGATCGCGGCCGCCCTGACAACGGCCCAACGGTCGCCTCGCGCATAATAATTTCTATCTCCGCCTTTGGCAGGTACGCTAAGACCGCACGCCCAAGAGACCCCCACGGCAGCGATATCTCTATTCCCCTTTCTACAGCAAAGCGTAAGGGATGCGGTGTCGGGACAACATCAGCAATAACAGCCTTGTGCGAAGCGGGACTATAGAGACACAAGACAGCTGTCTCGTGCCAATCAGAGACCAAGGCCTCTAGCAAGGGCCGTGCGCTGCGAACGATATCAAAGCGCGACAACAGGTCAGACGCGAGTCTGTATAGTTCGCGGCCTGGCCGGTAACTTTGGCCTCCACCGCGTTCAACCAACCCACCGCTTAACAACGATTTTAACAGCCGGTGAACTGAGCTTGCTGGCAGTCCGGATCGCTCAGAAAGTTCACTTAAAGAAAAACGATCAGGGCCACTTGCAATAAGCTTTATTAAGTGGGCCAACCGATCAGCTGCGCCGTGCGGAGCGTTAGGCATTAGCATGCGCCTGCATTTTTTGTTGATTCATCAACATATTCATTCAATGATGCTCGTCACCATACTGAGGAATAGCAGAGATGTCGTCGCGAGCTATGTTCGAGCAATACATAACGGCATTCAATGCTCACGACAGTGCAACATATTCTAGCTTTTACGCTCCTGACGTGGTGCTCCGCAACGGAGCCGGAACAACATTGACGGGGGCTGAAGCGATTGTGGCCTACTATACGAGTCTCAGATCTACACTGCAGCGCACCATAAAGATAAAAGGTTTCGTTGCAGGGGCGAACAACTTTGCTGCCATGCTCTCATCCCAGTTCGCAGTCATTGCGCCGAGCGTGCATTTCGCTGGCCAAGAATTGGTCGCAGGAGATCGCGTCCTCATCGAAAGCATCGCACTCTACGAACTTCGCGGCAGTTGTTTCGCCGCTATTTCAGCGGAAACGATCAACCGAAATATCATGAGGCAAGAAACGCATGCCGTCTGATCGCAACGTTGCTGCCGAAACACCATCCGTACCGGGAAGAAAATTGCTGGTTCTGATGTTATTTTTATCCTGCACGCTCAACTTTGCTGACCGAGCCGTATTCTCAGCTCTTGCGCAGGTCATCAAAGCCGATCTCAAGCTAACAGATCTCGAGCTCGGTCTTTTGCAGGGACTAGTATTTGCGTTTTTGTACGCCGCGGTCGGCTTACCGATTGGATTTTTGTGCGAGCGCAAATCCCGGAAACACATCGTCGCGATAGCAACTGCAATATGGTCCTTAGCGACTGCTTTTACAGGAATTGCGAGTAATTTTATTCAATTAGCACTTTCTCGCATGATTGTCGGGATGGGCGAAGCTGGTTTCACGCCGGCCACCGCATCTATGGTCGCAGACGTTGTACCTCGCCAACGACGTGCTTCGACCATGGCACTTATCTTGCTCGGCACTCCCCTGGGTACATTCGGAGGTGCAACATTGGCAGGACATATTGCGGCGTCATGGGACTGGCGAACCGCATTTCTGGCATTTGCGGTTCCAGGCATCATCGTTGCGTTAGGCTTGGTCATACTTGTAACCGAGCCAAAGCGTGGCGTGTTCGACAACCCTTCGACGGCACAAGACCCAGCCCCCTCGATCAAACAATTTGTCGTCACGGTTATAAATAATCGGCCGTTATGTTGGGTCATCCTCGGTGGAGGATTAGCTGGGTTCGGTATGACTGCTATCTCACAGTTTCTTGCTGTTCATCTCGCAAGAACGCATGACTTGAATATACGTGATGCCGCCACTGCATTTGGGGCCATATCAGGCATTTCGATCACGTTCGGCCTTCTTGTTGGAAGCTTCGGCACCGATTATTTAGCGCGCAAAGACGTGCGTTGGCCTGCCTGGGGTGCCGCAATCGGGTTGATTTGCGCGACTCCTCTATACTGGACGGCCTTCTACGCCTCAGCATTAACCCCTGCTTTTGTATTGCTACTGTGTGCTGGTGGATTTCTTTTGATGTTTTACGGACCAACTACCGGGATGATCCAGAACCTACTTCCGGTTCGCATGCGCGCAACCGGGGTTGCAACGTATACCCTACTGTATACGCTAATCGGCTCGGGTCTTGGCCCTGTCTTTGTAGGTGGTGCAAGTGACCTCATGGCAGCGCGCGCCTATGGGGGCAACTACTTGCTAGATTGTCCCTATGGATTACCGCCGACAGGCGCGAGCGAAGCGATTGTCGCAGCATGCTCTGACGCATCAGCGCGCGGCATGCAAAGTGCGTTGTCGGTTGTTGTCGCTGTATTTCTCATCTCGGGTTTTTGCTTCTTGCGCGCAGCACCCGGACTCCTTGCAAAAGCACAGGAACATAAATCTCATAAGAGCGCGTAATAGCGGAACAGAGTTCGATCTGGATTCTGCCGCCGTTCGCCGCCGCCCACAATGCAGGTGCAACTAAGCCAATCATGCGGGCCCTTTGGCACGCGGAAGTATGGCGTTAGACGGAAATAAGATGGTTGTGGTTGCCCCACCTCTGGACGAATGAGGTAACCGCGATTTTGAATATAAATGAGCGTTCCATCGTCAGCCTTCAAAAGATAGTGCGCATTTAACTCAATCGTTCCATCTGTACAGACCAACGCATAGTCTGCGCCGCTGTGAGGAACGACAGAGCCCGACAACCTCGGCCCCGTAATTGTTCCTCCGATGGCAGGCGTATACCCCTGACTGCTCCCATTTGAGAGCGGCCCAAAAATTGTCCGATCAGCACCGAATAAAACCTCAACGTCGAATGCATGCTCGAGGCGACAGTCCGCGCTGCTCATTTCTTTTCACCATGGGATATGATTGGCACCAGAAGAGATGAAGTGAATAAACCACCTGTGCGTATGCAATGCGTGCCGAAATTTCTCGTTTTCTCATGTAATGGGAAGGGCAACGCAACCCCGTCTTCTTTGCGGTAAATATCTTGTCCAGCAACAATCAACCGCAAGGTTTCACCCGCCGCGAATATAACAGAGAACGGCCATATCTCGATTTCCACGGACACACACTCCCCAGGGGACAGTAAGTCCTCACGCGTATGAAGATGGACGGGGCGTTCGGGAGTTGACTGCGCCAGATCAAGAGCGCGGTGACTCACACGCTGCCAGCCAAGAGCGATAGGACCATTTTCATAGAACGAATAGAATGTGAAACCCACATGCTTGCCATTTGCGTCGATTTTTTGAAGAGCAACAAAAATATCCATGTCATCACTTCCCTGCGCCTCAACCCATAACGTCAAATTGGCTGAGCCCGTCAGTTCTGTGTGCGCATCAAATTTAAAATCGAATACCGCTTGACCAGTTTCAGCCTCATACCGAACGAGGCTTTCTTTGCATGCATCGATGCTCATGCTCTGAGATGAGCCATTAAGGTAGAGCCGTGTATATTGCGTATGCGGCAGTGGCCAAGCGTCTTCAGCTCTCTCTTGCTGAACACCGTGCTTTTCCCGCACCTCTACTCGCACATTGGGCCAAGCACGGACTTCTGTTTTTTGTTCAAATAAAAACTGCTGAAAAAACGCTAGCTGTCGCGCGCGGCTTTCAGGCCGATAATAGTATGCCCACTTCTTCTGACCGTGGATCTCAAGCCATTTGTCGGTTGAGGATATACGCCGCCACGCTTCAATAGTACCGCGTAAGTGCAATCCCTGATCCGACCAACTGGCCACCACGTATGCTGGCTGCGTTATGCCTTCAAGGTCATACTCTTTTGAGTGCCAGTAGGAATCCATAAGGGGATGGGCTTTGATATTTTCCCAAGTATCTTCAGTGCGATTCAGCGAATAGCGTATGTTGTCCGACGCTCGGGGCAGGAAATTAGTCTCCAAAATCCCACCATGATATGCAAACTCACGATACCAGTCCGAAAACCCCTCGTATGGATTAAGCGCGGCTAAGGCTTGGGGGCGCAACGCCGCCACTAGATACTGAATAGCAGCGAGATACGACACGCCTGTCATACCGATTTTGCCATTGCTCCATGGTAACCGCGCCAACCAATCAATAGTATCAGCGCAGTCTTCAGCCTCTTGGATACCGTTATGGTGGAAGTCTCCGCCGGAAAGCCACGCACCACGCGGATCCACAACCGCTACGCCAAATCCGTGCCGTCCCCACCACACAGGGTCAGGGCCTTCGAATGGCGTCAGAGTTGATAGCCATTCAGGATTCACACCGGATTGAGGCCAAAACACCTTGTTGCTGAGCGCATGTTTTCCATAAGGGCCCCAGGCCAGCAAAATGGGTGTCCCGGACGTGGCGCCTTCCGGGCGATAAAGATCGCAGAAAATCTCGATTCCGTCTCGCATTCGGATGGAGCAGTTGCGCTCGATTATCAATCCTTGCTCGACACGAAGATTATAGTCAGCTGGCGGCAAAGTCGGCTTGTTGGGCACCACGTACGGGCTGACCCCAGGCCGCATAATTGGCTGATATTGCGCCGCTTTCTTCACAGCACGACAAAATAATGAATGCGGTTGGCTTTCGGGATTTTCTCAGCGACGCCGACAAAGACATGCTGCGAAAGCCAAGCATGAGGTCCGTCAGGAGCATCAAATCGCGGCGTCACCCGCATATAGTATTCGCTGAATGAAACGGGTTCGTTCCGTTGCATTCGCTCCGCTATGGCATCACTGCGCGCCCATCTAAACCCTCGGTTCTCAAGATATATAATGGCTCCATCATCAGCCTCGAGTAAGTAGCGGGCATCGAAGTCGATGACGCCGTTTGGTCGCGTCAAAGGAAAATCCCCACCCGACATCGGCACAACTTTTCCATTGAGGCGCGGCCCCTCCACCACGCCGTCGGCAGCATATATTGCCGCCCTGGCATCACCACGTACCGCGGGCTTTATCCAGTAGGGCTTGCTCAGTCCGATTGAGATCGTAAAGGCAAACTCAAGTTGCGGTGCGAAGGGATGTATGCTGTTCATTTGGCCACTATCGAAAACCATTCATGTTGATTTATCAACACATGGGTGGTACGACAACCCTAATTATGTGGACAGCTCGTGATAAAACATCCGCCGACCTGGAATATGTATGGGGGGGATCACCTCCCCCACCGGCTCCTATTGCTTGCGAAAATGATCGACCGCGATACTGCGCGGCAGCTTCAGCAAGAATTTTCAATGTCGCTCGCCGAATGGCGCGTCCTGGCTTACGTCTGCGGTGCGGGACCGACAAGCGCAGCGAGCGTAGGTCAAGCGTTCGAATCCGACCGTGCGGAAATCAGCCGCGCTGTCGCAAAACTAGTGAAGCGCGGCTATTTGAAGCGCATGACCGACCCCGCCAACAAGAAGCGAATTATACTTCATCCTACAAATACCGGGACGTTGACCTACGAAAAGGCCCGGCAACAGCGCCAGGACTACTTCCTTTCTATTATGCGCGACTTAACCAAACGCGACCGGCTAGATCTGGATGCGAAACTGGAAAAAATTGCCGAGCGCATTTTGGGATTGCGCGAGCGGAACTGATAAAGTTCTTTTCATATATACCACTGGGCTTTGAGACATGACTCTTGAAGCCAAACTTATCGCACTTGAAGAGCAGGTCAGGCATCTCACGCGCAGCGTCGAAATTCTGAGTGACACGAATGCCGTCCGACGTCTTCAGCATGCGTACGGCTACTATCTCGATAAATGTCTATACGATGAAGTCGTAGCCCTTTTCTCTCCAGACTCGGAGGTGCGATTTATGGGCGGCATCTTCAAAGGAAAGGTTGGCGCTCATCGTCTATACTGTGATCGATTCCGCAAGAATTTCACGGGCGGACACAATGGGCCCATCTTCGGCTTCTTGCTCGATCATCCTCAACTTCAGGACGTAATCGACATCGCGCCTGAGCGCGACTTAGCTTTCGGTAGATTTCGGACATTTATGCAAGCTGGACGCCATGAAAGCGCGAAAGGCGATATGCGGCAGTGGTGGGAAGGAGGTCTTTATGAGAACACCTATGCCCGTGAAGATAATGTCTGGAAAATCAAAATACTGAACTATCGACCCGTCTGGCATGCAACTTTTGAAAAAGGTTGGGCCTACACACCCGCTAATTTTGTGCCGTTTTTCACAAAGACTTACCCTGAAGACCCCGTTGGGCCGGATGCATTAATAACCCCTCAACCTGTGTTGTGGCCTGAAACAGACGTGCTTCCGTTCCATTATGCCCACCCGGTTACAGGTCTTTAGCGATAACGAGCTAAGGAAAGGCGAACATGGTCACATTCCCAGAGACGCCATCATACACGGGCCAATTCAAGCCCGCTCGTTTTGAGGCAGATATCGCAGATTTGGAAATTGAAGGCCGGTTACCTACTGATATCGACGGCGCGTTCTATCGTGTGCAACCCGATCCGCAATTCCCGCCAAAGCTTGGCAATGACATCGCATTCAACGGCGATGGCGCTGTTTCCATGTTTCGGTTCAAAAACGGTAAAGTTAATTTCAAACACCGGTGGGTCCACACCGATAAATTTGAGCTTGAACGGCAAGCAGGCAAGGCGCTTTTCGGGGCATATCGCAACCCTTTAACTGACGATTCGAGTGTCAAAGGCCGATACCGCGGAACGGCAAACACCAATGTGCTTACACATGCAGGCCGACTTTACGCGCTCAAGGAAGATAGCCCCCCCGTACTGATGGACCCAAATACATTAGAGACAAAGGGCTACTATCATTTTGATGGCAAGCTTTCATCAGAGACCTTCACAGCCCATCCGAAAATTGATCCGCGCACAGGTGACATGATCGCGTTCGGCTATGCAGCCAAAGGCATTCTTACGCGAGATATAGCATATTTTGAAATAGCCGCAGACGGCAGTTTCCGGCGCGATGTTTGGTTTGAGCTCCCCTATTATTGCATGATGCATGATTTCGGTGTGACGGCCGACTACGCCATCTTTCACGTTGTTCCATGCACGAGCAATTGGGATCGCCTAAAAGCGGGCTTGCCGCATTTCGGATTCGACACAACTAAAGACATTTATGTTGGTGTTTTGCCACGCGCCGGTGATGCCAAAGACATTCGATGGTTTCGCGGCCCAAATCTTTTCGCAAGCCACGTTATGAATTGTTTCAACGACGGCTCGAAGATCTACTTCGACATTCCCGTTGCCGCTGGAAATATGTTCCCCTTCTTCCCCGATATCCATGGTGCGGCATTTGATCCGCAGAAAGCGCAAGCACACCTGACCAGATGGACCATAAACATGGACTCCACGGGCAGCGAAATCGAAAGTTACGTGCGCCTTTGGGATAAATCTGGAGAGTTTCCACGGATCGACGACCGCTACGCAATGTCTCCATATCGCCACGGCTATATGCTGTTAAGCGATCTCACCAAGCCAGTCGGAGACGAAACTCGTCGAAGCGCATCTGGGATGCTGTTCAATTGCTTAGGTCATTACGACCATTCAACGGGAACCGCAAAAACATGGTGGACTGGGCCGACCTCATCGCTGCAGGAACCGTGCTTTATACCCAAGTCACAGAATGCGCCGGAAGGCGTAGGCTATATAACTGCAATCGCGAATCTGCACGACACGGGCTTAAGCGATCTTCTGCTGTTTGATGCAGAACACATTGATGAAGGCCCAATAGCCACAATCAAGTTGCCCTTGAGGCTCAGACCAGGCTTGCACGGCAACTGGACGCCTGGCCATCAGCTCAACTCACGTCCATCTAGCTCATATCGTGAAACACAATCATGACCTCATATTGTGAACTTAAGCTTTATATTGATGGCGAATGGGTCGGACACGACAATCGCAGCACGCAAGAGGTCATAAACCCGGCAAACGGCGAAGTCTTAGGCTTGTTGCCGATGGCAAGTTCAACGGACCTAGACCAGGCCCTAACCACGGCGCATCGCGGCTACCAGGTCTGGCGTAAAAAAAGCGTCGATGAGCGCAGTGGTGTGCTGCGAGGTGCCGCATCGCTGCTGCGTCAACGCATTGAACGTATCGCCCGTATTGCAACCCTGGAGCAAGGCAAGACGTTGGCCGAAAGCCGCATTGAAGTGCATATGGCTGCAAACCTGTTCGATTTCTATGGTGAAGAGTGCAAACGCATTTATGGCCGAATGCTTGCACGTCCTACCGGCCGCCGTGCGCTTGTTGTAAAGGAGCCAATTGGCCCAGTTGCCGCCTTTGCGCCGTGGAATTTCCCGATTGGAAACCCAGCCCGCAAGCTGGGGGCGGCAATTGGCGCTGGTTGTTCTTGCATTCTTAAACCAGCTGAAGAAGCGCCAGGGTCAGCTCTTGAAGTGTTGCGCGCGTTGCTAGATGCCGGTTTACCAAAAGAAGTGGCTTCCGTCGTCTTTGGAATACCGCATGAAGTCTCAAGCCATTTGATAGCGTCGCCAATCATCCGAAAAGTCTCATTTACAGGTTCAGTGACTGTCGGAAAACAACTCATGCGGCTTGCAGCCGACGGCATGAAGCGCACAACTATGGAATTGGGCGGCCATGCGCCGGTGCTCGTATTTGACGATGCAGATATCGAACAGTGCCTTGACCTGACCACAGCATCGAAATTTCGGAACGCTGGTCAGGTTTGTATTGCGCCAACGCGCTTCTACGTTCACGAAAAAAAGTACGATGCATTTGTCGAAGGCTTTGTTCGCCGTAGCAGAGAACTGACTGTTGGCGATGGCCTGGTCGAAACCAACCGTATGGGTCCAATGGCGAATGGTCGGCGTATCGCCGCGATGGGTGATTTCATTGGTGACGCCGTCGCCAAGGGCGCAAAAATCCAGTACGGCGGCGAACGACATGGGAATCGTGGTTTCTTCTGGAAGCCCACCATCCTGACCGACGTACCCCAATCAGCGCGAATTATGAAGGAAGAACCCTTTGGGCCGGTCGCGACCATTGCGCCATTTCAACATGACGACGAGGCAATTGCACAGGCCAATCGCCTTCCCTATGGCCTTGCTGCATACGCATTCACGCAGTCAGCAAAGCGCATCATGACTCTGGGGGATAGCATTGAGGCAGGCATGGTTGGCCTTAATACTACGATGATTGGTGCGGCTGACTCACCGTTTGGTGGCGTGAAGGACAGCGGTCACGGCTCAGAAGATGGCCCGGAGGGTCTAGAGGCTTGCTTAGTAACCAAGGCCATTCATCAGGCTTAAGAAACGCATTCTGGAGCGAGAAAGAAATGCACTCATCAACTATCGCCTCGAACGCCTTGAAAGTCGGCGGGCAACAAGGATACCTGAGAATTGCAACAGAAGAAGCCTTTGCGCCGCCTGAAATGATGCAAATGTATCGGAATATTCTTTCCGCTGGCTGCGACGACCCAGGATTCAATAGCCTATGGGGTTTTTATCTTCTTAGTAAAAGCCCGCGTGCGACTGCAATCATCGAGCGCCTTCAGGATTTAGGCGATAGGCGCATTCAAGATATGAATGATACGGGCATCGATAAGCAGATTATTTCTGTGACATCGCCCGGAGCACAAATTCTAAAAAAAGATGACGCCGTCGCTATGTCTGTTCTCGCGAATGATCGGTTGGCCGACGCGGTTCGCTGCCACCCCGATCGATTTATCGGCTTAACCGCTATCGCTCCCCAAGATCCCGGTCATGCTGCCCGTGAGATCGAACGGGGGGTACGTAAACTTGGCATGAAAGGCGTGATCATTAACTCACATACGCATGATGAGTATCTCGATGACGCTAAGTTTTGGGAGATATTTGAGGCGGCAGAAGCTCTAAATGCACCAATTTATCTTCACCCAAACTCGCCCTCACGCGGCTTAATCAAGCCCCTGTTAGATCGAGGCCTGGATGGCGCAATATTTGGCTTTGGTGTCGAGACCGGGATGCACCTCTTGGCAATTATCGTGCGCGGCGTTTTTGATCGCTTTCCCAAACTCAAGATCGTAGTTGGGCACCTTGGTGAAGCATTACCCTTTTGGTTGCCTCGCCTGGATTTTATGCATCGCGCGACTGTTAATGCGCAACGATACGAGCACATGAAACCTTTACGCCGACAGGTAAGCGATTACATGCGGGAGAACGTGTATGTAACGACAAGCGGCATGTGCTGGGAACCTGCAATCACATTCTGCCAGAATGTGCTGGGCATCGACAAAGTTCTATACGCAATGGACTACCCATATCAGTTCGTTACTGATGAAGTTCAGGCCTGTGACAATCTTCCAATTTCAATTCAGGACAAAAAGAAGTTCTTTCAAACTAATGCAGAGACTGTGTTTTCCTTATGATGGGCGAAACGAGTTGATGATCGACTTCAAACCGCGTGTGTTGGCTTAAAGTGACTGGAGCTCACGCTACTGCCGAAAAGATAATGGCGTGTTGCATGGAGTGGATGGGAAAAGACAGTGTCAAGCCCGACCTTCCGGCCGTGATGTCACGAAGAATGCTTCTCGATGACGAGGCAAAAGCCGTGAAGAACGTATCCTGATGATCGAGGTGATCGCGAAAGCAAGCCGCAACCCCCGCTGTCCGAAAAATATTTCTTCAAGCTGATCGCCGGATGCGTAAATCAATTACTGAGTCGCTGAGACGATGGAACACAAGGTTCAACGCAGAAAGCGCTGAAGGTTTTATCAATATTGTTGCGGCGATATTGAAAGGAAGCGCTCTATTTCGCAACATGGGTTACGCTGCGACAGCGAAGCGACCCGAACACTTCACCGCAAAGCCCTCGATGCTCTCTGTGGTGATTTGAATGTTATGGCTTCCAAGACCGCGCGGCAAGAATGACCGCTTACAAACAAAATCTTCGCAGACACGCTGCACTTATTGAGAAGTTGGCGGCATGAAGCTTTGTCGCAAGCCATTGAAAAGCTTGGTGGGCCCGGCAGGACTCGAACTTGCAACCAGACCATTATGAGCTTTTAGCAGTAAAGGATCCAGTTAATTTACGCCGCCACCCAGCACAAGATAAAGCGTGATCCTATTGTTGACCGCAGCAAGCCGGGTATTCATCAACGTTTTTTGAGCACTATAAAGTGTACGTTGTGAATCGAGGGCGTTGAGGAATGAGTCTACACCTTTGCGATATCGCGCGTCTGATATCTGATAGCTCTCTGAAGCCGCAACCACCAGAGCGGACTGGGCCGTCACTTGGCGTTGTATCACGCTGTTAACCGCAAGGGCATCCGCAACCTCTTTAAACGCGGTTTGGATTGTGAGCTCATAATTTGACGCATACAGGTCGCGCTGCGCCTTGCTGTACGCAAGGTTGGCACTATTGGCGCCGCCATTGAAAATCGGTAGCAAAATATTGGGTGCAATCGACCACACGCCTGTCGCGGCATTGAAGAGGTTGGAAAGATCGGAGCTTGCCGCACCGCCGCTAGCGGTCAGAGACAGCGACGGAAAGAATGCCGCGCGTGCAGCCCCAATATTCGCATTGGCCGATTTTAACTGATGCTCTGCTTCCAACACATCTGGGCGGCCCAGTAAAATCTCGGACGACAAACCAACCGGCACATCCGCAAACCATGCGGCATTTTCTGATAACGCTTCAGGAATCAGGGCGTCATCCACATGAGCGCCCACAAGCAGGTCTAAGGCATTGCGGTCTTGCGCAATGGTCGCGGTCAAACTTGCGGCATCGGTCTCAGCTTGTTGGTAAAGTGTTTGGGCCTGCGTCACATCCAACCGCGAGGCCACGCCTGCGGCCTGGCGGCGTTGCGTCACATCCAGTGAGCGCTTTGCACTGTCCAAGGTACGCTGCGCTAATTCATGCAAACCAATATCTGCGGCTAACGTGGCGTAAGCCTGCGCGGTGCTTGCGATCAGACTAATACGCGTCGCACGGCCTGCTTCGGCTGTCGACAAATATGTTTCGTACGCTGCTTTCGAAAGGCTGCGTTGTTTGCCAAACAGGTCGATTTCGAATGAGCTGAGAGTGCCACCGGCAGACCATGATTCCGTATCGATGGCGCTGTCTTTGCCAGCCGTGCTGGTCGTTAAAGTGCGTGCGCGTGTCCCGCCGGCTTGCGCGCTTACTTGTGGCAGTTGCTCGGCCCGTTGTACGCGGTATTGCGACCGCGCAGACTCGATATTCGCAATAGTTTTGCGTAAGTCGCGGCTATTGGTCAGCGCCAACGCAATCACCTGCTTCAGCTTTTCGTCTTTGACGAAATCTTGCCTCGCAATGTCACCCACATTTGCGTATGTTGTGGGCTTCGCTGCCGCATCTGAAATAGGCAGGCTTGCAGGGATAGGAGCTGAGGGTCGTTCGTACTTTGGCTCGAGCGATATACACGAAGCCAAACTAAGCGAAACGCTGATCATCAATGCGTGCTTAAGCATGGCTGTCATCCTGCGCCGAATTGCCGGGCGTCGAATGAAAGTTATTTCCTGGGAAGACCTGGCGCACCAAAACAAAGAATAAAGGAACAAAGAAAATCGCCAACACCGTGGCTGTTAATGTGCCGCCAATAACGCCTGTCCCAATCGCAATGCGGCTATTGGCACCAGCGCCACTGGCCACAGCCAACGGTGAAACACCCGCGATGAACGACAGCGACGTCATCAGAATGGGGCGCAACCGAAGGCGCGCAGCCTCCACGGCCGCAGCAACCAATCCGGCCCCACGTTGATAAGACGTTTCGGCAAATTCGATAATCAGAATTGCGTTCTTGGCCGACAATCCAATCGTCGTCAACAGACCGATCTGGAAATACACATCGTTCTCAAGACCGCGCAACGTCACCGCCAGAACACAGCCGATAATCCCCAGGGGCACAACCAGCAACACTGAGAACGGGATCGACCAACTTTCATATAAGGCAGCCAGGGCCAGGAACACGATCAGGATGGAAATGGCATACAGCCAAATGGCCTGATTCCCGGCAATGCGCTCTTGGTAGGATTGCCCGCTCCAGGTCAGGCTGGTGCCAGAAGGCAGGGCGGCCGCCAGCGTTTCCATTGCATCCATCGCCGTGCTTGAGCTGACACCTGATGCCGCAGACCCTTGAACCGAGTACGAGGCCACGCCGTTAAAGCGCGATAAACTTTCCGGCCCAAAAACCCAACTGGTTTCCGCAAAGGCAGAGAACGGGGTCATCTTGCCGGTATCACCGCGCACATGCCATTGGCTGATATCTGCCGGGGCCGAGCGATAAGCGCTCTCGCTTTGAATGTAGACTTTTTTCACGCGCCCACGATCAATGAAATCGTTGACGTAGTTGCCGCCCCACGCCGCGCTTAGTGTCGCGGTAATGTCTGACATCGAAAGATGCAGCGCATTTGCTTTGGTGGTGTCGATCTCGACATGGAGTTGCGGCGCATCCTCGGTGGCCCCTAAACGTACGCCCGATAAGCTCTTATCTCCGCGTGCCGAAGCTAGAAATTGATTCAACATATCCTTAAGTTTTGCGCGGTCCATACCTGCCCCCGCAAGTAATTGAGATTCAAAACCGCCCACCTGCCCTAACCCTTGAATGGCGGGCGGATTCAACACGAACACGCGAGCGTCGCGGATAGAAGACAAAGCAGCGTTGGTGCGCTTGATGATCGCATCAGCGCGATTTGCAGAGCCGCTTCGGTCACTCCAATCCTTCAGAGGAACAAATGACATACCTGCGTTTTGGCCAGTACCGCTAAAGTTGCGACCCGTGACCGAGAAGATGGCCGAGACATTCTCTTTCTCCGTCTCCAAGAAATATTTCTCGATGGTCTTTGCGACTTCAATCGTCCGCGACAAGGTTGCGCCTGTCGGCAGCGTGTATTGCACCATGATTTCTCCCTGATCTTCTTCGGGCAAGAAACTTCCAGGCAAGCGCAAGAACAGGACAGACATCAATGCAATGATGGCACCGTACGTGATTAGCCACCGTACAGGACTGATGATCACGCGCGCCACGCCACTGCGATATCGCGCCGTCATCATATCGAAGAGGTGATTAAAGCGCGCAAAGAAGCCGCGTAGAGGCGCAAAGCCGTGGCTGGCAGGAGCATGCTCAACGCGAAGCATTGTCGCGCATAATGCCGGGGTCAGCGTGAGGGCCACCAAAACAGACAGTGCCATGGACGTAACAATCGTCACCGAAAACTGCCTATAGATGACGCCGGTTGAACCGGCGAACAAAGCCATCGGCAAGAACACAGCTGACAAGACCGTGGCGATGCCGATCAAGGCGCCGGTGATTTCGCCCATCGATTGAAGAGTTGCTTCCCGCGGCGAGAGCTTTTGTTCTCGCATCACGCGTTCGACGTTTTCGACAACGACAATCGCGTCATCAACCAACAGGCCAATGGACAAAACCAAGCCAAACATCGTCAACGTGTTGATCGAGTATCCCAACAATGCCAACACGCCGAACGTGCCTAACATCACAACGGGAACCGCAATGGCCGGGATAATGGTGGCGCGCCAGTTCTGCAGGAACAGAAACATCACCAAGATCACCATCACCACCGCTTCAATCAAAGTCTGAACGACTTCTTCAATAGAACTGCGGATGAAGGGCGTGCTGTCTTTGGGATAAATAACTTTGTAGCCACTTGGGAGTGCTGGCTTTAAGCCATCCACGGCCGCGCGCACCCGATTTGCTGTCGCCATGGCATTGGCACCCGGCGCCAACTGAACGGCAAGACCCGAAGATGGGTGGCCGTTGGCGCGGGTATAGTTATCGTAGTTTTCGCCGCCCAATTCGACGCGCGCAACATCGCCCAGACGCAAAGTCGCACCAGACTCATTGTATTTCAGAATGATATCGCGGAACTGTTCGGGTGTTTTCAGCCGCGATTGCGCCGACACTGTCGCTGTTAGTTGCTGATTATCGAGCGACGGGAGAGCACCAATTTTACCAGCAGACACTTGATTATTCTGCGCCGAAATGGCCGCAGAAATGTCGGATGGCATTAAGCCATAAGCCGCAAGCTTGATCGGATCGAGCCAGATGCGCATCGCATACTGTGATCCGAACACCTGCACGCCACCAACGCCATTCACGCGTGCAATCGGATCTTGGAAGTTGCTCACCAAATAATCGGCGATATCAATGGCGGAATCTTTATCGGCCTCATCGTACATCGCCACGATCATCAGGAAATCGCTCTGCGATTTTGTAACCGTCACGCCTTGTTGCTGAACAGCCTGCGGCAATCGCGACAATGCCTGCTGGACTTTATTCTGAACCTGGACTTGCGCCGTATCAGGGTTGGTGCCCTGCTCAAATGTGACACTGATGTTGACATTACCAGAGGACGAGCTTGAAGAAGAGAAGTACAGCAAACCATCCAGCCCGGTGAGTTGCTGCTCCAAAATCTGGGTCACGCTGTTTTCAACGGTCTCGGCAGATGCACCAACATAGTTGGCCGAGATGGCAACACTGGGCGGCGCAATATCGGGATATTGCGCAACGGGTAAACGCATAATCCCCACCACGCCCCCCAGCATGATGATAATGGCGATAACCCAAGCAAAGATCGGGCGATGGATGAAAAATTTAGCCAGCATGGGAGATATTCCGTCAGCGCATTATTTCTTGCTGGGTGCAGCAGCGACCGGCTTGACAACGACACCCGGGCGAATTTTTCCGAGCCCCTCGACGATCAACTGGTCGCCTGCCGCCAATCCGCTTGTAACGATCCAGCGATCACCCAGCGTCCGATCTGCAACAACGGTCCGTTGCTCAACTTTGTTATCCGCGCCAACAACCATGGCCACCGCATCACCTTTGGCATCGCGGGTAATGCCTTGTTGTGGCGCAAGGATTGCTGAATCGTTCTCGGCCTGATCGACAACAGCGCGCACGAACATACCCGGCAGGAGTATGCCATTTGGGTTGGGGAACTGCGCACGCAACGTCACGGTGCCCGTGGCCTCGTCGACCGCCACCTCTTGGAACTGCAGGGTGCCAAGGCTCTCATACGTAGATCCGTCTTCCAGTTTCAGGCGAACCTTCAACGTTACGGTTTTGTTGTCACCAACCGGGACATCTTTGCGCAATCGCAACAGGTCAGCGCTCGACTGCGGCATATCCACATAGATCGGGTCGAGGGCGCGAATGGTGGAAAGTGCGGTCTCTTGATTGGCGGTCACAAGTGCGCCCGGCGTTACGGTCGATTTGCCGATACGGCCTGAAATCGGGGCGCGGACTTTGGTGTAACCGAGATTGATACGCGCCGTCGCAAGAGCAGCTTTCTTCAGCGCAACAGTTGCGATGGCTTGGCGCGCACTGCTTTGGGCATCGTCAGCCTCTTGCTGCGACACGCCTTCGATCTTCAGCAAATCCTGATACCGCTCGTTCTTCAGCCGCGCAGCTTCAACCGTGGCTCCAGCACTTGCTAGATCAGCCTCTGCCTGATCCACAGCGGCCTGATACGTGGCGGGATCAATTTGGTAAAGAACGTCGCCAGCCTTGACGGCGGCCCCTTCTTGAAAATCCCGGCTTTTGATAATCCCCGAGACTTGCGGGCGCACATCCGACACCAATGCGGCAACCGTTCGCCCTGTCAGCTCAGTTGTCAGCATGACGGTTTCGGGCTGAAGGCTGACGATGCCGACCTCGACCGTTTGAGGGGGCGGTGCATCATCAGAGCATGAAGCCAAGATCAGAACGGATACCACAGCGAGGGTGCGAAAAAAGTATACAGTCATTGTTTTTATCATTGAGAATGAACGTTCATTCTCATTATAATGGTTTTGCGAAAACGCACAAGAATGGAGTCAGCGCCGTGGCTAAAGCCAAAATTCCTCGTCCATCCAAACACTTACGCGATGAAGCGCGCCGCGATGAAATTATTGATGCCGCACGGAAATGCGTGGCTAAGCGCGGATTCCACGCCGCCAGCATGGCGGAAATCGCCGAGTCTGCGGGCATGAGCGTGGGGCAAATCTATCGCTACTTCGCCAATAAAGAGGCGATCATTCACGCCATTGTTGAAAAGATCATGGCGCGCCGCATGGAGTGGATGGAGAAAGACAACACTGAGCCTGATCTTCCAACCGTTATGATGCGAAGAATGCTTGTGGATGATGAAGAGCAGGGCCGTGAAGAGCGCATTTTAATGATCGAGGTGATTGCCGAAGCCAGCCGCAACCCCGCTGTGCGAAAGATATTTCTTCAGGCTGATCGGCGCGCGCGCAAATCGATTATTGAATCGCTGAGAGGGCGAAGCGCCAAGTTCAACGAGGAAAATGCCGAAGGCTTTATCAACATTGTCTCCGCGATGTTTGAAGGTAACGCTTTATTCCGCAACATGGGACTGCGGCGCGACGACGACGTAACGCGAATGCTTTATCGTAAAGTGTTGGATGTTCTCTGTGGTGATTTGAATGTGATGACTTCAAGCATTTCGCAATAATAATGGCGTAAATGCGCAAATATCAGTTGGCTTGACTGCACTTAAGATGCCCTTACGGCCATGGCCGTAAAAACGACTATGGCCGTAAGTGCGTGAAAAGCTTGGTGGGCCCGGCAGGACTCGAACCTGCAACCAGACCGTTATGAGCGGTCGGCTCTAACCATTGAGCTACAGGCCCCACCGGCCTTGTTTACTAAGTCGCCAACCTACGCAGGCAACATATAAGGTCAAGGCAACTTTATAAGTTTCCCGAACTTATGTTTTGGCCGCCCGCATTAATGCCGCCTTAAAGGTGCGAATAGGCGTGCGGTCGCGCAACACCGAGAACGCCGCCGCAAAATGGCCGCCGGTCCAATGGAATACATTGCTTTCGGGAATGCCCCACCGCTGCGCTAAGCGCATACCGCCCTCATACGGCGTGACGGTATCAGTCGTCCCTAACACACAGACAATACGGTCCGGTGAAATGGCTGGCTCATCAGGTTCAACCAACGGTCGCCAGCGATCAATCTTATCTGTGGGCCAACCTGCGCGGGTCAGTTCCGCCGGGAAGCCCAAGCTTCCAGCCAGCGATCCGTTGAACGTCACATCAATCAGCGATTCATTGGTGGTCAGCAGCAACGTCGCATCCGGACGGCACTCTTCCGGCCAATGTTTGGCAGCACTCGTGACAAGCTGGGCTGTGAGCGCACCTAAACTCACACCCGCCACGGCCACGGGACCACCATAGGTTTTGCGCGCCCACGCAATCAGGCGGCCCACTTCAACCACATGGCTCGCGAAGTAGTCGAGAATACCTTGCACGCCATGCGCTAGAATTGGCTCGCCACCATAATATCCGGGCGCCATCCGACGGCCGTGGCCAGGGCCTTCTGGCGATATCACTGTCAGCGCGCCCCCCTCGGGCTCCAGGAACACTTCAGCCTGATCGTACAAACTCGACCAAGCCTCGCGTTCCATCATGATGCCATGGCAGAAAACAACAGCGCCCTTGACTCTCGTACGGCTCGGCTCTTCCACGCGCGCCCAGCCAAAATCATCGCCGACACCTGCGGGAAACCGCACAAAGCTGATCTTTCGCCCTGGCTCGTCCCACAATCCTGATTGTTGAAGGCCGGATATATCGCCCGCGCCCGAAAAGGCCTGCTGCACATCGGCAATACGATGCGCATGGGCAAGCTCAACATCTGTCTCGGGCACAATCCCGAACTTCACAGCCGGAAAGGCATTGATGAGATGCGATGTCAGAAACGATGCTCGCGCACGCATCCACGAGTCCGCAGCTGCCATGCGCTTGGCTTCAAGACCCGCGAACAGTTTACCAGTTGCGCCGTTCAGCGCTGCATCTTGCCAGGCTTTTTCAGCTAATTCGTACACATCACGCAGTTGATCAGTGTCCGTGATCGCCTTTGTTAAACCTGCCCCGACACTGCGGGGCTTGCCCAGGGCTTTTAAAAATTCTGCAGGATCGCCGTTGGAAACATTGGCAGCGGCCCATGCACGCGACGCCGGCATAAAAAACCGTACGACGCCTTGGAGTGCCACCGGATCGTACCAGGGTTTCAGCAAAAACGCACCAAAAGGCCCGCCGATCAGGCGATTTAACGCGTTGGTCGGCGGCGCACTATCAGTGGCGAACATGGATATAAAACGTGCGCTTAGTTATCCAGGAAACTGCGCAGTTTGCGTGAGCGGCTGGGGTGCTTCAGCTTGCGCAACGCTTTCGCCTCAATCTGACGAATACGTTCGCGGGTCACCGAGAACTGTTGGCCCACTTCTTCCAGCGTATGGTCGGTATTCATCCCGATGCCGAAACGCATGCGCAGCACGCGCTCTTCACGGGCGGTCAAGCTTGCCAGCACGCGTGTTGTGGTTTCACGCAAGTTACCGTGAATAGCAGCATCCACCGGCTGAATAGCGTTCTTGTCTTCGATGAAATCACCCAAGTGGCTGTCTTCCTCGTCGCCAATCGGCGTTTCGAGAGAGATCGGCTCTTTCGCAATCTTCAGAACCTTGCGCACTTTCTCCAGCGGCATTTGCAGTTTTTCCGCCAACTCTTCCGGCGTCGGCTCACGGCCGATTTCGTGCAACATTTGGCGTGAGGTGCGGACCAGCTTGTTGATCGTCTCGATCATGTGCACCGGAATACGAATGGTGCGCGCTTGGTCGGCAATCGAGCGCGTAATGGCCTGACGGATCCACCACGTTGCGTAAGTGGAAAATTTATAACCACGGCGGTATTCGAATTTATCAACGGCCTTCATCAAACCAATATTGCCTTCTTGAATCAAATCCAAGAATTGCAGGCCGCGGTTGGTGTACTTCTTCGCAATCGAGATCACGAGGCGCAGGTTGGCCTCGATCATTTCTTTCTTTGCGCGGCCCGCTTCGCGTTCGCCCTTCTGCACCGTATTCACGATACGGCGGAAGTCGCCAATCGGCACGCTTGCTTCATCGGCGATCTGACCGATTTGCTGGCGGATCTCTTCGATCTGCGGCTCGTACTTGGTCGCGAAATCTTTCCAGCCCTTGGCCGGAAGTTTGGACACGTTGGCCAGCCAGTTCGGATCAAGCTCGTTGCCGTAATAGGCTTGCAGGAATTCTTCGCGCTTCAGTTTGCACTTCAAAGCGATACGGAGGATTTGACCTTCCAAACCGACGAGCTTGCGATTCAGCTCGTTCATGTTTTCAACCAAGCCTTCGATGCGCGCATTATTCAGATGCACGCCTTCCATCAGCTCGACCAGCTCTTGCTTGATCTTCTGATAGCGGCGTTCTAACGCCTTATCGACTTCTTCGCCTTTTTGCAGGACTTCCATGCGGGCGTCCTGCTGCTTCTTCATGCGCGTGTAGGTGTGGGCAACCTTTTCCAAGGCTTCCAACACTTGCGGCATCAGCGATGATTCCATCGCGGCCAGCGACACAGCAGCTTCATCTTCTTCGTCTGGTTGACCCGGAACGCCTTCGCCGCCTTCTGCACCTTCAACGGGCTCGCCACCCTCAGCGCCATCAGCTTCAGGGCCACGCGCCAAAGGTGCTGCAGCCACTTTCGGTTGGATCGGCGCCGCCGGCTCAGCTTTCTTTAATTTTGCACCGTCGATGTCGATGACGACATCAACAGCTTCACCAGCCGCCGCACCTTCGCCTTCAAGCTCAGGGCCAACAGCTTGCTTCAAGCCTGAGGTGCCATACGTGGCATCCAAGTCGATGATGTCACGCAACAGCATTTTGCCGTTCTGCAAAGCATCGTGCCATTGCAGCAGGTTACGAATGGTAATGGGGCTTTCGCAGATGCCGCCGATCATCATCTCGCGGCCAGCTTCGATCCGCTTGGCAATGGCAATTTCGCCTTCGCGCGACAACAACTCGACAGACCCCATTTCGCGCAAGTACATGCGCACCGGGTCATCGGTACGGCCAACGTCGTCTTCGTCGATGTTGCCACCGGTATAGCCTTCCGGTTTTGCCTCATCGCCTTCAGCTTCTTCGCCCTCAGCTTCGTCTTGCTCTTCGGCTTCTACGACATTGATGCCCATTTCGGAAAGCATCGACATCACATCTTCAATTTGCTCCGAAGACATTTCTTCCGGCGGCAGAGCAGCGTTCAGTTCATCATACGTGATGTAACCGCGCTCTTTGGCCTTCTGAATAAGCTTCTTGATGTTTTGATTGGTTGAATCGAGCAACGGCTTGTCGCCAGGAGCCGCAGCTTCTACCGGCTTACCGTCTTTGCCCATAGCGGCGGTCGCGGGTGCGGCTTTCGCACTCTTCGCAGCTGCGGCTTTATCCTTCTCTTTGTCTTTAGCAGCAGAGGATTTTGCGGCAGAAGCAGATTTAGCGGCGGGTTTGCTGATTTTATTCATGCGTATATAGGTTCATCTGTTCAGCGAGCGAGTTAATCGCTGCGACGGTTTCTTCAGTCGGGTTATCAGCCAAAGTTTCGCGTAACTGTTTGAGATCGGCCTCAAGACTAGAACGTTGATGCCAACCAAACGTATCGTCCCATCCCTCGGTTGCCTTGGCCGCCTCAGCTTCAGGGCGGGCGAATGCCGCGTGGACATAAGTGTCCTCACCCAAGAGAGAGTCCAGGTCACGGGCGAACCCTATGCCTGCCAAATGGGTCTTAAGTGTCTGAGAATCAAGGTCCGGTTGATGAGATAGGTGCATTAAGGCTGATTGGCGCACTGAGTCAAGGCGGGAATCGGCTAAAACCATGGCTCCCAACCGCTCTTCCACATGGTCCAAAAGTTCGGGATGATTGATCAAGGTCGCCACCAAAATCCGCTCCCGCACTTTATCGACCAGGAGGCCGCTGGACGGCCTGGGCTTTCCTGCCAGAGGCATGGGCGGAGCCTTCGCGCGGAAAGGCGAACGCCCAGAATTGGCACGATTATTGCTGTTCCGCGCACCGCCGCCCCCAGGCGTGTATGTCCTTTGCGGCATAAACATGTCCCGCAAGCGCTCTTTAAATACCATGCGATACTGTTCACGGACCGATTGATCGCCAATGGCGCTGATGCGTTCGTAAATAGCGCGCTCGAACCCCGCCCGGCGCTCAGGGGTATCGGTTTGGTGCTCGGCTAAGACCTGACGCCACACCACCTCCGACAAAGCTACGGCACCGCTGAGGACCTGAGACATGGCCTCGGGGCCTGATTTACGGATCAGGTCGTCGGGGTCTTGGCCCGAGGGCAGGAGGGCGAACTGCAAAGACTTCCCAGGCTGTAATTTCGGCAGCGCCAAGTTGGCAGACCGCGCGGCGGCGCGCTGGCCCGCTTTGTCGCCGTCAAAACACATGATGGGTTCAGGCACCAATTTCCACAGCATTTCAAGCTGGGTTTCGGTCAGCGCCGTGCCTAAGGGGGCGACCGAATTGGTGAATCCGGCTTGCGCCATGGCAATGACGTCCATGTAGCCTTCGCAAACAACAATTTGGTTCTTATCCACGACGCTTTGACGGGCAAGCGCCAGCCCATACAAAAGCCCACCCTTATGGAACAGGGGTGTTTCGGGCGAGTTGAGATACTTCGGCTCGCCCTCACCCATGATGCGACCACCGAACGCCACCGGCCTGCCTTTCGCATCAAAAATCGGGAACATCACGCGCTCGCGGAAGAAGTCGAAGGAATCCCGGCCCTCTTTGCCTTCGTTAATCAGGCGCACTTCTTTCAGGATATCTTCAGGGTATCCACGACGTTTTAATTCCACTTTCAGCGTGTTGCCCGCAGGTGCGTAGCCTAAACGATATTTTTGAATGATTTCATCGCCTAGCCCACGCCCATGCAGGTATTCCAAGGCCCGTTTACCTTCGGGCTTTTGCAACGCGGCTTGGAAAAACATGCACGCCGCTTCTACGGCCTCACGCAATTTGACCGCGCGTTCGATCACTTGAACGTCGCGCGGATCTTGGCGCGGCATATCCAGCCCCGCCTCTTCTGCCAAGCGTTCCACGGCCTCTGGGAACGACAAATTCTGCGTCTTCATCAAAAAGGTGAAGATGTCGCCGTGCTCGTTGGTGGAAAAGCAGTGATAAAAACCCTTTTCGTCGTTCACGGTGAACGACGGGCTTTTCTCATTACTAAAGGGGCTTAAGCCCACATATTCCCGCCCCTTACGGATCAGTTTTACGCGCCGCCCAACGACACCCGACACCGAAAGCCGGTTTCTGATCTCGTCAAGGAATTCGGGCGGAAAATTCATGCGAAAACTTCGCCAGAAAAAATGTGGGGCCGTACTAAGTAAGACACGTGCCTATATATAGGTGCGGCAAATGCCGTTACGACAGAGCCTGTTTCACCAGCGCGCTGGCCTTAGTGAAGTCCATTTGGCCGGCGTATTTCTCTTTCAGCACGGCCATGACTTTCCCCATATCCTTAAGGCCTTTCGCTTCGGCACCGGCGATAGCACCCTTCACGGCGGCATCGACTTCAGCGTCTTCCATCTGCTTGGGCATAAACCGCTGAATAACGTCGATTTCTTCTTTTTCTTTCTGCGCCAACTCACATCGCCCGCCTTGCTCGTACAGAGTAATGCTCTCGCGGCGCTGCTTAATCATGCCGTTGAACATTTGCAGAATTTCGTCTTCCGAAATGCCGTCGTAGTTGCCCTTGCTACGCGCGGCAATGTCGCGGTCCTTCAGGGCCGCCAAAATTAAGCGAATCGTCGAAAGGCCAGCCGCATCTTTATTGCGCATGGCGTCTTTCATGGCCTCATTTAGAACGGTCCGGAGCATGCCAAAGGGCCTTTCACTGGAATGTCATAGCTGTTTTGGAAAGGGCGTAACCTACTCTATGGCTGTATTCTTGGCAAAAGCGATCAAGCCCCGGAAATACTGAGGTTTTCGAGTTTTCCACAGATCACCTTCACTTGACTCATGGGGGTGGTTTCCTTAAACACCCCGGCCAACACGGCGGCTTGCTGGCCAGAAGACCTTCTCGGACATTCTGGACGGCAAATCGGGCAAGAAACTTAATAAATACATTTGGGGCGTCGTCCAAAACTGTCGCGAAAATCGCGCCGGTAAGGGAAGATGCGAGCCAAAGAGAGGCCAGAAACATGACCACCCTCCTCACGCCCGCTTCTCAGAAAGGGCAGCCCTGATGGCCACATCCGTTCCATCTTCTGACCGGGCTCAGCCGAAAGGCGCTACAGCCGTTTTAGTTTTAGACGATGGATCGGTGTTTTGGGGGCGTGGTATTGGCGCCACCGGCAAAAACGTCGGTGAAGTGGTCTTCAACACATCTATCACCGGTTACCAAGAAGTCCTGACTGACCCCTCTTATGCGGGCCAGATCATCACCTTCACCTTCCCGCACATCGGCAACGTTGGCGCGAACCCGGAAGATTTGGAAAGCACAACCCCAGCCGCGCGCGGTCTGATTATCCGTGACGACATTACCGAGCCTTCAAATTATCGCGCCAAGCAACACTTGGACACGTGGCTGAAGTCGTTCGACCTGATTGGCTTGGCTGGCTTGGATACGCGCCGCCTGACTCGTCGGATTAGAGATAAGGGCGCGCCGAACGGCGTGATCGCCCACAATCCAGACGGCAAATTCGACATTGAGGCGCTGATCGCTGAAGCCAAAGCATGGCCCGGCCTGAACGGCATGGACTTGGCGAAGGATGTGACCTGCCGCCAAACGTATTCATGGACCGAGACACGCTGGAATAAAGGCAAAGGCTTTGGTGACTTGACCAAGGACGGTCGCAACGCTGACCATCACGTTGTCGCCATCGACTTTGGGGCCAAGCGCAACATTCTGCGCTGCCTGGCTGACACCGGCTGTAAAGTGACGGTTGTGCCTGCCACGGCGACTGCTGATGAAATTTTGCGCCATAACCCGGACGGCATTTTCTTGTCGAACGGTCCTGGCGACCCGGCCGCGACCGGCGTTTACGCCGTGCCGGAAATCAAGAAGCTGATTGACACTGGTAAGCCGATCTTTGGCATCTGCTTGGGACACCAGATTCTCTCGCTGGCGTTTGGGGCGAAGACTTACAAGTTGAACCTGGGCCACCGTGGTGCGAACCAACCGGTGCAAGACCTGGAAACCGGCAAGGTGGAAATCACCTCGCAGAACCATGGCTTCGCGGTTGATCGCGACACATTACCCAAGAACGTGATTGAGACGCACAAGTCTCTCTTCGACGGCATCGTTGAAGGCATGCGCGCGACCGATAAGCCGGTGTTTTCGGTTCAGTATCACCCGGAAGCATCGCCAGGCCCGCAAGACAGCCACTACTTGTTCAATCGCTTCGTTAAAGCGATCGCTGACCATAAGAAGAAAAAGTAAGCGCACTGATTGGTTTGAAACATGCCGAAACGCACGGATATTAAAAGCATACTGATCATTGGCGCTGGCCCGATTGTTATCGGGCAGGCCTGCGAATTCGATTATTCGGGCGCACAAGCGTGTAAGACGCTACGCCAAGAAGGTTATCGCGTGATCTTGGTGAACTCGAACCCCGCCACGATCATGACCGATCCGGGTTTGGCCGATGCCACATACATCGAGCCGATCACCCCTGCGACGGTTGCTAAGATCATCGAGAAAGAACGCCCCGATGCGCTGTTGCCCACTATGGGTGGCCAGACGGCGCTGAACACGGCCATGAAGTTGGACGAAATGGGCGTGTTGAAGCAGTTCAATGTCGAGATGATCGCCGCCAAGCGCGACGTCATCGAAAAAGCCGAAGACCGCCAGATGTTCAAAGAGGCCATGGAGAAGATTGGCCTGGAAAGCCCGCGCAGCCGCATGGTCCATTCGTTGGAAGAAGCGCGCGAAGCGTTGAAGTTCGTCGGCCTGCCCTCGATCATCCGTCCGTCATTCACCCTGGGCGGTGAAGGCGGCGGCATTGCCTACAACACCGAAGAGTTTGAAGCGATTGTCGGCACCGGCTTGGCTGCCTCGCCGGTGAAGTCGGTACTCGTTGAAGAGTCCGTGCTCGGCTGGAAAGAGTACGAGATGGAAGTTGTCCGCGACCGCAAGGACAACTGCATCATCATCTGTTCCATCGAAAACATTGACCCCATGGGCATTCACACCGGTGACTCGATCACTGTTGCGCCAGCCCTGACGCTGACTGACAAAGAATACCAAGTGATGCGCAACGCTTCGATTGCGTGCTTGCGCGAAATTGGCGTGGATACGGGTGGCTCGAACGTGCAGTTCGCCATCAACCCGGTTGATGGTCGTATGACCATTATCGAAATGAACCCTCGCGTGTCGCGTTCGTCTGCTTTGGCGTCGAAAGCCACAGGCTTCCCGATTGCGAAGGTCGCCGCCAAGCTGGCGGTGGGCTACACGCTGGATGAAATCGTCAACGACATCACGAAGGCCACACCGGCCTCGTTTGAGCCGACGATTGACTATGTGGTGACGAAGATCCCGCGCTTTACGTTCGAAAAATTCCCGGCCACGCCGGCGCTGCTCTCGACCTCCATGAAGTCGGTGGGCGAAGCCATGTCGGTCGGCCGCACGTTTGCTGAAAGTTTCCAGAAGGGATTGCGCTCGCTGGAAACCGGGCTCACCGGTCTCAATGAAGTGTGCTTGGACGATTCAGGCACTCCGACCACCGATCACGACAAACTGCGTAGCGCACTGGCCACCCCGCGCCCGGATCGGTTTGTGATCGCGGGCCAAGCGTTGCGCGCAGGCATGTCGGTGGACGACATCTGCGCCATCTCCAAGTTTGATCCGTGGTTCGTGCGCCAGTTGGAAATGATCGTGAAAGCGGAAAACAAAGTCCGCGAGAACGGCCTGCCCACCGATGCGCAAGATTTGCTCAAGCTGAAGAAGTTGGGCTTCTCGGACAAGCGCCTCGCTCAACTGACCGGTAAAGAAGAAACCGCGATCATGGCCCTGCGCCATGAGAAAAAAGTGCGCCCGGTGTTCAAGCGCATCGACACCTGCGCTGGCGAATTCGCGTCGCCCACGCCGTACATGTATTCCTGCTACGAAGGCGATGGCTTAAACGCACCTGAGTGCGAGTCAGAGCCCTCGAACCGCAAGAAGATCATCATCCTCGGCGGCGGGCCGAACCGCATCGGCCAAGGCATCGAGTTTGATTACTGCTGCGTCCACGCCGCGTTCGCTCTGCGCGATGCCAAGTTCGAGACCATCATGGTCAATTGCAACCCGGAAACGGTTTCAACGGACTATGACACATCGGATCGCTTGTATTTCGAACCGCTGACTGCGGAAGATGTCATCGAACTGATCCGCACCGAGCAATCGAACGGTGAAGTGCTGGGTGTGATTGTGCAATTGGGCGGCCAAACACCGCTGAAGCTGGCCAAAGCCATCGAGAAAGCTGGCATCCCCATCCTCGGCACCTCGCCGGACGCCATCGACCTCGCAGAAGATCGCGAGCGCTTCCAAAAGATGTTGATGGAACTGAACCTGCGCCAGCCCGCCAACGGCACGGCCATGACACTGGAAGAAGCCCAAGTCGCCGCCAAACGTATCGGCTACCCGGTTGTTGTGCGCCCCTCGTACGTTCTGGGTGGTCGCGCCATGGCGATTGTTCATGACGAAGGCTCACTCACCAATTACTTCCGCGATGCTGTGGCTGTTACGGGCAACAACCCGGTCTTGATCGACTCATATCTCTCTGGCGCAACCGAAGTTGACGTGGATGCGATCTGCGATGGCACCGACGTGTATATCGCGGGCATCATGGAGCACATCGAAGAGGCAGGCGTGCACTCGGGCGACTCAGCCTGCTCGCTGCCGCCATACTCGCTCGCGCAGGATTTGATCGCCGAGATCAAACGCCAAACCATTGCCATGGCGAAGAAGTTGAATGTCGTTGGCTTGATGAACGTTCAATACGCCATCAAAGACGGCGACATTTACATTCTTGAAGTCAATCCGCGGGCCTCGCGCACGGTGCCCTTCGTGGCCAAAGCCACGGGCGTGACGGTTGCGAAAATCGCTGCACGCGTTATGGCCGGTGAAAAACTCGCCAGCTTCAATCTGGGCCCAGATTACGAACACGCGCCTTGCAAAGAAAAGCACATGGCGGTGAAAGAAGCTGTGTTCCCGTTCAATCGTTTCCCGGGCGTGGACATTGTTCTCGGCCCCGAAATGAAATCGACCGGCGAAGTGATGGGCCTCGACCGCGAATTCCCGCGCGCCTTCGCCAAAGCCCAGTTGGGCGCTGGCACAGTCCTTCCGCAAAAGGGCACCGCGTTCATCTCGGTGCGCGAGCGTGATAAAGCCGCCGCCGTACAACTGGCGCGCAAATTGAAGGCCATGGATTTCAAGGTTGTGGCGACACGCGGCACCCAGAAATTCCTGGCAGCGCAAGGCATCGACGTGGATTTGGTGAACAAAGTTGCCGAAGGCCGTCCGCATTGCGTGGACCTGATGATCTCGGGGTCCGTTCAGATGGTGGTCAATACCTCCGAGGGTAGCCAGTCGTTGAAAGATAGTTTCGACATCCGGAGAACGGCTCTAACCCGCAATATCTGCCACTTTACCACGATGGCAGCCGCTACTGCTGCGGTTGGGGCCATTGCGGCCCTCCGCGACGGGGGCCTTGATGTGGCCCCATTACAATCCTATTTTAATAGCTGAACGAAGAATACCTGAAGACGCCCACGCCATCCGTGGCGTGGGCCTTTTCTTTTCTGTTGCGCAAACTTCTTTTTGAGATCGGAGGCCAAAGCCTCATGGAAAAAGTACCGATGACGTCTGAGGGGCTGACCCCTCTGCAGGAAGAGCTGACGAAGCTGAAGCACACGGATCGCCCGGCGGTGATCAAACAGATTGCTGAAGCGCGCGAACACGGCGATTTATCTGAAAACGCCGAGTATCATGCTGCGCGTGAAAAACAGAGCTTCATCGAAGGCCGCATCTTAGAGCTGGAAGACATCATCAGCCGTGCTGACGTTATTGATGTTTCAAAGTTGTCGGGCAACACGGTGCGCTTTGGTGCAACCGTAACCGTCGCAGACATTGATAGCGATGAGGAAGTCACGTACCAAATCGTGGGCCCGTACGAAGCTGACCTGAAGAAAAACAAAATCTCGGTGCAATCGCCCTTAGGCCGCGCGCTCATTGGCAAGACGATTGGCGACACCGCCGAAGTTACGGCTCCGGGGGGTGGCAAGGCGTACGAAGTTGTGAAGGTGAAGTTCAAATAACTTCAGTTCATATGAAGAATGAAAAAGCGCCCTGAGCCATCAGAGGCGCTTTTTTATTTACCCCATAAAGCCCAAATCACTGGTCCCGAAATTTTTTAAATTCGGAAACACAGTGTTCATGCCGGTCGCATCAACGCCAAACCACTTGGCCAGTGTGCCGCCATATTGATCGAGCGATGTGGTGGGAATCAGCGCCCCACGCGATCCGCTGTCGTCCGGGCCACCCAAAGCGGGCATCGGATACGTGCCGTACAGATCGCCGCCCTTCACTGCACCACCCAAAATAATGTGATGATTGCCCCAGCCATGATCAGAGCCCGAACCGTTCGGATCAAGCGTGCGACCAAAATCGCTTTCGGTGAACGCGGTCACTTTATCGGCCACACCCATTTCTGCGGTGGCGGCATAGAAAGCGGCCATCGCCTCGCCGACTTGTTTTAATAAATCCCAATAGGTCCAGCTTTGGTTCGAATGCGTATCGAACCCGCCGAGCGAACAGAAGAACACCTGCCGCTTAATGCCGGTCGCACCCCGCAACTTGATGATGTTGGCAATCTGCTCCATCTGGCGTCCTAACGTCGTGCCTGGAAACACGGTTTTCAGCGCGGCACTGGTACCCGCACTTTTAAGCATCTGGTTGAGGGCCAGCGCATCTTGCCGCACCATGTCAGCCGCGCGAATGGTCATCACACCGCTGTCGAGATTGATGATCTCTTGCAGCGCTGCCATACGCGCTGTTTGCGCACTGGCCGGCCATGCACCAAGGCCATTTAGGGTGAGATCAAAACCCGGATACAAACTTGCCGATTGAATCGTGCTACCGGTGCAGAACAACGCAGCGCCATTCATCGAGAACGCCGCCGGGAATTGCGACCCGGTGTTTAACGTGTTCACCGCATCCGCCGCACGGCCCGCCCAGCCAGTGCCACCGCCACCCGGGTCACCCGTTTGCATTTGAATGATCTGATCAGCGTGCGAGAACAAGTTGGTCGGCAACGGCACAGACTTTGCAAGATACTGCGCCCGCGTGGTTGGCTGCACCAGCATACCCACATTCGCCAGCACGGCGAGTTTGCTGTCGAGCCACAAGGGGCCTAACGCTGATAAACCATCATTGAACGCATACGCTGTGCCGTTCTTGGTTGTGACTGAGTGAAGCTTGGTATTTCCATCCGGTAAGGCCAAGCCTTTGCGAATGGCGCGGTACGCATCGTACGCTGCACCACTTTGCGGCACGATCATGTTGTGCCCGTCGTGCCCACCTGCCAGGAACACGCACACCAGCGCTTTATAGTCTGTTGCCACTTGCGCATGCGCAGCACTTAAACCCAAGCGGTTCAGGGCGGCAAACGCCGCCAAGCCACTGGCGCTACGCAAGATGTGACGACGTGAAGAGGAGAATGTTGCGTTATTCATGGTGCTGCTCCCCCTTAATACTGCACGGTGTAAGGGCCAGAGAGCGCGGCCAGATAAAGCGCAATTTGCCAACGGCTCGTTGCATCCTGCTGGGCCGCGACCGCGTTGGCGATTTGCTGGCGCAAGGCGGGCGACATACGTCCGTACAGCAACGTTTGATCAACTGCGTCGATCAGCTTTTGCGTATCATCCGCCACGCTCGAGAACTGCTTGAAATCCAGCACGAAGTCGCTGGCCGGGTTTGAAATCATTTGCCACAGCGCATTGCCGCGCAGCACCGATTCCGTCGGCGTATAAATTTGGAACTCTGGCCCTACGATCCCCGACTTGATGCGATACAGCGGCGAATAGAACCCAAACACCGACGGCGGGGCCAACGGCGTTTGTGCCATTTGCGTGAAGGTCCACGTCAGTTGATTGGTCGGCGTCGTGCTGCCGCCCAAGGCGCGCGCAAATGCGGTGATGTGATAAATTGCATCCTTCAGTTTACCGCCTTGCAAGGTGGCCGCATCATTGCGCGCTTCGGGGTCCATCAAAATCGCGCGCACTACGGCTTTCAAGTCACCGCGCACGTTGGATCCATTGTTTTCAAACACCGCACTCACACGGCCCACATAAGCTGGCGTGGGGTTACTGGTTACCAGCGCTCGGATCAACCTAATGCTTACAAACGGTGCAACGTTGGGATGCTTGAAAATGCAATCCAATGTTTGGTCTTTATCCAGCACCGTGCCCTGGCCCGCAAACAGCGTGCAGCCCAGGAACTTTTTCTCGGTCATGTCGTGGTTCACATCTACCGGCTTCATGGGCCCTGTGAAATTTTCCCAGTTGTTGTTCTGGGGTCCGGGGAACGTCCAGCCCGTTAACGCCAGCGCCACTTGCTGCACAGTGTTTTGGTCATACACAGAGATTGGCTTGCCCGCGTCATCCAGTTTCGGCGTGCCATCGGCATTCAGCATCACCAGGCCCAGCGTAAACAACTGCATCAATTCGCGCGGGTAGTTCTCGTTCGCCCCTCCTTGAGGGCCAGGTTTGCGGCTGTTGGCCAGATCAAGATACTTGCCCATCTGCGAACTGGTGGTGATCTCATCCAACAGCGTGCGATAATTGCCAAAAGCATTACGACTTAGAATTTGCAAGTACGGCACAATTTCGTTGGGGTAGATATTCTTGTTCATCGAAATGACTATGATATTCCCCAACGCATAACTGACACGCTGCCGCAGTTGATCAGGGGCGACCGACAACCGATTTAAATACTGCGCGCGCAAATCCGCATTCTGTAAATTGCCTTCGGCGGGCATGGGAATGGCGGTTTCGGTCATGGCAAATTGGTCGCTCAGCCACGCGTCAAAGCCCAACTGCTTCACCCGCGCCAACTCAGACGGTGTCGGGCCAAAGGCGGCTTGTTCTAAAAAGCGGCCATAAGGCACGTTGGCGGTACCCTGCCCCGCGCCCGGATCGGGCGGGCCCACGATGGCAACAGTGGCCGTTGCAGTCGCCGTGCCGCTGGCGGCACTGGTTGCGCGGATCGTCACCGGATTTGTGCTGGGCACTTTCTTCGGTGCGGTATAAAGCCCGGCGGCCGTAATGCTGCCAGCGCTGTCATCGCCATTCAGCACACCATTCACAGTGTAGCTGACACCTGTATTGCTGCTGCCGCTGACGGTGGCCGTAAGTTGAACAGTCGCCCCCACATTCACGCTCGATGTGCTGGGTGAAAGCACAAGTGTGATCGGCGCAGGTGTGCCAGACTCAGATCCGCCGCCACTGCTGCCCGTGATAGTCAGGGGCACGGCCGAACTGATGGTGCCACCCAAACCCGGATTGCGGACAGTAATCGAGAGTGTCTTGCCCGCAGACGACGCTGCGGCTGTGCCCGTGGCGCGCACCGATGTGGCGGATGAGAACGTTGTCGTCAGCGCCTGATCGCCAGCATAGACAACACTGTCTTTGGTCAGGTTCGCGCCATTGATGCGAATGCTGTAGCTGCCCACGGGCGTTGTGGTGGGCGAGATGCTCCACAACTGTACCGGCGGCTGCGTGACGGTGATGGTGACCGATGATGATTTGTCGGCATAAGCCGTGCTGGTGGCGGTCACCGTCACGGCCGGTGTTTGCGGCACCGCAGCCGGTGCGCGGTACAAGCCAGAGGCCGAAACCGTGCCCACGCTTTCATTGCCGCCAGCAACGCCGTTGACAGCCCACATGACTGTATTGGGCGACAGCGGCACATAGGCCGTGAGTTGGCGCGATTGGCCCACCGCGACACTGCCGCTGCTGTAGACCGTAATGTTTTGGGCAAAGGCAGAGGTGCTGCTGAAGGCAACACTTCCGAAAACCACCGCAACGGTGGTGAGGATGAGGCGCCACATGCTGTGGCGCGCGATCGCGTGAATTGCCGTCATTCTGATGGCCCTCTCATCGTCGTCGTTCGAACGACTAACGCGGGCTTAAATGCATCCGTTGCTTAGGGCCAGTGGTATTTTTGAGCGCGCTGTGGTTTGCACGGATCATACGGCGAATTTGTGGTGCTTTTTCAAAGCACTCAACTGCAAGCAGAAATGTAGATGGTATTGATTGCGCTATGTAAGTAGTTCGGAGAAGAAACGAAACTCACCGTATGAGTTGAAGAGAACCTCTGCCTTGGGAGAGGGCTTTCTCACCAGTTCAACTCTTTCCCGTCCCACTGATGGAATTTCGCGATATCGGCCACGGTAAGGCGGTCGATCAGATCAATCATCGATCCAATGGCAGAGCGCGGAGCGAGCACTTTACGTTCGATCTGGCCGCGATAACGCTCGGGCACGGTGCTTTGGTCTTTCACGTCGTAGTAGTTGTGCACATCTACTGTTCCTGGCGCGATGATCAGCACCGCTACACCGCGGCCTTTCACCTGCTCGCCGTAGGTGCGCATCAGCATGTTCAAGGCTGCTTTGCTGGCGCGGTACGCCGGTGCGGTGGATTGTTTCACGCCCGCGATGGAGCCACCCACTGCACTCATGGCCACAATTTTCTTTTGCTTGCTGATCGCGACTGAGTCCAGGAACGCTTCAGCCACATAAAGCTGTGCTGTGACATTAGTGTTGAGGATTTCGTTCAAGCGCACCGGATCCAGAGGGCCAAACTTTTCCAACCCCACGCTGAAGCTGTTGATGGCACCGTTTAAGTTCAGCACATCAATTGGTGTGGTTTTGTATTTCGCCGCCAGCGCATCGACCTGTTTGAAGTTGGTGATGTCCAAGGCTTCAATAGTGACATTCGGATATTTCTTGGCGATGGCTTGAAGCTCGGTGGCCTTGGCCGGATCGCGTGCAGTGGCGATCAGTTTCCAACCGCGCTTGGCGTAATCTTCAGCGAAGGCCAGCCCATGGCCGGCACTTGCGCCGGTGAGCAGAACCGTTCCTGGAGATGATTTGTCTTGGGCGTGCGCGGCAACACTGAACAACGCGAAGCACGCCGCCGCGATGATTTGAATAAAGCGAGTCACTGGTATTTCCCCCAACTGTCACCACCCGGTTTATCCGGGTGGTCCATCGTGCAACACGCACCGAGCATTAGGTGAAATGGATTCCCCGGATAAACCGGGGAATGACAAAGGTGGTGAAGGCACGATCGGCGCGCTGTTACCTGCGCCGCGTGATATCTAGCGCCTACTTCTTCTCATCAATCTGGATCGGCACGCCCGGCAGCGTTTTCGCTGAACGAATAGCGAGTGCTGATTTCACGTGCGCCACTTTGGGGGCGGCAGTGAGTTTTTCTGTGACAAAGCGCTGATAGGCGTCCCAATCTTTGGCGACGATGCGCAACAGAAAGTCTGTCTCGCCCGCCAGCATGTGGCACTCGCGCACCTCGGGCCATTCCTTCACCAGGGCTTCAAACGCGGCCAAATCGGCCTCGGCCTGACTGTTCAAGCCCACGTGGGCGAACACCGTGACCGTATATCCCAACTGCGCGTGATCAAGCCGCGCATGATAGCCCTTGATGTAGCCCGCTTCTTCCAAGGCGCGCACGCGCCGTAAGCACGGCGGCGCGGATATCCCAGCGCGCTTGGCCAAGTCCACATTGGTCATGCGGCCATCGTCCTGCAGATCACTGAGGATCTGGCGGTCGATACGATCAAGGCGCACGCGCTGTGTGCCGTCTTTAGACAGGTTATCGGCGTCGGACATTGAAACTCCCCTTATACCAGCCCAGTCCCTCCACCAGGCCGTCTCCACGTTTGGAGCGTGCGCAAGTATATTGCGCAAGATTATTGCGACCCTAGACCGAAATCGAGGGCTCTAGCAATCGCCACTTCGGGGCCAGCCGTAATTTTCCACAAGATATGTGAGTAGCGCGTAAGTTGTGGGTAACTACCGGTGTTGCCTTGCGTGCAGCGCATACCAATCCTATGTTCGGCAGGTCTTTATTATTGAGGCCGCTGTTGGGCGGCTTCGTCTTATCTGGGTTGGCGACGCGTCATGAGTGAACATCGGACTAAAGTTTTGATCCTGGGCTCGGGGCCTGCTGGCCTGACGGCGGCGATTTACGCGGCCCGCGCGAACCTGGAGCCCATTCTGGTCGCGGGCATGCAACCCGGCGGGCAAATGACCATCACCACCGATGTGGAGAACTACCCCGGCTTCGCCGAGGTGATTCAAGGCCCCTGGCTGATGGAGCAAATGCAAAAGCAAGCCGAGCATGTGGGCACCAAGTTCATTCACGATACGATTGTGAGCGTGGACTTTTCAAAGCGCCCGTTTACGGCGGTTGGTGACAGCGGCGACACCTATACCGGCGACACGGTGATTATCTGCACCGGGGCGCAGGCGCGCTGGCTGGGCTTGGATTCTGAACAGAAGTATCGCGGCTTTGGCGTGTCGGCCTGTGCCACGTGCGATGGCTTCTTCTTCCGCGGCAAGGAAGTGGCCGTGGTGGGCGGCGGCAATACCGCTGTGGAAGAAGCGATTTATCTGACCAATCACGCGACCAAGGTGACGCTGATTCACCGCCGCGATGAGTTGAAGGCTGAGAAAATTGCGCAGAAACGGTTATTTGAAAATCCCAAGGTCAACGTGGTCTGGGATAGCGCCATTGAAGAAGTAGTGGGCGGCGGCAACCCGGCCGGTGTGACGGGGGCCAAAGTGAAGAACGTTAAAACTGGCGCTGTGACCGATTTGAAGATCGACGGTTTGTTCATCGCCATTGGGCATACGCCGAACACCGAGTTGTTCCACGGCATTCTGGATATGGACGAGAACGGCTACCTGATTACGAAACCAGGCACGCCGCGCACCAACATTCCGGGCGTGTTCGCGGCCGGTGACGTGCAGGACCATATTTATCGCCAAGCCGTCACGGCTGCCGGTTCGGGCTGCATGGCGGCCTTGGAAGCTGACAGGTTTATTGCGGAGCACGGCATTCATTAGAACGCCGATTTTGGGGAGGGTGACATGTCGGTGCGGGGTAGCAAGCTAGACTGGGATAAGCTGCGCGTGTTTCACGCGGTTGCTCAGGCCGGCAGCTTCACGCATGCCGCCGATACGCTGAACTTAAGTCAGTCGGCCGTCAGCCGCCAAATCAGCGCGCTTGAGGATTCATTGGGCGTGAGCTTGTTTCACCGCCATGCCCGTGGCTTGATCCTCACCGAGCAAGGCGATCTGTTGTTCAAGACTGTTCACGATGTTTTCGCGAAGCTGAACAACGTCGAGGACATGCTGACCGAAACCAAGGACAACCCGCAAGGCCCCTTACGCGTCACCACAACAGTTGCATTTGGGTCGGTATGGCTGACCCCGCGCTTGAAAGATTTCATCCGCTCGCATCCCAAAATTGAAGTATCGCTGCGTCTTGATGACCGCGACCTGGACTTGGCGATGCGCGAAGCCGATGTGGCTATTCGGTTCCATGAACCGCGCGAGCCTGATCTGATCCAGCGTCACCTGGGCTCGCTGCAAGTGTTCATGTTTGCTGCGCCTGAGTATTTGGCCGAGCGCGGCACCCCGCAAAGTTTAGCTGACTTGGCCAAGCACGATCTCGTCACCTTCGGCGAAGGCACTGAACCTTTCGACACCGTGCACTGGCTGGAAGAGGAGCTGGAGCGCAACAGCATCGCCGCCAACACCTCGCTGCGGGTGAATAATCTCTATGGCATTTACCGGGCCGTGAAAGCGGGCTTGGGAATCGGCATGCTGCCGGAATACTTTGCGCGCGATTTGGTCCGAGTCATGCCAGACCTCGCCGGCCCGCCAGTAGAAGGCTACTTCGTGTACCCCGAAGAGTTGCGAAATTCGGCACGTGTCGCAGTGTTCCGCGATTATCTCGTCAAAGAAATCGCACGCTCGAAATTTCAATCATAAATCAGACGGCTCTAAACGCCTTATTTTGCTGGCTTTTCTGCGCACTTTGCGAATCCGCAAGTGCGCATGCAAATGCTGCATAGCACACTTACGGGATTCTCAATTGTTGATCGGCGCAGTCGGGAATAGAAACGCGCCAACACTGCATCGCAGCAGCCCGCTTCCCTCCCCCTCCCCCGGGATTCTGGCACATAACCTGCGGTGCAGTTCTTTTTTTCGGGTCATCGCTGCTCCAAAAGCTGCAGAGGCCCACGTCACAGAAGGATCCCCTTCGACGTTAAAGCACCTAAGCCCTCAGCGTTTTTTGCGCTGGGGGCTTTTTCTTTGTCTGAATGCGCCAACAAAAAACCCCGAAGTTTCCTTCGGGGTTTGTGATTTCGATTACTTCAGTTCAGCGCAGAATTTCTGAATCCGCTCGCAGGCCTTTTTCAAGGCTTCCTGCGAGGTGGCATACGAGATGCGGAAGTACGGCGATAAGCCGAACGCAGCTCCTTGCACAGCAGCCACCAGAGCGTCTTCCAGCAGCGCTTCGACGAAGTCGGTGTCGGTGTTGATTTTGCGACCCTTCGGCGTGGTCTTACCAATGGCGCCTGCGCAGCTGGGGTACACGTAGAACGCACCTTCCGGGGTTTGGCATGTAATGCCTTGCGCTTCATTCAGCATCTTCACCACCATGTCGCGACGCTCTTTAAAGGCGTCGTTGCGCGGTTTGATGAAGTCCAAAGGCTCGTTCAGCGCGGTCACGGTGGCCGCTTGCGTGATCGAGGTCGGGTGCGACGCAGATTGTGACTGCACCATGTTCATGGCTTTGATCAACGGCAGCGGGCCGCAGGCATAACCCATGCGCCAACCGGTCATCGAGAAGGCTTTCGACACACCGTTGATTGTCAGTGTGCGGTCGATCAGCTTGGGCTCAACCTGTGCAATGGTTTTGAACTTGAAGCCGTCGTACGTCAGGTGCTCATAAATATCGTCAGTCATCACCCAAACATGCGGATACTTCAGCAGAACATCAGCAATCGCACGCAGTTCAGCTTCCGTGTAGGCCGCACCGGTTGGGTTGTTCGGCGAGTTCATGATCAGCCACTTGGTCTTGGGCGTAATCGCCTTTTCCAAAGCTTCTGCGGATAATTTGAAACGCGCGTTCTCGCCGCACGGCACGAACACCGGCGTACCACCGAACATCAACACGATGTCTGAGTAGCTGACCCAATACGGCGTCGGGATGATCACTTCATCGCCGTCCTGCACCGAGGCCAGGATGGCGTTGAAGATCACCTGCTTACCGCCAACCCCAATCGTCACTTGCTCGGGCTTATAGTCCAAGCCGTTCTCGCGCTTGAACTTATCGACGATGGCTTTGCGCAAAGCGGGCGTGCCATTGGTGGGAGTATACTTGGTTTCGCCCCGATCGATGGCCGCCTTACCGGCAGCCTTAATATGATCCGGGGTATCAAAGTCCGGTTCGCCGGCACCGAGGCCGATCACGTCCAGACCTTGCGCTTTCAGCTCACCGGCTTTCGTCGTCACCGCGATGGTCGGCGATGGTTTGACGGCGTCGAGGCGCTTGGCAAGAATGGACACAGGACTTCTCCTTGAATGTGTGTGGCTTCGTCGACCCGACCCTATGCCGGGGCGATTCGAAAGCGGGCGGACAATACTGCCCGAGCCCCCGTGCCGCAACCGGCCTTGGCTCGGTTTTGCGGTGAAAAAGTGGATAACCCGCCCTGTAAATAACAGACGATAACAGGGGGATTTGGGGGATTACTGGGATAACCCGGAATAACATCATTGATGGTTGACCGGGCCCCAACACCGGGCGTTCACTCTGCCCCGGCGCATTGCGCCTAAAGGGCTGCGCCTTGAGTGCAACGCCCTTTCCCCTCTCACACCAAAGAGTCTCCCATGCCCCCGTTTCAAACGGGTCAGTCCGGCAATCCCGCCGGGCGGCCCAAAGGCACGCGCAATGCCGCAATTCTTGCCGTGGATCGATTGCTTGCCAGTGAAGCCGAAGCGCTCACCCGCAAGGCTATCGACCTGGCCCTGGCCGGTGACACGACCGCCCTGAAACTCTGCCTTGAGCGCTTAGCCCCACCGGTGCGGACGCGCCCCATCCACATCGACCTGCCCGAGGCCGCAACGGCCGCAGACGTTGATCACGGCATGACAGTGCTGTTGCACGCCACCGCCGCAGGCGACGTAACACCGGCTGAAGCGCAGTCCTTGGCTCAGATTTTCGAGATCAAACGCAAAAGCATCGAGACCACCGCCATCGAGGAGCGCTTAGCGCAACTCGAAGCCATCAACACACCGAAAGGATTAGATCATGTCCGCGAAAAATAAGCGCCGCTTGGCAAAACTGGAAACTGTTACAGCCGCGACCGAGGACAACGACCCCATGTCGATTTGCTATGTCATCGAGCATGCACCCGATATGACGCCAGATGAGGCAACAAAAAAACTGGGCGTCAAGCTGCGCCCGCAAGACTGGGTGCTGACCCTGGAAATCTTGCCGCCCGGATCAGCACCGCGCTTCGAAGAAAACCCCTAATGCGGAGATTCACTTAATGCGGAGATTCACTTAATGCTGAGATTCACCGAATGCTTTGAGTCAAAAGCGCATATGTCCGCTCGCTACGCCGCGCTCTGTTCGGCGCGTGGCAAACGCTCTGCCAATGCCGAATAAAAGGTGTCGATATTCAGCGGTTTAGCCAAGAAGCCGTCCATCCCGGCCTTGAGAGCTTCAACACGATCGTCTTCGTAGGCGGCCGCCGTCAGCGCAAGAATAGTCGTAGACGCTGAATTATTTTCCTTTTCCCATTTCCGGATGGCGCGCGTCGCATCGTAGCCATCCATTTCGGGCATCTGCACGTCCATTAAAACGATATCGAAATGCGAACCATCGGTCATTTTCGCAACGGCTTCCTTGCCATTCTCAACCATCGTAAAGGCGAGTCCAAACTTGCTCAGCATGGCTTCAATCACCAAACGGTTGGTCACCACATCTTCAGCCACCAGAACTGTTCCTGTTAATCTGGCGTACGCCTGGGGCGCCGCCGGTGATTTCAGAACTTTAACCGTACGGTCGCTTGCAGCCTCTAAGCGGCGGACCGCGCGGGTTTCAAGATGCACAGGAACGCGGAACCAAAAGCGCGATCCTTTGCCAACTTCACTGGACACACCCGCTTCACCGCCCATGATCACGCTTAAACTGCGAACAATAGACAGGCCGAGTCCGGTTCCGCCGAATTTGCGCGTGGTCGAACTCTCGCCTTGTGCAAAAGGCTTGAACAAAACCTCACGCACATCTTCGGCAATCCCCATGCCCGTATCCGTCACGGAAAATTCCAACATCGCACTGCGCGGCCCTTGTGGGATTTGAGTAACATCAATCGTGATGCTGCCCTGCGTGGTGAATTTCAAAGCATTTGAGACCAGATTGGTGAGCATCTGCCGGATCCGGAACGGATCGCCGACGTATTGCAAGTCCGTTGGCCCGTGCCACACCGCAGCATACGCGAGGCCCTTTTGCTGAGCGGCAACAGAGAACAGCGCCTCGACCTCACGCATCAGCTGCTCAGGAGAGAAGGACACTTGCTCCAGTTCGATCTTGCCAGCTTCAATCTTCGAGAAATCCAGAATGTCGTTCAGTAACGCCAGAAGCGTTTGACCGGACCCCAGAATAATACGCGTGTATTTATCGCGGGTTTGTACGTCAACGTCGCCCTGCAACAGCATTTGCGCCATACCCAAAATTCCATTGATGGGTGTGCGTAGTTCATGACTCATCGTCGCCAGAAACCGGCCTTTGGCAATACTGGCTGACTCAGCCGCCATTTTGGCGTGCTCTAACGCTTCAGAGGCCCGCAGCCTTTCGGTGACATCTTTGCCAATCCCGAGATAACCCGTGAGCGTCCCATTTTCATCGCGCAGCGGCGTGATCACGATGCTGGCCTGAAGAGTCGAACCGTCTTTGCGGACATATGTCCAGCGCCGCATTTCAGATCCGTTACGCTCTGTGCGATAGACGAAAACCCGATACCCCACGATGGTAACACCGAATTCTTGCGATAGTTCCTGCGCAAGCGCCGCCACCTCGGCGGGCAGATGGAACAGCGCTGGCGTATGCTTTCCAATCACTTCATCAGCGCTATAGCCAAGCATCCGCTCGGCTCCGGAATTGAACAGCGTAATCGTGCCGTATACGTCGGACGCAATTATTGCAACTTCAGATGCCGAGCGCAGAACATCTTGGAGAAGCTTATTCGCATACTTCATTTCCTGAGTACGCAATTCCACTTCGCGCTCGAGCCGCGCGCTAAATTCTTTGAGACGGCGTTCTTCCCGCACACGCAGGCGAATATCGCGGATATGCTTGGCCGCCCCCGAAATACGTCCATCGGCTTCGCGCACCGGCCCTGCTATAATCGTTACATCAATTGGCGTGCCATCGCGGTCTATACGTACCGTATCAAACGTCTCGACGTTTTCACCGGCCACGATACGCCGCAAAATCTCATCATCTTCAGTCGCGCGATCAGGCGGAAGGAGAATACTGCTGACTTTTTCCCCCAGCACCAGTTGCGCAGGGTAGCCAAACAAACGCTCGGCGGCACGGTTCCACGACGTAATACGACCGTCCAAAGACTGACCGATAATCGCATCGCTTGAGTTCTCGATAATTGTGGCGCGGCGCGCCTGCTCCAACACAATTTCACGACGACGATGCCGCGATACACCAACGGCTGTGGCCAGTGCCGTCGTCAGGAATGTCGCAAGCAACCCGAACAGCGCAACGGTCAAAGGCTTCATTTCCGGTGCATTGGCTGCGAATGCGGCAGTGGTACTGACCTCAATCAGCCAGGTACGGCCATAGATTTTGCGCTCTGTCTGTTCCTTTAAAATGTCATGCGAAACTGCGGCATCAGTAGCCCCGCCACGATCAAGTGATCCATCCGACGCATAAAAGACTTCAGGGTGGCTGGGATCGGTAATGTCGGTGAGCCTTAAGTTGAAAAACTGCCGATCAAAATTAATTTTCTCCATAATTTCGCGCGGGACCAACGGGGCCATGGCCCACCCAAGGCCTTTCGCCTGGCGTTCCGCAACCGTCGCGGGCGTCTGCCCATTTTCGTAAATCGGCATCAGCAGCAGAAATGAGCGCGAGACATCCCCTCCACCCGGCAGCAATGTGATAGGCGCGGTCAACATTGTTTCACCCGACAGCAACGCAGCTTCAGCGGCTGCGCGGCGGCGGTCTTCGGACGCAATATCAATGCCCAGAGCAAACCTGTTAATGTCCTCGGGCTCAAGGAACTGAACCACATAGCGCTCGCCAGAATGCGGCGTGAAAGTCTGAATTTCAAAATCAGGCGCGCCATCGGCACGGGCTGCCGCCAGAAATTGCGATTCCATTGCAAGCGGAACGCGACGCACAAACCCAAACCCACGTGAACCGGGGAATTCCAGTTTCAAATCACGCGTAAGGCTATAGCGATTAAACAAGTTGTGGCTGATCGTCGCACCGCCACCGACTGAGATCGCACCACGTACGCCACGCAATCCGTATTGGTACATCCGCATACGTTCAGCGACCGTATGGGCACCACGCTCGGTCACGCTGCGCAACACCGCACGGGCGGATTCAGCGTTGAGCTTTTGCCGCTGAAACGTAGCCGCCGCAGTTAAGCACAGCCCGATCATGAGCGTGGCGACAGCCCAGCGCTGCACAACGCCGGACTTTAAAAAGCTCTTCAACTGAGATGATGAATGGCTGTTCTGCACATCAACCACAACAAAAGCAAATGATCCGTCTACGAATTCAACAGTGCTGAAGAGTAATACTGATCAGTGCGTAATGCTCGCGTGCGAACGTCTCTGTAGCGTGCAAATTATACTTTAGTGCGTCAGATCCTTTTTTTTGGGTTTTTGTTTTGATCTTCAACGGGGATGTTGCGTCGCGCGTGAATAAGGTTAGTTTTATTCGACCGTTCCGCGATAAAAGATGCACCAAGACTATACACGCGATGAGGACTTTCGGACGTTAATGCTTAGCGAAGACACCGCATCACGGTGACCCAATGAAGACCGTTACAAAGAGGGTCGCGCAATCTCGGTGATGCAGCGAGATGATGCGCTCCGCGCAAGGTCTGCGCTGTTGTGAGATGTACTGAATTGAATGTGAACAATGGATCCCAGTCTCTTTCCTAAATTACTTGAAGCTGCAGAAGCAGGACAAAAAGCAGGCGCATAAAAAACAGCACCTTAAAAAGAACTGGCCACGACACAATCATGGTGGGTAGCTTTACGAACGATCAGTTGGTTTAGCGGCAGATTTGTTTCAGACAATGCGCGACATTTTTTTCACGTTTCTGCGGTTGGGGCTGAGCAGCTTTGGCGGACCCATTGCGCACTTAGACATTTTCCGCCGCGCCTTCGTGGTTGAGCGCCAATGGCTTGATCAGCAGACCTATGCCGAGATGGTTGCCGTATGTAGCGTGCTGCCCGGCGCCACCAGCAGCCAGGTGGGCATGTCGCTCGGGCATCACCGCGCCGGATGGCGCGGCGCGCTGGCGGCGTGGGCGGGGTTCACGTTGCCCTCAGCGCTGATCATGGCGGCGTTTGCCGTAATGGCGGTCAGTTCTGTTGCAATCGTTAATCAGCCCTGGGTGCATGGCCTGAAACTTGCGGCCGTCGCGATTGTGGCGCAGGCCATATGGGGCATGGCGCGCAGCTATTGCCCCAACTTGGGCGCTGTCGTGTTCGCCATTATCATCGGCGCGGTCATTGCCGCAATGCCGACCCTCACGACGCAACTGTCGGCGCTGGCCATCGGCGCATTGGCAGGCGCACGCTTTCACTGGGGGCGCTTCGACAATACTGAAAATGAACAGCCGCGCCCAATTAATGTGATCGCAGCAAGCGTCGCCATCATCATCTTCTTCGGCCTGCTCATCGCCTTACCGGTGATTGTGCAAACCCACCCCAATGCACTGCTGGTGATTGCCGATAAATTTTATCGCGCCGGATCATTGGTGTTCGGCGGCGGGCATGTGGTGCTGCCGCTGCTGCATCAGGAATTTGTCACTAATGGCCTCATTGATGCCGATACATTTTTGGCAGGCTACGGCTTGGCTCAAGCGGTCCCGGGGCCGTTATTCACATTCGCGGCCTTTGTCGGCGGCGTGGTGGGCGCGCCCGACAACATCCTCCTGTCGTCGCTGGTGGCTTTGGTGGCGATCTTTTTGCCATCGGCATTGCTGGTGGCTGGCGCGGTGCCGCTGCTGCGAGGCCTGCAACGTCGTCCCTGGGCGCGGCACATCCTGGCAGGTATCAACGTGGCGGTGGTGGGCTTCCTGATGGCCGCTTTTATGTCACCGATTCTGCCCACCGCAATTCATACCGTCTTTGATGTGATTATCGCCGTTATTGGCATGGTCATGCTGTTCAGCCGCAAAGTGCCATCGTGGGTGGTGGTGCTGTTTTGCGCGGCGGTAGCGCAAGCATATGCGCTGATTGCATAGCCCGCGCCTTCAAGCGCCCGACATTACAGAAAAGTGCGCAGAATGTGGCAGTGCCCGCGACACGGCGCGGGATATTCGCGAAACTTCCAAGCCCGCCACCGCGTTGAAGTGTTCAGATTTGGCAATTTCTCAAATCGATAAGCGTACAACTTTGATCAGGAGGCGCGCATGACTCTGACACGTATTCTGGGTGTAACGATTTTTGTCGTCGGCATTGCATTGCTGATCATGGGGTATAACGCCTCGGAATCGCCCGTGAATAAGATTTCCGATGCACTGACCGGCACCTACACGGACCGTACGATGTGGTACATTATTACTGGTGTTGCAGGCGTGATCTGCGGGGCGTTGATTGCCGCCTTTGGCCGCAACAACTCGCATGCTTAAGGCCTTGCGCGCATAACGGCGCGGAACCATCGCGAAACGAGAATTTCAGAAACGCTGTCGTCGAAGCGCCCAGGCCCAATCGCCTGGGCGTTTTGCGTTTGAGCATGCTTTTAGAAACTCGGTGGCTAGAAACTCGGTGGCAAAAATAAGAACAAGGCGACATTCACCGACAATTCAAAACTATTTTCTGCATCATACGTTAAGTCTTCATGCAATTCGCTTGGAGGACTGACATTATGTTTTCTCAGCAGGATCATTTTTTTCTGATCGCATCGGTCAGTGCCATGGTTGCGATAGGCTTCGCCCCGCCAGCATCGGCCCAGTCTCAAGAACGCCAAACCTATCTGCAGATGGCGCAAGAGCAGAATGAGCAACTGGCCAGCGTGCCTGTGTCTGCCATTGGCCCGCATCTGCGCGTGAAGCCCATTGGCGATAATGTTTTTTCCATCAGCATTCGCGATGACAACAACGCCATTCATCCAACCGCGCAACGCCATTTCTTATTGCGCAACGCGGGCTATGTGCTTGCGCAAAACCTGTGCAGCAAAATGATGAGCACCGTGGGCTCTGTGGCGCTGCAAAACCAGGGCGCGGGGACCGAGGCCTCGGTGACGGCCACAATTGTCTGCAAAACCCCGAAATCAGGCGATGAGGGGGAAGCGGTTTAAGCCGAAAGAGGGATAGGTACGCCTACACCTTTTGCGCGACCCACCTATCCCTTCGCACAGTATTCTCTGGACAGGCAGTGCGGCAGATTGAAGGGGCGAAATGAGGCTGTGACGAAGGTCAAACACAGCATCGGATCGCGATACACAAAGCGGTAGAGGGAATTATGATTACCATCAGTTTTCTCGAAGAAATCGACGGTGAACCCACCCCAACGCCTCAGAACGATATGGTTCTGACCGCGCGCCAAACCCAAGGCTACATCGCCCGCGGGTGTAACGAGCTGGGCCCAGCCGACCCCCGCTATTTCATGCCGCAAGACGCACTCCAGCCCCGCTTGGCCGTGAACGAAGGCATTGTTCCCAATGCGCGCAAGCAAGCCCCTGCCTTTACCGTGATCGTGAATGGCCGCCTGCTTGACGACATGGACGACGACGGGCGCGTTCCGCGCTTCGCCACTCATCCGTGGGCGGCTTAAGAAGCACCACTTTCGCAGCATCGTAAAAAGTACAGATTCTTATCAAAACTGCTGATTCCTCATCCGCTTGCCTTGCTTTGAGCGCGTTCAGGCTTAACTATGGAGTCTGATCGATAACGCTCGCAGGGGAGAACGGATCGCCATGTCGCCGGCAACGACGCACACGACGAGTCCCACTCCGTCCGCCGTCCCTAAAGTGGCCCCTCCTAAAATGCCCTGGTCCGCCTGGTTCTTCCCGTTCCTGGCTGTCGCGTTCTATGCCTTAAGCACCCTCACCGGCTTTGGTGGGACATTTACCCCATCACCCGCAGGCATTGGCTTTGCCACGGCCCTAGTACCGGTGCTGTTCGGCGCGGTGTTTGCGGCTGTTTATCATGCTGAAGTGATTGCGCATCGCACGGGCGAACCCTACGGCACCTTAGTGCTAACGGTCGCCGTCACCGTGATTGAAGTGGCGCTGATCACCACCGTCATGCTGAGCAACGGCGATGACGCGACCAACACCGCGACCATTGCGCGCGATACCGTGTTCGCCGTGGTGATGATTGTGTGCTCGGGCCTGGTGGGCATTTGCATTTTCGTCGGCGGTTTGCATCACCACGAGCAAGGCTTCCGCGTGACGGGGGCGGCGTCGTACCTCGCCGTATTGCAAGCCATGTGCGTGCTGGTCCTGGTGCTGCCGAATTACACAGTGTCGGTGCCAGGCCCGGTGTATGGCAAGTCGCAGCTGATTTTTGTCAGCGTTGTCACCATCGCGCTGTATGGCGTGTTTCTGTACATCCAGACCGTGAAGCACCGCGATTACTTCATTATGAACGTCTGGAAAAAGTCTGATCTCGCGCCGGAAGATTTAGGCGCTGACGGCAGCACAAGCGACGGCCATGCGGGCGATGTCCCTAGCAACCGCGAAGTCGCCATCAGCGGCGTATTCCTGATGATCGCGCTGACGGGCGTGATTTTGCTGGCCAAAAAATTCGCAGCCGTGGCTGAGGCTGCAACCACCGCCATCGGCGCACCCGATGCGGTTGTCGGCGTAGTGGTGGCGTTGGTGATTCTGCTGCCGGAAGGTGTCGCCGCCGTAAACGCAGCGCGCAACAACGAACTGCAAAAGAGCATCAACCTTGCGCTCGGCTCAACGCTGGCGACCATTGGCCTGACAATCCCCACCATCGCCGTGGTGTCGCTGGTGATCGGGCAGACGCTGGTGCTGGGCTTGGACAACAAAGACGCCCTGTTGATGCTGCTAACTTTGGGCATCAGCATTCTCACGTTTGGCTCGGGCCGAACCAATCTCCTCTTCGGCTTCGTGCACATCGTCGTCTTCGCGACGTTCCTGTTCCTGACGTTTGTGCCTTAATCAATCTGCCTGCACTTAGCGCCCGCAAACTTGGCAACAAGTGCATTGTATGTCGGATACATTCCAAGCTTAGATTTGGCCTGAGCAAACAAAGCCCTAATACTATCAATCTGGTGCTGAAGCGCGCAGGGCGGGTCACCGTCCCACGTCCACGATGTCGGCTCAATGCCACTTAACCACCTCCGAAACAACACTGGCCTGCGTTCCATCTCGGTGATGAAGTTTTCGAGATTGAACTGCATTGACGAGGTTAACAGCGGAAAAACTTCGAAAGCGTAAGTGGCGCTAATCGCTGGCGCTTTATTCTCGTTATAATCGTTGGAGACATCTACACAGTTGATGAACGATGATTGCGACTGGATAGAGCGCCAATGCCACATGGTCAGGAAGGCGCGGTCCACGTCCTCTGCCGTTTTACAACCCGCCCCAGACCGATCCGGTTCAGACTCTGCGGACCACGCCGCGTTGAGCCCGCCTAAACCAGCAACGACAATCAACAAGCCTAATTTAAGCAGTCTCACGCCCATCCCCTTTGAATCATGGCAGATATCTGGCCCCAGAATACGTAACGAAAATTTATAGCGCCATTCGAACCAAAGGTAGTGGCGAAAGAACAAAAGTCGAACTATCTTTCCGTCATGTCGACCATATCCATTCCCATGTACACGCGCCCAGATGCGGCAAACCTGCCCCCGGCGCAGTTTAAACTGGCCAGCGACTTCCAACCCGCTGGTGACCAGCCCACCGCCATTCAAGCCCTTGTTGACGGCCTGAAAGGCAAAGAGCGCGACCAGGTGCTGCTGGGTGTGACGGGCTCGGGCAAAACCTTCACCATGGCGCAGGTGATTGCGCGCACGGGCCGCCCGGCGCTGATCCTGGCGCCTAACAAAACACTCGCAGCCCAATTGTACGGCGAAATGAAGGCCTTCTTCCCCGACAACGCGGTGGAATACTTCGTCTCGTATTACGACTACTACCAGCCCGAAGCGTATGTGCCGCGCACCGACACCTACATCGAGAAAGATTCCAGCATCAATGAGCAGATTGACCGCATGCGCCACTCGGCCACGCGGGCGATTTTGGAACGGCGCGATGTCATTATCGTGGCATCGGTGTCGTGCTTGTACGGCCTGGGCTCGGTGGAATCGTACTCGCGCATGGCGTTCACGATCAAAGAAGCCACGACAATGACGCGCACCGACCTGTTGAAGCAGTTGGTGGCGCTGCAATACACGCGCAACGATTTGGATTTTTCACGCGGCGCATTTCGTGTGCGCGGCGATGTGATCGAAATTTTCCCGGCGCACTATGAAGACCGCGCCTGGCGTGTCTCGATGTTTGGCGATGACATTGAAACCATCACCGAGTTTGATCCGCTGACGGGCGAGAAAACAGCAAGCCTGCAAGAAGTCACGATTTACCCCAACAGCCACTACGTCACGCCGCGCCCGGCCCTGTCTCAAGCCATCAAAGACATTAAAATCGAACTAAAGCAGCGACTGGCAGAGTTCAATGCCAACGGCAAGCTGCTGGAAGCGCAGCGCATCGAACAACGCACGATGTTCGATTTGGAAATGCTGGAAGCCACCGGGCACTGCAAAGGCATCGAGAACTATTCGCGCTATCTCACGGGCCGTGCGCCGGGCCAGCCGCCGCCGACGTTGTTTGAATACCTACCCCAGGATGCATTGCTGTTTGTGGACGAAAGCCACGTGGCTGTGCCGCAGATTGGCGGCATGTTCAAAGGCGACTTTGCACGCAAACATACTTTATCCGAATTTGGATTCCGCCTGCCGAGTTGTGTGGATAATCGCCCGCTGAAGTTTGATGAGTGGGAAAGCATGCGGCCCGACACCGTGTTTGTCTCTGCCACGCCCGGCGACTGGGAAATGGAACGCGTGCAAGGTTCGTTCGTGGAGCAAGTCATTCGCCCCACGGGGCTGATTGATCCGACCTGCATTGTGCGCCCCGCCTCAAGCCAAGTGGACGACCTTCTGGGCGAATGCAAAGACATGGCCAAGCGCGGCATGCGCGTGCTGGTGACCACGCTGACCAAGCGCATGGCCGAAGATTTGACCGAGTACTTGCATGAGAACGGCTTACGCGTGCGATATATGCACTCGGATATTGAAACGCTTGAGCGCATCGAGATTATCCGTGATCTGCGCCTCGGCGCGTTTGATGTGCTGATCGGCATCAACCTGTTGCGCGAAGGCTTGGACATCCCCGAGTGCGGGCTCGTGGCGATTTTGGATGCCGATAAAGAAGGCTTCTTACGCTCGCATCGCTCACTCGTCCAAACCATTGGCCGTGCCGCGCGCAACGTCGAAGGCCGCGTGATTTTGTACGCCGACAACATGACTGGCTCGCTGGAAAGCGCCATTCGCGAAACCAACCGCCGCCGCGAAAAGCAGGAAGCCTACAACAAAGCGCATGGCATCACGCCCGCCAGCGTGCGCAAGAAGATCTCAGATGTGCTCGATACCGTGTACGAGCAGGATTACGTTACGGTCGATACCGGCCTGGCGGAAGAAGCGCATCTGATCGGGCACAACTTAAAGGCCACCATCGAAGGCCTTGAGAAGAAGATGAAGGCCGCTGCGGCGGATTTGGAATTCGAGGAAGCGGCTCGTTTGCGCGACGAGATCAAACGCCTGGAACTGATGGAACTGGAATACGGCGGTGATGAATCGTCGCCGGTGACGAAAGCCGAAACACCGACGTCATCGCCGCTGGAAGAGTCATTCCCTGCGCAAAAGAAACCGGGCTCTGCGTTCTCGAAATGGGGCACCGGCAAAACCGGCGGCAAAATCCCCCGCGAGAAAGTGCCTGGGCGCCGCACTGAACCCGCGCCCGGCCCGTTGGCTGATGGCCTCGCTGGCAAACGCAAAAGCTCTACACCACGCCCGAGTAAGAAACGCAAAGGGCCTTAGGACTCTCACACTCTACTTGTCATCCCGGGGTTTATCCCCGGGATCCAGGGTTACAATATCCAGAAAGATTTACTGCTCTGGACCCCGGGAACAAGTCCCGGGGTGACGGCTTGAGAAGGGGAAAAATTCATGACCGCAACTTCACCACCCCAAATGTCCCTCATTACTTTGGGCATTAAAGATGTCGCGCGGTCGCGCAAATTCTACGCCGAGGGTTTTGGCTGGACGCCCGTATTCGAGATGGACGACATCACGTTCTATCAGCTCAACGGCTTTGTATTCGGCACCTGGCTGGTGAAAGAGCTGGAAGGCGACATGCAAGTGCCCAATCTCTCTACACCCGGCGCTTTCGCCATGGCGCACAATGTCGGCAGCAAAGAAGAAGTGCAGCCGATGCTGGATAAATTGGTAAAGGCTGGCGGCAAGCAGCTGCGCGCCGCCGATGCACCACCCCATGGGGGCTGGCGCGGCTATGTGGCCGACCCTGATGGCCATGCTTGGGAAGTGGCTTTCAACCCCTTCTGGCCCATCAGCCCTGAGGGTTATGTCAAATTCCAAATTCCTTAAGTTTTAAGTTCAGTATCTGAACAGATATCGAACCTTTTGCAGCACAGATAGAACAGGGTTTGCTACGGTTGCCTCCTTATCGGGGAGAGCAACATGACCTATCTTCATCGCCGTTCCGTCTTAGCTGGCTTGGGCGCAGCTATTACCGTTTCTTACGCCATGGGCCCGGCCCGTGCCGCTGACTTGCCCGCCATCACGCTGGACGGTACTGACGCGACGTTGAAAGACGGCGACATTCAGAAGTTCAGCAAGGCCTTTAAAGGCCAGGTGTTGCAACCCACCGACACCGACTACGACAGCGCGCGCCGCATCTGGAATGCGATGTTCGAAAAGCGCCCGTCGCTGATTGTGAAGTGCACCGGCGTTGATGACGTTAAAACTGCGGTGAAGTTCGCGCGTGATCACAATTTGCTGACAGCGGTGCGCTGCGGCGGACACAGCATCTCAGGCCAATCGGTGTGTGATCGGGGCTTGGTGATTGACCTGTCGGGCATGCGTAAAATTGATTTGGATGCAAAAGCCAAAACCGTGCGCGTGGATGGCGGCTGCTTACTGGGTGACGTGGATAAAGCCGCCCAAAGTGCTGGCTTGGCGTCTACGTTCGGCGTGGTCTCACACACCGGCGTCGGCGGCCTGACGCTGGGCGGCGGCATGGGCCGCCTTCAACGTCAATTCGGCCTCGCCATTGATAACTTGGTTGAAGTGCAAGTGGTCACCGCCAGCGGGAAAGTGCTGACGGCCAACAAGACTGAAAACGCTGATCTGTTCTGGGGCGTACGCGGCGGCGGCGGCAACTTCGGCATTGTCACGTCGTTCAAATTCCAACTGCACGATTTCAACACGCCGGTTCTGGGCAACACGGCGATTTTTGCAGGCAGCGAAGCCAAGACCGTTCTGAACAATTACTTCGATTACGCCCACACGGCCTCGGACAAGCTTTGGCTGGTGGCGATTCTCGGCCGCAACGCCAAAGGCGATACCTCAGTTATTATGTCATCGAACTATATGGGCGACCCGAAAGAGGGCGAACCTGTGCTGGCCAAGTTCGCAAGCTTCGGCACCGCCATCCGTAGCATCAACAACACGACAGCCTATGTTGACCTGCAGAAAGCGACCGATGTGGCTCAACGTCATGACCGGTACCACTATGCGAAATCAGGCATGCTGGGGGCGTTGGACGCGACACAGCAAAAGGGCGTGATTGATGCGACCGTGGATTATTTCATGGATAACCCGCTCAATGGCTCGCGCACATTGCTGCTGTTGATGGGCGGCGCGGTGAATAAAGTTGATGCCATGTCGACGGCGTATCCCCATCGCACCGCGCTCCACAGCATCGACGTGGGCGGCGACGGTGATACCCGCGAAGAAGGTGAAAAATATGTGCAATGGGGCCGCAAATACTGGGAAGGCATTGAGCCCTTTACAGGCGGCGGCTTCTACATCAACAGCATGATGGATGCGAACGAGCGGCGCATTCAAGGCAATTTCGGCCCGAACTATGACCGCCTAGTTGCGGTGAAAACCAAGTACGACCCGACGAACCTGTTCCGCCTGAACGCCAACGTGAAACCGAAAGCTGTTTAGTGATGAGCCAGCGCTTCGAAATCAAGCGTCGTGAAATTCTGGCCACCATGGCTGTCGCTGCCGCCACAAGCTCTGCGGCTGCATCACCGGCTTTGGGGGCAGAAACGACTGCCGCAACGTCGCCCATGACGTACCCAGATAAAAAATTCCTGGTGAAGGATTGCGTGGCGCTGGTCACGGGCTCAAACCGCGGCGTGGGACTAGGGTTTGTGGAGGTATTGCTGAAACGTGGTGCGAAGCGCGTGTATGCCACCGCGCGCAACCCCGCGCATTTGGCGGAGTTGGAAGCACTCGACAAAAAGCGCATCGTTGCATTGGAGCTGGATGTCACCAACGATGCGCATCGTCGCGCGGCGGCTGAAAAAGCCAAAGACGTGACACTGCTGATCAACAATGCCGCCTACCCCGGCAGCGAAGTAGCCGAAGAGCGTCGTTTCTTGTCAGCGTCAAACCTGGATGACATCAAGCGCAGCATGGACACCAACTGCTATGCGCCCGCCGAACTCGCGCGGCTTTTCATTCCGCACATGCTGAAAAACGGCAAAGGGGCGGTGCTGAACATCCTCTCTGGTGGCGCGCTGTTTTGTTTGCCGGAGTTCATGAGCTATTCGACGTCGAAAGCCGCAGCGGCAATCATGACTGCTGGCCTGCGCGCGGAAACAGATCGTCAGCCGATTTTGGTGGTGAGTGTGTTCACCGGTGGCGTGCAAACCCGCGCCCTGCCGATTGGCTCGACCGTGGCCTTTACGCCTGCCGATCATGCCAACGAAGTGTTTGATGGCATCGCGGAAGGCAAAAGCACGCTGTTCCCGGCCGCAGGCTCACCCAACATGCGCGAGCGCATCAATGCCGACCCGGATGCCTTCGAGCGCCGCGTTATCGACCGGTTCCACACCAACCCGATCAAAATCGCGCCGTATTAGAAAAACTCAGATGTCATCCTCGGGCGAAGACCCGAGGATCCAGGGTAAAAAGCACCACCGAGATTGTAACCCTGGCCCCTCGCGTTAAGCGCGAGGATGACAGTAGAGAATGATTTCAGTGCATCTCCTCGCCGCCCGAGACATTCATCGCCTCGCCGGTGATGTAGCGCGCATCGCCCGAACACAGGAAGGCGCAAGCGTTCGCCGTGTCTTCCACCTCGCCGACGCGGCCGAGCGGAATACGCCCACGCATCGCGGCCAAGTATTCATCAACTGTCTGCCCACGTGCAGCTGACATAAAATCATTCTGCCACGAGCCCAAACCGGTCGTGACGTGGTTGGGGCACACCGCATTCACGGTGATTTGTAAGGGCCCGTGTTCAATCGCCACCGAACGCGTCAGGCCCACAAGGCCATGCTTTGAGGCCACATAAGACGATGTGAGCGCCGAACCCGATTTCGCCGCGCGGCTGGCAATGGACACAATCCGCCCCCGGCCCCAGTTCTCTTGGATTTCTTGCTTTTCCATCTGGATGATCGCGTGCTTCATCGCAAAGAAACACCCGCGCAAATTCACGTTCAAGACGGTGTCCCACTTCTCCGCCGTTTGTTCAGTGAACTTGCTGAACAGATACCCCACGCCCGCATTGTTGATGAGAATATCCAGGCGGCCATAGGTTTTGACGGCGTGTTGAATGAGGGCTGCCACTTCCGCTTCTTCGCGCATGTCGGCGGCAAAGGTTGTCACGTCGGCTTTCGTGGCGTCGCGAATTTGCTGCGCGACTTCATCCATCTCGGCCACGGCGGCAACACCGTGCGCTGGCGCCATGGCCCCTTTGGTTTGGCCTAAGTCATGCAACACAATGCGCGCGCCGTCTTGGGCCAGTCTTTTTGCAATCCCTGCGCCTAAGCCACCCTTGCGGCCAGACCCGGTGATAACGGCAACTTTTCCTTTAAGATCGGCATAGGACATCTGCGCGCTCCTTTAACGTCAGACGATTTAACGTCAGAGCCCGTTCTTCGCACATCAGAGATGAAACGCAAAAGCGCTGCGCGAACGCTGGTCGCTAGCTAACCAGCAACTTAAGCGGCAGACTCCGCAGGCTTCGCATCGCGCTTTTCAAGTTGGCGATAGGTGTAAAGGCTGATGGGAATGGTGAAGATATAAAGAATGCCCATACCCGCCAGTGTGGCCCAGGGGTCTGTCACCAAAAACGCGGCGACAACGCCCACCAGCAGCATCAAGAACAACACCGCTTGGGGTTTCACGCGCACATTTTTGCCGGAGTAGGTCGGCACGCGGCTGACCATCAGTGAGGCCGACAAAATCAAGAAACCACCGACGAGGTATTGATTGTTGAAATTAAAGACATCGGTTTCCAGCGACAGGATCAGCGGCAGAATGGCAATACCTGCTCCCGCAGGCGCAGGCACGCCGGTGAAATAGCTATGCGCCCAGGGCGGCAGATCGGGCTGGCCGATCATGGTGTTGAAACGCGCCAAGCGCAGCACGCAACACACCGCGTGCAGCAAACACAAGGCCCAGCCCAACCGGCCGGCATCCTGCATTGCCCACAGATAAATCAGCATCGCGGGCACAACGCCAAAATTGATGGCATCGGCCAGACTGTCTAACTCAGCGCCGAACTTGCTGGTGCCGCGCAGCATGCGCGCCACGCGCCCGTCAATGCCATCGCAGACAATGGCGAACACCAGGGCAAGCACCGATTTATCCCACTGTGCGCTGAGGCCGTATCTGATGGCGGTAAGGCCAGCACAGATCGCCAGCAGCGTAATCATATTGGGGAGGATGCGGTTGAAGGACATCGACTTCAACCGCGTCTCCACCACACCGCCGACGCGACGCTTCATGCCTTGTTTGCGCTCACCGGGCTTGCGCTCGGCGTCATCACGGTCAGGAATGGTCGCGTCGTCGGGCGCCATGCTTAGCGCGCCTCGCCGTCGCGGGCAGGTTCGCTTGAGGTGATGTCGGCCAGTACGGTTTCACCGGCCACGCATTTTTGACCCAACACCACCAACGGATTCACGCCTTTCGGCAAGTACACATCCAAGCGGCTACCAAAGCGGATCATGCCAAAACGCTGACCGGTCGCGATGGGTTGATCTTTGCGCACATCGCAGCGAATGCGACGCGCGACAAGGCCGGCAATTTGCACCACGGCGAAATCTTTGCCGTCATTGGTGCGAATGTGCAGCGCTTGGCGCTCGTTGTCTTCGCTGGCTTTATCCAACGTCGCATTCAGGAATTTGCCGGGCGTGTATTCTTCACGGATGATCGTGCCGCCAATGGGCGCACGGTTCACGTGGCAATCAAACACGCTCATGAACACGCTCACGCGCGTCATGGGGGTTGAGCCCATTTCCAGTTCTGGCGGCGGCGGCACATCGCCGATCAATTGCACGATGCCGTCTGCCGGGCTGATGACAAGCCCTTCACGTGTGGGTGTAATGCGGTCTGGGTCGCGGAAGAAGAAGAAGCACCAGATCGTGAGGCCCAAGCCGACCACGCCCAAGGGCGCCCAAATCCACCACAGGATCAACGCTGCCAAGGCAAAGACGCCGACAAAGCCGGGGCCTTCGGGATGCAGCGGCGGAAGCAGGTAGGTACGCCAGGTAATGGTCGCAGATTTCACGAAAGGAACTCCCTCATCAGACAGAACGAAAACAGGGCCGTTATTGATCCCTTGTTTAAAGCATAAGGCCCTGCCCTGTCATGTTCGGGATCGCGTCAAAAACGCTGAAATTCTCTTTTTAAATCCGATCTTTAACCGGCAGCGAGAAGACTTGGCCCGGATAGATCAGGTTCGGATCTTTGATTTGAGCCTTATTGGCCTCGAAAATCACCGTGTACATGGTGCCCTGGCCGTAAATACGGCGGGCTATGCGCCATAGGCTGTTGCCCTTCACGATGGTCACTTCATCGCGGTCATTCAGTTGCTCGGCACTGACGGGGAACGGCACTTCCACACGGGCGAGCACAGAATTGCTTTGGCCCACTTGGTCGACGCGAATGGTGTGCGTGCCGGGGGTCGCTTTGCCGGGGGCTTCAACCTCCCAGTAGCCTTTGGCATCGGCGACAGCGCGGCCAATAAACTCGTTATCAAGATAGACTTGCACGGTCGAGCCAGGCTCGGCCTTCCCACTCAGTGAAATTTTGCCGGTGGAATCATAATCCGCCGTTTCCACATTCAGCGGGCCACCCGTCGCACCAGTGCCCTGCAGCACCCGGCTGCGGCCACCATCGCGACCTTGCTCGACGATCAACACTTCGCCGCCCTGCTCAGGGACGGACATCACAACCACGCGGTCGGAATTTTTAGCTTTGCCGTCAGGGCCAATCATGCGCAACGAAAGTTGGCGATTGCCCGGCGGCAACGGCGCATCGGGCGTGAACACCCACTCACCGCTTTGCGTGGCGGTGACCTTGCCGATTTCTTTTTCACCATCGAGAATAATAACGGTCGAGCCTGGCAACGCGCGGCCCGCCATGACAACGTTGCCTTTTACATCGACCCGCACGACATCGAAGTTGGGCAGCGTTGGGCCTTGCGGCTGTTGAACGCCCGCAGGTTTTGATCCGCCGAGAAGCGGCTTATCGGATGAGAAGTTCAACGCCACAACCGCAACGACAACAATTGCACCGATGACAGCAGCGATCAGCGGCTTGTTGATCCCCGGATCCTTTTGCGAGGATTCCGGCTTCAGCCGATCACTGGCACGCATTTCAGGCGCGCGCATATCGTTCGTGTTGTCTTCGGTCATATGTCACACCGCTTAAGTCGTTTAATCGCAAGCAGTGTAACCGAAAAATCCAGCCTGACGACGTCAAAAGGCAGCATATTTTCGTGAAGACTTCTTAAGAAAGCGGCCCAAATGTCGTCACATTTTCGCAGTGGTCGGACTAGGCTGACGTGCCAGCCGAGACTACTAGGCTGACGTGCCAGCCGAGACTAACAGCGCGGCAATTGCAATGGGGATGACGCAGCATCCCGCTAAACCTGTAGGGTACAAATATTCTCCAATCCGGCTGCCCTTCGGCATCGGGATCCGGCGTGCGGTGCGCTCGGCAAACAACACCAGAGCCAACACGGGCAAGCCCACCACCGTTTCAGGCTGGCGCTGCGATAACCCCCACGCAATAGCAATGATGGCTGCGGCTGCAGGCACCATGGTGGCGTAGTTCAACTCAATGCTGAAGATGCTGGCGACGATAGCCAGCGCGAAGAGTGCGCCCAGCAACGACAAGCTAATAAACGTGAGATCACTATCGCGCGTGATGCTGGAGAGTGCGGCCAAGCCCGTTACCACTGAGATAATGACGATAATGTTGCTGAGCTTATGCGGGCTCAAGGTGCTGAGCCGCACGACTAAGCCTAGCCATACGACGCCCAACACCACAACCAGCCCCAGTTGCAGGAACGAGGGCGGTGTGGCGGGCTTCAGGCCATTCAGGGCAGAGGCCCACGCACAGCCCAGCGAGAAGATTGTCAGCAACGCCCAGCGGCCCCAGGCGGGCGAAACAAAATCCAGCGCCAAGCCCACCAGTACGCCCCCGACGACAATGTGCCCGATGCGGTCGATGGGGCCATAGCCGCCCCACGAGAACCCAGACACCAGGCTTAAACCCACAATGAACCCCACAGCCAGCCCCAGACCGGCATAGTGCTGGCCGCGGCCGGTTTTGAGGAAAAGGCGCAAACACAACACGGTGATCAGCGCAACGCCAAAGGCCGTGATCTGAGGAAGCATCGATTTCAGCATGTGGGTAATAGCAGCGAAGAGGGTTTCCGAAGACGGGTGCAGTCGTTTACCATTGTTGCCGCCATTTGGGGGAATTTTCAAACATGTCAGATCCGACACCGCGCACCGAAGCTACACGCAACGTCAAAGTCTGGGATGCGCCGGTGCGCCTGTTCCACTGGGCTTTGGTGGCGTTCATCGCCTTAAGTTTCGTGACGGGCGAATTTGGTGGGTTCGACTTCACCATGCCCGTCACCGGCAAGATGGTGGGGAACCTCGATATTCACATGTGGAGCGGGCTCGCGATTTTAGCGTTGGTGCTGTTCCGCATCGTTTGGGGCTTCGTGGGGTCTGATACCGCTAAGTTCTCCGATTTCGTGCGCGGTCCCGGTGCGATTTTCACCTACGTGGGTGGCATCTTCAGAAAAAGCGGCAAGTTCATCGCCGGCCACAACCCGGCGGGCGGCCTCGTCGTCATCGTGATTCTTGTACTTCTGCTGATGCAAGCAGTAACAGGCTTATTCGCAAAGGAAGATGACTTCTTCGGCAACACCGGCCCCTTGTATAGTTTGGTCAGCGAAGAGACTGCAGCCATTCTCACCAAACGCCACCATCAGGTATGGGGCTACATTGAATTGGTGATTTTGCTGCATATCGCAGCCAACGTTTTTTATTGGATCGTGCTGAAGCAGAATCTGATTGTCGCAATGTTCACAGGCAAGAAGTCGCTGTCAGCGTCGGCTGAGATTCCGCAGCTTCACTTCGCGTCGAAAGCTAAAGCCGCCATCGTGCTGGTGATCGCCGCCGCCGTGGTGTGGGGCATTACGCAGTTGGGCTAGCGCCCCGAAGCATCGCCAAAACAAAAACGCCCACTGTTTCCAGTGGGCGTTTTTTTATCTCTCACACAAAACTTATTGCGGCTTTGTGCGGTATTCGTCGTGGCAAGATTTGCAGGTGAACAGGCCAGCCACTTTCGGCTTCGCTGCATCCAGGCCGCCGGCCTTTGCAGCAGCAGCGACGTCTTTCGCAGCCGTTTCAAGGGCCGTAAAGCGATCCGAGAAATCTTTGTAGTTTTCCCAAACCTTCGGCGACGAAGTGCCACCCGGAACCTTTGCTTCGAAGGCCACTTTGGCGGCGGCAACGTTCAGCGCAATGGTTTCAGCGTGAGCGGCAAGGTTATCTTTATAATCGACTTTACCCTGCATGATTTTGCCCAGCGCGGCCGATTGCTCGCCCAGGGTCTTCATCAGGTTAATGCGGTAATCGATAATGTCTTTGTTTTCGGCAGCGATCGACGGCGCAGCCAACAGGGCTGCAAACGCAATGCCCCCAACCACTTGCAACATACGTTTCATTGAGATTGCCCTCCTACAGGCGGAATAAGATTGCGCCTTTCGATGTAGGCTTGGGCGCTATCCACTCACGGCTAAAAGCACTACAAAGAAGACTCGGTTCACGCAAGGTCTAGCCCGGAGGGCTGACCGAATTGTGACACGGTTGTACGAATTTTGCTTGCCAAGTTAGCTCTCATGACCCTTCCCGCGACACCCTCCCAACTTAAAGCTTTGTGCGTCTTTTGCGGGTCGCAGTTCGGCGATAACCCTGCTTTCCGTACGGCTGCTGAAACCCTGGGCCGGGAACTGGCCGCCCATAAAACAGCACTGGTTTATGGCGGCGGCAAAGTGGGCCTGATGGGCGCCTGCGCCGACGGCACGCTGGCGGGTGGCGGCCAGGTAATCGGCGTGATCCCCACCTTCTTGCGCGACAAGGAATTGGCGCACCCCAAAGCCCAGGAGATGGTGGTGGTGCCCGACATGCACACCCGCAAACGCATCATGTTCGAGCGGGCGGATGCGTTTTGCATTTTGCCGGGCGGTATCGGCACGCTGGATGAATTTTTCGAGATCATCACGTGGCGTCAGCTTCACGTGCACAACAAGCCCATCATCATCCTGAATGTGGAAGGCTACTGGGACCACATGAAGGGGTTGCTGGACACGATCATCGGCCGCGGCTTCGCGCACCATGGCCATGATCAATTGGTGGACTTCGTCACCCGCGCGGAAGACGTGATCCCCGCCATCGAAGCCGAAATGGCGGCACCGAAGCCAGCGGTGGTGTTTAAAGTCTAAGCGCGCTTAAGGTTTAGGCTGGCACCGATGGTGACGGCGGCACTTGTGAATTGGCATCGCCCAGTGGATCGGGACCGTAGCGATTGGGGCCCACATCGCCCGGCACAAAGCAAAGCGCTAGGACAATAATTGCTCCGACCAGGGTGATAAACCCTCCGATGACCATTGCAACAAGCCCTCCGATAATCCCGTTGGAAAATGGAATAATTGCAAGGAGAGCAACCCACCCTGACCAACCGAAATCACGCAATCGTTGCGCAATGACAAAGCCCGGCACGATCGACAAAATAACTTCAAGAATCTGCGGCGACCTCATCACCCAGGGCAAATATGTGGGCGGGTCCAGTGTATTCAGATCCCGCAGAGCAGGCTCACCCCAAAGCGCAAACAGGCCATAGTAGAGCGCGAGCAGAATCAGGTAGAGCACCCCAGTGCTCAGTATAAACAAAATGTAGGACTGACGGTTTCGTCGCCCTGACGGTGTGAATATATCTTCAAATACAGGCTTCGACATCTAGTTCCCCAGTAAGACCAAGTCACTATCACCGCAAATATGGATAGAAGTGTGGCGGGAGATGTTTGCCGTTTCAAGACATTCGCCCTTTAACCTATGCTGGCCGTCCGCCGCCCAAACAAATCGAAAAAACGCATAGAAACCGCCCCAAAACAGCGCTGCCCCCTCCTTGCGCGCCCTCGCCCCCCTCGTTAAGGTCCGGCTTCGTTTGGGGTTTCGAACAGGCCTGTCCAGAGCCTGCCCCGCCACTTATTCAAGCGCCGCCGCACCACCACATTGGCGTCGCACTCAGGGCCGTGAAGGAGCTTAAGTATGGCTAAAATTAAGGTGAAAACGCCGGTCGTCGACCTCGACGGCGACGAAATGACCCGCATCATCTGGCAGTTCATCAAAGACAAGCTGATCCTGCCCTACCTGGACATCGACATTAAGTACTTCGACCTGGGCGTCGAAAGCCGCGACAAGACCGATGACCAAATCACCATCGATGCCGCCAATGCGATCAAGCAATACGGCGTCGGCGTAAAGTGCGCCACCATCACCCCGGACGAAGCGCGCGTAAAAGAGTTCAACCTGAAGAAAATGTGGAAGTCGCCGAACGGCACGATCCGTAACATCTTGGGCGGCACCATCTTCCGTGAGCCGATCGTTTGCAAAAACGTGCCACGCTTGGTTCCGGGCTGGACGCAACCCATTGTTATTGGTCGGCATGGTTTCGGTGACCAATACAAAGCAACCGATTTCAAAGTGCCGGGCGCTGGCAAGCTGACTCTGACTTTCACCCCCGATGGTGGCGGCGCGCCTATTACGCATGAAGTTTATGACTTCAAATCGGCTGGCGTGGCCATGGGCATGTACAACCTGGATGAGTCGATTGCCGACTTCGCACATAGCTGCTTGAACTATGGCTTGTCGCGCGGCTGGCCGGTGTACTTGTCGACCAAGAACACGATTTTGAAAGCCTACGACGGCCGCTTCAAAGACATCTTCCAAGACATCTACGACAAAGAATACAAAGCCAAGTTCGAAGCCAAGAAGATTGTCTACGAACATCGCTTGATCGACGACATGGTCGCCTCTGCCCTGAAATGGAGCGGTGGCTTTGTGTGGGCGTGCAAAAACTACGACGGCGACGTGCAATCGGATACCGTTGCGCAAGGCTTTGGTTCGTTGGGCTTGATGACCTCGGTGTTGCTCACCGCTGACGGCAAGACAGTGGAAGCGGAAGCCGCACACGGCACCGTGACCCGCCACTACCGCCTGCACCAGCAAGGCAAAGAAACATCGACAAATCCAATCGCGTCGATATTCGCGTGGACGCAAGGCCTGAAGTACCGCGGCCAGTTCGACGGCACTCCGGACGTTGTGGAATTTGCTGCCAACCTGGAAAAGGTCTGCATCGAAGCCGTTGAGTCGGGCTTCATGACCAAAGACTTGGCGATCCTGGTGGGCCCGGAACAACCGTGGATGACCACAACCGGCTTCTTGGACAAGCTGGACCAAATGATGAAAGCGAAAATGAAGTAATTCATCGCACTGACGAAATACAAAAAGCCCCAGTCAGAAACTGGGGCTTTTTTATTTAGTTATAGAAAGCAAGAACCGCACAACAATCTCAACTTGTCACCCCGGACTTGATCCGGGGTCCATCCCTCAACAGCGCTTAAAATGAAACATGGATTCCCGCTTTCGCGAGAATGACAAAAAGATAAAACAATACTGTTGCAGCATGTGCGGTCGACGCAGGTGACTACTGCCCCTTCAACGGGCTCCGGCTTCGTCCATACGCGAAATACACAACTACACCAATCGCCGTCCAAATCACAAACCTGATCCACGTCGCTTGCGGCAAGTTCAGCATCAGGTAGCCCACGCTTAAAATGGCAAGCGGCCCCACCACCCACACCGCTGGGCATTTGAAGGGCCGATGAATATCGGGTCGGGTTTTGCGCAACACCAACACACCCGCCGACACCATAATAAACGCGCACATGGTGCCGATGTTGGCCAGTTCAGCAATGACACCAATGTTAATGAAGCCACCCGCCAGTGCCACGCCAATGCCGGTCATCCACGTCACCACATGCGGCGTGCGATACTTCGGGTGCAGCTTGCACAGCACATCGGGCAGCAAGCCATCCCGCGCCATGACGAAGAAGATGCGCGTTTGGCCGTAGATGAACACAATCAACACTGTGGTCATGCCTGCGATGGCGCCGACGGCCACCAGTGCGGACCCAAAATTGTAGCCGATATGCCGCAACGCATAGGCCACGGGCTCGGGGTTATTCAGTTCCGTGTACGGCACCACGCCGGTGAGTACGATGCCCACGCCCATATAGAGCACGGTGCACACTGCCAATGAGCCGATGATGCCGATGGGCAAATCGCGTTTCGGGTCTTTGGTTTCTTCGGCAGCGGTTGAAACCGCATCGAACCCAAAGAACGCGAAGAACACAATGGCCGCACCGGCCGCGACACCTGAGAAGCCGAACGGCATGAACGGCTCCCAGTTCGTCGGCTCAACGGCAGGCGAAGCAAGGGCCAAGAACAATGCCAAAGCTGCGAGCTTCACGACCACCAGAATGTTGTTGAGGCGCGCGCTATCGCGCATGCCGATATAAAGCATGTATGTGACGAACAATGAGATGATTACCGCAGGCAAATTCACCAAGCCACCGTCTTGGGGCACCTTGGTGAGCAAATCCGGCAGCGGCATGCCCAGCGTTTTAAAAATGCCGGTGAAGTAACCCGACCAGCCCGATGCAACTGTGGCCGCACTGAGTGCATACTCGAGAATGAGATTCCAGCCCATGATCCAGGCGATCACTTCGCCCATCGTCGCATAAGCATACGTGTAGGCACTGCCCGCCACAGGCACCATCGACGCCAGTTCCGCATACGTGAGAGCCGCCAAGCTGCACGCAAAGCCGCACATCAAAAACGAAATAATGAGTGCGGGCCCGGAGTACGTGGCCGCGGCGACACCCGTCAGCACGAAGATGCCGGTGCCCACAATGCCGCCGATGCCTAAGAACATCAGATCGAGCGCGCCCAATTGTTTGGTGAGTTTTTTGGCCTCATCCATCGCCAGCAATGAATCGATGGACTTAATGCGAAAATTTGCCATCTCGCGTTTTCCCCTATGCCCGTATCCCCGGCCAAAAGCCTAGCACAATGGCGGGCGGGCGCATCTTTTCCCTCAAGAATGGGGCGATCTATTGCAAGGGGTGGCCCGTATAAACCCTATAAAACCTCAACCGGAAGGGCCCCGATATGCCCTCGTCCTCTCCACGGCGTACCACCATGGCCGCTTTGTTGTCCGCTGTTGTATTCCCCTTTGTGCGACCGGCCAGGGCCGCGACTATTCACCTGCCTTATGTATTGGATGATTTCAGCAAGTCCGACGGACGCTCATCCATTGGCACCCGCTGGGCGGGGTTCACCGATCGCGTCATGGGCGGCCAATCCAATGGCGGAGCGAAATTTGATACGATTCTCGGACGCCGCTGCCTGCGCCTCACCGGTCGCGTGAACACAAATGGCGGCGGCTTTATTCAGATGGCCTTGGACGTGGAACCGCAAGGCACCCCACTTGACGCAACCGGAGCGCAAGGCCTGGAATTCGATGTGTGGGGCAACGGCGAGGACTACAACTGCCACATCAGAACCACCGATGTGCGTTGGTACGAGCAATCGTACCGGGCAACATTTAAGTCGGCTCCAGAATGGACCACAGTGCGTTTATCGTGGGCTGATTTTGTACCCCACGGTTTAAAGGTGCCCTTGAATTTAACCGGGTTGCAGCGCATTGGTCTGCTGGGCTGGATGCGTGATTTCGAGGCCGACGTAGCGATCAGCCGTATTGTGCTTTTTTAAGGCTTTCCAAGCCTTTACGTTGATCTGGCGCAAGATCCATCCACGGGCCGAAAGTGGCGCTGGTTATCCCTTTTGTCCCCCCCTAAGCAGGCTACTATGCAGGCCCGCGATACTGGGATTTACGGTAGGAGACAGCCATGTCTATCAGCAATTCACAAATCGACCGCGGCAAAATCGGCAAGACGCCCGCCCTCACCAACCGCAGTGATGAAGCCTTCACTGATTTCATGAGTGATGCGCGCAATTTCCTGCTGCACGCCCAATGGAAGAACATGGCTGAGCGCGGCAACAAAATTCTGGCTGAAAAAGGCGTGGTCTCAGAGCACAGCATCGAAGGTGTGGCGAAAGCGCGCGAAGCAATTGCCGACGACACTTATGTGAACACGTTTCTGCGCGTGAAACGCAGCGCGCAAGAGATGTACAAAAACCGCATTGTTGAATCTTACAGCGAGCGCGAGGCCGAATATCTCCGCCGCATGGATGATGCCGAGAAACGCGGCCCCGGCACACTGACGTACGATAAAGATTTCATCTATCCCGATTATGCGAAGGTTGAGATTCACCTTCAGCCTAAAGGCTACGTCGGCCATCCGCTGGCCGGCATGTTTTATGATTACGGCACCAGCATTTTCTACGGCGGTGCCAACGCTGAAGACGTGTTTCACGCTAAGATCGCAAAAGACACCCCGCTGCCGCTGGATGGCAAGGCTGTGCGCATTTTAGAAATTGGTTGCGGCATCGGCCAATTATCATGCGAACTGAAACGCTTGCACCCGAATGCTGAGGTGCATGCCACTGACATCAGTGCGCCGATGGTGCGTTACGGCCACTGGCGGGCCACCGAACAGAAATCGGAAGTGCATTTCGCACAAATGCCGTGTGAAGATTTAGACTTCGCTGATAAGTCATTCGATCTCGTGGTATCGCACATTCTGTTCCACGAAATTCCGGTCGAAGTCATCCACAAAACGCTGGCCGAAATTTGGCGCGTGCTGCGCCCAGGTGGCACCTATGTGATGTGGGACTTCGCTTCCACCGCGCCCGGCCAAGCGCCGGATCGCGGCCTGATTGGCTTAATGGACACCGCTGACAACGGCGAGCCGTATGCCTCGTCGTTTGTGTCGTGCGATGTGGAAGGCCGCTTGGAAAAGTTGGGCTTCCACTTACGCTCTCGTGTGCCGGGTGGTGTCGCCATGGGTTCGCGGGTTTGCGACAAACCCCTGTAAAACGCTGAGCTATGTGGGTTTAGATCATTCTATACCCGATTGTAACGTGAACGCGGATCTTCAGAAAAACTGGAGGTCCGCGTTTGTTTTCCTATATATTATAAATCTATAACCTTTCGCGAATTCTAGAATTCAGGAGATCAACGATGGCGCGCAATCCTGTTCATGAAATGCTCTCGCAGCCCAACCACGACGAGCAAGCGCGTCAGCTGTTTGTGCTGTCATTGAAGACGCACATCGGCCGCAAACTGCGCCCCGGCAACAAAGTGATCTACGAGAAAACCGCAAAGCCAAAGTTTGAAAAAGCCCATGGCCGCGCACCGGAAGATCGGCATGAAATCGGCACATTCATGTACCAAGAGCCAAGCTATCTGATGTTCTCGGCGCTCAACCGCAATGCGCAAGAGCTGATGTGGGATTCGATTGGTGAGCCAATTTACCGCCAGCAAGAGCGCTTGGAGAAAGCGTACGACAAATTTCATAAAGCCAACACGCGCAAGGGTTCGCTAACGCTCGACCCGAAATTTGATCCGCCGCGCGGGCTTAAAGAAGTGAACATCCACCTTCAGCCCGTGAACTACACGGCAGATTATGGTGCGAACGATGTATTGGCCGGGGCCTTCTATGAAGGCGGTGGCAATTTGTATTCCATGGGTGGCGGGATCGGCACCATGGAAAGCAAAGCCGAAGTGATTCAACGCTTCATCAAAGAGCGCTTCCCCGATTTTACACCAACCAAGATTTTGGATTTCGCCTGCTCGGCAGGTTCTTCGTCAACGCCTTGGGCTCTGGCGTTCCCCAATGCCGAAGTGCATGCACTGGATGTCGGCGCAGGAATGTTGCGCTATGCGCACGCCCGCGCTGAAGCGTTGGGTGCCCCAGTGCACTTCCATCAAATGGATGCCGGGGCCACGACCTTCCCTGATGCAACGTTTGATCTGGTGGTCTCGCACAACGCTATGCACGAGATGCCGCAAAAAACCCAAGCAGCCATGTTCAAGGAAAGCTTCCGCATCTTGAAACCGGGCGGCATTGCCATTCACCAAGACGTGCCGTTGCGGTATTCCGAGCGCGATGCGTTCGGCCAATTCGAATCAAGCTGGGATCAGAAAAATAACAACGAACCATACTGGGAAGCCTATGCCACCAATGATCCGGTACAGATGTTCCTGGATGCTGGGTTCCCGAAAGACAGCATTTGGTACGGCAAGTTTGAGCAGCTCGATAAAACCGTTGCATGGTTCGTGAGTTGCGCGCAGAAATTGGCATAAGAAATAAAACAGCAACACCAAGGGCCGGTCTTAGGATCGGCCCTTTTTGTTTGACCATGCCTCATTCGGGCCGTATGTAGCGCCACACATTTGCATACACCGATTGAGTTAGGTCTCGTTTGAGCTAGGACGATTATGGACAAGTTCATCGCCGGCTATCATCAGTTTCGCGACAACTACTTCAGCCAGAACAAGGATTTCTTGAAATCGTTGATGGGCAAACCGCAAACGCCGAAAGCCATGATGATTTCTTGCTCGGACAGCCGTATTGACCCGGGCTTGAAGTTTGGCGCGGAACCGGGCGACATCTTCATGGTGCGCAACGTGGCGAACTTGGTGCCGCCCTACGCGCCCGACGGCGCATACCATGGCACCAGTGCGGCACTCGAATTCGCGGTCCAGGTCCTGGAAGTCGAAAATATCGTCGTGATGGGCCACGCCCGCTGTGGCGGTATTGGGGCGTTAGTGAATCACAAAGAGCAGACAGCGCCGGAATTCGTGGCCGCTTGGATGAAGATCGCGATGCCTGCATTGGAAAATGCAACCACCAAAGTCAAAAGCGGTGGCGACTTGCAACGGTTGTGCGAACAGGAAGCTGTAAAAGTTTCGCTGCAAAACCTGATGAGCTTCCCGTGGGTTAAATCACGCGTAGATTCAGGCAATTTGAAGATTCACGGTTGGTATTTCGACCTGGAAACCGGCACGCTACATCGCCTGAATGCGGACGGCGCTTTCGAGGCAGTATAACTCTGCCCAGTTCGCCTATACATCCGCACATTCCTCTTATCCTTTAGATACACCGACTCATTCTCTACCGTGGGGTAGGATCTCGTCATAACGAATCAGGACCTGGGACCACATGTATGTGCGCCCAGCCCTTTGTGATGAGAAGGTATGAAAACCGACGCAGCCGTTCATAACGAGCGCGCCAGTTTTGGCCGCGCGCTTGCACTGACCATCGGCACCGCAGTGGTGTTAGTGGCTCTCGCTGCCGCACCAAAATCGCGCCCCGAAACAGCGCCGGAGCAAGTGGCCGTGGTCTTTGCGCCGTGGTTATCGGCAGACGAGGCTTTTGCGCGCGTGATTGCAGCCGGAGCACGACCAGTGCGCTTGGGTCAACGCGGTACCATCATTGTCGCAACGTTAGAGAATGAACACACGCCTGCCGAGTTACGGGCGCAAGGAGCTTGGGCCATTTTAGACCCCATAGTCGCTGGCAGCTGCGTCACTGAGACACGCGTGACTGAAGATACAAAGACTTAAAAATAAAATGGAGAGAAGTATGTCAGGATTAGAACAGCTGCGGGCGAAAGCTGCCACCACATGCGTTGTTGCAAGTTGGGTTGGCGTCTTAATTTTGGTGGCGACTGGTCTTGCCACAAGCTTTAGCGCCGTCACACTTATTGCAGGTGTCGCGTTGGCCGGCGTTGCCACATATGGCTGGCTGAGCACGCCGACAGCCGCGTTCACGCGCTATGCCTGTGCGGTCGCCATCATGGGCTTAATCGCACTGACGCTGGGCTCGGTCCAAGGCAAAGCCTGGCAAGTTGATATCCATATGGCATTCTTCGCGGCACTCGCCATTCTGACGGCGTTCTGCGATTGGCGCACGATCCTGCTGGCCACCGCATTCGTTGCCGTCCATCACTTAGGCTTGAACTTTATCGTCCCGGCGTTGGTGTGGCCCGATGGCGCGAATTTCCTGCGCGTTGTGTTGCACGCATTAATTTTGACCAGCGAAGCTGCTGTGTTGCTGTGGCTGTCCCATCGTCTGGTTCAATTGTTTCACGAATCTGAAACCGCTGTGGCCGAAGCTGAAGACGCCAAAGAAGAAGTGCGCCGCTTGGCTGACGAAGATAAAGCCCGCCGTGCAGCCCAGGAAGAAGCCCGCCGTAAAGACATGCTGGCTCTTGCCAGCACATTCGAAGGCCGCGTGCTGGATGTGACGCGCGCTGTATCATCCGCCAGCAAGGACATGGAAGTGTCCGCGCAAACCATGCAAGCCACCGCTGAAGAAACCAACGTGCAGTCTACTGCTGTCGCTGCCGCCTCAGAAGAGGCCTCGACGAATGTTCAGACGGTGGCGGCTGCAACCGAAGAATTGTCAGCCTCCATCGTTGAAATCAGCCGTCAGGTTTCGGAGTCTACGCGCGTTGTGGGCCAAGCCGTGAACGAAGCCACCAAGACCAAAGATCAAATTCGCGGCCTAGATGAAGCCGCGCAAAAGATCGGCCAGGTCGTGCGCCTGATTACCGACATCGCTGAACAAACCAACTTGCTGGCGCTGAACGCCACCATTGAAGCGGCCCGCGCCGGTGAAGCCGGCAAGGGCTTTGCGGTTGTCGCCAGCGAAGTGAAAAACCTTGCCACGCAAACTGCAAAAGCCACGGAAGAAATTGGCGACCAAATTCAAGGTATTCAGAACGCCACCAAAACCTCGGTGGATGCCATTGAGCGCATTTTCGAAACCATCGAGAAAGTGAATCAAATCTCAACCACCATTGCGGCAGCCGTTGATCAGCAAGGTGCCGCGACCAAAGACATTGCCCGCAACATCGAACAAGCCGCCGCTGGCACCACAGAAGTCTCCAGCAGCATTGCGGCCGTTACCGCGGCTGCGGGCAAAACCGGCTCGGTTTCAGCTCATGTTCTCAGTGCAGCGCAAGGCTTGTCGCAGCAGTCCGATACGCTGCGCAGCCAAGTGGATGGGTTCCTCTCCGAAATTCGCGCTGCAGCTTAAAACAACGCAGACACAAAAAAGGCCTCTCCGATGGAGAGGCCTTTTCTTTTGCGGCTTTCAAATTACTCGGCCGCTAATTTGGTATCGTTACCGATGCCCCAGCCATGGCCACCTTGGATGTAGCCTTTCGGCACACCGGCATCCGGCGTGAAGCCATACATTTCATCCGGCACGGCAGCCTTCACGATGTCACGCACCTTCATCAGCTTCTGCAAATCAATGCCGGTCTTTAAGCCCATGCTGTCCAGCATGAACACCAAATCTTCCGTCACGATGTTGCCCGAAGCCCCCGGTGCGAATGGGCAACCGCCCAAGCCGCCGAGTGAGCTATCCAACGTCGTCAGGCCCGTATCGAGCGCCGCCAACGCATTGGCCAAGCCCAAACCACGCGTGTTGTGGATGTGAATGCCGGTCAGTGCGTTTTTGCCCAACGCCGCCCAGATGGCTTTGATCATGCTTTTCACTTGGGCAGGGTTTGCATAGCCCGTGGTATCGGCCAAGCCCACTTCATCGCAGCCAAGTGCCATCAAACGCTCGCCCAACTTCACCACCGTCGCTTCTGGAATGTAGCCTTCCAGCGTGCACCCGAATGCAGTGCTTAAGGACCCTTCAAAGTGCGGGCGCTTGTCTTTCGGGAGCGTCTTCAGCAACTCCACAATCGCCTTCACTTCGTCGAACACTTGCTCGTGCGTTTTGCGCAGGTTCTTCAGGCTGTGGGTTTCGCTCACCGACAACGGCAGGGTGATCTTGTGTGCGCCAGCGGCAATGGCCGCTTCAGCGCCGCGGGCATTGGGAACAAGGGCCGCCACTTGCAGGCCTGGAATGGTGCGCGAGAATTCAACGATCTCGGCCGTGTCAGCCAATTGCGGCAACAGCTTCGCAGGCACGAACGAGCCCACTTCCACTTCGCGCACGCCTGCCTCTGCTAATGCTTTGATCCAATTTTTCTTCGCGTCTGTCGGCATAATGGACTTGATGCTTTGCAAGCCATCGCGCGGGCCAACCTCGCTGACCAAAACGTCGATGCCAGACATGATATCGCTCATGGAAAAAGTCCTTCTGCGGTCTCGAGCACTTGATGCGTTCTAGGGAAAACAGGCCCCCACGCCAAGAGCCAAGAAGTGTTGTTCTTGATGGCTGAATATATATGATCGCCCGCGCGCGAAAGCGAGTCTTGTGGCGGGCTATGCCTTTCCAGGCTTTGGCGCTAAAGCTTTAAAAAATAAGAGGAATTTGGACATGTCGGAAGCTGGGTCGTTGCCGTTGGCGGGCATTCGCGTGGTGGAATTCACCCACATGGTTATGGGCCCCACGGTTGGCGTGCTTTTGGCCGATTTGGGCGCAGACGTGATCAAGATCGAGCCGCTCGGCGGTGACAACACGCGGCGGCTGAAAGGTTCGGGTGCTGGCTACTTCCCGATGTACAACCGCAACAAGCGCTCCATCTGCCTCGACCTCAAATCACCCGAAGGTAAAAAGGTCGCGCTGCAGTTGCTCGAACAAGCTGACGTGATGATCGAGAACTTCCGCCCCGGCGCTATGGACAAATTGGGCTTCGGCTACGACGCGCTCAGCAAGCTTAACCCCGGCATCATCTACTGCTCGGAAAAGGGATTTTTGACAGGTCCTTACGAACACCGCACAGCGCTGGATGAAGTGGCTCAAATGATGGGCGGCTTGGCGTACATGACCGGCCCGCCGGGACGCCCCTTGCGCGCTGGCGCGTCTGTGATCGACGTCACGGGCGGTATGTTCGGCGTGATCGGTATTTTGGCGGCTCTGCAACAGCGCCACAAAACTGGCAAAGGCCAGATGATCACGGCCTCGCTGTTTGAAACCACAATCTATCTCGTCGGCCAGCACATGGCGCAATTCGCCGTCACGGGCTCGCCTGCCAACCCGATGCCGGCCCGCATTTCGGCCTGGGCCGTGTACGACGTGTTCGACACCAAGGACGATGACAAAGTGTTCGTGGGCGTTGTGTCTGACAGCCAATGGAAGACCTTCTGCGAAGCGTTCGACCTGAAAGACTTCGCAGCCGACGAAAGCCTGGCCACCAACAACGGCCGTGTGAGCCAACGTGATAGGGTGAAGCCGCGCATTGAAGCGCTGTTCAAGACCTACACCAAAGCCGACCTGATGGCGAAGCTGGAAAAAACCGGCATGCCGTTTGCGCCGATTTCGAAGCCGCATGAGATGTTTGATGACCCGCACTTGAATGCGGCTGGTGGCTTGGTGCCCCTGACCGTTGCTGACGGCGAGAAGAAAGGCACGAAGATGAAACTGCCCGCTATTCCGGTGGAAGTGAATGGCGTGCGCCCCGGTGTGCGGTTGGATGTACCGCGCCAAGGCGAACACACCAAACAAGTGCTGCGCGAACTGGGCTACGATGACGCGACCATTGATAAAATGATCGCGGCTGGTAAAGCCGAGAGCGAATAAGCCTCGCCAAATTCGACTGACATGAATATTGAGCGGCCAGGATTGCGCAAGCAGTCTTGGCCGTTTCTATATCGCCACCACGCGCACGTCATTGTTTGGTCACTGGCCAACGCGCCCCCAACTGTGAATTACTAGCGCCTGCATTTCTTGCGGGAGTTTTCCATGTTGAAGATTTTGTTACGCGTTACAGCGCTGCTGATGTTCGCTACACCTGCGTTCGCCAAGGATGGCGGCGTGATTGTGTTTGGCGGCACGGGCCGCTTGGGCTCGGAGATCGTGAAACTGCTCGTCGAAGCTGGTGAAGATGTCAGTGTATTTGCCCGCGAAACTGACAGCCGTGATCGCTTGGTAGGGTTGAAGGTGAAATATGTGAACGGCAATTTGCTGGACGATGCCAGCATTGCCAAAGCCTTTAAGGCTCAGAAATACCGCGTGGCGATTGATGCGTCGGCGCAGCGTGATGAAATTAAAGTGCCCGATTTTTATGAACGCGTGTCACGCTCCATTGTGACCCACGGCAAGAAGAATGGGCTAAAGCAATTCATTCTGCATGGCTCGATTGGGTCCGGCGAAGGCATCGCTATCGTGCCTGCGCTGGCGGGCTTCAAACAAAGCCCAGCACTGGTGGACAAAGGCAATGCCGAAAAGGCCGTGCTGGCCGGTGGCGTGCCTTACACCATTATCCGCAATGGCAGCATTCCCAACACCGAGCCTTTGCCGCCTGCAACGCACAAGGCTGGGCTGACGGCGGACCTGACCACCTTCAGCGCCGTCACGCGTGCGGACTTGGCGATCTTAACCCTGGATGTGATGGACAATCCGGCGCGCTTGAACCGCATCTATCACGCCATCGACGAGTCGATGCCTGCACCGAAAGCGCAGTAGTTACTTCGCGAATACCACAAACAAAATGCCAAGCACGGTGATGAGGATGCCCGCCACCTCCACCGGCTTCGCACTTTCTTTGTACATGAAGCGTGACGCCAAGTAGGCCAACACCAATTCCACCTGCCCCACAGCCAGCACATACGGCACCTTCTGCACGGCGAACGCAGCATACCAACCCGCCGAGGCTGCTGCACCCGTAACGCCCAGCCAGATCGCACTACGCCAGTGGCGAACGATTGAATACAAAATCGTCGGCGATTTCAGCCCCACCCATACCGACATCAGCATGCACTGGAAGAAGGACACCCAGGCCAGGGTGTAGAACGCATTCAGCAGAAAATCATCTGTGCCCAGTGATAACGCTGCCGCGCGGTACGATGTAGAGCCCACGGCAAACAAGGCACCCGTCGCGATGCCATGGAGTGCAGCTTTATCTTTGATCGCCAAAGCCAGCGATTTGAACGTGAGCCGCTCGCGGCCTGCGGCAATCACCATCACGCCCACGAACGTGAGCAACACACCCACAAGGCCCAAGCCTTTCAGCACATCGCCAATGACGATGTAGGAAAAGAGCGCCGCAATAACGGTTTCAGTTTTGGAGTATGTGGTGCTGATGGTGAAGTTGGCAAAACCCACCAGGTGCGTAAACACCAGATTGCCCAACACCTGCGCGATACCGCCAACAACCGCGTACATCAGAAACATGGGCGTAGGTGTGGGCAAGGCCACACCTGGATGCGACGCCGCGACAAATACAAACAGCACCGTCAGCGGAAATGCGAATAAAAAGCGCGCATAGGCCACGCCCACCACCGTGAACTTGGCGACATAATTCTTTTGCAGAATTGACCTGACACTCTGAATGGCCACAGCGGCCAGTGTCATCAAAATCCAAGCTTCAAACATGGCCTTAAAATATCACGCTTTTAAGCTGTGCCTTTTGGCAGTGACCCGGCGGCTAATCCCCAGCCGTTGGTCAAGGCGTCGAACCCCACGCGGCCATAATACCCTTGGGCATCAGGGGCGGCAAACAACACCAGCTTGCAACTGGGCAGACACTGCTTTGCAGTTTCTGCAATGAGCTGCTTGCCGATGCCCTGCTTCTGGTACACCGCATCCACCGCAAGGTCCGCCAAGTAGGTGACATACGCGCGGTCCGAGAACGACCGCGCCACCCCCACCAACTTGGCTCCATCCCACGCGGTGATCAGAATATCAGCGTGTTGCAGCATCTGCGCCACAGCAGATAAATCGTTGATGGGCCGGCGCGCACCCAAACTGGTGCGGCCTAAAATGTCCGCATAGTCTTCCGGCTTGAGGGTTGCATCATGCCGGTAAGTAACTTTCATTTGAAAGCGGGGCCTATTTATCGCCGGAAAATTTGGCGAGTTTCTTTTCAAACTCGGCCTTTGTCACCTGCATCATCTCGCCGCCTGACCCCGGCTTCACCAGATACAGTTTATAGTCACGCCCGATGACGGGGATATAGCGGTTACGCTTCGTGAACACGCCGCGCATGGTGGCCGAATAACCAATGTAGGTATCTAACTCGTCCTGGTCTTTTTTGAACAGGTATTCGCTGGCGTAGATCATCTCTTCCACAAACGGCTTTTCGACAATCGTCATGTTGGAGATCACCCAGCACAACTTCTCAAACCCCCAGTAGTAGCTCAAGCCCACCAGTTCTTTCTCTTTATTGAAATACGGAAAGAACGGAAACGCACGACAAGCAAGAGTGCGATTGTCGCGCTCGCAATGCTTCACGCCCTTGCACAGGATGGCTTTGCAGCCCGCCGCCATATCGCCGAATTCTTTCTCTTCGGTTTTATTCTTGGGCTTGTAGATGCTCCACAGGTCCGTGCGTTTCCGCAGCAAGTCCCACTCGCCCTTATCGGCGACCGGCACCGCGCGATCATGGTCGCAGCAGACAGGAATGCCCTCGTTGATCGGCGCGCACTTATAACCGCAGTCGTATTTTTTAGAGATTGGCGCTTGGAAGCGTTCGTAAACGTGGGCGAAGTCTTCGGGACGATTGACCATGAACTGCTGCTTTTAAAATGAGGCGATAAAACTAAGTGGTGGGCCCGTTGATATAAACCCAAGGACGCTGCACGCGGTCTTTGGCTTCAAACGCCTGAATGGCGGGGTCCTTCTTCAGTGTAACACCGATGGGGTCCAACCCTTCCAGCAGCATCTCCTTATCAGATTCCCCGATGGAGAAGGAGTAGGCTTCGCCTGCGGCGTGCACTTTTTGCGAGGGCAGGTCGATGTCCACTTGATTGGCGTTCGGGTCTTGCTCCACCCAGGCCGCGATCTTCTGCACCGCCTCATCCGGCAACACCACCGGCAGAATGCCGTTACGGACACAGTTGCCGTAATAAATGGCGCCAAAGCTGGGAGCGATGACCGCGCGGAAGCCCCATTCCTTCATGGCCCACACAGCGTGCTCACGCGACGAACCGCAGCCGAAGTTCGAGCCAGAGAGCAGAATTTGGGCTTTGCGGTAGGGCTCTTGATTGAGGATGAACTCAGGGTTCTCAACGCGGGCCGCCACATCGGTGTAGCGCCAGTTGGCAAACATACCGACCGAGAGGCCGGTTTTGCTGACACCTTTCATTTCCTTGGACGGAATGATCACGTCAGTGTCGATATTCACACGCAACACCGGGGCAGCAATGGCTTTTAGGCGAACGAACTTTTCCATGGCGGTTACCCCAGTTTCCGAACATCAGCGATGGCACCTGCAAGTGCCGAAGCCGCGACTGTTGTTGGGCTAGCCAAGTGCGTGCGCGTTTTGGGGCCTTGGCGGTTTTCAAAGTTGCGGTTGGTGGAACTGACCACGCGCCATTTTTCGCCCATGGCTTCACCACCGGCGTTAAAGCACATGGAGCACCCGGACTCGCGCCATTCAAAGCCAGCATCTTTGAAGATTTGGTCCAAGCCTTCACGTTCGGCGGCTTTCTTCACTTGGGTCGAGCCCGGCACGATCACCGCTTTCTTCAAGTTGGGCGAAATCTTTTTACCCTTCACCACAGCCGCAGCCGCGCGCAAATCCGCAATGCGCGAGTTCGTGCAGCTACCGATAAACACAGCATCAATGGGTAAGCCTTCAAGCTTCTGACCCGGCTTTACATCCATGTATTCCAGCGCCTTGCCCATGGAGACTTTCGTGTTTTCATCAGCCGCAGATGACGGATCAGGAATTGACCCATCAATCTTCATGGCGTGGCCGGGGCTGGTGCCCCAGGTGACGGTCGGCACGATGTCGGCGCAATCGATGACGATCTCGCGGTCGTACACCGCATCGGCATCGTCTTTCAGCGTGCGCCAGTATTCCACGGCCTTGTCAAACGCGGCGCCTTTCGGCGCGTAGGGGCGGCCTTTCACGTATTCAAAGGTGGTTTCATCAGGCGGGATCACGCCCGAGAACGCGCCGAACTCCACCGCCATGTTGCAGATGGTGAAGCGGTTTTCTTGGGGCAGAGCGGAGATGGCTTCGCCGGTGAACTCAATTGCATAGCCCGAACCACCGGCGGCTGTGTATTTGCCGATGAGATGCAGAATCATGTCTTTCGACGTGACGCCATACCCCAGCTTGCCGTTGAAGGTGATGCGCATGGTCTTAGGCTTGGTGACAGCCAAAGTTTTGGTGGCCATGGCGTGCTCACCTTCGGACGAGCCAATGCCCCAAGCCAGCGCACCCAGCGCGCCCAAGGTGCAGGTGTGGCTATCCGGGCAGACTTGCGTGAAGCCCGGCAGCGTAATGCCTTGTTCAGCCGACACCACGTGCACGATGCCTTGGCGATCATCGGTCACATCGAACAGGTTCAAGCCCGCTTCGGTGGCGGTGGCGCGCGTGGCGGTAATGAAGGCCGTGCCCGTGGGCATGAGGGTTTTGTCACCGCGCCCTGGTAATGTGTCGACGATATGATCCATCGTCACGAACACATGCTCTTTATGGCGTACCGGACGGCCAGCCGCTTTCAATTCCTGCAGCGACACAGAGCCTGTGCGCTCGTGGAGGAAAATACGGTCGATGTACAACAGCGCCGCGCCATCGCCCAAATCGGCGACCACGTGTGCATCCCAAAGCTTGTCGATCAGCGAACGACCCACAGCATTCACCCTTATTTGTGAGGCTTATATATAGGGTGGATATAGCGGGCAGGCGCGTCCTTGGAAAGGGCCGCCGGAACTGCGGAAATAGGCCTAAAAAGGCTCTATTTTTGGTTGGGCTTAGGGGCCCTCCTCCAAGTACCATTTGCGTAGCTTTTCAGCCTCCGCATCCGTGACCTTCAAGTGCTCACGGCGGTACACATCGAACGAGCCCGCCATACCCTTGATTGTATCAAACGCGGCCTGCAAGCTATCGGCCCGGGCGCCGAACAGCTTCATATAGTGCGGGAAGAGTTCTTCAACGGCCTCAGGGCCCGTTTTGCCCAAATAGCCACAGGCGCGCTCGGCCATGATGCGAATGAACTTCTGCGTGCGCGGGTGCTGGTTAGTGAGGATGTAGTCCGCATGCACCGTCTCTTCCGGTACGCCCAAGGTCAGGTGCAGGAATGCCGCGCCTAAACCTGTTCTATCTTTGCCGCCAGCGCAGTGGATCAGCACGGCTTTGCCATCGGCAGCCAGAATGTGCCGGAACATGGCGGCATAGCGGTCTGAAAAGTCGCGGATAAATTCGCGGTAAACGATGTTCTGACTTTCGTAAATTTCGTCGTCGGTTGTTGCCCCTTCGGACAACAGCTTGATCATCTCGTTGGCTGTGCGCGCTGACTTGGGCCAGATGTTGAAACGCTGCAGCTTGGCCTGAATATGATCGGGCAACGCTGTCGTTTCGTGATCGTTTTCCCAATCGGTGCGGAAATCACAAATCGCCCCGATGCCATAGGCGTCGATATGGCTGTGATCATCGGCCGTCAAATTCGCCAAGTGCCCAGAACGGAACAAATGCTTCCACTTCACCCGGCGACCATCGGCCGTTTGATATCCGCCAAAGTCGCGGAAATTGATGCCCCCTTTGAGGGGCGGGTGGCGGTTTGCGTCACTGAGGTGAAGCGCTTCGAGGTCGTGTGATGATTGCGTCATGCGACGATAATGACAAATCGCGAAACGCCATGCCAGACTAGACGCAGCAATTTTTGGAAAAGGTGAAGCAATGGCTCAAGTCGGCACGATGGTACGCACGGCACTATTTGTCTCGGATATGGAACGCTCCACCGCTTTTTACCGGCAAATCCTGGGCATCAAAGGCACCTACAACGAAGGCACCCTCACCCACCCGGCGGGGGCTGCGCTGATCGGTATGCCGGAAGGCACGACGGTGAAATACCGTATCATCAAGCAAGAGGGCGGCCCTAATCGCGGTATGGTGGGCTTGTTTGAATGCACGAACCCGCAACCGCCGACCTTCACCAAGCGCAAAAACGGCATCAACATTGGCGAAGCGTGCCTGGTGTTTTATTGCGACAACGTCGAAGAGATGCACAAAGATTTGGTCGCGGCAGGCCACACCATCGTCTGCCCGCCCACATACCTTCAGGTGAATGAGAAAAAGGGCCAGCCGGAAATGACCTGCGCTGACCCGGATGGTGTGTTGGTGAACTTGATCCAACGCGATCCCAACGATCCAAATTAACGTTTTAAAGCCTTGCCGTTACACCATCTATTTAAGCAAGTCTTCGGCAGGGCTCCATTTTGAGACAACTAAAACCGCGTTAGCCCCGTCGTAATGACACCGGCCAGACATAAAAACGATTGATTGCATTTCCTCGTTGCTTGCACGATCAGCTTCTGCTTGTGCATTCTTATAAAGTTGATCGCATGTGGTAGCGAACCCGACAAGTTCGCCAGCCTGCTCAATAGCCCATAAATCGACATCATCCGTATCGCCATAAATTGCGATATTGTTTTTTAAGCTAGGGCGTTTTTCAAATGCCTGACGCGTAAGATAAAATCCCCTATTCGCGATATATCCTTTCGCCATTACACACTTACCTGCATAGGCTTCAGGAAAAGTGGCGAAACGCTTCACATTAAGAGAAATACTCTCCTCAGCGCCGCAATCATCACGCGTAATGATCATTTCGTCACTTCTCGTGACGCAACTTGCGAGAAGTCCGATCATAAAGATGGCTTTAAGAATATCGAAGAACATGCACACTCCGATTTTTCGCTCGGCGCACAATATAAAAATCTAAAATTGAATCTCAATACAGAACAATCAATAAGAGAAGTATTGTTAAAAACAATAAAAAAGGCCGCTGTATCGAGCGGCCTTTTTCATTTCGTGCTTTTAAAGCTTAGCTGCCCGGTTGCTTCGGCGGCTGCGGCTTTTGGGTTTCGGCGTACACTTCCAGGCTCGACAGAGATTTACCCGTATCTTTGTCAGGGGCCGTCAGGAACTTCGGATAGTTTTTCTTCGTGTACTCGACGATATCAGCCGGGATCGAGTCAACGCTATCAAAGCCACCCATGTAGCATTCGTAGTTGCAGTGGCCTTCAGCCTGGCCCATCAACATCCACGGCAACCACGGCGTAATACGCGCCCAGGTGCCGGTGTATTCCACCGACGTTTTGCTTTCGTCCGCCATATCTTCGATGCGGATGTTGTAGCGATACATCTCAGACGCTTGCACCATCTTACCAGCCGACTCACGCGGCCATTTGTCGGGCTGCAATGCGTTCGGGTAGTACAGGTGAATGTCGGTTTCCAGCAGCAAAGTCTTACCAACGGGCTTCCAGTTCAGGATGAACGGAATCTTTGGCGGCTTTTCCTTGTTCAGGCCACCGAATGACGGCGGATCGGGGTAGAACTCCGAGATTGCGTAGTTGAACGGATCGTTGGTGATCGGAACCACTTTCACTTTTTCATTCGTGTAGGGGTTCAACCACTCGGTCAGGAATTCACCGGTTTTGAAATCGCGGTAGTAACCGACTTCACGCAGCAGCTTCATGTAGCTGCCATCTGGCTTCTTTTCGAATTTGCAGGCTGACATGCCTTCGAAGCGGAACAATTCTTTCACGCGTTCGTTCGGGCGCACGCCCAGCACGACGCCGCCAAACCAGCCATACTTGGTCTTGGTCAGGTCTAAGTTGGCTTGCAACTTAGCATAAGCATCACGGTTCCAGATGTTGTCTTTAAAGCGGAAAGACTCGACCGCTTTTTTATAGTCAAAGCCCGGTGTAGCGGCTTGGGCTGCGCCAGCAGCAACCATGCCACCTGCAATCCCACCGGCGATGCCGCCAGCCAGGCTGCCCGCTGCGCCCATAAAGCTACGGCGGTTTAAGTTTTCGATGTTCTCAGACATTTAGGGGGTCCCCTTCGTTGCAAAAAGCGCTCTTTTTCAAGAGAGGGCTACACTGGCCCTCTAGTGCATATACGGTCAATTCTACCGACGCGCCGTCATCCGCATGTTGGTTTGATTTTGCGCAAATCCTACCAGTCAGTAGATTACATCATTCTCACTCGTGCCGTAACGCATCAATGGGATCGAGCTGCGCCGCACGGCGCGCTGGCATAAAGCCGAAAATCACACCAACTGCGGCTGAAAACGCAAAAGCGACGATAACCGTGGTGGGCTGCCAGACAAATGGCACATTAATGGCGGGCGCGATGGCAAAAGCCCCCAATAATCCCAGTGTAATCCCCACCAGTCCGCCAAAGGCCGACAGCATGGCGGCCTCCACCAGGAACTGCAGCATCACTTCTTTTTCTAACGCGCCAATGGCGAGGCGAATCCCAATCTCGCGCGTGCGCTCGGTCACCGACACCAGCATGATGTTCATGATCCCGATGCCGCCGACCAACAAGCTCACTGCGGCAATGGCGCTCAGGAATGTAGTGAGCACGCCCGTGGTGTTTTGCACCATGGTTGAGGCTTCAGCCATGTCACGCACATCAAAATCAGGCTGGGCACCTTCGGCGATCTTGCGCCGGTCACGCATCAAGACATCAAGATTGGCTTTTACCGCTGGAATGGCATCTTCGCTTACGGCGGAAATATAAATTTGGTCAATACGATTGGCCCCCGACAGGCGGCGTTGGAAGGCGCGCAACGGAACCACAATAATGTCGTCCTGATCGCCGCCGAACATGGCCTGTCCTTTTGACTCCAGCACGCCAATCACTTCGCACGTTGCCTTTCCGACGCGTATGGTGGCGCCCAAGGGATCAGCCGACGGGAACATCTCGTTGCGCACGGTTGAGCCGATAATACACACCATGCGCCCAAAGCGTTGTTCTGCCGGTGTAAAGTTACGCCCCTCGACAACCTTCCAATTTCGTACAACCGAAAACTCACTCTCAGTGCCCATTACCTGTGGGCGACGGTTGACGTTGCCGTAAACAGCTTGATAGCGCCGCAGTGAAACAGGCGCGACACCCGCCATGTTGGGAATCTCACGGCGTATGGCCAGCACATCGGCCATCTCGAACGCGGCAGCGGTTGAGGCAGCACCGCCCATGCGCATCGCACCGCCCGGCGATAGCGTAATCATATTCGAGCCCATCTTGCCGATTTCATCTTGAACCTGGCGCGTGGTACCGGCGCCCAGCGTGACAATGATAATGACGGCTGCAACACCGATAATAATACCCAGCACCGTCAACCCCGAGCGCATGAGGTTGCGACGGATTTCGCGCACGGCCATCAGGAGCGTATTGCCAAACATTGCTTATGCCCCTGTCCGGGTTTCACGCACGATCTTGCCGTCGCGGAAATCAATGCGACGCTTAGCAAAGGCGGCAATGTCATCTTCGTGCGTCACAAGCACAATGGTAATGCCCTGCTCGCGATTAAAGCGCGTGAGGAGCTCCATAATTTCGTGACTACGTGCGGAATCCAAATTCCCCGTGGGCTCGTCGGCCAACAATAATGAGGGCTGTGTCACAATGGCGCGTGCAATCGCCACGCGCTGTTGCTGCCCACCCGATAATTCCGCTGGTGTATGGTCTTCGCGCCCGTCCAGGCCCACCAGCTTCAACGCTTCACGCGCCAAACGATGGCGTTCTTCGGCGGGCACACGGCGATAGATCAGCGGCAATTCCAAATTTTCCAGGGCTGTGGTGCGGGCCAGCAAATTGAAGCCCTGAAACACAAAGCCCAGGTCATGACGCCGTAATAGTGCGCGTCCATCGCGGGATAAGCTGCCAACATCCTGGCCTTTGAAATAATAATGGCCTCCCGTGGGCGTATCCAAACAGCCCAGGATATTCATGGTCGTTGATTTACCTGAGCCTGAGGGCCCCATAACAGCCACGAACTCGCCCGCCTGAATTTGAAAGCTCACGCCATCCAGGGCGCGCACTTCAGACTCACCTTGCCCGTAGATTTTATAAACCTGCTCAAAGGCGATCAGCGGCTGCGACGCCGCATCACCATGTACAGGCGCTGTGTTGGTCACAACGTTCATATTTAACGGGCCGCTTTCGTTTCGGTCCCGACAATAACTTTGGTCCCGACAGCAATGGCTTCGCCCGAGACAGATGTGAATTGGCCATCGCTTGGGCCCACGGTCACCGGCAACGGCTTTGGTTGGCCGCCTTCAAGCACCCAAACGTTCTGGGTCTCGCCCGTGCGTACGCCGCTGCGGGCCGATGAACGGGACTGCTGATTTGTTTGCACGGGTGGCGCAAAGATCCGGAACAAACCCGGTGGGCCACCTTGCGCTTGGCCGCCTGCAGTGGCGGAAGCCGCCCGCGGCGGCTGGAAGCGCAGCGCGGCTGCAGGCACCAGCAACGTATCAGCCATCGTGACCGTGGTGATCGACGCCGTGGCCGTCATACCCGGACGCAACGCAAGATCTTTGTTATCGACGGTCAAAACGGCTTGATACGTCACAACACCCTCTACCGTTTTGGGTGAGAAGCGCACTTGCGAAATCACAGCGGGGAATTTGCGCTCGGGGAAGGCTGAGACCGTAAAATCTGCCGTCTGGCCGTCTTTGACCTGGCCAATGTCGGCTTCATCGATATCAACAATCAGTTCCATCGCCGTCAAATCTTCGGCGAGTTTAAATAGGATCGGCGTTTGCAGCGACGCTGCGACCGTTTGCCCTGGCTCTACTTGGCGCGCCAGAACAACACCATCAATAGGTGACTTGATCTCGGCCTTGGCCAGCGTTGTTTCATCAGCCAGTAAGGTCGCCTCCGACACATTTACTTGCGCTTGCGCATTCACCAGGCCCGCACGCGCTCGGGACTCAGCTGCGACCGCCGCATCCAAATCCTGACGCGACGCATTGCCGCGCGCATTTAAATCCTGAATACGATTGAGTTTTAATTTGGCTTCGGCTGCGGTCGCACGCGCATCTTCCACGCGGGCGCGCGAGGCGGCCAGCGACGCGCGCGATTGCGCAACTTTGGCGCTTAAATTATCGGTATCCATCATCGCCAAGATTTGTCCCTTCTTGACGGGCGCGTTGTAGTCCACCTTCACGGTTTCGATCTGGCCAGAAATTTCTGCCCCGACTTCAACTGTATTCACGGGCTGCAACGTGCCAGTGGCACTGACAGTCACAGTCAAAGGACCGCGTGTTGTCTCAACGGTGCGGAACGTCACGGGTGCTGCGCCGCCCGAAGGCCAAAGCGCATAGATCACCACCAACGCCAACACTGTGCCGCCAATCCACCACCGGTTTAATTGCGGTTTCGGCAGGCGTGTTGTTAACGTTGAGACGCGCGATGCAAAGTTGCCCGCACGCGATTGGCTGCTTGTGTCCGTCACGGACTCACGACCGCTATCGTTCATTGAATTCATTCACTGAAATTTCGTCTTTTATGGCCGCCCCACCCACCGGAGCATGATGAGACTCGAATTATCGGCTTAAATCTAAATTGAGAGCGTATCAGTAATGTGTCCGACAGGCGCTGGCTTTGTAAGCCCGTGTAACAAAACCCTACTTTGACGTAATTCTCAGGCGCTTAATCTAGGACAAGAACAGAAATTAACGTTTCAGTTCGGCCATGGCCGCATCTAACCCGCCTAATGTGAGCGGATACATGCGGTCATCCATTAACTTACGGATCATGCTGATAGATTCGGTATAGGGCCATGTCCGTTGCGGCAACGGGTTGAGCCAAACCGCCTTGGGCCATGTGTTCAGAACCCGCCGCACCCACGTTTCCCCCGACTCTTCGTTCCAATGTTCCACCGCACCGCCCGGATGCACAATCTCATACGGACTCATACTGGCATCACCGACGAAAATTAATTTGTAATCGGCAGCGTAGGTTCGCATCAGTTGGAACGTCGAAATCTTCTGGTCGTGCCGGCGACGATTATCTTTCCACACTCCTTCGTAGATACAGTTGTGGAAGTAATAATATTCCAGATGCTTGAACTCGCCCCGCGCCGCCGAGAATAATTCAGCGCACACTTTCACGTGGTCATCCATGCTGCCCCCGGCATCCAGGAACAGCAGAATTTTTACAGCGTTATGACGCTCAGGGACCATTTGCAAATCCAGCCAGCCGCCTTGGCGGGCCGTCGCACTGATAGTGCTGTCGATATCTAGCTCGGTTGGCGCACCTTCACGCGCAAAGCGGCGGAGCCGACGTAAGGCCATTTTGATATTGCGCGTGCCAATTTCCACATCGTCATCAAGGTTCTTGAATTCGCGTTTGTCCCACACCTTCACAGCGCGGCGATGGCGGCTTTCATCCTGCCCGATGCGCACCCCTTCAGGATTGTAGCCATAAGCGCCGAACGGCGAGCGCCCGCCCGTGCCGATCCACTTATTGCCGCCTTGATGGCGCCCTTTTTGTTCAGCCAAACGCTTCTTCAGCGTTTCCATCAGTTTTTCCCAGCCGCCAAGCGCTTTGATTTTCTCTTTGTCTTCGTCAGACAAATTCAGTTCCGAGAGCATCTTCAGCCACTCGGCCGGAATAGTGGCGGCCAGCTCTTCCACACTGCCACCGCCCTCAAGCCCCTTGAAGACTTCGGCAAACACACGGTCAAAACGGTCCAACAACCGCTCGTCTTTGACCATGATGGTACGGGCGAGATAGTAAAAATCCTCAACACTATAATCGGCTAAGTTTGCTTCCGTGGCTTCAACAAGCGTCAGGTATTCGGTGATCGACACCGGCAACCCTGCCCGTTTCATACCATCGAGAAGATTGAGGAACATGATTTATGCCTTTAGCGCTCGCGGCGAGACAGGAACGCCAAGCGCTCCAGCAAATGCACATCTTGCTCGTTCTTCACCAAAGCCCCATGCAACGGCGGCAGAACGGTTTTTAAGTCTTTCGTGCGCAGCGCTTCGGCTGACACATCATCGGACATCAAAAGCTTGATCCAATCCAAGAGTTCCGATGTCGAGGGTCGCTTTTTCAAGCCCGGCACATCGCGCAACTCGAAGAACGATTGCAGCGCATCTCGCACAAGATTCTTTTTCACATCCTTGAAGTGGACCTGAACAATCTGCTCCATCGTCTCGCGGTCGGGGAAACGGATGTAGTGAAAGAAGCAGCGGCGCAAGAACGCATCCGGCAGTTCTTTCTCATTGTTCGACGTGATGATCACCACGGGCCGCGTTTCAGCCTTAATGGTCTGGCCGGTTTCGTAGACAAAGAACTCCATGCGGTCGAGTTCTTGCAGCAAGTCATTGGGGAATTCGATGTCGGCTTTGTCGATTTCATCAATCAACAGCACGCAGCGTTTGGGTTGCGTGAAGGCCTGCCACAGCTTACCGGGACGAATGTAGTTGGCGATATCCTTCACCTTGGCCTCGCCCAACTGGCCGTCGCGCAGCCGCGCCACTGCATCGTACTCATATAGCCCGTGCTGAGCCTTGGTGGTGGATTTGATGTGCCACGTCAGAAGATCCATCCCCAGCGAGGCCGCCACTTCGTGGGCCAGCACCGTCTTGCCCGTTCCTGGCTCGCCTTTGATCAGCAAAGGGCGCTGCAAGCTAATGGCAGCGTTCACCGCGACCTTCAGGTCTTCGGTGGCGACATAGGATGTGGTGCTTTCAAAACGCATTGGGCAGTCCTGTTGATCAAATGTTGGTTTGATCGTGGTCTGCCCTCAAGTCAGGGTCAATGCCCGAATACTATGATTTAGATAAGCGAAAGGCCCGAAGCCTGTTTAAGGTCGGGCCCTTTCGCTGACGCGCTTGGCCCGGAAAAGTGGAAGCCGGTTTTCCGATAAGGCCATGCGCCATATAGATAAGCGAAAGGCCCGAAGCCTGTTTAAGGTCGGGCCCTTTCGCTGACGCGCTTGGCCCGGAAAAGTGGAAGCCGGTTTTCCGATAAGGCCATGCGCCATATAGATAAGCGAAAGGCCCGACGGGGGAGGGAGTGTCGGGCCTTTCTTTAAAAGTCTGCCTAAGAATCGAGGGGGAGGGTTTAGGCAGCCTTCTTAGAACCAGTCGCCTTCTGCACCGTCGACTGCACGTTGGCAGCGGCGGCATTGATGGCAACGATGTTAGCTTTCACGCGGTCAGCAATCGGAGCCGAAGCTTCTTTGATCACTGAAGCAGACAGGTCAGCGACCTTCTTGCTTTCTTCAATGGCACTTTCGAAGCCTTCTTCGATCAGCTTGGTTTGCAGAGCGAAGAGGTCGTTCGGGCTCTTCAACGTGGCGAACTTCTTCGACAACTCAACAGCGTCTTCAACCGACTTCTGAGCTAATTCGGCGATGTGCTTGCCCACTTGTTCCCAGCCTTTGGCGAACGTGGTGGAGCTTTTCACGAAAGCGTCGAAGTTCTCTTGATTGAAAGCAACGAAATCAGCGTAAACTTTTTCCATAGCCTTGATCCTTTGTTGGCCTCTGTCTCTTCGAGGCGGTGATTGTTTTTTTATGGGGCGCTTATCAGCAGCGCCGAAAAACGCGTTCGCGGATAAATTCTGTACCGCAATGCAAGTAGTCATGTTGCAGTGCACACAAGCTAAGTGAGGATGGGCTCACCGTCAAGAGCTATGTTGCGGTGCAACATAGAAATAACAAACGGCACCTATGCAGGATTGCATAGATGCCGTTTCATGAAATAAATCAGATGCTTAGGCTGCGCGACGTTGGATTTCAGCTTCGATTTCGGCAATGGCCTTATCGGCCTGGGCGCCCTCTGGGCCCCCTGCCTGGGCCATATCCGGGCGGCCACCGCCGCCCTTTCCGCCGAGAATCGCTGACCCGGCTTTCACCAAGTCTACAGCGCTGAGTTTCGCCGTCAGGTCTTCAGTCACAGACACCACGAGCGAGGCTTTGCCGTCAGCTACGCTGACGAGAGCCACGACACCAGAGCCGATCTGCTTCTTGATGTCGTCCGCCATGCCCTTCAGGTCTTTGGCGGGAATATTATCAAGCACGCGGCCCGCGAAGTTCACGCCTGCCACAGACTTAGATGCTTGGCCTTGCGCTGCGCCACCACCGCCGCCCGAGGCGACCAGCTTACGACGCAGGTCCGAGATTTCTTTCTCGAGGTTCTTACGTTCTTCCACCAGGGCTGCGACACGCGCGGGCAGTTCTGGTGGCGCAACACGAAGGGCGGCTGCGGTTTCTTTCACCAGACGATCTTGTTCGATCACCCAGGCTTCGGCTGCGGCACCCGTGACGGCCTCAACACGGCGCACACCGGCAGCAACCGCAGACTCGCCCACGATCTTGAACAAACCGATATCCCCGGTGCGACGCGCGTGTGTGCCACCACAGAGTTCCACCGAGTATTGCGGTTCGGCGGTATCATGATGCGAGCCCATCGATACCACACGCACTTCATCGCCGTACTTTTCGCCGAACAGCGCCATGGCGCCTGCTTTAATGGCAGCTTCGGTATCCATCAACCGCGTGGTCACTTCAGCGTTGCCACGAATTTCAGCATTCACCAGGTCTTCGATCTTGCGCACTTCGTCAGCGCTCAAAGCCTTGTTATGGCTGATGTCGAAGCGCAGCTTGTCTGATGTGACCAACGAACCTTTTTGCGATACGTGCGCGCCCAGCACTTTACGCAAGGCCGAATGCAGCAAGTGAGTTGCCGAATGGTGGCCACGAATGGCCGCGCGGCGCGCGCCATCAACTTTGAACACGGCCTCATCGCCAACCGAAACACTGCCCTTCGTCACACGGCCCAGATGCACGAAAACGGTTTCCGCATTCTTCTGTGTGTCGGTAATGGTGATCTCGGCTTTACCGCCTGCCACTTGGATAATGCCGCTATCCCCCACCTGACCGCCTGATTCCGCATAGAACGGCGATTGGTTTGCAACGACAGAAACTGCATAGCCTTCTTTGGCGCTTTGCACGGATGCACCGTTCACCACCAGCGCCGTGATACGGCCTTCGGCAGTTTCAGTCGCATAGCCTAGGAAGTCAGTGGCGCCGACTTTGTCTTTGACCTCGAACCAGACTTTTTCAGTCGCCGCATCGCCTGAACCCGCCCATGCTTTGCGGGCTTCGGCGCGCTGGCGTTCCATGGCGGCGTTGAAGCCGTCGGTATCAACGCCGATGTTGCGCGCGCGCAAAGCATCCTGCGTGAGATCGAGGGGGAAGCCATAGGTGTCGTAAAGCTTGAACGCAACCTCACCGGAGAGATTGCTCCCGCTCGAAATAGTCTTGGTCTCGTCATCAAGTAACTTCAGGCCGCGCTCCAACATCGATTTGAAGCGCGTTTCTTCCAACAATAATGTCTCAGTAATCAGCGCTTGGGCGCGTTCCAGTTCGCCGTACTGCTGGCCCATCTCGCCCACCAGCGCCGGCACCAAGCGGTGCATCAGCGGTTCGGTGCAGCCCATGAGGTGCGCATGACGCATCGCACGGCGCATGATGCGACGCAACACATATCCGCGACCTTCGTTCGATGGCAGCACACCATCAGCGATCAAGAATCCCGAAGCGCGCAAGTGGTCCGCAATCACGCGGTGTGAAGCTGCATGCGTACCTTTCGGATCAGTCTTGGCAGCCGCGGAAATGGCGGCGATCAAATTCTTGAAAAGATCGATATCGTAATTGTTATGCACGCCCTGCATCACGGCGGTGATGCGTTCCAAGCCCATGCCGGTATCGACAGAGGGCTTGGGCAAATTGATGCGTTCGTTCGCCGAAATCTGCTCGTACTGCATGAACACGAGATTCCAGATTTCGATGAAGCGATCACCATCCGCATCGGCACTTCCCGGCGGGCCACCCGGAATTTTATCGCCATGATCGTAGAAAATTTCCGTGCACGGACCGCAGGGGCCCGTGTCACCCATGGCCCAGAAGTTATCGGATGTGGGAATGCGGATGATGCGGTCGTCACTCAAACCGGAAATTTTACGCCACAGCCCGGCCGCTTCTTCATCTGACGAGTGGACCGTAACTGTCAGTTTCTCTTTGGGCAGGCCGTAGTCTTTGGTGACCAATTCCCACGCATGCGCAATCGCCTGTTCCTTGAAGTAATCGCCAAAGGAAAAATTCCCCAGCATTTCAAAAAACGTATGGTGACGGGCCGTGTAACCCACGTTGTCCAGGTCATTGTGCTTACCGCCGGCGCGCACGCACTTTTGCGATGTAGTCGCGCGCTTGTAGGGGCGGGTTTCGTTACCCGTAAACACGTTCTTGAACTGCACCATGCCAGCGTTGGTGAACATCAACGTCGGATCATTGCGCGGCACGAGCGGGCTTGAGGCAACAACCTCGTGGCCGTTCTTGGCGAAGTAATTCAGAAACGTGGAGCGGACGTCCTTGGTGGTGACCATGACTGCTTATGCTGTTTAAAAAATGCGGCGCCCGTTGGCTTTTCTTGATTGGCGTTCCAGGCGCACAGGAGCCGCGTTTGTACCCTGGCAGCCGAACCCAAGTCCAGCCGCTGCAACCCGCACCCCATATGGGCTAAGCCCTTGGCTTTGTTTGGGAATTAGCCCTTGGGAAATCCTGTCGGGCCGGTCGAGGTGGCCCCCAGCACTGCCCCCAGGGTCGGATTGGCATAATATATGGTCATCCGGGCGATTTTGCCCGCCTTGCACCAGAAGTAATTGCAGTTGTTTAGGGTCAACGTTCCGGTCGCCACATAGGGCGACGTGGCGCGAGGTTTGAGGGTCACAATAAACGTCGCCGCACAGCATTCGTGGTTTTCATCGACGATGTGCTGGAAGTTGCCAAAGTGCGATTCGTAGTTGGCGCACAGATGCGCCCAGAAATCCGTCAGGTGCGCTTGGCCCGGTTTCGGCTGGCCATAGAAATACCGCACCGGATTATCGCCGTGGTAAATCGTCACTTCGGCATCGGGGGTGAAGCACGCCGCGGCGGCCTGCACATCGTCCTTCATGACGCTACCAAAGTAATCCTGCTCGACCAGCTTGATGTAAAAAGCGCGGTCGTGGTTTTTCAGATCAGGCATGGCGCTTTTCCCGGAAAATGTTCCACAGGCCTAGCTTCATTACATCCCAGGATGCAACGCTGACGCCACCTCTGTCCATTCTACAAAAAAATAAGGCGGGGGGCCGTGAGGCCACCCGCCTGAGGTACGAGGGGAAACAAGTAAAAGAAGAAAGCAGTATCGAAATCTAAATCTTACGCGTCGTCAGATTACTCATCATCGCCTTCATCATCGTCACCGGGGTTGGTGGCCATGGCGCTGGCCAGTTGGCCTGCAGCAGCCCGCAACGCGGCTTCGATTTTGGCGGCAACGTCAGGGTTGGTTTTCAAGAACGTCTTGGCGTTCTCACGCCCCTGCCCGATGCGCTCGCCATCGTACGAGAACCACGACCCCGACTTCTCAACGATGTTGGCTTTCACGCCCAGATCCAACAGTTCGCCGGTCTTCGAGACCCCTTCGCCGTAGACGATGTCGAACTCGACAACTTTGAACGGAGGCGCAACTTTGTTCTTCACCACTTTGACGCGGGTTTGATTACCCACAACATCTTCGCCGTTTTTGATCTGGCCGATGCGGCGGATATCCAAACGCACCGAGGCATAGAAC